>Ga0111538_10007084_pt1 | contig 15141 bp, 13 predicted proteins | sample SoiMethybrSBSTD1_FD_79669 | JGI IMG/M metagenome (GOLD analysis project Ga0111538, IMG submission 79669) | Bulk soil microbial communities from a Populus tree surrounding site in Tennessee, USA - Soil MetaG P. TD hybrid SBSTD1 (version 2)... | ecosystem: Environmental > Terrestrial > Soil >...
CAACTTCTCGCCGAAGAGCGAGTTCATGGGCTCGCACGAGAACCTGAAACTGACCGAGCGGTTCACGCGCGTGTCAGCGGACGTGCTCAACTACGAGTTCACCGTCAATGACCCGACCACCTGGACGCGGCCGTGGACGGCGATGATTCCGCTGAAGGCCAAGGACGAGATGATCTTCGAGTACGCCTGCCACGAAGGGAACGAGGCGATTCCCAACATGCTGCGCGGGCATCGCTACGAAGAGAAACAGGCCGCGCAGAAGACCTCCTCGAAGTAGCCCGGAATCGGGTCGGCTCCTCACGGAGCCGACTCTCCCTTCTTCCTCCCTACAACGACTTGAGATACGCGACGAGATCGGCCTTGGCCTGTCGGTCGAGATTGAGATTCAGCGCGCGATCGTAGTGATCGACCACGGCGGCGAGGTCGGCAAACCGCCCATCGTGGTAGAACCCGCCCTTCTGCCGCGCGAAGAGACCCGCGAGCGGCGTCGTGCGGTACATGCGGTCCGGCGAGCGCTCCGACTGGAAATCGTCGATGCCGATTTCGGACGCCGTGTGCATGTTCCATCCCGGCTCGGTGAAGATCGGTGGCACGTGACAGCTCGAACATTTGCCCTGACCGTTGAACACGTCCTTACCCTTGCGTGCCGCGCCTTCGTCGAAACTGCCGCGCGGTGGACGCGGCGCCGGCAGCGAGAGCTGATAGAAGTGCAACGCCGGCAGTTTTGATGTGGTCAGGTCCGGATCGTGGCGCACGTTCGCGAAGCCGGCGCGGGCGGCAACGGGGAAACGCACTTCGTCGTTGAGCCGTGCGTCGATGAACGTGCCCTGGCCGTGCATCTCGAGATTCGCGACAAAGGCGTTCCAGTGCGCCACGCCGCCCCAGCCAGTGTAGGTGTGCAGGTTGATGCCGGCCAGACCGAACGCCGCCGGAAGCACCGTCGCCGCGCTCACGCCATCGGGCCGGAACGCTTTGCCGTCCATGAACAGCTCGGCGTCGAACTTGCCAGGACCCCAGCTGCTGACCACCTTGCGCACAGTGGCCTGATCGGTCTGGAGCAGATCGGCGACCGCCTGGAGATCGGGCGCCAGCGCGATGATCGCGCCGACGTTCAGATCGCGGTTCGGCCAGCCGTCGAGCCGCCGCCCGATGCCTGGCGCGACGGCGTTGTCGACGGTCGAATGACACAGCGAGCATTGAATGCCGACGGTCTTCAGGCCGCCACCGGCGTCGCGGTGTGCCGTCACACCGACGACCGCGTTGGCGTCGAGCAGTGCGAGCGTGACGGCGGGATCGTTCACATTCACCTGTCCGGCTTTGATCGCAGCGAGGGTGTCCGCGGAGAGGGCTTCGGCGTCGACCTTCAGGCCGACCGACAGGGCCGCGGCCGGGCTGAGACCCGGTCCGACGCCGCCAAACCGTTCGCCTTCGATGGCGTGGTGCAATTTGAGCGTGTCACCCCAAAATGCCTCGTCTCCGAAGGTGTCGTAGCGGAAGACCCGTCGTCCTTCCTCGAACAACTGCTCGACGTGTCGACTGGTCCGGTCCTCGTACGACCCTGTGTCCTGGCGCTTGCGAGACGCACCGTCGTTCTGCTGACGAGCGTCTAACGAGCTCGAAACGAGCAATGAGATGAGAACGGCGCCGAGCGTGACAACGGCCAGGACAAACGTCGCACCGGACTTCTGTGACGAGGCCGAAGGCGGCCCTGCTGTGTGCACTAATCACCTCCATCCGGATCAGAGTCGCGATCGGAAAAAAGGTGACAGCCTGAAGCTCTGCAACGAAATCGGACCAGCGCACTCAAATGTGCAAATGGCTACTCTGCAGATGGACGGGACCTTCAATACTGCCACCCCCGCCGCCGTGCTGACGGCCGCGCTGAGCGACGACGAAATCGTCCGACGCGTCACTGGCGGTGAGCCGGCGCTCTTCGAAATCCTGATGCGCCGGCACAACCGGCGCGTGTACCGGGCGGCACGGGCCGTCGTCAGAGACGAGGCGGAGGTCGAAGACATCATGCAGCAGGCGTACATGAACGCATTTGTCCACCTCCATCAGTTCGAGGAGCGGGCGCAGTTCTCGACCTGGCTCGTTCGGATCGTGCTGAACGAAGCGTTCGCCCGACGGCGCCGCCGGCAGGTGCTGACCGCCGGCGCGATGGACCCGGCCGACGCCGGCGATCGCGGGCTGCATGCGCTCAGCGCTACGCAGGCGGACCCCGAACATCAGGCCTACGCGAGCGAGCTTCGGCGGATTCTCGAGCACGCGGTCGACGCGCTCCCAGATTCCTACAAAGTGGTGTTCGTCCTGCGCGATATCGAAGGGATGACGACGAGCGAAGCTGGCGAGTGCCTCGGCCTGGGCGAAGAAGCCGTGAAGACGCGGCTACACCGGGCGCGCGGCATGATTCGGCGGAGTGTCACCGCGGAGATCGGGGGTGCCGAGAGTCATGCGTTCCCGTTCCACGCGCCGCGCTGCGATCGGATCGTCGCGGCCGTGCTCCGACGAATCGACCGAATACCCGACGTTCCTCTCTCGCGAGGGGTGGTGTCCCAGCGGTCAACTCGAAATGTTGTTGGTGTAAATTTTCGAGGTGGCTCGTAGCTCGGTTGCTTAGTAGCTTGGTCGCTCAGTAGCTCGGTTGCTAAGTAGCTCGGTTGCGGGAAAGCGGCCGGCACGGAAGAGAGAACGCCTGCGGAGGCAAAGATGCCTCCGCAGGCACGGCAGGCGCGGGATCGTCAGTGAGCGCCGACGTGATGCCGTTTGCCCGTCACGCGATCCCACGCGTCACGGACCGCATCTTTGACTTGTTCCCACGTCGACTCGCCCTTGTGCTCATACGTCGACCACTTCTTCGACAGCTCCGGCTCGACATCGTTCCAGGCGCGGCCCGAGTACCGCTGAGCCGAGTCGAAGCCATATCGGTAGCCCGGCCGGTAATAGGCATAGTCGCGGTTTGCGGAAGAGGCGTAGGGTCGGCTTCGGAAGTTCGTGCGCCAATATGAGTCTTCGTCGTCCCAAGTGAAGCGATATTCCTGGTCTCCCATCATTCCTCCTGTTGTCTCTTTCGGCGTTGTGCAACGCGCACGCCCGTTCAGTGGCTCAGTAGCTCCGTAGCTCAGGGGCTTAGTAGCTCAGGGGTTAGTAGCTCGGTAGCTCGGTCGCTCAGTAGCTCGTCGCTAGGTAGCTCGTATCTCTTTAGCTCATGCTCGCAGCCAAGGGCCTCGAACCTGAGCCAGCGACTGAGCGACTGAGCTATCGAGCGACCGAACAACTGAGCTACATTCGCCACTGTTCAGGAGCCCCGGCCATGCCCAACGGTTTTTTCGCCGTGCCCGACTGGTTCGCCTGGGAAAACCAGGGTGCAGGAATCGCGCTCGCCGATCCCGACGGCGACGCTCAGCAGGATGTCGTCGTGATGATGATCGACAGCCCTCCCGGTCCGAACCGAGGGCTGTATCGCGTCGGACGCGCGATCGATCAAGCGGGCCAGGTCACCGGCGGCTGGGGCGCCTGGCGCGAAGTGCCGGACTGGTTCACCTGGGAGAACCAGGGCGGCGGCATCGCGATCGCCGATCTGGACGCCAACGGACAGCCGGAGCTCGTCGTGTTCATGATCGACAACGCCCAGGGTCAGAACCAGGGCTACTACCGCATCGGGCGAAGCCTCGATGCCAGCGGTGTCGTGGCTGGGGGATGGGGACCGTGGATGGCGATTCCCGACTGGTTCCCGTGGGAGAACCAGTATGGCAGCATCGCCGTCGCCGATCTCGATCACGACGGCCGGTCCGAGTTGATCGTCATGATGATCGACAACGCGGCCGAACAGAATCAGGCCTACTACCGCGTCGGGCGAGCGCTCGACGCGAACGGCGTGGTGACCGGCGGCTGGGAGCCCTGGATGCTGTTGCCAGACTGGTTCTCGTGGGAGAACCAGGGCGCGGGCATCGCCGTCGCCGAGTCGAGCATCCCCGGTCAACACGATCTCGTCGTGTTTCAGATCGACAACCCGCTCGGCCTGAATCAGGCGTTCTTCAAGGTGGCACGCGACCTGAAGGCGAACGGCGTGGTCGCGGAGTGGGGGCCCTGGCGCGGCGCTCCCGACTGGTTCTCATGGGAGAACCAGGGCAGCGGCATTGCGGTCACGAGACTCGGCGGCAAGCAGAAGCTGCTGGCGCTCACTGTCGACAACTCTCCGCATCAGAACGCCGGGGTCTACGAGGTCATCGATCTCGAGCACGAGCCAGCCACATCGGGTCAGTGGGAATTGCTCTCGTTCCACTCCGGCGTGCTCGCCGTGCACGCGGCGGTCGTCCACACCGGCAAAGTGCTGTTCTTCGCCGGATCCGGCAGCAGCGCCACGCGCTTCAACAGCCCCGACTTCGGCAACGAAGCCAAGCAGGTCTTCATGAGCGCGCTCTGGGATCCGTCGATTCCTTCCGGACCGGGTGCCCTGAACTTCTCTCATCCGCCGACGTTGCGAACGGCGCAGGGAAAGCCCTTCGACTTCTTCTGCGGCGGCGACGCGTTTCTTCCCGACGGCCGGATGCTGTCGGCGGGCGGCACGCTCGACTACGGCCCGTTCAAAGGCCGGGCGGACGTCGCAGTGTTCGACCCGACCGCCGAGAAATGGACGTTCGCGGCCAAGATGCCGCATGGCCGGTGGTATCCCACGCTGACGACGCTCGGCGACGGCCGCGTGCTGGCGACGACCGGGCTGAACGAGTTCGGTAACGCGCGCAACCAGGCACTGGACATTTATTCGGCGGTGACGAACGCCTGGCAGCAGCTGCATTTCACGCCCGGATTCCCCGGCCTGCCCCTGTACGCCCATGTGTTCCTGTTGCGCGACGGACGCCTCTTCTTCTCGGGAGGCCGCATGGACGACCCGCTGCAAGTCGATCCGTGTCTCATCGATCTCACGCACAACCCGGTCACGACCGTGCCGGTCCCCGACCTGCTGGATCCGGTGCTGCGCAACCAGTCGGCGAGCGTGCTGCTGCCGCCGGCGCAGGATCAGCGCGTGATGATCTGCGGTGGAGGGCCAATCGGCAAAGAGAGTCCGCTCGACGCCACGGGCATGGTGAGCATCGTGGACTTGAAGGCGGCCAACCCCAAGTACGTCGCGGCCGCGCCAATGAAGCTGCCTCGCCTGCACTTGAACGCCGTCCTGCTGCCCGACCGCACGGTGTTCGTGAGCGGCGGATCGCTCAAACAGGAGGACGAACCGCTCGCCCGCCTCGAGCCCGAAATCTACGATCCCGCCACGGACACGTGGCGGTTGATGGCGCCGGCGACGGTGCCGCGGCTGTACCACTCCACGGCTCTCCTGCTGCCGGACGGGCGCGTCGTCGCGGCGGGAGGAAATCCCGAAGGCGGCCACTCGGTGAAATGGGAGCCGCCGGATCCCGAAGAGGAGATGCGGTTGGAGGTGTTCAGCCCGCCGTACCTGTTTCGCGGACCGCGACCGACGATGACGGCGGTGCCGTCCGAGTGGGCCTATGGCCAGACGCGGACGATTCAGTCGCCGCAGGCCGGGACGATCAAGTGGCTCAGCCTGATCAAGAACGGTGTGACGACGCACTCGTTCGACTCGGCGCAACGCCTCGTCGATGTCGAAATCGTGTCGCAGGGTGCGGGTGTGATCCAGGCGCGCGTCACCAACGAGCGCAACGTCGCACCACCTGGCTGGTACATGCTGTTCATCAGCAATAACGCCGGCGTGCCTTCAGTCGCCAGCTGGATTCATCTGACGTAAGCGGCGCTCGGCGCTTGATGTGGCGCGATCTCCGCCTCAGCGCGATTCGTCATCGAGCAGCATGCCGGTCAGCGTCGCAATCTCGCGCTGCCGACGATGAGCTTCGACCCGTCGCGCTTCGATGTCGCGGCAGATGACATCCCATTGCTGCTGGCCGACGACCGCGAACCCGCTCGCTCCGCTGCTCGGAGCTGTTGACGTGCGGACGCTCGCAACGCCGGGCACGAGCGGAAACTCATCCTCGTAGCTCATGTATCCCGTATCGGCGAGCGCGAGACTGCTCTTGAGCTTCGCGAACGTTACCCGATTGACGGCTTGCGCATCTCAATTCCGCTATCCTCTTCGAACTGTCCATCCCAACCCCAACCGCACACGCGAACGACCGTCGTGTGCGAACGCGCGCATGAACGTGAAGTGGCGGCGCCGCAAGCGACGGCAGGAGGGAGTTCGCCGTGAACGAACCTGGCTATGCACCGAGACGAGGAACTGATGACGATCGCTTGAATCGTACGATGGGACGGCCGCGCCACGGTTTCGGACCGCGACGCGGTGAAGACGTTCCACTTGGCCGCACGACACCGTCGGGAAAATTCGGACGGATGTTCCCTGACCTCCTGCCGCTCGTGCCACTGCCGGAACAGCTCATCGAGTTGAGCGCTGAGATGCGCGACGCCGACCCGGGCGCCGCCGCCGGCAACAACGACGCAGTACCGGCCGGTTTCACCTACCTGGGGCAATTCGTCGATCACGACATCACGTTCGATCCCACGGCGCTGCAGGAGGTCCTCGTCGATCCGCAAGCGCTCGAGAACTTCCGCACGCCGATGCTCGACCTGGACTGCGTCTACGGCGCCGGGCCCGCCGCCGCGCCGTTTCTCTACGAGCGAGGCGACAACGAGCGTCTCCTGATTGGCCGCACGAGCAGCACGCCCGGTCAAGGCGATCCGTCGATTCCGACCGAACGGCCCAACGACTTGCCGCGGGCACCGCACGGCTTCGCTCTCATCGGCGATCCGCGCAACGACGAGAATCTGGTGGTCGCGCAGACACACCTCGCCTTCCTCAAATTCCACAACAAGATCGTCGATGGTCTTCGCGGCGGCACCATCCCGCGGGTGTCACCGTTGCGGAAATCGACCTTCGACGAAGCGCGGGATCTCGTCATCTCGCACTATCAATGGATTGTCATCCACGATTTTCTGAAGCGCGTGCTCGACGAGGATGTGTGGACGTCGGTGTTCACGGAGGGCGAGCACCGCAGCTTGGCGTGCTTCGAACGCGGACCGTTCATTCCCGTCGAGTTCTCGGCGGCTGGCTATCGGTTCGGTCACACGATGGTCCGCGAGGTGTACGCCTTCAATCGGGTGTTCCGCCCCGGCGGCGTGGCGCCGGCGACGCTCGAGCTGCTGTTCCTGTTCTCGGGCCTGTCCGGTCCCGGCAACACGGTACCCATTCCGAGCGACTGGATCATCGACTGGCGGAATTTCTTCGAGGTCGGGAAGCCCAAACCGAATGCAAGCCGGAGCCTCGATCCGCTGCTGGCGCCGAAGCTGCACCAACTGCCGGGGATGCCCGATCCGGCCTCGCTCGCCGCGCGCAATCTGCTGCGCGGGCGCAGCCTCGGACTGCCGTCGGCGCAGAGCATCGCGAGGTTCCTGGATATCGAGCCACTCACGCCCGACGAGATCGCCCAGGGTCCCGACGGTGCAGTCACAGCCCGGCACAACCTGCACATCGAGACGCCGCTTTGGTACTACATCCTGAAGGAAGCGCAGATCGACGGCAAAGGGAGGCGGCTGGGGATGCTCGGCAGCATCATCGTCGCCGAGACGTTCTTCGCGCTGCTGCGCGCGGACAGCAGCTCGTTCCTGCGCCGGAAGCAGGGTTGGACGCCGACGCTGCCGTCAGCGAAGGCCGACACGTTCACGATGGCTGACTTGTTGCGGTTCGTCGACGACATCAACCCGATCGGCGACGCCGCGTAATGTCAGACGCGGGCCGGACGCGTCATTCGCCGTCCGGTCCGCTACGATGCTGCGCGACCCATTGCTGACTGACCGAGCCAAGGTCGTCCGCAGTGGAGCGGCGCCACAGCAACCGTACGGCCCCCACAATCACGACGAGAGTAACCGCGGCCCCCAGCGCCCACCACGCGCTCATCTCCGGCTCTCCACTCTCGAACGGAGACTGCGTGCGCTCCGATCGCGAGGTCAGCCAATCTTAACGGCGCATGGTGACGTCCGCGCAACTGAGCCGTGCGAGATCGTGCGCAGGATCCGTCAGCGAACCGCTAAACTTGGCGAAGCCACTGTCGACTACGTAGCGCAAAGCGCTCAGTCGGTTCTGGGTTCTAGGTCCAGTTGAGAGGTTCCTGGTTCAGGAACTGCGAACGCAGCACCTGGCACCAGCACCACGAACACAGCTCCTAGAACTCAGCACCTGGACGTTTTAGACACTCCGGAGGAGACACATGAGCAGCGATACCGCCGAACATGCTGTGCTCGACCTCGAGACGGAGTACTGGCAGGCCATCAAGAGCAGAGACGTCGACGCGGCGATGCGCCTCACCGACGAGTCGTGTCTCATCACTGGCGCGCAAGGCGTCAGGCGCGTCGACCGCCAGGCATTCGAAGGCATGATGAAGGACACGCGGTTCACGCTGCACCAATTCATGATCAAGGATGCCCAGGTGAGCCTGCTCGGCAACGACGTTGCCGTTCTCGCTTACAACGTCCACGAAGAGCTGACCGTCGATGGCGAACCGGTGACCATCGACGCTGCGGACGCCTCGACCTGGGTGCGGCGGAACGGCCGCTGGCTGTGCGCCCTGCACACCGAGTCGATCAAGGGGGACCCGTTCGGGCGGGATCGGTCCGTGACGCCGGCAAGACACGTCTAGGCTTCAGGCTTCACTTCAGACTCCGGACTTCAGGCTCCGGGCTTCGGGTACCCTCTCACTCGGCGTTTTTCCCGGAGCCTGAAGCCGGAAGCCTGGAGCCTGCGATCAGCGAACCTTCTTGCCATTGATGCGCGTGGCGGTGGCCGGATCGTTGCGATCTTCGCGCCACGTCGGGTGGTTGAAGTGAATCACGAAGTCGCCGTTGTAGGAGATGACCGCGTTGTCGAAGGTCAGCGTGCCCGCGCGACGCCAGTTGCGGAACGTCCGACGCTCCTCGACCACCGTCCCTGTCGTCTCGCCATCGTCGGTGAGCTCGATGTGGAAGGTCAGCGTCCGCTGAGGTCGCGGATTCCCACGATCGAAGATCTGGGCCATGATTTCGTCGCGGAAGTCGAGGCCCGGCCCCTCGATGCGGGGCTGATCCGCTGACACCAGCAGCCGCATGAACTCGGGCGCCCGCGTCGGCTCGCCGGCCGCTTTGCCCAACTCCGCAATCGTGTATAGCTGACGGATCGTCGGCTGCTGATCGACCTTGTTGAAGGTCAGACCGGTGACCAGCAAGGTCGGCGCGCCCGCGCCACGCCGCGACACGGTCGTGTTCGGCGCGTTGCGCAGCTCGATGTCGTTGATGAACTCGGTGTCTTCGCCGCCGATGTCGTCCTGCGTCATGAAGTTCGCCGTGCGCAGCGGCGTGGCGTGATCGGGATCGGTTGTCGGGTAGATCTTGCCGACCATCGACAGCGAGCGCGTCTGGCCGCGCCGCGTCTCGGTGCAGCAGGTCGAATAGCGGGCGACGGCGAGCGCCGTGGAGCCGTTGGCGAAATAGCCGGAGTATCCAGTGTCTTCGGTGATTTCCCAGCGACCCATCAAGCAGACGCCGTTCGGATGGACGATGCGCCGGGATCCCTTGCGATCGGACCCCCAGCGCAGGTCGGCGCCAGAATCGACGGTGCGTTCAGTGGCCTGGTGGAACTGATGACTGGCCACGGTGGGGAACGTCACCTCGTAGACGGGCAGCGGCGGTTCGCCGGCCGCGCCCCACACGCGCTGATACGGATTGGCGAGCAGCGCGTCGACGACTTCGCGATAGCGCGAGCCACCGTAGCCGCGGTCTTCGTCGGTCAGTTGGGGAGTACCGTAATCGAACTTCGACATGAAGAGCCCTGTCGGCTTCAGGCTCCAGGCTTCACGGAAAGCCCAGTGAGAAAATACCTGAAGTCTGAAGCCTGAAGCCTGAAGCCCGCGAAGTCTGAAGCCTAAGGCCTAAAGCCCACGAAATGGAAGCAAATCGCGAAGCCGCGGCTCACGGAGATACAAGCCGCCCCAGATCATGAGCGCGACGTAAATTGGAAACAGCGTATGGGTGAGGAACGGGCTGCCAACGCGCACGTGAGTGGCGATGGCTCCCCCCAGGTAGCCGGTGAGCAGCAGCGCGCCGAGCACAGACGTCTGCGGCACCAGGTAGAGCACCAGGCATGCCAGCTCGATCGCGCCGATGACGATCACCAGGCCGGCCGGATAGCCCAGCTCCGTGGTTCCCTGAATCGCGGGCGGGAGCTGCAGAACCTTCAGGACGGTATCGAAGGTGAGGAACAACGCGACGAAGCCGGTCAGGATCGGACCGGCCCAGCGTTTAGGCGCACTACCCGTTTCGAGTTGGCGATTGATCATGATCGTCACGACCCTTCACCATCATAGGTTCACGGCAACGGCGCTGTTTTGTATAAAAACGACAGCTGCTGCTGCGCGCGGACGATCTCTACCGGCGTCTGGCCGACGAAGCGTTTGAGCGACCGCGTCATGTGCGGCTGATCGTAGTAGCCCGCTTCGTGCACGGCATCGAGAATCGACGTGCCGTGCGTGAGCAGATGCGTCGCGTACCGAGCGCGCTCGATCTGACGCGCCATGCTGTACGTGAGACCGGTCGTCCGCAGGAAGTGACGCTGTGTCGAGCGCAGCGAGCCGCCCGGTCCTTCGCCATTCAAGACGGCGCCGACAGACCGGTCGCGGGCGATGAGCCCTTTGCGGACGAGCCGCGCGACGAACGTCTCGGCGTTCTCGACATCCGGATACTCCCACGCTGAGCCATTCAGCCAGAACGATCGTGTGGCCGCGCCAGGCATCGTCACGTCACGGCGGTTGCTGAGATCGCCGGGCGCGAAGCGCCGCATGAAGGTGCCGAGCTTGAAGCGGATGCCGAGCCACTCGCCGCGGGCCGGGCACTCCGCAGCGGTCGCAACGGTTTCTGGCCCGCGCAGCGTCATGAACGTCCGGCCTTCGTGCCGCGTCACGGCCATCTCGAAGTGGCACGCGGCAATCGACAGAAATGGGCCGCCGCGCTCGCTCCGGCTCGTCCAGACCCGCTCGACCAACGGCGAATCGGAGAGCCGGGCCTCGAACGTGAGCACCTCCGGCTGATCATTCGGCATCAGAACGCCATCATCCACGTGAGCTTGGCGATGATCGACCGATCGACGAGATCGCCGCTGGTGTCGAGCCGCCGCTCGTTGTAGACGAAAAAGAAGTCGCTCAACGGCCGGTGGATCAGATTGAGCCTGGCGTTCGAGCTCCACTGATGCGTGTCGGTGTTGTATTGCACCAGCGCGTTGACGAAGAGGCGGGTGTTGAAGCTGTAGTTCACCCGCGTGGCGATGAGCGTCGACACGTAAGAGGCCACCGGCAGATCGATATCGTTGATCTGCAGGCTCACCGAGGCATTGAAGTGCTCGTTGAGGCGGACCGTCGGAGCGATCGCGTAGCCGCGGCGCTCGCCGTCGTAGAACGCGCCGTCCGAGTAGCGGCCCTCGACTGAAACCCGCGCCGAGTTGTTCGAGCGGTACAGCGCGAAGTACTCGTCGAACTCGTACTCGCCGGCCGGCAGCCGCACACCGCGCGCGGCGTTGAGCGTGAACGGCACCACCGCGCCTTCGAGGTTGCGATTGACGCCGCCTTCGAAGAACCCGCCGTCGTTCATCATCAGCACCAGGTGCCAGTCGAAGTAGCGCGACTCGGTGCCGCTGCCGTTGCGCCGGTCGAACTGATCGAAGTGAACATGCGGGCCGATTTCACGGATGCCCATGCGCGCCGCCCATTCCGGACGGAGATTGTTGCGCGTGTAGGCGGCGGCGTGGTTGACGCCGATGCGCGGCACGAAGCCCAGCTCATCGCGAAAGCGACCGCCAATCGTCTCGTAGGCGCCGCGCACGATCCACGACCGCGACTGGTAATTGAAGTTCGCCCGCGCCGACGCGTCCTCGCCGTGGCCGGGGACGCTCGTCTGCGGCGCCGCCGTCTTGACACCGTACGCGCCGAGGCTGAGCTGCCCGAATCGCAGGTTCGTGTCGATGCCGGCGACCCGGTTGTAAGCCGCGCCGTTGGCATCTTTGTTGAGGAAGATCATCCCGACGTCTGAATTGGCAAGGATCGCGCGCTGCAGCCGGACCGTCGTGAAGTTCGTGGACGGGACGACGCCCTCCGCCCGCTGCTGGATGTTGAGTGCGCCGATCGCATACGGCCCGGCACGCCCGGTCACGCGCCCGCCCGCCAGAATTGGAATCGCCGCGCCAGCCTCGGACAGCCCGATCTGCCGGCTGAAGAACATTCGCGCGTCCGGTGGCGAGTTCTGCCGTCCCGCCGAGGCGGGGCTGCCGACGCCCGTGCCCGCCGTGCCCGTCGAGGGCAGACCGAACTGGAAGATGCCGGAGTTCTCCAGGAAGAAGTCGCGCTTCTCGGGGAAGAGGAGGCTGAAGCGCGTGAGGTTTACCTGCTGCTCGTCGGCTTCGACCTGCGAAAAATCGGTGTTCACCGTGCCGTCGAGCGTCAGGCCGTTGGTCAGGCCGTACTTGACGTCCACGCCGGCCGACACGTCGCCGTCGGACGGCGTTCGGCCCACGGTGCTCGAGCTCGCCGCGCCGTACGGCTTCACGCGCAGGTTGCGGCCGGGCCGCAGCTGCCGCAGTCCGTCGATGGTGCCGGCGAGCGAGACCCGCTCGATGTTGTAAATCCTCGGCAACGGTGCCCAGAAGCTGTCTTCATTGCGCCGGCGCAGGCGCCGCTCGAAGTTCAGTCCCCATGTCTGCGGATCGCGATTGTTGAATTTCAGCGTCCGGAACGGAATCCACATCTCCGCGTACCAGCCGTTCTCGGCAATCCGCGTCCGCACGTCCCACACGCCGTCCCAGTTCACGTTGATCTCGCGGCCCTCGTTCGACATCTGCGCGTCCCACTTCGCACCGGCGGGGTTGGTCGCGAACTCGAAGCCGTTGCGCTCGTCGGCGAAGGTGTCGATGACCAGCAGGAAGCCGTCGCTCGCCGCGGTGTTGAAGTCCTTCCGCAGGTCGCTGACGATGATCTCGGACGGTTCGTCGTCTCGGGCGAACACGCCGACGTAGAGCGCCTGCGCGTCGTACAGCACGCGGACTTCCGTGTCGAACGTCGCCGGCTGACCTTCGCGCGGCTCGTTCTGGAGAAAGCCGCTGGCGACCGGTGCCTCCTGCCAGGCCGCTTCGTCGAGCGATCCGTCCAGCGTGATCTCGCCGCTCGCGCGCGTCGCCAGCAGTCGGCGTTCGAGGCGTGCCGTGTCGTAATTGATGGTCCCTGACGATTGCGCCCCCGCAGACGCCGTCGTTCCGAGCACGGCACACGCGCACAGCCATCCCATCGCCGAAGCGCCGAAAGGCGAACGTGGCTGCAGGTTCATGGCGGTCCGGTATCGATCGACTCGACTGAGCGTTACCGCATGTTCGGAACTTTACTGCAGTCCGCCGCGCACCGAGGTGATCCGCTGAGTGTTGAACCCCAGCCAGTGCATCCGGCCGACGTAGCGCGCGTGCTCGACTTTGATGCAGCGGTCCATCACCACCGACAGGCCGCCGGCCTCGGCGATGCGCGCCCCTTCCTCGCTGATCACGGTGAACTGGCACCACAGGTTGGCCGCGCCGATCGCCACCGCCTCTTTGGCGATGGCCGGCACCGCGTCGGGCGCGCGGAACACGTTGACGATGTCAACCGGGACGGGCACGTCGGCGAGCGTGGCGAAACTCTTCTCGCCGAGGATTTCCGGCTCGCGCGGGTTGACCGGAATCACACGGTAGCCGTGGCGCCGGAGGTAGTAGCCGACGAAATAGCTCGCGCGCAGATGATTCTTCGACAGCCCGACGATGGCGACGGTCTTCGCGGTGTGAATGACCTGCTGAATCGTCAGCGGGTTCTGATAGCGGCTGAGATCGGAGACGGCGCTCATCGGGTTGCCACCCCCGCGGCTGCCGACGCGGCGACGCGCGTGAAGCCCTGCTCGAGATCCCAGATCAGATCCTCGACCGCCTCAATGCCGACAGACAGACGGATGGTGCCTGGCCCGACGCCGGCGGCGCGCAGCTCCTCTTCGTCGAGTTGCCGGTGGGTCGTGCTCGCCGGATGGATGATGAGGCTCTTCGAGTCGCCGACGTTCGCCAGGTGCGACCAGAGCATCAGCCCGCGGATGAAATCCTGGCCGGCAGCACGGCCGCCCTGGCAGTCGAACGAGAAAACGGCGCCGGCGCCCAGGGGCAGGTACTTCTCCACGAGCGGACGGTACCGGCTCGTCTTCAGCCCCGGATAGGTGACGTTGGAGACGAGGTCGCGCGACGCGAGATGATTGGCCACCGACTCGGCGTTTTCGACATGGCGGGCCATCCGCAGCGACAGCGTCTCGAGCCCCTGCAGGAAGAGAAACGCGTTGAACGGGCTCATGCACGCGCCGAGATCGCGCAGCGTCTCGGCTCTCAGCTTCATGCAGTAGCCGTACATCCCGAACGTCTCGTGGAATTGCAGCCCGTGATAGGCCGGCGACGGCTCGGCGATCACCGCGTATCGGCCGTTCGACCAGTTGAACTGCCCCGAATCGACGACCACGCCGCCGATGCTCGTGCCGTGGCCGCAGATGAACTTCGTCGCCGAATGCAAGACGATGTCGGCGCCCCATTCGATCGGACGGCAGAGATATGGCGTCGCGAACGTGTTGTCGACGAGCAGCGGCAGCTCGTGCTCGTGCGCGATGGCGGCGACGGCCTCGATGTCGAGCACGTTGCCGGCCGGATTGCCGATCGTCTCGCCGTAGAAGACTTTGGTGTTGGGCTTGACGGCACGCTTCCACGCGTCCAGATCGTCTGGATCGACCCACGTGAGCTCGATGCTCATCTTGCGGAGCAGGTGTTTGAGCTGGTTCACCGTCCCGCCGTAGAGCGCCGACGAGGACACGATGTGATCGCCTGGCGACAGCAGTGTGAAGAGCGCCCCGGCCTGCGCGGCGATGCCGCTGGCGAAGGCCACCGCGCCGCAGCCGCCTTCGAGGTTGGCCATCCGCTCCTCGAAGACCGCGACGGTCGGGTTCATGATGCGCGAGTAGGTGTTACCGTACTCCTGCAGGTTGAAATAGGCGGCCGCCGACTCGGGATCCTCGAAAACGTAGCTGGTGGTCTGATAGATCGGCACGGCGCGGGCG
>Ga0111538_10007086_pt1 | contig 15137 bp, 13 predicted proteins | sample SoiMethybrSBSTD1_FD_79669 | JGI IMG/M metagenome (GOLD analysis project Ga0111538, IMG submission 79669) | Bulk soil microbial communities from a Populus tree surrounding site in Tennessee, USA - Soil MetaG P. TD hybrid SBSTD1 (version 2)... | ecosystem: Environmental > Terrestrial > Soil >...
CGGCTGGACCGGCGTCGGCGTGACCGGGGTCGGCGGCGGCGGCTCGGCCATCGCCAGCTCGGGCGGCTGCTGCGGCATCACCTCGGGCGGCTGCGGCGCCGGCGGCTGCTTGGGCGGCGGGGTCATCGCGGCCACGTTCATCGCCTCGATCGCCGGGTCGGGCAGCGTGATGGCGGCGATCTCGGGCGGCTCCTTGTCGTCGTCGGGCAGCTGGATCCACTCGACCGCCACCTCGTCCGGCTGCTCGCCGAACTCGGCGATGACCTTGGCGGTGTGCGCCAGGTCGACCTGGCACTGGAGCGGGAACTCGCTGACCGGCGGCGTCGCGGCGAGCAGCAGCTCCTCGTAGAACGTCCGCCGCGTGCCCTCGGCCGGCACCTCGCCCTGGAAGATCACCTCGACCGCCCAGGTGAAGTAGGCATACGCCTGCGGCCCGCACGGGCCGGTCCAGCCCATGAACGTGCTCTTGGGACCCGGCGTGGCGGTCAGCGTGACGTTGGCGCCGCGCTCGACCTCGATGATGCACTTGTCGGACTTGTCCTTGCTGCCCCGGCAGGCCAGGCCGTCCACGTTCGCCTGAACCAGGCCGGTCCCCTTGCCCTCGTGCAGCACCTCGACCACGAGGCGCGGCGGGCGCGGCGTGCGCGTGGCCTCGTAGACGGTCCCGACGACCGGGTGAATCGCCACCGACGCAGCCAGCGCCGCGGCCAGAGTCCACCAGGTGTGTCGGCGCGATCGAACCAAAGAGACACGCAGCAGGGGTTGGACTGCTCTCACAGGATATAGCAGCCAGGGGCGCCTTGAACAAGCGAACCCCTCGGAACGACTAGAATACGAGCGCCTTAGGCACAGGAGCCGTCCGTGCCGTTGCCCGACGCAAACATCTGTTGGCAAGAGCGGAGTCCTGGTCCCCCGCTCCCCCGCGCGCCTGACGCGCGATTCCGCGGCACTGCGTGTCGGCCCACCTCTTGCCAGAGGGCGCGGCGTGCGACTCGCACTCCTCACCGTGATCTTGTTCGCGTGCCAGGGGCCCGGGGGCGATCTGGCTCCGGAGGTCGAATCGAGCGCGCTGCCCCTGTCGGCCGAGACCCGGCTGGCCCGGGTGACCGCGATCCGCGACGTCGCCGCCGGCATGGGGGTCATGAACGGCCCGCTCCTCGCCGGCATCGCCGAGAGCGAGACCGGCATGGCCCACTGCTGGTCGGAGGCGACCTGGGCCTGCCAGGGACCGAGCTCGCCATCGTGCGAGGGCGGCCCGGTCATCGCCGGCGCGGCCGACGGCCCCTGCTCGGCGCGCCAGGGCGGCCTCGGCATGTACCAGTTCGACGCCGGCACCTACGAGGACACGCTGGCGCGCGACGGCGAGGAGATCCTCCTGCTCGAGGGGAACATCGCCAAGGGAGTCGACTTCGTCCTGACCCGCGTCACCGAGGAGATCGCCGGCGCGGGAGAATGGCAGGCCGCCATCGCCTGGTTGAACTCGATCCCGATGGAGGCGGGGACGCCGCTCATGGAGGCCTGGGCCTCGATGATCGTCTGCCGCTACAACGGCTGCTGCTCCGACGCCGCGGTCTGCCTCGAGCGCCGGGCTCACTACCGCGACAACGCGATCAACATCTTCAACGAGTACGGCGCCGCGTTCTGGGCCGCCCAGCCGTGCGAGCCGATCCCGGCCGCCGGCCGGGTGGTCGAGGAGCGCGACGGCTGCTACGTCGCCGGCGGCGATCCGCAGTACTGGCGCCGCGAGGCGCGCGGCTCGGGCGGCGCCTCCGAGTGGACCATGACGACCGACCTCGAGCGCGAGGCGAACTACGCCATCTGGCGGCTCGACATGGCCGAGGCCGGGCTCTACACGGTCGAGGTCCACATGGACGGCGGCCTGTTCGGCAAGTCGAAGCAGGCCCGCTACCTGGTCGTCCACGCCGGCGTCACCGACGAGGTGGTGCTGGATCAGAGCGCGGTGGGCGACGACTACGTCTCGCTCGGAGAGTTCGAGTTCGCCGCCGGCGGCGACCAGCACGTCATGCTGGGCGACAACACCGGCGAGGGGGGAGAGAGCGAGACCAGCCTGCTCTACGACGCGCTCAGGATCTCCCCGGCCGGCTCGGAGGAGACCGGCGGCGGCGGCAGCTTCATCGGCGGCTGCCAGCTCGGCGGCGGCGGCGCGAGCGGCGGCGGCGGCGCCCTGGCGGCGCTCGCGCTCCTCCTCGTCGCCTTCAGAGCACCGCGATCCAGGCGACGATCGACGGGACCAGCTCGGGCGCGAGCGGCACGCCCTCCTTGTTGTAGGACAGGTTGGTCGCCTCGGCGAGGTGCGCGCGGATCTCCGACATGCTGCGCGTCTCCTGCTTGTAGACGTGGTTGGCGTCGCGCACGATGACGAGGTAGACCGACTTGCCGGCCGCCTTGCCCGCCTTCTCGAGGCGGCGGGCGTCGAGCTCGGGATCCACCTGGGCGTCCTTGTCGCCGTTCAGGATGAGGACCGGCGGCGCGACCACGGCGATCGCGGCGGCGGGATCGAACGTGGCCCACGGCCGCCCGATGGGCGCCGCCCGCGGCGACATGATCGGCATCAGGAGCTGCTGCACCGCCGGGATCGAGCTCATCTTCATCGGGTCGACGTCCTTGCCGGCGATGAAGTCGGCGAAGCCGGACCGGAGCGGTCCGAGCTCCTTGTCGGCCGCCGCCTGCGGCATGAGCTTGTTCTTGACCGCCTCCTGGAACTGCGACTCGAGCTGGCCGAGCATCAGGTCGGCGACCCGGCGCCCGGCCGAGGAGAGCAGGATGACGCCGGCCAGATCCTTTTCCTCCAGGGCGACCCGCAGCGCCTGAATGCCACCCTCGCTGTGACCGGCCACGAAGATGGGCGCGCCGGCGACCTCCGGGCGGGCGCGCAGGAAGGCCAGCGCGGCGCGCGCCTCGTCGCGAAAGATGTCGTAGGTCATGTCGGGCGGCGGCGGGTTCTTCGCCGAGGTGGTCTTGTCGTAGCGCAGGACCACGATCCCTTTGCGCGCCAGCGCCTCGGCGATGAGCCGCCCGCTGCCGTTGCCGCCGGGCAGCGCCGGGCTGTTCCAGTCGCGGTCGGTCGGCCCGCTGCCGGCGATGAGGAGGATGCCGGCCCCGCCCGGCTTCGCCACCTTCGGTCCGCTGAGGGTGCCGCCGAACGAGCGATTGCCCATCGCGATGGTCACCTCCTCCCACATGATGTCGCCGGGCGGCTTCCTCGATTCGGCGGGCGGCGCCGGCTTCTCGCCGGCGGGCGGCGGTGCCGGCTTCTCGCCGGCGGGCGGCGCCGGCGACTTCTCGCTCTTCCTGTCCTTCTCCCGGCCGCAGCCGGTAGCCAGGACGACGGTCGCCGCCGCCGTCACCGCCGCGATGCGCCGCATCACCGGGCTCGTGGGCTACGACCGGGCGACCGGCTTGTGGCCGTACTGGCGATAGACGCCGATCACCACGCCGATGATGTCGACCGAGCGGAAGTCGGCGCGCCTGACGTAGATCGGTTCCATCGCGGCGTTGGCGGGCTGGAAGCGGATGACGTCGCCCTCGGGGAAGTAGCGCTTCACGGTCGCTTCCCCCTCGATCATCGCGACCACGATCTCGCCGCGCGACGCGCTCGGGGTCTTCTTCACGAAGACGTAGTCGCCGTCGAAGATCCCGTCCTCGACCATCGACTCACCGACCACCCGGAGCGCGAAGACCTCGCGGCTCGAGCCGATGAAGAAGCGGTCGACCACCACCGTGTCCTCGACGTTCTCGACGGCGAGCAGCGGCTGGCCGGCGGCGACGCGCCCGATGATCGGCACCTCGACCATCTCCTCGCCGAGGCGGATTCCGAGGGACGACGGTGGGACGATCTTGCCGGTGCCGCTGGCCGTCGGGCCGGTCGGGCGCATCGCGCGCGACTTCAGACCCTCGCGGGCCAGGAAGCCTTTCTTCTCGAGCGCCTTGAGATGGTCGTTCACTCCGTTGGTCGATTGGATTCCGAAGTGTTCGCCGATCTCGCGCAGCGTCGGCGGATAGCCGCGCCGGTCGATCGAGCTCGAGATGAAATCGAGGATGTCGCGCTGGCGTTGGGTGAGACGTTCCGGCATTCGAGCTCCTGCCTTTGCCTGAGAGTGGCGCCGTGTGTACGTCTGCTACTGAACAAACAGACCGTACTGAACATATCTCCTCCCTGTCAAATAAATGGCCGTTTTTCCCGGCCGGCGCTCGCCGATCCCGTCGGCCCCACGCGGGTGCCCGACGCCGGCGACCGGGCGGGTTTAGGATGCGCCGGCAATGAGAAGCGGCGTGGCGCTGCTCGCGGCCGCCCTCGCGGTCGGCGGGGCCGAGGCCGACACCGGGATGCCGCAGCCGGTCGAGGCGGCGCTGCTGCGCGGGGCGCTCCTGTCCGGCTCGAGTGACGACGTGGAGCGCGCCGCGCGCAACGCCGGATCGCGCCGGCTCTCGCTCGCCCTGGCCGGCGCCGCCTCGGATCGCGTCCTCGCCCTCGCCGCCGCCGACGGTGCGCCCTTCGCCGAGGACGCGGTGTGGCTGCTGGTGCCGCTGGCCGCCGCCGCCCGCTCGCCCGACCGGCCGCTGGCGGTTCGCGCCGCCCGCGCCGCCGCCCGCATCGCCGGCGGCATCGACCCGAGCGAGCTCATCCAGGGCGACGTCCCGCCCGACTGGACGCGCGCCCGCATCCACGAGCTCCGCGCCATCGCCGCCGACTCCGCCCGCTGGACCGACGTGCGGGTCTTCGCGCTCGAGGCGGCCGCGCGCCTGCACCGGGCGCTCGAGTCGGAGGCCGGCCCGGCCGACGCGCCGTACGACCTCGCCGCCGCGGCGGTCGATCCCGACCCCGAGCTTCGCCGCGCTGCCTTCGAGCTGCTCGGTTCGCCGCTGCGCCCGGCCGAGCTGGCCATCGCCGCCAAGGCGGTGGCAGCCGAGCCCGAGCCGATGGTGGCGCTGGCCGCCGGCCAGGCCGCCTGCGACGGGCTGCGCTTCGGCGATCCGGCGCGCCCGGTGCTCGCCGCGCTCGGCGCTCGCGGACTGGTGCGGCTGCGCGCGCTGGTCGCCGACAAGAACCTGTCGGCCGGCGGTCGGCTGGGCGCGGCGCGCTGCCTGGTGGCGGACGGATCCTCCGCCAGCAAGAAGGCGCTGGCCGCCCTGCCGCGCCGGGGTCACCACCGATGACGACCGGACGCGGGCTGGCGCGCGCCGCCGGGATGATCTCGGCGGCCACCATGCTCTCGCGCGTGCTCGGCCTCGCGCGCGAGCAGCTGTTCGCCATCCTGCTCGGCGCCACCCCGTTCGCCGACGCCTTCGTGGTCGCGTTCCGCATCCCCAACCTCCTGCGCGACCTGTTCGCCGAGGGGGCGCTGTCGCAGGCATTCGTGCCCACATTCAAGGCCAGCCTCAAGCGCTCCGGCATCGGGCCGGCCTACGCGCTCGGCAACAAGGTGTCGGGCACCATGCTCGCCATCATCGGGATCATCACCGTGCTGGCCTGGGCCGGCACGCCGGAGATCGTCGAGCTGATGGCCGGCGACTTCGTCGCCCAGTTCCCCGGCAAGTTCGATCTGACCGTCCTGCTCACCCGCGTCATGCTGCCGTTCCTCGCGCTGGTCTCGCTGGCGGCGGTGGCGATGGGCATGCTCAACGCGCAGGACCGCTACGGCACCCCGGCGCTCGCCCCTGCCCTGTTCAATGTGGTCTGCATCGCCGGCGGCGTCGTGCTCTGGGCACTCGGCTGGGATCCCGAGACGGTCGCGATCGGCTGGTCGGTCGCCACCCTGGCGGGCGGCGCCGCCCAGCTCCTCATCCAGGTGCCGCCGCTCTGGCGGCAGGGCTGGCGGCCGAAGCTCTCGCTCGACCTCACGCTGTCCGATCCCGACGTCCGCCGGGTCGCGCTCCTCATGCTGCCGGCGGTGGCCGGGCTGGCCGCCGTCCAGGTCAACGTCTTCGTCAACACCATCTTCGCCACCCAGGAGCAGGGCGCGGCCGCCTGGCTCAACTACGCCTTCCGCTTCCTCCAGCTGCCCATCGGCGTCTTCGGGGTCGCGATCGCGACGGTGTCGACCACGCGCTACGCCGACGCCGCCGCCGACGGCGATCGCGCGCGGATGGCCGACCAGCTGCGCGAGGGGCTGCAGCTGGTCGCGTTCCTGACCGTGCCGGCCACGGTCGGGCTGGTCCTGCTCGGCGAGCCGATCGTCGCGCTCATCTACCAGCACGGCGCCTTCACCGCGCGCGACACCGACGCCACCACCGCGGCGCTCGACCTCTACTCGACGGGCCTGGTCGCCTATGCCGCCGTCAAGGTGGTGGCGCCCGCCTTCTACGCCATCAACAAGTCGCGCGTCCCGATGATGTCGTCGATGGGCGCGGTGGCCGGCAACCTGGCGCTCAACATCGTGCTCCACCCGATCTACGGCTACCGGGTGCTCGCGCTCGGCACCGCGCTGGCCGCCACCCTCAACTTCGTCACCCTCTACACCTCGTTCCACCGGCACATCGCGGCCATCCCGCACCGCCAGATCCTCGGCCACCTGGCGCGCGTCGCGCTCGCCTCGGCGGTGATGGGCGCGGCCGCCTGGGCCGCGCTGGCCGGCCTCCAGGCCCTCGACCTCGGCCCCGGAATCACCGCGCGCGCGCTGCGCGCCCTGGTCCCCACCCTGATCGGCATCGGCGTCTACGCCGCCGGCGCCTACCTCCTCCACATCGAGGAGCTCGCCCACTACGTCAACCGACTGCGCCGCCGCCGCCGGCCGCCCGCCGGCTAGCCCGCGTGGCCGGCCGAGGTCGTCACAGCGGCGGCAGGTCCGCGATCGCGGTGCGCGCGGTCTTGTAGACGATGACCGCGTCGAGCTTCGGCGAATGCGCTGCGGCGCTCGCCGCGCTCGACGCCGCCGCCGTCGCCCCGACGCCGCGCTCGGCGAAGAAGCGGGTGTCGTGGGTGAGGAACTGGGCGCAGCTGTACTCGCCCTTGCTGGTATCGCCGCCGGCGAACGCGAACGCCTTCACCTCCCGCAGCCTCTGCTCGAAGGTCTCCTCGAGCGCGCGGGTCTCGGCCGGCGAGGCCTGGAACAGCATGCCGTAGTAGACCGACGGCGTGCCGATGTCCTTGCGGCCCTCCATGAACCGGCGCAGGCTGCGCTTGCGCGCCATGAAGATGCTGTCGCGACCGGCCAGCCTCCGCGCCGATCGCAGGACCGGCTCGGGAAGCGGAACGCCAGGGGTCATGTCGTAGGTCGCGCCGCCACCGACCCGGACCGCCACGTGGCCGGCTCGGTTGCTGCCGCCGGGAGGCTTGTAGTTCATCTCGACCGTGCTCTGCGCGACGCGGCGGAAGATGCGGCGGATCGCCCGCCGGCTCCTCCTGCCCTGCCCGAGATCGACCACGATGTGGAGGACGTCGCGGCCGCCGACCTTGCGGACGAAGGTGGGCAGGCCCGCCTCCGCGGCCAGGCCCGACAGGTTCTCGGCCACCGTCCGGTGCGGGTCGAAGTCGCTCTTGCCGTAGGCGATGCGATCGGCGAGCCGCTCGAGCTTGCGCCCGCGGTAGAGCTGCATCTCCTGCCGGAGGAAGCGGAACACCTCGCGCGCCCCGAGCTCGCGCGCGGCCCGGAGGGTGGAGCGCAGGCTGCGCCGGGCCGGCTTCGCGCGCGGCCGCGCCACGCCGGCATCGCCGCGCCGGCCGGGGGCGAATCGCGCGAGGACGCCGCCGCGCCGGGCCGGGCTGCCGGCCGCGCTCGTGACGTCGATCGCGACGACCAGGAGCAGCGCGGCGGTGACCCCCAGCCAGCGCCTCATCGTCCTCGTGCCTCGCGCATTCGCCTATCCAGGCCAATTGCAAGCGCCGTACCGGCAACCGGGGACGCGGGGCGATGCGCAAGCACCTCCCTCGGCGGGACCGGCCGCGCGGTGAAACCGGCGACGGTGGTAGCCAGACGCGCCGGCTGGCCAGTCCGCGATGTCGACGTCGTTATCGGCAGAGATCGTGACTAGTCCCCGGCCGGAAGGGTCCAGTCGGCGGCGCCGCAAGCGGGGCAGGCGTCGGGGTAGCCGAGCCGGGCGGCGCGGCGAAACTCGTGCTGGCAGCGGCGGCAGCGGTAGACCATCGGCGCCGGCGGCCTGAGGGCGAACAGCCCGAAGAAGGCGGCCAGGAGAAGCGGCACCACCAGGAGCAGGGTCGCCTCCATCGTCGGTGATGCCATTCTAGCCCGCCCGCGGTACCCTCCGTCCCCGTGGCGCCGCTCATCGAGGTAACCGATCTCACCCGCCACTACGAGATGGGCGAGGAGCGCATCGCCGCGCTCGGCGGCGTCTCCTTTTCGATCGACGAGGGGGAGATGGTGGCGATCGTCGGGACCTCCGGCTCCGGCAAGACCACCCTGCTGCACATCCTCGGCTGTCTCGAGACCCCGTCGGGCGGCAGCTACCGGCTGCGCGGGAGGGACGTCCAGGGGCTGGGGGACGACGAGCGCTCGGCGCTGCGCAACCGCGAGATCGGATTCGTGTTCCAGAACTTCCAGCTCCTGCCGCGCGCGCCGGCCTGGAAGAACGTGGCGCTGCCGCTTGTCTATCGTGGCGTGCCGGCCCGGCAGCGCGAGAAGCAGGCGGTCGAGGCGCTGCGCCGGGTCGGGCTGTCCGACCGGCTCGGCCACCGGCCGACCCAGCTGTCGGGCGGGCAGCGGCAGCGGGTCGCCATCGCGCGCGCCCTGGTCGCCGAGCCCGCGCTGCTCCTGGCCGACGAGCCGACCGGCAACCTCGACTCGGCGACCGGCCAGGAGATCCTCGCCCTGTTCCGCCGGCTGCACGCCGAGGGGAACACCATCCTCCTGGTGACCCACGAGCCGGCCATCGCCGCCAGCTGTCCGCGGGCGATCCGGATCGCCGACGGGCGCATCCTGGCCGACGGGCCCGGCGAGGAGGTCATGCGCTCGTGAAACCGGTCGCGCTCCTCCTCTTCGCAGCGTCCTGCGCATCGGGTGCGGCGGCGGCCCCCGCCCAGCCGGACGAGCTCCGGGTGACCCGCGGCGACGTCGCCGAGCGCGTGCTCCTGACCGGACAGCTGGTCGCCGAGCGGGCCGAGCGCTCGATCGTGCCGATGACCCGGGTCTGGCAGCTGTCGATCCGCTGGCTGGCGGAGGACGGCGCGGTCGCCGAGCCGGGCGATCGCGTCGTCGAGTTCGACAACTCGGTCTTCGTCGGCGAGCTGGCCGAGAAGCGCCTGCGCCTGCGCCAGGCCAACCTCGACCTGGCGGCTCAGCGCGCGACCGCCGCGGCGACCACCGCCGACAAGGAGTTCGCCCTCGCCCGCGAGAAGCTCTTGCTCGACAAGGCGGTGGTGGAGGCCGCGCTGCCGAAGGACTTCCAGCCGGAGCGCGACTGGCAGGAGAAGCAGCTGGCGCGCGAGCGCGCCCAGGTGGCAGTGCGCAAGGCGGAGGCCGAGCTGGCGGCGCAGAGGAAGGCCTCGGCGCTCGAGCTCCAGGTCAAGGAGATCGAGGCCGACAAGATCCGCCGCGATCTCGAGGTCGCCGAGCGAGGGATCGCCGCGCTCACCTTGACCGCGGCGAAGGCGGGCATCCTCCTGGTCGGCGAGCACCCGTGGGAGGACCGCAAGTTCCAGGTCGGCGACGTGGTCCAGCCCGGCTGGACGGTGGTCGAGCTCCCCGAGCTGTCGGCCATGCGCGTCGAGGCGACCCTGAGCGACGTCGACGACGGCCGGGTCGCGGCCGGCGCCCGCGCCACCTGCACGCTCGACGCCTGGCCGGACCAGCCGCTGTCCGGCACCGTGCGCGAGGTGGCGCCGGTCGCCCAGGAGGTCGGCCAGCGATCCCTGCGCCGCGCCTTCAAGGTGGTCGTCGCGCTCGACCACACCGACCCGGAGCGGATGCGGCCCGGCATGTCGGTCAAGGTCGAGGTGCGCGGCACGCCGGTCGTCGGCGGGCTGACCGCGCCGCGCGCTGCGCTCGACGTCGCCGCGCCGGCCGCCTTCCTCGCCAGCGGCGAGCGGGTGCCGGTCGAGCTCGGTCCCTGCGACGCCCACCGCTGCGTGATCACCAAGGGACTGGCCGAGGGCCAGGCGCTGAGGAGGCGGCCGTGAGGCGCCACCTGGCCTGCGCGCCGGTCGCGCTGGTCGCGCTCGCCGGCTGCCCGGCCTGTGGCCACGACACGCCGACCACCTGGGTCACCGTCGAGAAGGGAGATCTCGTGATCGGCGTCGAGGTCACCGGCGCCATGAAGGCGGTCGACTCGACTCCCATCAAGCCGCCGCCGATCGGCGACCACTGGGAGTTCAAGATCGCCGAGATGGCGCCCGAGGGGACCGACGTGAAGAAGGGCGACCCGATCGTCACGTTCGACGCCTCGGAGATGATGCGCGAGCTGCAGGAGATGCAGAACGAGGCCGAGGCGGCCGCCCGCGCGCTCGAGAAGCAGCGGGCAGACGGCCAGATGGCGGGCAAGGACCACCAGCTGGCGGTCGCCGAGGCGAAGGCCACCCTCGACAAGGCCGCCCTCAAGACCGACCAGCCGGCCGAGCTCACGGCGGTGATGGAGATCAAGCTCGCCGAGCTCGACCACCGGCTGGCCGCCATCGACGTCGACCGGGCGCGCGCCGCCCTCGAGCAGGGCCAGAGGCAGGACGACGCTGCCATCGCCCGGCTGTCGGAGAACCTGGCCTACTACCAGGGCAAGGTGCGCGAGGTGCAGGAGAACATCGCGCGCATGAACGTGCCGAGCCCGCGCGACGGCACCGTGATCTATCCGGTCAGCTGGCGCGGCGAGAAGAAGAAGGTCGGCGATTCGGCCTGGCGGATGGAGACCGTGCTGGAGATCGCCGCGCTCGATCACATGGTGGGGGACGGCGAGATCGACGAGGTCGACTCGAGCAAGGTGAAGGGCGCCCAGCCGGTCCTCCTCAGGGTCGACGCCCACGCCGAGACCGCCCTGCGCGGCAAGGTCGAGTCGATCGCCACCATCGTGCAGCGGCAGTCGCAGGCCAACCCGTCGCGCATCGTCAAGCTCACCATCGAGCTCGACAAGACCGCCGAGCTGCCGCTGCGCCCCGGCATGCGCTTCCGCGGCCGGGTCGAGACCGGCCGGGTGCCGGCGGCGGTGCTGGTCCCGGCCGAGGCGGTCTTCGTCACCGCCGCTGGGGCGGTGGCGTTCCGGCGGACCTCGGACGGCGAGGCCGAGAAGGTCCACCTGCGACTCGGGCCCAGGGGCGAGAGCACCATCCAGGTCCTCTCGGGCCTCGAGCCCGGCGATCAGGTCTCGCGGATCAACCTCGAGGAGTCCCCGTGAAGAAGCTGCTGGTCGCCGGCGCGCTGGTGGTCGCGGCGGGTGGCCTGGTCGCCTGGCGCGTGGTCCGGGCGGGCGGCGACGACGGCGCCATCTCGGTGCCGACCGCGCTGGTGGTCAAGGAGAGGTTCGCCCGCCGCATCACCGCCGAGGGCAACCTCAAGGCGGTGCGCGCCACACCGGTCAGCCCGCCGCCGCCGCGCGGGCGGCCGCGTCCGATGAAGATCGCCTGGATGGCGGCGGACGGCTCGCGGGTCGCCGCCGGCGAGGTCGTGCTGCGCTTCGACCGGACCGACTTCGAGCGCGAGCTCAAGGACGGCGACGCCGACCGGGCGGCCGCCGCCGCCAAGCTGTCGCGCGAGGACGTCCAGGCGCGCGCCGCCGAGGACAACCGCGAGGCGAGCGCCAGCATGGCCGAGATGGAGCTCGACAAGACCCGCAAGTTCCAGGCGAAGGACGCCGAGATCTTCTCGCGGAACGAGATCATCGAGTCGACCATCGACGAGCACCTGTCGCGCGCCCGCATGGAGCACGCGCACGAGGCGGAGGCGATCGAGAAGAAGCTGACCCGCTCCAAGCTGGCGGTCATCGGGGTGGAGAAGAAGAAGGCGGAGCTCACCATCCAGCAGGCGCGCGCCGGGCTCGAGGCCATCGAGGTGAAGGCGCCGCACGCCGGCATCCTGGTGTTCCAGCGCGACTGGCGGGGCGAGCTGCCGCACGAGGGGGAGCAGGTCTGGCCCGGCCAGACGGTGGCCGAGATCCCGATCCTCGACGAGATGGAGGCGCAGGTCTACGTGCTCGAGGTGGACGGCGGCGGGCTCGAGCCGGGCATCGCGGCGAAGGTCGCGCTCGAGTCGCGGCCCGACGTCGAGGTCGACGCGAAGGTGAAGCAGGTGGACGACCTCGCCCAGCCGCGCATTCCGGATCTTCCGGTGCAGTACTTCGCGATGACCCTGTCCCTGGCGCGGACCGATCCGGCGGTGATGAAGCCGGGCCAGCGGGTGCGCGCCACTCTCCTGCTCGACCGCGACGCCGCGCTGGTGGTGCCGCGCCAGGCCGTGGTGGAACAGGGCGGCAAGAACATCGTCTACCGGCTCGAGGACGGCCTGTTCCGCCCGGTGGAGGTGGAGCTCGGCCCGTCGACCCCGGGGCGGGTGGTCATCGAGAAGGGCCTGGCGGCGGGCGACCGGGTGGCGCTGCGCGATCCCACCCGCACCCTCGACGAGACCTCCGGGCCGGGCGACAAGGCGGGCAGCCGCGGCACCAGCGAAGGCGGCGGGACGCCGTGATGCGGGTGACCGACGCCTGCCGGGTGGCGCTCGAGAACCTCGGGCAGCACAAGCTGAGGACCGCGCTCACCATGCTCGGCATGATGTTCGGGGTCGGCGCGGTCATCGCCATGCTGTCGATCGGCGCCGGCGCCGAGCGGCAGGCGCTGACGCTCATCGAGCGGCTCGGGGTGAGGAACGTGGTCATCCGCGCCAAGGAGCTCGACAAGGACGACCTGGAGGAGATCCGGAAGAAGTCGCTCGGAGTCTCCGAGCGCGACGCCGAGGCCATCCGCGAGGCGGTGCCGGGCGTCGATTTCGTCGCGCCCAAGCTCGAGATCGAGCCCTACAAGGTGATCTCGGCGACCGGCAAGAGCGAGCCGCGAGTCTACGGGGTCTCGCACCGCCAGGCCGGCCTGGTCCGGCTCGCCCTCGCCGAGGGGCGCTTCCTCGACGCGCGCGACGAGGCGCACCACGCGCAGGTGGCCGTCATCGGCGCCGCGGTCCGGCGCGATCTGTTCGGAGCCGGGCCGGCCATCGGCCACGACATCAAGGTCAACGACGTCTGGCTCGAGGTGGTCGGCATCCTCGCCTCCGACGCCCTGGCCGGCAGCGAGGTCGGCGGGATCGCGGTCGCCTCCAGCGAGAGCGAGATCTACCTGCCCTACACCACCGCGCTGAGGAAGCTCGAGCGCGACCCGCTCAAGTCGCCGCTCAGCGAGATCGTCGTGCAGCTGGCCGGCGGCGCGCCGGCGCGCGAGACCGGCGCGGTGGTCGCGAGCCTGCTCGACCGCCTGCACGGCGGCGAACGCGACTTCGAGGTGGTGGTCCCCGAGGCGCTCCTCCAGCAGAGCCGCGAGACCCAGCGGCTGTTCGACCTGGTGATGGGCTGCATCGCCGGCATCTCGCTCCTGGTCGGCGGCATCGGCATCATGAACATCATGCTCGCCTCGGTCCTCGAGCAGACCCGCGAGATCGGCGTCCGCCGCGCGGTCGGCGCCCGCCGCCGCGACATCCGCTTCCAGTTCCTGGTCACCTCCTTCTCGATCGCGCTGCTCGGCGGCCTCACCGGCGTCGCGATCGGCCTCGGCATCTCCCGGGTGGTCGCCGCCTACGCCGACTGGCCCACCGTGGTCACCACCTGGTCCATCGCCCTCTCCCTGGTGGTCTCGGTCACCGTCGGCTTGATTTCAGGCATGTATCCGGCGGTCCGCGCCGCGCGCCTCGACCCCATCGAAGCCCTCCGCCACGAGTAGCCCCCGAAGCCTCAGAGTTATAACCGCCAAAACCGCCAAAACCGCCAAACCAGAACTGGTTGGGTTCGCCTCGCTCGACACGAGGCATACCCCCCAAAATTCTCCTTTGGCGGCTTTGGCGGTTTTGGCGGTCCAAAAAGGGATTCGGAGACTACCCGCAGCAGCGCTTGTACTTCTTTCCGCTGCCGCACGGGCACGGGGCGTTGCGACCGACCGGACGGGGCGAGGGCGCCAGCAGGCGGTGGACGGCGTCGCACAGCGGCTCGGGCGCGGCGCCGCCGCGCAGCGCGGCGTGGGCGGCCATGTGGAGCGGGCGGGTCTTCGCCATGAACTCGTCGAGCGGGGGGAACTCCATGACGGTCGGGCGCCCGGCGCCGCCCGCCGTGCAGTGCTCGGCGGTGTCGAGTGCGTGGCAGCCGCGGCAGACGTTGGGCCGCACCTCGTACACCGTGCACGCGCCGTCGCGGTTGAAGGCGCACAGGACGTGGCGCAGGGCCGCCTCGCTCGCCGCCGCGCCCACTCCCTCGGCGTCCCCGCGCGCCGCGCTGTCGCGCGCCCGATCGGCCAGGTCGCCCACCGCGTCGCGCCAGCGCGGAAAGGCCGCCGCGAAGTGGGCCCGCGCCGCCTGCTGCTCCGGCCGCGCCAGCCAGCGCGCCACCGCCAGCGCCTCGGTCTCGTAGCTCATGAGCACGATCTCGCAGCAGGCGCTACAGCCGCGCGCGCAGGCCAGCGTGTGGCCGGACCCGGCGATCGCCCGCTCGCGCGCAGCCACCCCGGCGTCCATCTCCTCGTGCAGCGCGCGGGCCAGGGCAGCCGCCTCGGCCGGCTGAACCACCGGCAGGCGCACCGGCGCGTGGCGTGCCGCCGCCGCCACCGCCCCGCCGAGCGCCTCGACCAGCGCCGCCATCCGCTCGAGGTCGACTTCGTCGTCGATCATCGATCTACGAGGGCGAACCGACCAGCTCCTCGAGCACCTGGACGACCTCCCGCAGGCCGATCGGCTTGACCAGGAAGCGGTCGAAGCCGGCCTGGCTGGCCCGGTCGCGCGACGCCGGGTCGCTGAAGCCGGTCAGCGCCACCAGGTGCAGCCCCGGCTGCTCGCCCTTGAGCGCGCGGCAGACCGAGAAGCCGTCCACATCGGGCAGCCCGAGATCGACCAGCGCGACGTGACATCGCGCGCTCCGCGCCGCCGCCAGCCCACCCTTGCCGTCGTGCGCCAGATCGACCGCCCAGCCCACCCCGCGCAGCCTGTCGGCCAGGAGCTCGGCGGCGTCGGCGTTGTCATCGACGATGAGGATCCGGTGTCCGTTGCCCATCATCC
>Ga0111538_10007087_pt1 | contig 15137 bp, 15 predicted proteins | sample SoiMethybrSBSTD1_FD_79669 | JGI IMG/M metagenome (GOLD analysis project Ga0111538, IMG submission 79669) | Bulk soil microbial communities from a Populus tree surrounding site in Tennessee, USA - Soil MetaG P. TD hybrid SBSTD1 (version 2)... | ecosystem: Environmental > Terrestrial > Soil >...
GCGCTCATTTTTGATGAAACCTGTACAGGAAATATTTCCATTATTGACGGCTCCAAGAAAGGTAGTGATTACGACGCACCAGAAACCCGACCCTGATGCAATGGGTTCATCTTTAGGAATGTACCATTTTCTTATTTCAATGGGGCATGAAGTATCGGTGATCTCACCAACGAACTGGGCAACATGGCTCAATTGGATGCAGTCGAGCAACGTAGTGATAGATTATGAACTTTCCCAGGAGAAAGCGCATGATGCACTCAGTAAGGCAGATTGGCTATTTTGTCTTGATTTTAACATATTCACAAGAACAAAACATCTTTCGCAGAAGCTGTATGATTTCAAAGGAACAAGGGTGCTGATAGATCATCACCAGCAGCCCGACACAGCGAATTTTGATTACGGCATCAGCGACACAGCAAAAAGTTCTACGGCAGAAATGGTGTATGATTTCATTGTACAGTCGGGACATTCAGACAAGATCAACACTCCCATCGCCGAATGCTTATATGCAGGAGTTATGGCCGACACAGGCTCGTTCAGGTTTGCTTCAACATCTGCATCTGTTCATCATATGGTGGCCTTTTTAAAGGAAAGGGGACTGGAACATTCAAAGGTGCATGAAAATATATATGACAACTTTCTTGAGAACAGGCTAAGATTTATAGGCCATGTGCTCATGAACCGCATGGAAGTATATTATGAATACAACACGGTGCTGATCGCCATTTCCAAAAAAGACCTCCTTCGTTTCCAGGTTAAAACCGGCGACACTGAAGGATTGGTAAATTACCCACTCAGTATTCAGGGTATAAAATTGGCGGGATTAGTAATAGACAGGGATGAAGAAAGAAAATGGAGCTTCAGGAGCAAGGGAGGATTTGATACGAACACATTTGCAAGAAAATACTTCAATGGTGGAGGTCACTTCAACGCTTCCGGCGGAAGGACATTCGACACCCTTGAACAGACTGTAGAAAAATTTAAAATAGCGATGAAAGAAAACGCTGAACTATTAAAGTAAATCAAACATTAATGAAAAAAACAACAACCATTTTCCTGGGCTTTATTTTACTATTCGCTATAGGCGGATGCACAGGTGGTGGATTCAAAAAAACGAAAAGCGGAATTTTATACAAGATAATTTCCGATAAGAAAAATCCGATTGTAAAAAATGGTGAATTTCTTAAAGTGCATTATACTCAAAAGGTTCGCGACTCGATCATCTCCACAAGCGTAGGCGCTTTACCAACATATGCTCGTGTAGACAGTATGGGCGCGGTTTACAATCCGCTCGAAGTTTTTAACAAACTAAGAAAGGGTGACAGCGCAGTGATCGTGATGCTCGCAGACAGCCTGCAGAAAAAGAACGGACAGCTTCCTCCATATATCAAGAAAAGTGATAAGCTTTCATTGACCATTAAGGTAGTGGATGTTTTCAAAACAGAACCAGAGGTAATGGCCGATCAGAAAGCAGATATGGATAAGATCAAATCTTCTGAAATAGCAGCAATTGAAAAATATCTGCAGGACAATAACATTAAAGCCGAGAAAACAACTAAAGGTGTTTTTGTGGCCATCGACAAGAAAGGCGATCTGCCCCTTGCTGATTCAGGAAAAGCTGTAAAGGTTTCTTATGAAGGAACAACATTCAAAGGAGTAGTATTCGATTCCAACCGCGATACATCTTTCGGTCATGCGCAACCTTATTCTTTCATAGTAGGTCAGAGAGGCGCTATTGAAGGATGGGACGATGGAATGCGTTTATTCGGGAAAGGCGGCAAAGGAAAATTATATGTACCATCAATGCTTGCATACGGCCCACAAGCTCCTCCGGGGGCTAAGTTCAAGCCATTCGAAAACCTGATATTCGATATTGAGGTACTCGAAGTGAGCGAGCCTGTAAAACCTAATCCTGGATTACCAGGAATGGATCCACGCATGAGGGGCCATCAGCCGCAGGCACAGCAGCCAGCTCACGAGCCTTCAAGATGAGTAAAAAGGGTGATGCATTCTTTTGCTTCTTTAACATCATGAACACGAAGTATTGAAGCACCTTTCATAAGGGCAACAGTATTCATTACTGTTGTTCCGTTAAGCGACTCACCGGCGGTTACGCCAAGTGTTTTATAAATAGTTGATTTGCGCGACAGGCCTACCAATATGGGTCTGTCGAGCATTTTGAGCTTATCGAGATTATTGAGCAATTGAAAATTCTGCTCTATATTTTTACTGAATCCAAACCCCGGATCAATAATCACATCTTTAATTCCAGCCGCTTTACATTTTTCTGTTCTGGTTATAAAGTAGTCAAGAACAGTTTTTGTTACGTCATCATAATCGTTAAGATGCTGCATTGTTTGAGGCGTGCCCCTCATATGCATGCACACAAATGGCACACCGAGTTTTGCCGCTGTTTCGAGCATACCGGCATCCATTTGTCCGCCACTCACGTCATTGATGATGGAAGCTCCTGCGGCAACACATATCCCGGCGACTTTACTGTAAAATGTGTCGATGGAAAAAATGGCTTCAGGAAATTTATCGGTTACCACATCGACTATACCGGATAGCCGCGTCAACTCTTCTTCCATAGATATGAGTTGTGATTGAGGTCTGGTACTTTGCGCGCCGATATCAATGATATCCGCGCCATCTTTCAGCATTCGTTCAGTTTGCCGGAAAACTGCATCGGCATCATCACACCTGCTTCCTTCGTAAAAAGAATCTGGTGTAACATTTATGATGCCCATTATCAAGGGATGATTTGCGGCAAGTAGTTTCCCCCTGCAATTCAAAGTAAACATTGGCTTGTAATTATTACATTTGACCAATAAAATTCAGGATTAAAATTAGAACTGAACAAATTGATTATTTCTTCTTGATGAGTAATACAAACGTCCAATACGACTCGGCTGTAAAATCGTGCAGGGACATTTTCATAAAAAAGACAAAGGATTACGGCACTTCGTGGCGGGTGCTGAGGCCAATCTCAATCCTCGACCAGTTATTTATTAAGGCACAGCGCATACGCACCATACAGGAGAAGAAAACACAACTTATTTCAGATGATATAAGGGATGAATTTCGGGGAATGGTGAACTATAGTGTGATCGGGTTAATTCAGCTTGATCTTGGCCATGATGCCATAGAAGATATTCCTGTTGAACAGGTAGAGAAATGGTTTGATGAGAAGATCGCGGAAACGAAGGCGTTGATGGAGAAAAAGAATCATGATTACGGGGAAGCCTGGAGAAGTATGAGCCAGGAGAGTTTTGTTGACCTGATATTGATGAAGCTGATGCGTATGCGACAGATCATTGCGAATGAGGGAAAGACACTGATCAGTGAGGGACTGGATGCGAATTATCATGATATAATTAATTATTCTTTGTTTGCGTTGATATTGTCTGAATAGGGGCGAGGTGGGCACCGCTGACCGCAGAGCTTAAATAAAATAAATGAAAATATTCATCAGTATAGCAAGGGTAATTATAGGCACACTCTTCATTTTCTCAGGCCTCATCAAAGCCAACGACCCGTTGGGACTGAGCTACAAAATGCAGGAATTCTTCGAAGTATGGAACCTGCAGGAGTACAACAATTACACACTTACACTTTCTGTGATCATGATCGCATTTGAGATCATTGCAGGTGTCGCAGTGTTGACAGGCTGGAAAATGAGAATCTTCAGCTGGCTGCTGCTGCTGCTGATCTTATTCTTTACATTCCTTACCGCATACGCGTTATTCTCAGGAAAAATCAGGGAATGCGGATGCTTCGGCGATTGCATTCCGTTACAAGCAAATCAGTCGTTTATTAAAGATGTTGTGCTGCTGATACTGATTTTAGCTCTGATGCCTTATAGAAACCGGATTAAACCTGTTATGAGCCGTGGCGCAGCTAAGATCATTTTATTTTTCACAGTCGTATTTTCATTCGCGTTTCAATGGTATGTACTGGAGCATCTGCCGGTTGTGGATTGTTTGCCGTATAAGGCTGGCAATAACATTCCTGAAAAAATGAAGATTCCGACAGGAGCGATACCCGACAGCACAGTGATCATGTTCACATATGAAAAAAATGGAAAGCAGTCGAGCTTTACCACTGAAAATTTCCCTGCGGATTTTGATGATTCTTATAAGTTCATAAAAAGGGAAGACAAAGTAGTGAGGAAAGGAACTGCCGTCGCTTCTATCAGGGATTTTTCTTTGCAAACGAACAGTGGCACCGATACAACCCAGGCATTGCTAACAGAGCCCGGAACGAAGATATTTTTGTTTTTAAAGGATGGATATAAACCGGATGAATGGATTGAAAAAATGGATATGATCATCAATGAGACGACTAAGAAAAATATTAAAGGTTTCCTGGTGACCAACCTGGATGTTGAAGATAACCGCCAGGGTTTTATGCCGCAATTGCAGACTTTAAAAACTGATGGAACTGCTATCAAGACTGCCGCGCGTTACAATCCCACTTTGTTTTTGATTAAGGATGGAACTATTATGAAGAAGTGGAGTGCGGTGGATTTTGATGAAGCATTGAGGTATGTATCAGGAACAAATTAAATTGTGATAAATTATATCTTAAAAAAAATCTTCTATGGTGCGCTCGTCATGTGCGGGGTCATCATCTTTGTATTTTTCCTGTTCCAGGGATTTGGCGATCCAACCCGATTGGTAATGGGACAAACAGCTGACGCAGCTACTCAGCAAAACATCAGGAAAGAACTCAACCTCGACAAGCCCAGGTGGAAACAATTTCTCACCTATATTAATGATGTTTCACCGGTAGCTATACACACAAAAGATGAAATAAAACAAAAAAAGCTGAGAGGCATATTCATCGGTAGTGGAACAAAACTGGCTATCAAAGTACCCTACCTGCGAAGGTCGTACCAGTCAAAAAGAGACGTATGGGATGTATTGATGGAAGCGTTGCCCGGCACGATTGTGCTCGCAATTTCTGCGATGCTGATCGCCATAATATTCGGAATTCCGCTCGGGATACTTGCTGCAGTTAAGAAAGATACATGGATGGACAGCTCGTCAATATTTGTTTCTGTGTTAGGTATTTCCGCGCCCTCTTTTTTCATGGGAATTATAATCGCCTACTTCTTTGGATTTGTATTGAGTCATTATACAGGTCTGAGCATGACAGGCAGCTTATTTGAAACTGATCCATTTGAAGGAAGAAAGATTGTTCTGTCGAATCTGATACTTCCGGCGCTTACGCTCGGCATTCGTCCTATGGCCATCATTACACAGCTCACAAGAAGTTCAATGCTCGATGTGCTGAACCAGGATTATATCCGAACAGCTTATGCGAAAGGACTTGGTAAAAGGGCAGTTATCTGGAAGCATGCATTGCGCAATGCGCTTAACCCGGTGATCACTGCTATTACAGGTTGGTTCGCTGAATTGCTCGCGGGAGCTTTTTTTGTGGAATATATTTTTGGATGGAAGGGGATTGGAAAAGTTACCGTTGACGCACTTGAAAATCTTGATTTTCCTGTTGTAATGGGATCAGTATTGATCTCTTCTTTTTTCTTTATTGTGATAAATATCCTGGCGGATTTTATTTATGGTATAGTAGACCCTAGGATAGTTAAGTACTAGCTGTTATTTTCAGTTATTGACAGCGTGAGGATTCTTTAATTATTGAATTACAACCTCTTTAATCACTCTTTCCCCTAACGCTTCATTTACCCGTTGAATAATTTTTTCTTTCTGGTATAAAAGCTCCTGTTTCAGCGGTGCAACTGAAGAAGAAATATAAAGTGTATTGCCGTGTATTTTTATTTTATCGGTGTAGCGAGCGATAGTTTTACCCATTATCTGTTCCCACACATCCTCGATCTGCAAAGCCTGCATCGATCCTTTTAACCTGCTCTGGTTAAGGAATTGTTTTAAAGCATCGCCCATTGAAAATTCACCCATGTGCCGAAGGTAACAGAAAATTATAAATCGATGAGCTGGAATGCAGTATTGAGTTTTTCGAGATGATTTACAATTCTTTCTCGGTGTGTGTCAGTTATAAAGATCTGTCCGTCGTTCTGCACGCATACCCAGTCGAGCAGGTTATGCATACGTGATTCATCGAGTTTTTCAAATACATCATCCAGCAAAAGGAGAGGAGCGAAACCTTTTTTTGATTTGAGCATTTCAAATTCTGCAAGCTTTAATGCAAAGAGCAAACTTTTTCTTTGTCCCTGCGAGGCAATATTCCTGAAAGGTTGTTTGTTCAGTGAGATACTGATATCGTCCTTGTGTATGCCCGAAGTGGTACGCTGCATCATCAGATCTTTCTCTCTGACTGATGTAAGCATTTCCTCATAGTCCCAACGCAACAGCTGGCTTTCATATAACAGATCAACATCTTCGTTTGTGCCTGATATCTTCCTGTAAAAGTCCTTCACCAGTGCTATACATTCTTTCAGGAATTCCTTTCGTTTTCTGAAAATGTAATTTCCGTCCTTGCTCAGCTGGTCATCATACACATCAAGTAGTTTGGCATCGTGCGATCTGTTCTCAGCACATGATTTCAGGTAGCTGTTACGCTGAAGCATTATTTTATTGTAATTCATCAGGCGCTGCAGGTATTCGGGGTCGAGTTGTGAAAGGATGGCGTCGGTAAATCGTCTTCTTTCCTCGCTACCTTCAGTGATCATGCGGATGTCGTCGGGGGCGATGAATACACATGGAAATTTGCCTACATGTAAAGAAAACTTTTCGTAGACGTCGTTGTTCAACGTGAATTCCTTTTTTCCGGTTTCACGTAAAATGCAAAGGATTTCGAAGGGCTCGTCCTGCTTTTCGAATTTCCCTTCTATCCTGAAGCCGCCGGTGCCGGTAAGGGCATTTCCGGCATCGTATCGGGTAAAGTAGCTTTTAGTGAAACAGAGGTAATAGATGGCGTCGAGGAGGTTGGTTTTGCCAACTCCGTTAGGGCCGCTGATGCCGACAATTCGTGAAGTGAACCGAAAGGCCCGCTGGGGGTAGTTTTTGAACTGAACCAGGGATATGGAGTTGATTTGTAGCAAGAAGTAAAAATAGATAAATGTGACTTTATTTGCCGTCTGTCTATTGAGGATTGTCGAATCAGCCATGTTTATATTCCCTTCTTACCCTTATCTTTGCGGCTCAAATTTTTCGAAAAGTGGCGACCAAATTTTCTAAAGAAACCTACCTGTACTGGTATGAACTTATGCAGCTTATCCGGCAGTTTGAGCTGATGGCTGAAGAAAAATACAAAATGGAAGGTAAGATCCGGGGTTTCTTTCACGCCTATATCGGCCAGGAAGCTATCGCGGCAGGTTGCATGACAGCTACCCGCCAGGAAGATCCGTTCATTACTGCTTACCGCGACCATGGTCTGGCACTCGCCAAGGGAGTAAGCGCCAACAGTTGTATGGCGGAACTTTATGGAAAAGCTACAGGTTGTTCAAAAGGGAAAGGAGGTAGCATGCACTTTTTTGGAAGGGATGTTTTCTTTTTTGGCGGACATGGAATCGTAGGCGCACAGATAGGAACAGGAGCAGGACTGGCTTTTGCTGAAAAATACAAAGGAACCGACAATGTATCCATTACCTTTTTTGGCGATGGGGCCGCACGCCAGGGTATGCTTCATGAAGTGTTTAATATTGCGATGACCTGGAAACTGCCGGTTGTATTCATCTGCGAAAACAATAACTACGCTATGGGTACATCGGTTGAGCGTACCAGCAATGTTGTAGACATTTACAAACTTGCAGATGCATACGAAATGCCTGGCGATTCTGTCGATGGAATGACGCCTGAACCCGTTCATGAAGCAGTTGCACGCGCAGTAAAAAGAGCAAGGGAAGGTGGCGGACCAACATTACTGGAGATCAAAACTTACAGGTATAAAGGCCACTCAATTTCTGATCCGCAGAAATACCGTACCAAAGAAGAAGTGGAGGAGTACAAGCAAAGGGATCCCATCCAGCAGGTACTTAAAAAAATAATGACCGATAAACTCGCGACCAAAGAAGAGATCGCGGCAATAGACAAACGCGTGAACGATACAGTTCAGGCTTCTGTAAAATTTGCCGAAGAATCTCCATGGCCGGATGACAGCGAAGTACTCAAAGATGTTTACAAGCAAAAGGATTATCCTTTTATCGTAGACTGAAAACACAATAAATAAAATTCACAATTATAATAATGGCTAACGAAGTCAAGCATCCTGAAGAAAAGAATTCCACAACTCACCCAACGCACGGCGGTGCGGAACAGTTCTGGGTGAAGAACAGTAAAATGATTTTAATTGCTCTTTCCGCTGTGATATTGCTTGTAGCGGGATATTTAATATACGAGAGTCAGTTTAAAGCTCCTGAAGAGCTTAAAGCAGCTGATGCAATGTGGAAGGCTGAGGATTATTACAGAAAAGATTCAGCCCGCCTCGCATTGAATGGGGACGGACAAAATTCCGGATTTTTGAAGATCATTTCAAGATACAGTGGCACAAAAGCTGCCCACCTCGCAAAATTTTATGCAGGATCATCCTACCTCAAACTGGGAGATTTTAACAACGCGATTAAGTATCTCAAGGATTTTACAACAGAGGATAAACTTATTATGGTACGTGCCACCGGTCTGCTGGGCGATGCGTATGCAGAAACAGGTAAAAAGAATGAAGCCGTAGCAGAATACAAAAAGGCAGGAACTTTGTTTCCTGATGATAATTTCAATTCTCCGGAATATCTTTTCCGTGCCGGGTTATTATACCAGGATCTGGGTAAAAATAAAGAAGCGGTTGAAATGTACAGGATCATTAAGGATAAGTATCATTCCACCGAAAGAGGTGCTGATATTGATAAGTACCTGGCGAGATTAGGGGAGTATTAATAATATAATCTTGTCATCCTTCCAAAGGCAGGATCTGCAATAAATCGCTGATAGCGTCGATCCAGCCTTCGACGGGATGACAAGTAAGTATAGAAATTATGGCGCAGGTTACCAATAGCAATCTTATTCAAAATACAGCAGGCATCCAGAAAAAGGATGCCTGCGTGGTTATTGTACGTACCGACTGGAACTCCGCTGTAGTTGATGAGCTTGAAAAAGGTTGCAAAAAAATATTAAATGCGCAGGGTATCGATAGCATTAAGGTCATTACCGTTCCCGGCGCAGTAGAGATCCCATTTATCATTCATAAATACTGGGATGTTTTTAAATACAAAGACTCCCGGCCGCAATGTTTTATCTCGCTGGGATGCGTAATAAAAGGTGGTACACCACATTTTGATTATGTATGCAAATCTGTTACTGATGGAATTACCAGGTTAAACCTCGAATTACCAGTGCCTGTAATATTTGGAGTTTTAACCGTAGATAACCAGCAGCAAGCCGATGAACGTACCGGTGGTGCTCATGGACACAAAGGAGAAGAAGCGGCTTACACCGCTATTAAAATGATGGAGGTTGTAAGATCATTGAATGTTCCGAAATCTGCTAAGAATAAATGACGGTTCAAATATTCATTCCTTGCTTTATTGACCAGCTTTACCCTCAAACAGCTTTCAACATGATCAAGCTGCTGAAAAAAGCGGGATGCAATGTTGAATATAACACGGAACAAACCTGTTGCGGACAACCAGCCTTCAATGCAGGCTTCAGGGATGAATCAAAGGAAGTATGCTCTAAATTCATCAAAGATTTCAGGGGTGCTGAATTCATCGTTGCACCCAGTGCATCATGCGTAGGATTCGTGCGCAACTATTACATGAAGATGTTTGGCAATTCATCAATGCACAACGAAGTAAAAGAGCTCGGTAAAAAAACTTATGAGCTTACCGATTTCCTGGTGAATGTACTCAACTATGAAAAATTCGGAGCATCGTTCGAAGCTGCAGTTACCTATCACGATTCATGTGCTGCACTACGTGAATGTGGTATCAAAAAAGAACCAAGAAAGTTACTCGAAAATGTAAAAGGCCTCGAACTTGTAGAAATGAATGACGTGGAAACATGCTGCGGCTTTGGTGGAACATTTGCGGTAAAATTTGAACCTATCTCCATCGGCATGGCCGACCAGAAAGCCCTTAATGCCATGGCTACCGGTGGAAAATATATTGTGTCTACCGACCATTCCTGTCTCATGCACCTCGATGGGTACATCCGTCATAAAGGAATGAACATCCAAACCATTCATATTGCAGACGTTCTTGCCAGCGGATGGTAAAAAAGCCGGCTGTAAAGCCGGCCAAAAGGAACACTTCTGACTTGGGTAACACAATCTAACTTTGAGGTAAAACAACGGTGTCTATTACATGTATAACACCATTGCTCTGGTAAACATCTTTAATGGTAACAGTTGCGGTGCCCCCTTTCTCATCTTTGATCATTAATTTATCACCCTTCATCCATAACAATAATTTTCCACCTTCAACAGTGGTTAATTCTGCTTTACCATTTCCGGCTTTAATGAGCGACGCAATTTCTTTGCTGTCCAGTTTTCCCGGTACTACATGATAGGTCAGCACTCCTGATAGTATTGCTTTATTTCCGGGTTTAAGGAGATTGTCAACAGTGCCTTCGGGTAATTTTTCAAAAGCTGAATTCGTTGGGGCAAATACAGTGAATGGTCCGCTTCCCTGTAATGTTTCAACGAGCCCGGCAGCTTTAACTGCAGCTACAAGTGTGGTGTGATCCTTTGAATTCACTGCATTTTCGACAATGTTTTTCGAAGGATACATTGCTGCACCACCAACTTCAACGGTTTTTTCCTGCGCAAAAGTTACGTTCATAAAACATACGGCCAGGGCCAGCATGCTGTACTTTTTGAAAGTGTTCATAGTATTTCCTGGTTAATGGTTAACGATTTTATTATTCCAAATATTTACGGAGTATAGAAAATAATAGATTTATACCTTTAATTAAAAAAATAAGATGGCTTACTGGCTAGTTAAATCAGAACCCTCCACTTATTCGTGGGAACAGTTTAAAAAAGATGGGGCCACAACATGGGATGGTGTAAGAAATTATGCGGCACGAAATCATTTGCGCGCAATGAAAAAAAATGATGAAGTTTTTTTTTATTACAGCATGGAAGAACTTGAAGTTGTTGGCATAGCAAAAGTTTCCAAAGAAGCATTCCAGGATCCTACAACCGATGAAGAAGCGTGGGTAGCCGTGGAATTGAAGCCTGTAAAGAAATTAAAAAAACCTGTGAGCCTGAAAGACATCAAAGCTAGTCCTGCACTAAAGAATATGGCGCTTGTAAGGATCAGCAGGCTTAGTGTTAGTCCTGTTTCCGACAAGGAATGGGAAACCATTATAGAAATGTCTGAGAAATAATCAATCTTCAAAAGCGATCCCGTACTCCTTCAATTCTTTCATCACAGGCTCATAAATTTCAGGTATTACAGGTATATGCAGACCCGTAATATTGATTTTTTCAAGTAATATCAACTTTGCTGCAATAGCCAGCGGAAGCCCTACTGTTTTCGCCATCGCGGTACGTACGCCATTTTCTCCTTTCAATATCAGACTGCTGTTGATGGAATGGGTCTGGTTATTCTTTTCATATTCAATTTCATGCAGCATTACTACCAGGTCTTTATCATCTGATTTCAATGCCAGCTTGTTCTCTATTGCAAATCTCAGCACATCTGCGGCGCTGCACATGCCTTTATTAATCACAATTGTGTCATCATCCATTCCGAGATAAAATAATTGCTTCATCGACAGGTTTGCTTCATGCATTTGCCCTGCGACGGCTGCCGCAGCAGTAGTCTTTACTTCTTCGAGATTAACATCAAGCAGGTTACCGTTGTCATCTACCATCATAAATTCGCGCAGCTCTTTCATCTGTTCTTCATCTACTTCTTCTTCGGCGCTCAGCAGCTGCTGTAATTTTTCAAGAAGTTTTTTTGTTTGCAGGAACCTTGCCGTTAACTGCTTTTCAATCCATTCAGAAAATCCGTGCCTGTTGAGATGCTGCTGAAAGAATGTACGCAGCGTCATGCCATTTGTATCGTACTCAGGATTTTCATCTGTAAGTTTCAGCTGGATGATATTTTTCCATCCAAAACAAAATTCGGGGTAGCGCAATGTTGTTCGTACAAAATTATGGGCGGTGTTGATATTATAAATATCAACGTAAGTAAGTGAGTCGCGGTTAGGGTACCACGACAAATCACCCAGGCCGGGAACATTTACAATACGGGCAGAATTGAAAAGTTCCTCATACAACAGCACTTTTTCATAATCATTCTCTCTGTATTGGGCGCCGCTTTTACCTGCGAGAACGATGTTCCTGGGGTTCCAGCTTACTTTGTGGCGCCATGGATTATCGTCGCTTTCAGGTGCAACAAGCCCTCCGCAATGTGAACGGAACGACGTGATCACAGCATTTTCATTTTGCAGCCTGTGAATAATCTGCATGGCGCTCATATGGTCTATGCCGGGATCAAGCCCCATCTCACACAGGAATAATAATTTCTTTTCAATGATCTTTCCCCTCATGCCTTCCATATTCTTATCAACATATGATGCAGTGAGGAGATTTTTGTTGAATTCGAGACAGGCAAGAGCGATGTAATAATGAAGAGCGGGAGGAAGGAGTGAGATCACAATGTCGGCAGACCTAATATATTCATTTCTTACATCTGCATTTTCTGCATGCAATTCAACTGCTATGGCATTTTCAACATTGCCGATCTTTTCCTGTGCAGCATGCCTGTCTGCATCAAGAACAGTAAGTTTCCAATGATAAATGGGTAATTGCCCGACGAGATATTCAATGAGGAATGTGCTTGATTTGCCCGCGCCGAATAGTACGATGTGTTTCAAAGAGGCATTATTTTGACACTGCAAAGTAAGCCGTACCGCTGAAAAAGGTGTTAACTTTTTATATCTGTAATGGTGTAGTCTATGCTTACACCTCTTTTGCTTTTTGGTACATCAATAGTAGTATGTCCGCCGGGAGAAACATTTTCAATGTAAACAGTCTGTCTGTTTACCACCTTTTTTTCGGGACCCAGGTATTTGATTTCGATGGCTACCTTATGCAATTGGCGTTTACTGTTGTTGGTGAGTTCAAACTGAAGATTGGATATTCCACCGAGCACCCCCGTTTTATAATTGTTAGGCTTTAGAGAAACGAGTTTATAGATGTTCTCAGCAGATGAAGCATCAACAACGGTTTCCGATTTTACTGCAGGGTCGGCCTGGTCATTGTCTGTACGGCGTAGAACCTGTCTTTCCTTATACACAATTCCGGGTGCTATTTCAGTTTCTTTATCTGCTTTTTTTGGAACAATCGCAACATCTTCAGGAGGTGTAACGGTTTCTTTTGTTGCCGGTTTAGGAGAATTATAATCGTTGGCGCTCAGCAGTTCCGGATTAATTATTGTTTCTGAAGTTTGTGGCTGTACGGGGGATGGTATTGTATTTTTAACCTGGGTAGCCTGTAAGGAAAGGTCGTTTGCTTTTTTGTTCTCTATTTCTTTTACAATCGTATTAAGTTCGTTTAGCCGTTCCTGCTGGGTGCGGTTATTGATGAGTAGCATGGCGATGAAACCTATCAGTACAACGCATGCCGCCGCGGCATAGTAAAGGTTTTTGTTGTCTGATACCGGCTTGCTTTTGTAGGATGAAAATCTTTCTTCAGGCTGAACGTAATTGGTTTTATCAGCAAATGATGTTACAGGAGCTGGTATTGGTTCGGGAAGCTGTATTCTTTTTTCTACGACAACTGTTTTTGCTGCTACTAATGTCGTTTCCCGTTTCTCGTTTCCCGATTTCACCGGGGTGTTGCCTACAGGGAAATTGATATACACTTTCTTAGTAGGTGGTAATTCATCAACTGTTGGTTCAACTATCACCCTGGGCTCATATGGTGAATGTTCAACGGCTGTTGCGGGAGCGATTTTCATAGCAGGTTCGGGTTTTTTATAGAACCTGTCAAATGGCTGTTCTTCCACTACCGGTGCATAAGCTTTAAGTTCTTCAATCTCGCTGGGATAACGCCAGGCTAAGCTTTTTCCATCGAGCCACACGAGGTCATATGGTTTGATGCCCTTTTCAATGATTTCGGGAACTGTATAAGGACCGGATTGCTTGTTATCGCGTAACAACAGGTACTTGTTCATAATTTAAGGGGGTTGTAACACTAAAGTTAACTTAGAAAGAATTAAAGTGAAGTTAAAGAAGTGAGTGGTCAGTAGTCAGTGGTGAGACGTGAACAGAGCCTTAAAATTCTACTCACTATTCACTACTCACTACTCACTTTTTTCATTGTTTTTCCCTTTAAATCAGGTAAATTTGCATTCCTTCGTAAAGCATTTTTTTACTACAGGAATTCATTGAAAAACAAAGACTAATCATACCAAATGGAAGAGAACAATCTCACTCCGGATCAGACTAACGATAGCGACAGAATACACCCCGTGAACATAGAAGAGCAGATGAAGACAGCGTACATAGATTACTCTATGTCTGTAATTGTAGGCCGTGCCCTTCCTGATGTCCGCGACGGGTTCAAACCCGTGCACAGGCGCGTTCTTCATGCCATGAACGAACTTGGCATTCACTTTAACAAACCCTATAAGAAATCAGCGAGGATAGTGGGAGAGGTGCTGGGTAAATTCCACCCTCACGGCGATAAATCCGTGTACGACTCAATGGTGCGCATGGCACAGGAATGGAACATGCGTTATACGCTTATCGACAAACAAGGCAACTTTGGCAGCCAGGATGGCGACGGCCCTGCAGCTATGCGGTATACCGAAGCAAGGCTCCAGAGGATAGCCGAAAGCATGCTGATGGATATCGAAAAAGATACCGTCGATTTTCAACTCAACTTCGATGACTCACTGGAAGAACCATCAGTACTGCCCACCAGGATCCCGAACCTGCTCATCAACGGTTCATCAGGCATCGCAGTGGGTATGGCTACAAACATCCTCCCGCATAACCTTTCAGAAGTGATCGACGGATGCGTGGCGTATATTGATAACCGTGATATTACGGTAGAAGAGCTGATGAAACATATCAAAGCTCCGGATTTCCCTACCGGAGGCATCATCTACGGAATGGAAGGCGTGAAAGCCGCCATGCATTTCGGACGCGGCAGGGTAGTGCTCCGCGGTAAATTACACGTGGACACCA
>Ga0111538_10007089_pt1 | contig 15133 bp, 11 predicted proteins | sample SoiMethybrSBSTD1_FD_79669 | JGI IMG/M metagenome (GOLD analysis project Ga0111538, IMG submission 79669) | Bulk soil microbial communities from a Populus tree surrounding site in Tennessee, USA - Soil MetaG P. TD hybrid SBSTD1 (version 2)... | ecosystem: Environmental > Terrestrial > Soil >...
CGTAGTCGACGCAGAAACGAGCGACCACCAGAACTGGGAGCTGCTCGGCGAGGCCGCGGATGCGATCGAGGGCCACCACGCGAAACGCGCGCTGATCCGCGCCTGCGATCTGGTCGAGGACGAAGAAGACGAGCACCTCTATCACACGATGGGCTGGGCCCGTGAGCTTCGCATCAAGGCGCTGGGACTGCCCGCGGTGCTGCCGCCGCCGGAAGAAGAGAAACACGTCAGGACGGCGATCGGCGCCGCGCGCGCCCGCCTCGCGCGGACGGAAATGCTCTAGTCGCCCAATCGACGAAGAGCGTCGTCCCCCGACGGATCGATCAACCGCCAAGGCGCCAAAGCGCTCGACGCCGTCCCGCCGACGCGATTGCCGCCGAATGCTCACCCAATAAATCTGGAATTCTTGGCGCTTTGGCGCCTCCCAGCATAAGTCGGATCTCAGAGAGATTTCGAAACTTCCGCCCTTCCGATCTTCCCGTGAAAATTCGGAGTGTTTTGAAAATGAGATGAATGCTGAGTGGCGCCTTGGCGGTTCACTCGGTTTCGGCGGGGGCGGGCGGGCCGGATTGCTAGCGAGAGATGTCGCGGCCGACGGCGTGGCGCAGGCGGACTTCGGCGATCCTGAGCTCGAGCCGGGCTCCGATCTCGATCAGGCGCGACGTCAACAGATCGGTCTCGGATTCGATCAGCTCGGTGGTCGTGTTCTTGCCGACGCGGAACAGATCGGTGGACACGCGGTAGGCCTCTTCCGAAGCGGCCAGACCACGGCGCGCGGTGCGCAGGGCGCCGTCGGCTCTTTCGCGCGCCAGGTAGTACTGCGCGACCTCCTGACGGATGCCGTCGGCCAGAGCCAGCCGTTGCTCCTCGACCGCACGCGCGTTGGCGCCGAGCTCGCGCGAGCTCGCACCGTTGATGAAGGCGTCACCGACGGTCCAGGTCGCCGCAACGCCGACCGACCACGTGGCGTTCCATTCGCGTTGCTGCGGAAAAAAGCGCGGGTTCGGGTTCGCGTAGGTGACGTCGCCGAAGGCTTCGAGCCGCGGGTAGGCACCGACTTTCACCGCGCTCGAGGCGAGCTTGAGAGCGCGGCCCGCTTCGGCCAGCGCCTTGAGCTCGGTCCGTGTCGCCAGCGCCTCGCGCGAAAACGACTCGAGATCGCCCTTGATCGCCGGCAGCGGGGTGTTCACGTCCTCGCCCACGGTGAAGGCGATTTCGCGCTTTTCGCCCATGAGCACCGCGAGCTGAACCTGAGTCAGATCGCGAAAGGCCTTCGCCTCGAGCAGTACCTGCTCGGTGTTCGCCGCCAGCGCTTCGAGCCGCATCAAGTCGGCCTTGGTGATCGCGCCGAGCTCGTACGACGGCTTGGCGTCGCGCAGCCGCGCCGCCGTGCGCTCCAGCGACTTTTCGGCGACCGCGACGCGACCTTTGGCGCGTAGCCAGTCGTAGTAGAGGGCCTGTGCGTCGGTGCGCACCTTCAGCCGCTCGGCTTTCACCTGCAGCTCCGCGGCGCGCCGGTTCGCCGACGCGCCGGCGGTCGCGTTCGACAGCCGGAGCACGTAGTCGGAGATCGGCACGTTGAGCGAAGCCGTCAGCGCATAGGTGTCCTCGAAGTTCTCGATCTCGAACTTCGCGGCGCCGACCGGCTGGCCCTGGGCGTCGAGCACGCATTGGCCGGCGCCGGTCGGGCACGGGCCCACGCCGAGCAACCCCGGATTCTGCGCGCCAACCAGGGCGCCGGAACCCAGGCCACTGGTGACCGGCGACAGGCGCGCGTACTGCGCGCGCAAGGTGAGCCGCGGCAGAAACTGCGCCGTCGTTTGATCGAGCCGAGCGCGCGCGGCGTCGAGCTCCGCGAGCCTGGCGCGCACGGTGTGGCTGTTCAGCTGGGTCTTGCGCGCGGCGATCTCCGCGGTCAGCCCGCCCGGAACTGGCGCCAGCACGGTGGCGGTATCGTCGACCTTCGGTCCCGGCACGGCGTCTGGAAACGGTGCCGTTCCGGCGGCTGGGGCTGCGGCGGGTGCCGGAGCCGGGGCGGGGGCGGGGGCGGGTTGAGCGGACGCGCCCGCTGCGATCAGCGTCGCGAAGAAAAAGACTTTGATTTTCATTCCGCGGTGCTCGTGGCGGTTTGCTCCGGCTGGCGGCCGAAGGCGATGCGCTCGAAAAAGCGCACGATTCTGCTGCGGCTCAGGCCGTCCATGAACGTGTAAACGACCGGCACCACCACCAGCGTGAGCGCCGTCGAGGTGATCAGCCCGCCGATCACGCAGGTCGCCATCGGCGCCCGCGTCTCGCCGCCCTCGGAGAGCGCCATCGCGACCGGCATCATGCCGAAGATCATCGCGGCCGTGGTCATCAGGATCGGACGCAAACGGATCATTCCCGCCTTGACCAGCGCTTCCTTGATGTCGAGCGCGCCGCTTCGAACCGGTTCTTCGGCATCACGAAATGGGTGCCCGGTGGCCGCGGCGCCTGCCTCCGCGCTGCCGGCGCGCAGCTGATTGGCGAAGTCGACGAGCAAGATCGCGTTCTTGGTGACCAGACCCATCAACATGATGACGCCGATCATCGAGAAGATGTTGAGCGTCATGCCGGCGAAGAACAGCGCGCCGAACGCGCCGATCACGCTGAGCGGCAAACTGAGCATGATCGTGACCGGCTGCACGAAGCTGTCGAACTGCGCGGCGAGGATCATGTAAACCATGACCACCGCCAGCGCGAGCGCGATGCCCATGTACCCGAACGACTCGGTCATGATGTCGGCCATGCCGGCGTAGTCGGTGGTGAAGCTGTCCGGGATCGTGCGCTTGGCGGCGGCGTCCACCATCTTCTTGGCTTCGCCGAGCGGCAAACCCTGGGTGCCCGCGAGCACGGTGATCTGGCGTTGCCGCGCCTGGCGCTCGATCTGGCTCGGTCCGAGCCCCGACTCCATGCGCACCACGTTCGAAAGCTCGACCAGCCGGCCGTTGACCGCGCGCACCTTGAGGTTCGGCAAGAGCTCGAGCTTTTTCTGCTGCTCGGGCGGAAGCTCGACGACGATGTCGTACACGTCGACGCCGTCCTTGAGCTCGCTCACCGGATCTTCGGCGACCAGGGCGCGGATCGTGGTCGCGACCGAGGCTACCGGGACGCCCAGGCTCGCCGCGCGCTCGCGATCGACCTGAACCTCGAGCTCCGGCTTGCCGCCGCGGTACGTGGTGTCGAGATCGACCAGGCCCGGCACCTTGGCGAGCTCGGCCTTGAGCTGGTCGGTGGCGCGCACCAGCTCGTTCATGTCGTCGCCGCGGACATTGAACTGGATCGGCTGCTGCCGGAACCCGCCGCCGCCGCCGACCGCAGAGATCGGCAGCGCGTTGATCTTGACGTTTTCGAGCCCGGCGTAACGCTGGCGCGCCCAGGCCATCAGGTGTTCTTGGTGGAACTTGCGCGACTTGGGCGGCGTCATCACGACCTGGATGCTCGCCTGGTTCGACTGGCCCTGAGCGCCGCCGGATACCGTCGTGAAGGTGTTCTTGACCCCGGGCGCCGCGGTACGGATGTCGTTCGCGATCGACTCGGCGACCTTGGTCGTGGTCTCGAGCGCACTGCCGATCGGGAGCTCGACCTGAAGCTCGAACTGCGCGCGATCCTCGGGCGGAATGAACTCGGCTTTGACCCGCGACACCAGCACGAACGAGGCGACCAGCGCCAGCACCGCGAGGCCGATCGTGGCCAATCGGTGCCCGAGCGCCCAGCGCACGATGCGCCCGTAGCCGTGCTCGACCGCGACCAGGGCACGCTCGATGCCGCGGAAGATCGCGCCGCGCTGGCCGTGGGCCGTGACCAGAAAGCGCGACGACAGCATCGGCGTCAGCGTGAAGCTCACCAGCATCGACACCGCCACCGCGAAGCTGACCGTCAGCCCGAACTGGAAAAAGAAGCGGCCGACGATGCCCTTCATCATCGCCACCGGCACGAACACCGCGAGGATGCAGGAAGTGGTCGCGAGCACCGCCAGGAAGATCTCGGCGGTCGCGTTTGAAGCGGCCTTCTTTGGCTGCTCGCCGAGCTCGAGATGGCGATGGATGTTCTCGATCACGACGATCGCGTCGTCGATCAGGATGCCGATCGAAAGCGAAAGCGCCAGCATCGTCATGTTGTTGAACGAGAACTTCATCAACTGCATGAACGCAAAGGTGGCGATCACGCTGGTCGGGATCGCGATCGCGCTGATCAACGTGGCGCGGAAATCGCGCAAGAACACCATGATGATCAAGACCGCCAGGAACGCGCCGAAGATCAGGTCGAAGCGCACGTCGTTGATCGAGTGCTCGATGTACGTCGAGTTGTCGGTCGGCACGACGTAGCTCGCGCCGGCCTTCTCGATGCGCGGCTTGAGCTGCTCGAGCTCGGCCTTGACCTTGTGCGCGATCTCGACCGTGTTCGCGCCCGATTGCTTCCTAACCACCAGCGAGATCGCCGATTTGCCGTCGAGGAACGAGGCGCTCTTCGCGTCCTCGACCGCGTCCTTGACCTTCGCGACGTCGCGCACGCGGATCAACGTGCCCGCCGGATTCGGAATCAAGAGCTGCCCGATGTCGGCGGCGCTCTTCACCTCGCCCTTGGTCTTGACGGTGAGCTCGCGGCCGCCGCGCTCGAAGCTGCCGCCGGGCAGGTCGATGTTCTGCGAGCGGATCGCGCCCGCCACGTCGTCGACGCTCAGGTTCAGCCCCGCGAGCTTGGCCGGGTCGACCTCGATCTTGATCTGGCGCTGCCGGCCGCCCACGAGGTCGACGCCGCCCACGCCGGTGACGCGCTGGATGCGCTCCTTGACGACTTTGTCGGCGAGCTCGGTGAGCTCACGCGGCCCGAGCGGCCCGCTGATCGCGACCGCCATGATCGGAGCCGCGCCCACGTCGAAGCGCTGGACGGTGGGCGGATCGATGCCCGGCGGCAGCGCGCCCTCGACCTCGCTCATCTTGTCGCGGATGTCCTGCATCGCCTGGTCGAACGGCACTTCGAGCTCGAACTGCACGATCACCTGCGACACGCTCTCGAGGTTCACCGAGCGCAGGATCTTGATCCCGGCCAGCGTGTTGAGCTTTTCCTCGATCGGGTCGGCGACCTTGCTCTCCATCGTTTCCGGGTCCGCCCCCGGGTAAACGACGGTGACGGTGACGACCGGAAATTCGACGTTGGGAAACAGATCGACGCCGATGCGCGGATAGGCGAGCACGCCGAACACGACCATCGCCGCGATCAGCATGACCGCGAAGACCGGGCGCCGGATCGAAACGTCGGCGAGTCTCACGGCGCGGTTCTCGAGCCGGCGCGAGCGGGGCGGTCTTCTGCCTGCGCTGTCTGGCCCGTGCCGTTCGCGCTTGCGGCCGCGGGCGCAGCGTCACCGAGCCGCACGTCGGCCAGCATGCCGGGCTTCAAGCGGCCGTCGGCGTTGTCGACGTCGGCGACGATTTCGACGGTGCGCGTCGCGATGTCGATCGAGGGATTGATGCGTTTGACCGGGACCGTGCGAATGGCGCCGAGCGCGGGAAACGTCGCCACCAGCGAGCTTCCGGGCACGAGCGTCTGCAGCGAGCGCTCCGGCAGCCGCACCTTGAGCTCGAGCACGCTGACGTCCTGCACCAAGAGCACGACGGTGGGCGGCATCATCGTCACCGTCTCGCCAACGTTCTTGTACTTGGCGCTGACGACCCCGTTGATCGGCGACTTCACCGCGCTGTCGCCGCTTGCCTTTTGCGCGAGCGAGAGCGCGACCTTGGCCTGGTCGACGGAGCTCTTGGCGCTGTCGTAACGCGCCTGGACCTGATCGAAGGTGGCGGCGGCGACCGAGCCGCGATCGAACAGCTCCTTCGTGCGCTTGTAGTCGAGCTCGGCCGCCCGCAAACCGACCTCGGCCGCCTGGAGCAGCGCCTTGGCCTGCTGAACGCCGAGCTCGGCCTGCGTCGACTCGAGGCGAAACAGGAGCTGACCCTTCTTGACCTTGTCGCCCTCCTTGACGGTGATCGCGCTGAGCACGCCGCTGGCCTTCGGACCCAGCGCCGCCTCTTCGCGGGCGTAGAGCGTGCCGGTGGCGGACAGCCCGCTGGACGGGTGAGCTCCGGCGTCCGCGCTTTCGGTCACGAGATCCTTGACCTTGGGAACCGCGGGCGGGGCAACGCCGCTACCGGCGGCCGGCGGCAGCTCGCCCTTGGCGTCGGCCTTTTTGCAACCGACCAGCGCCAGGAAAAGCGGCAAAAATACCACGGTCGCGCGTCGTCTCATCGAGCACGAGCTCCTTCGAGGAACAAATCCAAAAGCGGCTGGGACCGCGCGGTGAGCGAATAGCTCCGATCGTTGCGGATCCAGTCGAACAGGGTGGCGTTCAGCGCGCCGGCGAACGTCGTCGCCATCAGCGCGGGTGGGATGTCCTTGCGAAACTGCCCGGCCGCCGCGCCGGCGCTGAACACCGATTCGAGGGCGGTCGAAAACTCGTCGAACGATTGCTCGCAGTCGGGCCCGCCCATCGCGCGGATCTGCGACTCGGTCATCCCGCCGAGCTGCACGTAGATCGCGATCAGCGCGCTGCGCTCCTCCACGTAGCTGAACAGCTTCTCGACGATCGCCCGCAGGCGCGCCCCCGGATCGGCGAGCCTTGCCGACTCCGAGAGAAAAGCGAAGATCTGCTCGCGCCCGCGCGCCGTGAGCGACGCAAACACCTCTTCCTTGCTGGCGAAGTACTTGTAGAGCGTGCCCACGGCGACCCCCGCCGCGTCCGCCAGGTCGGCCATCTTCGCGTCGTGATAGCCGACTCGAAGAAACAGCCGCTCGGCCGCTTCGAGGATCGCCTCGGTGTACGCGGTGCGCGCGTAGTGCCGGATCGCCCGGCGGAGCTCCGGCTTCTTGCGTAACGCCCGATCCGCCATGTGTGGAATGGCTCTTCTAGAGGCGGGAGCCGATATTCGCAAGAGTGAATCACCATTCACACGGGTTTTTTCCTGTTTTTTCGCTCCCACCGCCCGCGCCGCCCACCCGCGCCCACAAGATCGGTCGGGTGCACCCTGGCTTAAACCGGGCTGGCCCGGAAAACTTTGGTGGGATACTCCCGAGACCCATGACGCCCGCCCTGCACCGCTCCGGAGGCACGCTGTGGGTCGCCGTGCTCTCGTCGGCTGCTGTCCTCGCGCTGGCGGGTTGCGCGGGCGATAAGTTCGCCGCTTGCGACCAGTGCGGCGATGCCGCGGCGGGCTCGAGCGGGAGCGCTGGCAGAGGTGGAAGCTCCGGTCGAGGCGGTTCGAGCGGCCGCGGTGGCTCGGGTGGCGCGCCCGATGCGGCCGGCGGTCGCGGCGGGAGCGGCGGCACCGGCGGCACCGGCGGTACCGGCGGCACCGGCGGCACCGGCGGTCGCGAGGGCTTTCCGCGCACCCAAGTCCGTGACGACTTCAACACCTCCGACGGGGCACCCCAAGACCGGTGGGTCGGCAATCGAGACAGTTTCGCAGTTGTCGATCAAGAGCTCGCCTACGTCTCCGGCCCCTGCAATGCGCTCTTGTGGCAAGACCTGTTCGGCGTCGAACAAGAGGTGTTCGCGACTCTGGCGAAGGTCAATCCGCAGTCCGACGAGATCAACGTCGTGCTCAAGGCGCAGGGGCCGAGCGACTGCGAGATGCTCGAAGTCTTCTACAGCCCGCTGGCGCGTCAGCTGGAGATTTCCTACTGCACGAACTCCGTCTGGACGACGATCGGCACGGGGATTCCGCTCACGCTGGGTCCCGGCGATCAGCTCGGTGCACGCTACTACGCCAACAACCAGGTCGAGGTGTTCGTGAACAGCGTGCGCACCGCAATCTTCGATGCTTCCGACTATCCTTACGCGGGCGTCGGCGGCCAGATCGGGATCAACTGTCAGGGAGCCGCCGACGGCACGACGGCGTGGGACGACTTCGGCGGCGGTTGAGTGCAAGCCTGGACGGCGAAATTCAGCTCACCAGTTGACCACTTTGTTGCAACGCGCTGGATTTCTTTCGCCGTAGCGTTCGCGACGCTCGCGCGAGAGTGAGGATTGTTGCCGCAGGTGCGGGGCGCGGGTGTATCTTGGTTGCGATAAGCCGCTTAGCTGAAGGAGCGCAGCGATGAGTGTTCTTGGCGCGGGTCGCTTGGGCCGAAAGTCTTTTCCGTTGTTGGTGCTCGTACTGGGGCTGGGGCAGGGCGTGTTCTCCGGCTGCGGCGGAGACGACGAGGAAGCCGCACCCGGCGGCGGCGCGGGTCCGGGAGGTTCGGCAGGGGCCGGCGCCGTGGGAGGAAGCGGCGCGGTCGGCGGCTCGGACGGAAGCGGCGGCAGCGGATCTCCGGGTGGCTCCGCCGGCGTTGGCGGCTCCGGCGGCACTGGCGACGGGAGCGTCGGCAGCGGCGGCTCGAGCGGCAGCGGAACCGGCGGCAGCGGTACGGACGCCGCGGTTTGCGGCGCGCCGACTCAAGCGTGCTGCGATGGCACGACCTGCAACTCCGGCGCGCGCTGCGTGAACGGCGACTGCTTCGCGTGCGGCGCGGCGGGCCTGCAATGCTGTCCCGGCAACTCGTGCACGGGCGGCTGCTGCGTGAGCGGCGTGTGCCTGGCACCGGGCGCGAGCTGCGGAACGACCGGCGGCACTTGCGAGTCCGGCGGTTGCAGCGACTGCGGCGCAATGGGTGACGGGTGTTGTCCGGGCGGGACCTGCCACAGCGGCCTGGCCTGCACGGGCGGAGGCGGCGGCGGGACACCAACCTGCCAGCCGTGCGGCACCGCGGACACCGCTTGCTGCGCGGATCGCATCTGCACGGCAGGCGTTTGCGTCGGCACGACCGGAGCGCAGTGTCACGTCGGGTGCGGAGCGGCGACGCAGCCCTGCTGTCAGGGGCAGGGAGGCGGACCGGGCCAGTGCGCCTCGCGTCACGTCTGTCAAGAGAACGTCTGCAATCCGTGCGGCGGTGAGAACCAGGTCTGCTGTCCCGGTGGCGGTGCGGGTGCGTGCACGGGCACGCTCGACTGCGTGAGCGGTCGCTGCATTCACTGCGGCTTGCCGGGTCAGGCTTGTTGCGCACCGACTGGCGGTCCCGGCGGCGACGGTTGCCCGGGCCCCATGAACGTCTGCATGGAAGGCAAGTGCACGGGCGACCCGTGCGGTGTCGTGGGTCAGGCGTGCTGTCCGGTGGCGGACGGCGGGCAGGGCTCGGGTTGCACGGGCGGCATCGGCGGCGGCGTGGTGTGCAGCGGCGGGATGTGCCGGAACTGCGGGCTCCCCGGCGGGCCGTGTTGCGCGGTGGGTCCCGGCGGTGGCGACGGCTGCTTTGGCGCCTCCACCTGCAACAACATGGTGTGCAGCGGACCCGACGGCGGCTGATCTCGCGCGAGCTCGGCCTGTAGTACCCTGCCGGCATGGTGCCGGCGCTGTTTCCAACCACGGTCGTCGGCTCGATGCCGCGGCCGCAGTTCCTGAAGGAGCTCTTCGACGAGTTTCATCAGGGTCACGTCGACGAGGGCGAGCGCCAGCGCCTGCTCGATGAATCGGTGCCGTATGCGATCGCGCTCCAGGAGGCGGCCGGCGTCGACATCGTCAGCGACGGCGAATGGCGCCGCTTCTCGTACGTGGGCGTGATCGCCGACGTGGCCCGCGGCTTCGAGCGCGGCCTCTCCGGAGCGAACCGCGACGGCAAGTACTGGCATACCGTGACCGCTCGCATCGAGGAGGGCGACCCCGAGATTCTGGCCGAGCACGCGCGTTTCGCGATCCGCCATGCACGCAGGCCGCTCAAGGTGGCGCTGCCGAGCCCGTACCTGCTCAGCCGGCGCATGTGGGACGAAGCGCAGTCGAAGACCGTCTACGAGACGCGCCAGGATTTCGCGTGGGCGATCGTGCCGATCCTGGCAAAGCAAGTGCGGGCTCTGGCCGAGGCGGGCGTTCACACGGTACAGCTCGACGATCCGCACCTGTGCCTGCTCGTCGATCCCAAGGTGCGGGCGGAGTTCGCCGACGCCGACTCCGAGGCAATGCACTGCGTCTCGCTGATCAACGCGGTGTTTTCCGGCATCGCTGGCGTGAACAAGGCCATCCATCTGTGCCGGCGCAACAAGGGCCGGAGCGGCTGGGTCGGCGAGGGTTCGTACGATCCGATCATCTTCGCGCTCAAGGCGCTCGAGGTGGATCAGCTGATGATGGAGTTCACGATCCCCGCTGCCGGCGACATGCGTTGCCTGCGCGAGCTGCCCGAGCGTTTCTCGATCGGGCTCGGCTGCGTCGACTGCCGGGGCGCGATCATCGACCCTCCGGAAACCGTCGTCGGGCGCGTGGAGCAGGCGCTCGAGCACGTCGACAAGACCCGGATCGCGCTGGCGCCGGACTGCGGCTTCGCTCCGGGCAACGCCGCCGACATCCCGATCGACGAGGCGTACGCGAAGCTACGCAACATGGGGCTCGCGGCGCGCACGCTGCGCGAGCGCCATGCCTGAGCCGCGTTGCGCGAGCGTTCGTGGCTGGTACGCTTGTGCGCTCTTCGATGCTTCGACATCTGACCGCTCTGGTTTCGGCGCTCGTGCTCGCAGTCGCGTGCTCGCAGCTGCCCGACTCCGCAGCGCCCTCCGGCGGTCTGGTCGATCCGTCGAGTGTCGACCTCTCCGACTCGATCGCGTACCGCGCACTGAGCCGGGACGATTTTCGGGGCACGCAAGTGCCGCAGGCCTTCGCCAAGGTGGCCGATCGCGTCGGCGCGGCGACCTGCGGGCACGTGCTGACGACGCCCGCCACCCAGGTCCTGATCGTCGGCCAGCGGCAGCCGGACGGCGAGGAGCACTTCCGCGTCAGTGTGAAAACGCTCGGCTTTCGTGCGCTCATGGATCGCAACTGCTCGTGGTGGAACGACAAGGTGGCGGCGTTCGCACCCGAGTACGTGCTCGAGCACGAGCAGATTCACTTCGCGCTGTACGAGCTCGGCGCACGGCGTCTGAACGCCAGCGCCGCGGAGATCGCGCGCAAAATGCAGGGTGAAGGCTCGTCGCAGCAGGCGCTGCAGACCCGGGCGGAGCAGACACTCCGCGACGCGGTGCTCGAGGAAGTCGAGGTGATCCTCGATCAGAATCGCGACTTCGACGAGGACACGTCGCTCGGCTACAAGCCCGAGCGCCAGAAGCAGTGGCTGAAGCGCGTGACCAAGGAGCTCTCGGAAACCCAGCGCTGGGCGAGCGCGCAGCGCAGCGCTGATGCGCTCTAGCTCGTGGCAAAGCTCGAAAAGAACGCGTCGGACTCGGCCTTGAAGCCCTTTGCTCCGGTCAGCGCGAGCACGTAGAGCCGGCCCGCGTCGACCACGAACTGGCCGCGCCACTCGGTACCGTCCTTGCACTCGGAATCGAAGCGGATCGTCACGCGCTGGTCGTGCTCGATCATGCCGTGCAGCCGCAGGTTCTTGCTGCAGTTCACGCCGAGCAGATCGAGCGCGACCTTGACCAGCGCCTTCTGCGTGGCCTTTCCTTCCGGCGCTTTGCGCACGCGCACCGCGTAGGTGACGCCGCCGTCCGCGACCTTGAACGTCGGATCGCCGCCCTCGGTCGTCTCCGAAACGCCACGCGGCATGAGCACGGAGAAGTGCGGTGACTTGGCCGAGAAGCGCTCCCAACCTTGCGGCGTTTTCGGGCCTTCGGCTTTCTCCTCCAGCTTCTCACCCTTGGTACACGCGTCGAAGCGCAAAAACGCTGGATTGCAGCTCATCGGAGCGATCGCTGCGCACTGCAGGTCCTTGGCGTCGCGGGCGCACTCGAGCGCCGCACGCGCTTCGCCATCACAGCCCGGCTTGAGCTTTTGATACTGCTTGCAGTTGAGGCGGCAGGCTTTGGTCGCGCTCTCCGAGCAGCGCTGCCCCATGCGATCGCACATCTGGCCGCACACGGCGAACGGCGCCGGGGCCGCGGCCTCCGCTGGCGCTGCCGCCGCGTCCGCCTCCGAAGCCGGCGAAGCCGCCGCGCCCGTGCTCGGCGCTTCGGCGCCGGGAGCCGAAGACTCGCTGCCGGCGCTGGCGCTGGGCACCTCGGCTGCCGAGCCTGGCTCCGCGGCGGGTTTCGAGCTCGAGCCGCAGCCGGCCTCGAGGGCAAGGACCGTGACCACCAAGAGGGCGCTCGCTCGGCCGAACATGGCGGAAGCCTACACGCTCTTTTGCGCTGCTTGCTCGAGTTTTCGCGTTCAGAGCGCCGTTCCGAGGCGGCCGGCGATTGACCTCCGGCTACGCTCGGGCGACTGAAAAGCCATGTTTTCGGAACGGGTCGCCCGGACTCGCGCCGCCTACACGGCCTTCCTCGACACCCCGCTTTCGAGTCATCTCGAGGCGCACATCGCCGCCGATCCGCGGCAGGCTGCGCTGGCGCTGTTTCAGCGCACCGCGCGCGGGGTTCCCGCGTACGCGGCATTCCTGCGAGAGCAGGGGGTCGATCCGTCGACGGTCCGCGACTTCGACGCATTCCTGCGGCTCCCGCTGCTGACTCGGAAAGGCTACCTCGAGCGCTTCCCACTGGCCGAACGCTGCCGGGCCGGCGAGCTCGCGGACTGCGACATGATGGCGGTCTCGTCGGGATCCACCGGGGAGCCGACGTTCTGGCCGCGCTTCGTGAGCGACGAACTGGCGATCGCCTGGCGCTTCGAACAGGTGTTTTGCGACAGCTTCGCGGCGGACAAGCAGAAGACCCTCGCCGTCGTGTGCTTTCCGCTCGGCACCTGGGTCGGGGGCATGTTCACGGCGAGCTGCTGCCGTCACCTCGCGGCCAAGGGCTACCCGCTGCTGGTGGTCACGCCGGGGAACAACAAGGCGGAGATCCTGCGCGTGGTTCGAGCGCTCGCACCGCTGTTCGAGCAGACGGTGCTGCTCGGTTATCCACCCTTTCTGAAGGACGTCGTCGACGCGGGCCGTGCCGAAGGCGTCCCCTGGCACGACTACGCGATCAAGATCGTGCTCGCGGGCGAGGTCTTCAGCGAGGACTGGCGCGAGTTGATGGCGGAGCGGCTCGGCATGCGCGAGCCATGGCGCGACTCGGCGTCGCTGTACGGCACCGCGGACGCCGGCGTGCTCGGCAATGAAACCGCGCTGTCGAACCGGATCCGGCGCTTCCTGGCGGGGCGCGCGGACGCGGCGCGCGCGCTGTTCGGACAGCAGCGGCTGCCCACCCTGGTTCAGTACGACGCGTGCGAGCGTTTCTTCGAGGAGCACGAGCGCACGCTGGCGTTCTCGGGAGAAAACGGCGTACCGCTCGTCCGCTACCACATCTCGGACAACGGCGGCGTCTACCCGTATGAGCTCCTGATCGAACGGCTGCGCGACTTCGGGTTCGACGCCGAAGCCGAAGCGCAGAAGACGGGAGAGCCGCCGCTACGCCGCTTGCCTTTCGCCTACGTGTTCGGGCGCTCGCACTTTGCCGTTTCGTTTTACGGTGCGAACGTTTTTCCCGACACCGTCGCGATCGCCCTCGAGCAGCCCGAGACGCGCGCCGACGTCACGGGCAAGTTCGTGCTCGAGGTGCGCGAGGACGCTGCCCGCGACCAGGAGCTCTGGATCGCGGTCGAGCGCTCGGGCGCTGCGAGCTCGCGCGGCGACGACGAGCTGGCCGGCGCCGTCGCCGACGCCGTGGTCGCCGTGCTGCTCAGGCTGAACAGTGAGTTTTCGCACTACGTGCCGGCCGACAAACGCCGCCCGAGGGTGACGGTGTGGCCCCAGGGTCACCCCGAGTACTTTCCGGTCGGGGTCAAACACCGCTATGCCCGCAAGTAAGCCCCGCCTGTAACATCTCGGAATCAGGAAGATTTTTGCGTTTGAACGGGAAGCGGCCGAGCGGGAACTACTCGTCTAAGATGTTCCGCGGCCGGCTCCGCTCCCTGCGCTCCTCTTTCCCCGTGCTTCCGCGCTGCGCATCGGCGGTGCCGCGGCGATGAACGTGGCCGAGCTCGCACCCTTGTCTCACCCCTCGCTCGACGAGGTCGAGTCCGAGTCCGACCGGCTCGTCGAGCGGCTGCGTGCCGGCGAGCCGGCTGCCGTCGGCGAGGTGTACGACGCTCATCATCGCGCGGTGCGCGCCTTCGCCAAGCGCCTGGTCGGCGAAGCGGCGGCAGCAGAGGACCTCGTGCACGACGTGTTCGTGGCGCTGCCCAAGGTGATGAAAAACTATCGTGGCGAATCCCCGCTGCGCACCTTCCTGATCGCGATCGCGATCAACAAGGCCCGCCATCACGTTCGTGGAGCGGCGCGCCGGCGGCGCGCGATGACGAGCTTCGCCGAGCAGCCCCAGCTCGGTTTGGCCGGCGATCCGGAGCAGGATGCGCGGCGCCGCGAGCTGGCGCAGGCGCTGACGCGCGCACTGGACGCCTTGACGCTTGAGCACCGGGTGGCGGTGGTGCTGTGCGACGTCGAAGAGCGCAGCTCGCGCGAGGCGGCCGAGGTCATCGGCGTGCCCGAAGCTACTGTGCGTACGCGGCTGTTTTACGCGAGGAAAAAGCTGCGTGCCGCGCTGGAAGGAGTCGGCGTCCCATGAGCGACGACATTCTGACCCAGGCGGCGCGTGCGCTGCGCGAGAGCACCGATTCCGAGCGGGGCGCCGCGAACGATGTTCCGCCGAGCGCGCGGCTGACCCGATCGCGGGTGATGGCGAGCCTGCATCGGAGCACGGTAAAGCGCCGGACGCGCGTCGCGTTCCTGTTGCCGATCGCTGCGACGCTGGCGACCGTGAGCGCCTGGGGCGCGGCGAGCGGAAAAGCGCCGGAGCTCTGGGACGCGGTGACGCGAACGCTGGGTTTCGAGAAGCCGGCAGAGGCTCCGGCGCCGCCGGTTCAGTCGCTCGGTCGTTCGTCCCGCGCGCTGCGTCGCCCGGCCGAAGCCGCAATCGAGCACCACGCTGTGGCGGAGCCGACCAGCGAACAGCCGGACACGCCGGCGCCCGCGCCACAACCGCCTGCGGTTGCGTCGGCGGCGCTGCCCGCGCCGAGCGCCCCGGCGGCGTCCGCTTCTTCCGCCGTGTTCGCCGATCCGACGCACGATCTGTATCGCCGTGCACATCGCGCGCACTTCGCCGAGCACGATGCCGCGGCGGCGCTCGCGCTCTGGGACGAATACTTGCGCGCCGCGCCGCGTGGCCGGTTCGCGGTGGAGGCGC
>Ga0111538_10007090_pt1 | contig 15132 bp, 15 predicted proteins | sample SoiMethybrSBSTD1_FD_79669 | JGI IMG/M metagenome (GOLD analysis project Ga0111538, IMG submission 79669) | Bulk soil microbial communities from a Populus tree surrounding site in Tennessee, USA - Soil MetaG P. TD hybrid SBSTD1 (version 2)... | ecosystem: Environmental > Terrestrial > Soil >...
AGTCGGCGTACGTGACCGGGATGATCTGCAGCTCTTCCTGCGCCACCTGGACGTCGACCAGACGGATGATGTCGAGCAGCCGCGCGACGTTCGAGGCGGTGTCGGTGATGATCAGGACGTTCGTCTCGCGGTGCGCGATCAGCGTGCCCCGCGTCGAGATGAGCGGGCGCAGGAGCGCGCTCAGGTCGTTGACCGACGAGTACTTGATGGCGACGATCTGCGTGACGATCTCGTCGCTCGTGCGGTTGGGATCGGGGGTCGCGCCGACGATCGTCGGGACGGCGCGCTCGCGCGCGCCCTCGATGCGGATGATCTTGTAGAGGTTCCCCGCCTTGACCGCCGTGAAGCCGTGCACCTCGAGAATGGCCAGCAGGACGCCGAACACCTCTTCCTGCGCGATGCGGCCCGACGTCTGCACGGTGACCTTGCCGCGCACGTCGGGCGCCAGGACGTAGTTGAAGCCGATGATCTCGCTCGCCGCCTGGATGACGGTCTCGACGTCGGCGTTGTCGAAGTTGAGGACCACGAAGCGGCCTCGCTGCTCGCGCGGGACGGGCGGCGCCGTGGGCGGCTGCGGGATGGGCGGCGGTGGCTTGGGCTCGACGGCCGGCTGCGCCGGCGTCACCGTACGCGGACCCACCGACGTGGGCGGCAGCGTCGGCAGGGGCTCGGGACCGGGCGGCGGCGTCGGTATCGCGACCGGCGGAGTCGTTTGTGCTGCCGGCGGCCTGGGCCTGGGCGCGGCGCACCCGGAGGCCAGGGCGAGCAGGACGAGAATTGCGACGAAGCGCCTCACGCTAGTTCTGAGGCACCGGTTGCGGGTTGTTGGGGTCGATCGGCGGGGCCGGGAACCGTCGGCCGAGGCTCGGCGAGGGCCGCGGGAACGGCGCGGGGCTCGGAAAGCCCGGGGCGGTCTGCCCGGGTTGTATCACCTGCGCACCCGGCTGACCCGGAGGGAGCACGCGGGGGACCCCGCCCCCCGGGGTCGGCTGCGGGATCGGCGTGGGCGGCTGAACGGCGCCGGGCACCGGGGGCAGACCCTGGACGCCGGGGATCGGCTGGCCCTGGACGGGCGGCTGGCCGCCCGCGGCCGGGGCCGGCGGCCTCGGCTTCGATGGGTCGCGCAGGCGCACGTCCACCACGCCGTCCGGCCGCGCGATCACGACCGCGTCGGCCGAGATCGTCTGCACCGTGCCCCCGGCGATCGGATCGCCGATTCGGTAGCCTGCGATGCGCTTGGTCAGTGGATCCTCGAGGTACGCGATCGGCGCACCCTCTCGTAATACGACACCATGAAGGTTCGGTTTGACGATATTAATGATCGGTCCGCCCACCGGCCCCGTTCCGGGAGTCTCGCTCCGCGTGGGGCTGAAGAGGTTGCGATTGGCGATCATACTGTATGCCTGCGCCGGCAGGTGTTGCGGTTCGGCTGCGGGCGGCGCCCCGGACCCGGCGGCCGGCGGTCGCGAGCGGCCGGCTACGGTCGGCGGCGCCGAGACGAGCTGCTTCACGATGATCCCCACGCAGAGGAGCGAGATCCCGGCGAGGACCACGTTGACCGCGAGCAGGCGGCTCGGCATCAGCTCTTGGCCTTGCCCGGCGTGGCCGGGAGGAGGAATCCCGAGACCGTCAGCGTGACAAGCAGATCCTTGGGCTGCGTCATGTTGACGACGCGAATCTTGAGCTCCTGGACCGGCAGGAGCTTCGGCGCGCTCTCGAGCCGCGCGAGCAGGTCGACGAGCTGGCGGATCTCACAGGACACGGCGATCTCGACGGGAATCTCGAGCAATTCGCCGCGATCGGCGGGCGGCAGGATGCGCTCGCTGCGCACCTCGGTCCGCGCCTGCGCGGCCATGTCCTTCACGATCTTCTGCAGCTCCGAGGCCGCGACCGCGGGCGTGCCAGCGGTGAGGAAGCCTTCCGACAGCTTGTCGAAGCGCTTCATCGTGGTGTCGAGCTCGGCGTTGATCGCCGCCTGCCGCCCGATCAGGTCGCGCCGCTGCTGCAGGACCTGCGCGCGCGCCGGGACCAGGTCGGCCGACGACCGGTTGTGCTCGAGGATCGGCTCGACCCCATAGAGCCAGCCGCCCAGCACCACGGCGGCGATCACCGCCAGCCCGACCACCAAGCGCTCCCGGCGGGAGAGATTGGCGATCATCAGCGCTGATTTCTCTGGCGACGCCCCGTCGGCACCGGCGGGAGCGCCTCCGCGCTGTCATCGCCCCTCACCGCGGGCGGCACGACAGCGGCCGGCCCGGCGGTCGGAGGCGCCATCACCGGCGGCGGACCGGGAGCCTTCGCGGCCGGCGCCGGCGGGGCCTGTGCGGCGGCGCTCGGCGCCTCCCAGGACGCGCGGATCCGGAACTGCTCCTTGTCGCGGCCCCGCGTGACGGGGGACGCGAACTCCACGCGCTCGAGCCGGGGGGAGTTTTCCAGCAGCGGGATGAGCGTGCTCGCCGCGCCGGCCTGTCCGGTCAGCTCGACGCCCTTGGAATCGAAGGCGAGATAGGTGATCCACGCGTCGCCCGGAATGATCTCGGTCAGCTCCCGCAGCATGGGCAAGGGCTGAAGCGCCCCCGTGCCGGCCTTCTCGAGGGTCGCGATCAGTTGGCGCTTGCGCTCGAGCTCGCGTGCGGCCCGCTCCACGGTCTTCACCTCGGGATCGATGCGGGCGATCTCGGCGTTGAGCCGCGCGAGGCGCCGCCCTTCGCGGAAGCCAGGCAGGAGCAGCGCGACGAGCGCCAGGACAACGGTCGCCGCGAGCGCGGCGCCGGTGAGCTTCTCCTGGCGCGTGAAGCGGCGCGGCTTGATGGCGGCCGGGATGAGGTCGAGCGGCCGGATGCCTCGACGCCAGGCCGTCGCCACCGCCAGCTCGGCCGCGCCGCGCGGATCGCCGAGGTCGGCCAGATTCCGCTGCGCCGCCTCGGTCCACGGCGGGTCGGAGACCGGCACGCCGAGATCGAGCATCGCGGCAGCGGCGGCGCCGTCGCCCGACACCCACACCGCGTCGCACTCGCGCCAGAGGGCTCCGATGAGGCTTCGCCGCGTCTCGTTCACGAGCGTCTCGTCGTCGGCGGCCGGGAAGGAGCGGCTCCACACCAGGTCCGGGCCCTGAAGCAACAGGAGATCGATCACGTCGCCGGTGCGGTGCAGCCAGGCCACGCGCTGCTGGCGCTCGGTGGTGACGAGCGACACCAGGTCGTGCGCGGCCACCGTGATCGACACCGGCTGGAGCTTGGCTTCCTCGCAGACGCGCAGCGCGACCTCGATGACGCGGCGGTCGGCGGCCGCGATCAGCACGCGCCGGCCTTCGCTCGGCGTGCCGTCGGGCTCGGGCTCGGAGGGCAGCGGGACGAAGTCGAACGCGGCGTCGTCGGCCGGAATCGGCAGGTGGCGCTCGAGCTCGAACTTCACCATCTCGTGCGTCTCGCCCGCGATCGACGGCAGCCCGATCGGCTTCACCGTCACCGCGGAGCGCACGAGGCCGATCGCGACTTTGCGCGCGACAAGATTGCGCGCGTCGAGCTCGGCGCGCAGCGCCGCGCCCGGATTCTCCGCGTCGATCGTGAAGACTTCGTGGCGATCGCGCTGGATCGCCGCCACGCAGAGCCGGTCACCCAGCATGACGATCGCGAGCCGGAGCGGAGAAAATTGCAGAAGCTGCGAAAATTGCATCATCGTAGGGTAACATCCGGCGCGACCGGCCCGGAAATAGTCACCTGAGTCGCCAGGATTCGAGCACGATCACGGACGGCGGATCGGCGTCGGTGCGTCGCTGCACGATCGCGATCAGCCGCGCGACGACGCGATCGTCCATGATGCCCTCCGCCTCGATGCGGAACGTCCGCGTCGCAGCGCTCAGGTTGCGGCCGCCGAACTGCGAGGGCACCTGCTGGAACGGGCCGTTGTTCCGCCGGCCTTGCACGATCTGGGTGATCTCCGGGGTCGACAGCCCGAGTGCCTCGAGGACGTGGGGCCCGGCGGTGTTCATGTTCACCGGGCCGGCGCTGCGCACGGTGACCAGGTCGGCCAGCCCCGGCCGCTCCTTGGTCCCGTTGTAGATCGCCGGCGTGATCCCTTTGATCTGGAGCAGCTCGGTGACCGACTCGAGGTTCGCGTTGTGCGCGCGATAGGGCACCGGGAGCTTCAGATAGTAGTCGTCGCTCTCGGCGCCGTTGAGGCGATGCTCCTCGTTGGCGTCGCGCCAGTCCTGGATCGAATCGCCGATCGTGTCTCGGACGGTCTTCTCGAGATCCAGGCTCCGCAGGAGCCGCTCGATCCGATCCGGGGTCGAGGCGTTAATGTTGATGCGAGCTTCCTCGTCGCTGATGCGGTACGAGTACTGGCCACCGCCCAGCTCAGACTTCTCGCGCTTGAGCCGCGGCAGCGCGCGCCGGTCGGCGGTGTAGAACGTGAGCAATCCGTCGTCGGCCTCCACCACCAGGGGCGCGTCGGCCACGATCTCGCGGACCGCCTGCTCGAGGCCCGCCTCGGCCAGGTGGTTGCCGATGAGCCCGTTCTTGTACGCGCGCACCGCCGCGGCCTCGAGCCGCATCGAGTACGCGAACTCGGCGCTGACGACGGCGACCAGCGCCAGGACCAGCAGGATGAGCAGCAGGGCGAACCCGCGCTCGCCGAGAGGCGCCCGCCGGCTGGCGTGGCCCCGCGCGGCGCGGCTCATTGCTCGGATCCCACCCGGATCGACACGGTGATGGGCGGCAGCGTCTCGGCGCGCCCGCCGATGGTGCCGCCGACGCTGATCCGGATGGCTCGCGGCAGCTTCTTGGCGGCCTCGGTGTCCCACGTGTTCTGCCACGTCCCGCCCTCGTCGAGATAGCTGAACGCGAGCTCGGTCAGGGTGGGGTCGTTGAACACGACTGTCGCGTCGGTGAACGGAGCCCGGTTCGGGAGCACGCGCTGGCGGATGACGAGCCCGCGCCGCTCGTCGGTGTTGCCGATCTCGAAGACGACGGCGGTGAACGCGACCGGAATCGAGGCGGGGTAGGGCGCGACCTGCGTCACGAACTCGAGCCGCGATTCGTCGCCGGTGAAGAGGAGCTCCGAGGTCGGGCCCGCGCCGCGCGAGGCGTTGTACGGGTACGTGCCGCTCACCGAGCGCGCCAGCGAGATCACCACGCCGCGCAGATGCTGGTGGGCCTCGGCGCGGTCCTCGCCCTGCCGCCACGCGGCCAGCGCGATGCGGACGCCGCTGAAGGCGATGACGACGAGGGCGCCGATGATGGCCAGCGCCAGCAGGAGTTCGAGCAGGGTGAAGCCGCGCTGCCCGCGCCTCATCGGGTCGTTCTCGTGGGCGGCAGTCCCCCCGGTGTCGTCCTCGTGCGCGGTAGTCCGCCCTCCGGCTGCTCGGCCAGGGTGCGGAGCGTCACGACCTGGACCGCGCGCGTGTCGCCCCAGCGCACCTTGACATCGATCTGGTAGACGTGCCATTTCCGGGCCGCCGGCGTCCGTTCGAGATCGGGCGTCGCGATGACGGTCACCGAGCGCTCCCAGTCGAACCCGCCGTCCTGACCCCTGTCGTGCGCCTCGACCGGGTTGAGGACCTCGCGCGCCTTCTGATCGGCGAGCAGCGCCGCGCGCTGATGATCGCCGGCTACCTTCAAGAGACGCAGGCCCTGCGCGAACCCCTGGATGACCGCGACGACCGCCACGCTCAGGATCGCGAACGCGACGAGCACCTCGAGGAGTGTGAACCCCGCGCTCCGCCCCGCGCGGGTCCGGCCGGCCCCACGCCTCATTCGCGGCGGTTCTTCACGCGGCCGGTGACCGCGTCGACGGTGACGCGATAGGAGACGCCGCCCGCGCTCAGCCGGAAGTCAGCCCCGCTCGAGCTGCCCTGTGGCTCGAAGCGCACGTTCAGCACCGAGGCGTCCGCCTCGATCTTCAGGCGGGCCGAGAACGTCCGGGTCCAGCGGACCTCGTCGTCCCCGGTGGTGACCGTCTGCAGACGGCTTGACGGATTGACCGCGACCGTGAACGGCTGCTGCGTCGTGATGGCCTGCTCCCGCGCGTGGCGGAACGTCGCCGAGAACCCGGCGACCTCCGCCCGGGTGCGCACCGCTTCGGTACTCCGTCCGATCGCCGGCGCCACGAGCGCGACCGCCATCGCGGCGACCAGCAGGGTGACAATCAGCTCGAGGAGGGTGAACCCCCGCGCATCTACTTTTGACTGCTGTCCCATGAGGTGATGTCCGACGCTTCCCCTTCGCCGCCGGGCGCGCCGTCGCTGCCCTCGGACCAGAGGTCGTACTCCCCGTTTTGCCCCGGGCAGCAGCGATACTTGTAGGCGTTGCCCCACGGATCCTTGGGAACCGCCTTCTTCAGATAGGGGCCGTTCCAGTTGGGAACGTTCGGATTGCGCTGGAGCGCGTCGAGACCCTGGCCGGCGTTTGGGTAGCCGCCCACGTCGAGCCGGTACTGGTCGAGCGCCGCGCCCAGGAGCTCGATCTGCGCCCGCGCCGCCGCCTGCTTGGACTGTCCGACCCGCCCGAAGAGCCGAGGCCCCACGAGGCCGACCAGCAACCCCAGCACGATGATGACGACGAGCAGCTCGATCAGCGTGAACCCGCCCTCTCCGCCGACTACGCCGAGCACCCGCCCTCGGAGTCGTCGCGCCTCGCGCGACTTCTCGTCACGCGTACTCCGTGACCGGCCGGGCGTGTGCGCGAGGGGGTGGGCGAACCCTCCCGCAACCCGTGTAGTCAGCGCGCGGACGCCGCTTAGCATTGGCCTCAATCGCATCCTCGTGAGAGCCGTCGGGTTGCGGGAGGGTTCGCCCACCCCCTCGCGCACCGCCCCAGCCGACTCACAGCGGAATCTCGTTGATGCTGAAGATCGCGAGCATCATCGCAACGACGACGAAGGCCACTAGCACACCCATGCCAAAGATGATGATCGGCTCCAGGAGTCGCAGCACGCGCTTGAGATCGGTCCCCACGTCGGCCTCGAACGTCTCGGCAACCTTGAGCAACATGTCCTCGAGCCGGCCCGTCTCTTCGCCGACCCGAACCATATGGATCGCCAGGACCGGAAACAGCGCTTGCGATTGCATGCCGGCGGCGATGGTGCCGCCCCGCTTCACGCCGTCGGCGAGCTGCGCCACGGCATGACCGATCGCCCGGTTCGTCATCGTGTCGCCGACCACCGCCAGGGCGCTCATGACCGGCACGCCGCTCTTGAGCATGGTGCCGAGGGTCCGGGCGAAGCGCGCCGTCTCGATTTTCATCATGAGCGGTCCGATCATCGGCATGCCGAGCAGCATCTGGTCCCAGCGCATGCGTCCCTGCGGGCTACCGGTCCACACCCGCCAGGCCAGGACGACGCCCAGGAGCAGGATCACGCCGACCCACCAGTACGCCGAGAAGCCCGCGCTCACCCACAGCAAGATCTGCGTCGGCAGCGGCACGGCCTGGCCGAGGTCGGCGAAGATGGTCGCGAACCGCGGGATGACGAACGTCATGAGAAAGATGATGGCGCCGATCCCGAACGTGAAGACGACGGCCGGATAGGCGACTGCCGTGACGACCGCCTCCGCGAACGCCGCGCGCGCCTCCAGGAACTCGGCGAGCCGCCGGAGCGTGAGCTCGAGGACGCCGCCCCGCTCGCCGGCCCGGATCATGTTGATGTAGAGACGCGAGAAGGGCCGGGGATGATGCTTGGTGAGCGCCTCGCTCAGGGACGAGCCGCCCCGAACGCTCACCAAGAGGTCGGCGACGATCGACTTGACGCGCTGATTGGGCGCCAGCTCCTCGAGGATCGAGAGCGCGCGGTCGAGGGGCAGGCCCGCCTCGAACAGCGTGGCGAGCTGCTGGGTGAAGGCCAGAAGATCTTGCCGGCGAACGCGGGAAGAGCTGCCGAGGGAGAGCCAGGGCCCGCGCTCGGCGTGGGGCGCGACCCGGATCGGGAAGTAGGCGTCGCGCTGGAGCCGCTCGACGACGGCGCGGGCGTCGGCCGCTTCCATCACGCCGTCGATCGTCTGGCCGCGCCGGTCGGCGGCCCGGTAGACGAAAACGGGCATCGCGATTACGCGTCTTCCTGAGTGACCCGCAACACTTCTTCGACCGTGGTCACACCGGCGCACGCCTTGGCCCAGCCGTCGAGCCTGAGCGTCACCATGCCGGCCTCGAGCGCCGCCCGGCGGATCTCGCGCGTCGGCGCGCGCCGCAGGATGAGGCTTCGCGCGTCCTCGCTGATCGGGAAGAGCTCGTAGATCCCCGTCCGGCCCCGGTAGCCGGTACCTCGACACTCGTCGCAGCCGGCGCCGCGATAGAGGCGCGTGCCGTCAGCCACGGCGATGCCGAGGGCGCTGAGGTCGGTCGCGGGCGGCGTGTCGGACACCCGGCACGTCGAACAGATCCGCCGGACCAGCCGCTGGGCGAGGACGCCCTCGAGCACCGAAGCGACCAGGTAGGGCTCGACGCCCATGTCTTGAAGACGCGTGATCGCGCCGGGGGCGTCGTTCGTGTGCAAGGTCGAGAAGACCAGGTGGCCGGTGAGCGAGGCCTGGATCGCGATCTCGGCCGTCTCGAGGTCGCGGATCTCGCCGATCAGGATGACGTCCGGGTCCTGGCGCACGATGTGGCGAAGGCCGGTGGCGAAGGTAAGCCCGATCTTCGGCTTCACGGCGATCTGGTTGATGCCCTTCAGCTGGTACTCGACCGGGTCCTCGACGGTGATGATCTTGCGATCGGGCGAGTTGATCTTGTCGAGCGCGCCGTAGAGCGTCGTGGTCTTGCCCGATCCGGTCGGCCCGGTGACCAGGAGGATCCCGTGCGGTCGCCGGATGAGCCCCTCGAAGCGCGGAAGCATCGACGGTGCGAAGCCGAGCTTCTCGAGCGGCAGGAACACGCTCTGGCGGTCGAGCAAGCGCATGACGATCGACTCGCCGTGCACCGTGGGAATCGTGGAAGTCCGGATGTCCACGCGACGGCCGTGGAGCGTGACGCGGATGCGCCCGTCCTGGGGCAGCCGGCGCTCGGCGATGTTCATCTCGGCCATCAGCTTCACGCGCGAGGTCACCGCGGCCTGCAGGCGCCGCGGCGGCGATTCCTGATCGAACAGGATGCCGTCGATGCGGTAGCGGATGCGCAGCGTGTCCTCGAACGGCTCGATGTGAATGTCCGAGGCCTCGGCGTTGATGGCGTTCTCGATGAGGAGGTTCACCAGGCGCACCACCGGCGCCTCGAACGCCTGCTGGCGGAGCTGGTTGACGTCCTCGTCGCCGTCGCTGGCGCGGTCGTCGTCCATGCCCTCGACGATCCGTTGTAGCGGCGTCGCCACGCCGTCGTACGTGCGGTCGATCGCCTCGACGATCGCCTCGGCGGAGCTCACCACCACCTTCACGGCGAGACCGGTCGACTGGATGAGGTCGTCGAAGATGACCGGATTGAGCGGATCGGCCGTCGCGACCGTGAGCACGTTGCCCTCGACGCTCACCGGACACACGACGTACTGGCGCAGGTACTTCGGCGAGAGATTCTTCACGATCGGCAAGGGCGACGGCAACTCGTCGCGCGTGAGATAGGCGAGACTTTGCTGCTGGGCGAGAGCGCGCAGCACGTCGTCGTCCTTCACGGCGCCAATCGCCACTAGCGCTTCGCCGACCCGTTCGCCGGTGGTGCGGGCGCGTGCCAGCGCCTTTTCCACGACGTCGGGGGTTGTCATGCGCTCGTGAACCAGGATCTCGCCGAGCCGGCGAAAGAGGCTCGAGATGCTCATGCTATGCTCACCGAGCATGTTAGCATACCTGGCCTTTGCGGCCGCCGCGGCCGCCGCCGATCTGGCCGGCGCGCTGCTGGTCACCGCGGCGCACCGGAAAGGCCTGGCCCCGCTACGCTATTTCGTCGCCGGCGGGGCCGGCTTCATGCTGGCGGCCGCCTTCGTGAGAATGCTGCCAGAGAGCGTGCAAGTGCCGCACGCGTTCCTGGTCGTTCTCATCGGCTACTTCGGTGTGCACCTCTTCGAGCATACGGTGGCGCCGCACTTTCACTTCGGCGAGGAAGTTCACCCCGAGGCGCTCGTGCGCCCGTCGGCCGGCTATCTGGCGCTCCTCGGGCTAGGCGTGCACACGCTCTTCGACGGCGTCGCCATCGCCGCCGGCTTCATGATCGGACCGGCGCTCGGCACCCTGCTCTTCATCGCGGTCATCCTGCACAAGGTGCCCGAGGGCTTCACGATCGCGTCGATCATGCTGGCCGGCGGCCAGTCGCGCCGGGCCGCGATCGGCGCCGGCGCGCTCCTGGGCGTGCTCACGCTGGCCGGCGCGGCGGCGACGAGCTTCCTGGCCGGCCATCACGTGCCGTACGCGCTCGCCCTCTCGGCCGGCGTCACCATCTACGTGGCCGCGTCGGATCTCATCCCCGAGGTGAATCGCGAAGGCGGGCCGGCGCTCGGCTGGACGGTCTTCGGCGGCCTCGTGCTGTTCGCGCTCGCCGACTGGCTCGTCTCGCCCCTCGGCGCCCGCTGATGCTAAGCTCGCGCCTGTCGTGAAGATCCTCGTCCTGCACGGGCCGAATCTGAACCTCCTCGGCACCCGCGAGCCGGGCGTCTACGGCAAGGTGACGCTCGCCGAGGTCGACCGCATGATCCGCGAGCACGCCCGGCGCCGCGGCGGCTCCGTCCAGTGCCGCCAGTCGAATCTCGAGGGCCAGCTCGTCGACTGGCTCCAGGCGGCGCAGCGCGAGGGCTTCGACGGCGTCGTCTTCAACCCCGGCGCGTTCACGCACTACTCGATCGCGCTCCGCGACGCGGTCGCGGCCATCAAGCTGCCGGTCGTCGAGGTCCACCTGTCGAACGTGCACGGCCGCGAGGAGTTCCGGCGTCATTCGGTGATCGCGGCGGTCGCGCGGGGACAGATCGCGGGATTCGGACCGCAGAGCTACCTGCTCGGCTTCGACGCGCTGACGGCGCCCGCGCGCCGCCCGCCGCGACGGTGAATCGCCGCCGCCGACCCGGCGTCTAACCGCGACCGGAGGGGTGAGCGGGTGAATCCACGTGGACAGCGACGATGCGGCTCTGATCGAGCGGTGCCGCGCCGGCGACCTGGCGGCCTTCGAGCCCCTGGTCGAGAAGTACCGGCAGCGTGTTTACCGGCTCGCCTACAACGTCCTGCGCGACCCCGAAGAGGCGTGGGACGTCGCCCAGGACGCATTCATCCGCGCCTACCAGGCGCTCTCGTCGTTCCGCGGCGACTCCGCCTTCTACACCTGGCTCTTTCGCATCGTGATGAACGTGGCGCGCGACCGCGCCCGCCAGCACGCCGCCCGCGGCCGCGCCTTCGGCACCGAGCGCGTCGAGGAGGCGGACTGGGACCGCGCGCTGACCGACACCGGGACCGCGCCCGACAGCCACGCCGCCGAGGTCGAGGAGCGCGAGCGGATCAACCGCGCGCTCGCCACTTTGTCGGAGCCGCATCGGGCCATTATCATGTTGAGTGATCTCGAAGGTCTCTCGTACCGCGAGATCGCGGAGGTGCTGAACATCCCGATGGGCACCGTGATGTCGCGGCTGCACAACGCGCGGCGCCGCCTGCGCGAGGCGCTGGGGCCGCTCCTGGTCCTGATCCTGGCCCTGCTGCTGGCGCTCGCCTTCGCCGCCGTCGCCAACGCCCAGCAGATCGTCCGCTTCGGCACGCGGATCGTCCTCGCCAGCGACGGGCCGCCGCCCAACGCGCCGCCCAAAGGGCCGGAGCCGCCCGACGAGCGGCTAGAGGCGTTCCTGCCGAAGCTCCGCCAGCTCTTCCGCTACAAGGAGTACACCTCGCTCGAGCGTTATCGCGCCGAGGTGCCGGTGGGCACGACGCAGAAGTGGCCGGTGCCGGGCGACCGGCGGCTCGAGGTCACACCCCAGAGCGTGAAGGGCGGGGCGGTGAGCTTCAACGTGCGGCTCATCCGCGGCAGCCTCAACGAGGTCTCGACCAACATCCAGGCGCAGTCGAACAACCCCGCCGTGATCGGCGGCCCCAAGCACGGCTCCGGCACGCTCATCATCATCCTCTGGACGAACCCCACGCCATGATCGGGAGGATCACGCGGTGAGCTCGGGCGAGGAGCGCTACCGCCGGGAACGCGCCCGGATCGAGCAGGGCCACACCCGCTATCGCGACAAGCTCCGCGCCGAGGGCAAGCTCTTCGTGCGCGACCGCCTCAAGCTCCTCCTCGATCCCGCCACCGAGTTCCAGGAGGACTGGCTGTTCGCCCGCAACGTGGAGCCCGATACACCCGCCGACGGCGTGGTCACCGGCGTCGGCACGGTCGGCGGCCGTCCCATCTGCATCATGGCCAACGACTACACGGTCAAGGCCGGCTCCTGGGGCGAGAAGACCATCCAGAAGATCGTGCGCATCCAGGAAAAGGCGGCGCGGCTGCGAATTCCCCTGCTCTATATGGTCGACGCGGCGGGCGGGCGCATCTCCGAGCAGATCAAGATCTTCCCGGGCCGGTTCCACGCCGGGCGCATCTTCTACAACGAGGTCCAGCTCTCCGGCGTGGTGCCGCAGGTCTGCATCCTGTTCGGCCCCTCGCCGGCGGGATCGGCGTACCTGCCGGCGCTGACCGACGTCGTCATCATGGTCGAGGGCAAGGCCTCGCTCTACGTCGGCAGCCCGCGCATGGTCGAGATGGCGATCGGCGAGAAGACCACGCTCGAGGCGCTGGGCGGCGCGCTCATGCACTGCAAGGTGTCCGGCTGCGGCGACGTGCTGGCGGCCTCCGACGAGGAGGCGATCGAGATGGCGCGCCGCTACCTCACCTACATGCCGCAGTCGTATGCCGAGCTACCGCCGGCGCGCGAGCCGGCCGCGGCGAAGCCGGGACGCTCGATCGACGAGATCGTGCCGTACGACCAGCGCAAGTACTTCGACATGTACGAGGTGATCGACCGGGTCATCGACGCGGGCTCGTGGTTCGAGATCAAGCGGCTGTTCGCCGGGGAAGTCATCGTCGGCTTCGCGCGCCTGGCCGGCCGCCCGATCGGCATCGTCGCCAACCAGCCGAAGGTGAAGGGCGGGGTGCTCATGGTCGACTCCGCCGACAAGGCGGCCCGCTTCATCTGGCTCTGCAACGCGTTCAATATTCCGCTCGTCTATCTGGCGGACATTGCGGGCTTCATGGTGGGCACCAAGGTCGAGCAGCAGGGCATCATCCGCCACGGCGCGAAGATGGTCTTCGCGACCGCGCAGGCCACCGTGCCAAAGATCTCGGTGATCGTGCGCAAGTGCTACGGCGCCGGTCTCTACGCGATGTGCGGGCCCGCCTTCGAGCCCGACGCGGCCATCGCCCTGCCGCAGGGGCAGATCGCGATCATGGGCCCGGAGCCGGCCGTCAACGCCGTCTACTACAACAAGATCATGGAGCTTCCAGAGAGCGAGCGCGCGGAGTACGTCCGGCAGAAGCGTGAGGAGTACGCCCAGGACGTCGACACCTACAAGCTCGCCTCGGAGATGCTGATCGACGACATCGTGCCGGGCGGTGCCTTGCGCGACGAGCTGATCAAGCGGCTCGCCTACGCGCAGACGAAAGCCCACGAGTTCCCGGCGCGCCGCAACGGCATCTACCCGGTCTGATCGCGCGGTTCCCGCCGCCCCGGCGCCCGCCGGCGCCACTATTTAGGCAGGTTTTACACACCTGCCATGCTAGGAATCAAATGTGCAAAAAGTGAAAGTTGGGTCGGCCGGCCGCCGCGCGCACCTGACCACGCGCCAGGCGGCCGCCCACTGCCGGGTCTCGATCCCCACGCTCCGGCGGTGGATCCGGGCCGGTGATCTGCACGCCTACCTGACGCCCGGCGGCCACCGCCGCATCGACCTCGACGAGTTCCAGCGCTTCCTGGCGGCGCAGGGCCGGCCGCCCTATCCGGACGGCGCCGGGGCGCGGACGCGGCTCCTCATCGTGGACGACGAGCCCCTCGTCGTGGCGATGCTGGTCGATCTCCTCTCCGGGCGGCCGTTCACGGTCGAGACGGCGACCGACGGCTACGAGGCGCTCGTCAAGGTTGGGACGTTCCGGCCGGCGGTCATCATCCTGGACGCCGTCCTGCCCGGCCTCGACGGCGTCGAGGCCTGCCGGTGCCTGCGCCGCCTTCCCGAGACGCGCGACATTCGCATCCTCGGCGTGACCGGACACCCGTCGGTGGCGCCGGTGCTGCGGGGCGCCGGGGCCGATGCGTGCGTCAGCAAGCCACTGGACCTGAACCTCGTCGTGCGCGAGCTCGAGCGCCTCGCCGCGTCGACCCGCGCTTCCCACTCCCTCACGGAACGAGAGGGCTGAGAACGCCATGGACTCCATCCGCGTGCTCTATGTGGAAGACGATCGCGCCGATCAGGAGCGGACGCATCGTCACCTCGCGCGTCACGCGCCCCACATCAAACTGACCGTCGCCGGTACGGTCGCCGAGGCGCTCGAGCGGGTCACCGTCGGCGACATGGACGCGCTGCTCGCGGGCTATCGTCTGCCCGACGGCACCGCGCTCGACCTGCTGGACGCGATCAAGGCGCGGGGTCTCGAGGTGCCCGTGGTCCTGATGACCGGCTCCGGCGACGCCGACATGGCGGTGCGGCTCCTGAAGGCCGGCGCGACCGACTATCTCGTCAAGCGCGGGGACTACCTGATCACGCTCCCGGTCGTGCTCGAGAGCGCGTGCCGCTGGTTTCGCACCGCGAGCGAGCTCCGGCGGGCGCCGGTCCGCCTGCTCTATGCCGATCACGATCCCGACGACACCGCGCTCACGCTGCGCGCGTTCGAGGAGCACGACCGCCGCGCGCGCGTCGAGATGGTCACGCTCGCCGGCGAGGTGCTCGGCCGGCTGAAGGCCGCACACTACGACGTGCTTCTGCTCGACAACCGCATGCCCGATCTCTCGGGCATCGAGGTGCTCAAGGAGCTACAGGCCGAAGGCATCCGGATCCCGGTGGTGATGGTGACCGCCGAGGGTGACGAGGACACCGCCGTCCAGGCCTTCAAGCTCGGCGTGGCGGACTATGTCATCAAGCGCGAGGGCTATATCGCGAAGCTCCCGTCGACGATCGAGAACGTTCTCGCCCAGCGCCGTCTCGCCGACGAGAAGGACGGCCTGACGGTGCTCAACGACCTGGCCAAGTCGCTCACGACCATCAAGGAT
>Ga0111538_10007093_pt1 | contig 15130 bp, 14 predicted proteins | sample SoiMethybrSBSTD1_FD_79669 | JGI IMG/M metagenome (GOLD analysis project Ga0111538, IMG submission 79669) | Bulk soil microbial communities from a Populus tree surrounding site in Tennessee, USA - Soil MetaG P. TD hybrid SBSTD1 (version 2)... | ecosystem: Environmental > Terrestrial > Soil >...
CGCGGCGTGCCAGGCGAGTGGCGCTTGTTCGCGGTGGGCTAAAGAAAACGGGCGGGATTCCGACCGCTACCTTGAACCCGTAGTCGAGTTTCAAGGACCCATGCGCCGTTCCGCCCCATTAGTGACAGCCCTGCTTCTGTGCGCCGTCGTGCCCGCGACGGCGGATGCCGCCGTGCGCCACGTGTTCCGCGGCGCAGGCTTCGGACACGGGATCGGGATGAGCCAGTACGGCGCGTACGGCTACGCACTCGAGGGCGCCAAGTACCAGGGGATCCTGGCGCACTACTACAAGGGCACCAATCTCTCGACGCTCTCGCCCGGGTCCGTCCGGGTGCTGCTCCAGCCGGTGGACCCCTACATCCGCGTGCGCGGAGCCACGTCCGTGGGCGGCCGCTCCATCAAGCCGGAGAACACCTACATCGCCAAGCGCGGGGGCGCCGGCATCGTCGTGACGAACGCTCACGGCCGGCGCGTGTTCAACTTCGCCGCCTCGTCGATCAAGTTCAGAGGCGCGGACCCGATGCGGCTCCTCGGCCCTGCGCTGAACGGCGTGACGAGCGGCCTCTACCGCGGCTCTATCGAGGTGCGGCTCGACGGCGGCGGCGTGACCTCGATCAACGAGCTCGACATGGACAGCTACATCCGCGGGGTCGTGGCGGGCGAGATGCCGAGCTCCTGGCCACTCGAGGCGCTGAAGGTCCAGGCGGTGGCGGCGCGCACGTACGCGCTCTCGACCGCCAAGACGACCGGGAACTTCGACCAGTACCCCGACACGCGCTCGCAGGTGTACCGCGGCGTCACGGGCGAGAGCGTCCGGAGCGACGCCGCCGTGGCCGCCACCGCGCGGGAGATCGTCACCTACCAGGGCACGCCGGCGGTGACGTACTACTTCTCCACCTCGGGCGGCCAGACGGAGAACGTGGAGTTCTCGTTCATCGGCGCGCTGTCGAAGCCCTGGCTCGTGAGCGTGCCGGACCCGTACGACAACCAGTCGCCGTACCACCGGTGGACGGTGCGCTTCTCGGCCGACCGTCTGGACCGCGCGCTGGGCGCCCCCGGGGCGTTCAAGCGCCTGAAGGTCACGGAGCGCGGCGAGTCGCCGCGAGTCGTCCGCGCCAAGGTGGTGGGCACCGCCGGCACCCGCACCGTGACCGGGCCGCAGGTCCGCACCGCCCTCGGCCTGCGCGACACGTGGTTCACCGACTACCGGGTCGCCAGCTCATCCGTGCGCCCCCGCTCCGCCCGCCCGGCGAGCTGGGGCCCGCGGCCGCGAGCCGCCCGCGTGCTGGCCGGCGCCTTCCAGCCGGCGCCGCGGACCCACGTGCTCGGAGTGGAGCGCCGCGACGCGGCCGGCCACTGGCACTTCGTGCGGCGCACCCAAACGTCACACGCCGGGCGCTACCGCGTGACACTCGCGCGGTCCGGCGTGTACCGCGTCACGTACGGCGCTGTGAAGGGGCCCGCCGTCCGCCTCCGCTAGTGGGTTGGGCGCTTTATGTACCGAGGCGGGTACATAAGTCGACCCACCCCGGTTCCTCAGTGCTCTTACGACCGCGCGGCGGCCAGGCTTCGGATCAGCTCGACCGTCTCCGGCGCTGCCTTCTCCACGGAGCCGGAGTCGAATGGCGGCTGGGGGTCGTATTCGATTCCGAGCTGAATCGCCTTCGCCACCTCGGGCCCGGCGATCTTCGCGGCCAGCACCAGGCCCATGTCGATGCCCGATGACACGCCCGCCGCTGTGATCACCTTGCCCTGCTCCACCACGCGCCGGCCGGTCGGCCGCGCGCCGTAGCGCTCGAGGTCGTCCATGTCGAGCCAGTGCGTCGTGGCCTCGAGGCCGTCGAGCACGCCGGCGGCGCCGAGGAGCAGCGAGCCGGTGCAGACCGACGTCGTCCACTCCGAGGTCTCGTGCGCCCGGCGGATCCACCCGACCAGCCGCTCGTCCTCGAGGAAGTCGTTCGTGCCGGTCCCGCCCGGCACCAGCACGATCTCGGGATCGGGCAGGTCCTCGAAAGCCGCGGTGGCCTCGATCCCGAGCATGCCCGTGTCGGTGCGCACCACACCGGGCTCATGGGCGAGCCACGTGACGCTGGCGCCCGGCAGCCGCTGCAGCACCTCGTACGGGCCCACGGCATCCAGGGCGGTGAAGCGGTCGTAGAGGGGGATGGCGATCTTCATGCCGGCGTGAACCTGAACGTTACGACGTCGCCGTCCTGCATCACGTAGTCGCGGCCCTCCACGCGCGTCAGCGCCCGTTCGCGAGCGGCCGTGTAGCCCCCGGCGTCCACGAGCGCCTCCCAGGGCGTGACCTCGGCGGCCACGAAGCCGCGCTCCATGTCCGTGTGGATCGCGCCGGCCGCCTGGCGCGCGCGGGTCTCGCGCGGAATCGCCCAGGCGCGTGCCTCCTTGTCCTGCCCGCCGGTGAAGAACTGGATCAGGTGGAGCAGGGCGAAGGACTCGCGGATGACGGTCTCGAGGCCCGACTCCTCAACTCCGAGCTCGTCCCTCATGGCCGACGCGTCCTCGTCGGCGAGCTCGGAGAGCTCGGCGTCCAGGCGCGCACTCACCGCGGTGGCGCGGGCGCCGCGCGCCTCGGCGTACTCGACCAGGGCCGGGGGCGGCTCGAGCGGCTCGCCCTCGGCGACGTTGGCCACGTACAGGACCGGCTTGGAGGTGAGGGCGGAGAGCCTCGTGAGCGCGCCGGGCGCGTCATCGGGCTGCGGAACCGTCCGGACGGCGCGCCCCTCCCTCAGCGCGTCCACGACCGCGCGCAGCCACCGCTCCTCCGCGACCGCCACCTTGTCCATCGACTTCGCCTGCTTCGACACCCGCTCGAGCCGCCGCTCCGCCTGCTCGAGGTCGGCGAAGAGCAGCTCGGTCTCGATCGTCTCGACGTCGGCCAGCGGGTCCACGCGCCCCTCGGGGTGGACCACCTGCGGGTCGTCGTGGGCGCGAACCACGTGCAGGATCGCGTCGGTCTCGCGGATGTTCGCCAGGAACTTGTTGCCGAGGCCCTCGCCCTGGTGCGCGCCCCGGACCAGGCCCGCGATGTCGTGGAACTGGATCGTCTCGTGCACCACCGGGCGGGCGCCCACGGTCGCCGCCACGCGATCGAGGCGCTCGTCCGGCACACCCACGACCGCGACGTTCGGCTCGACCGTCGTGAACGGGTAGTTGGCCGCCTGGGCGCCGGCGCGCGTGAGCGCGTTGAACAGCGAGGATTTCCCCGCGTTCGGCATACCAACGATGCCTATCTTCATACTCGCAACCGCATGCTCGCCCAGGCGAAACTAGAGGACGGCCAGTTCGTCCAGGTCGGTGCGCAGAAGGTGCGCTACGTGAGGAGGAAGGCGGGTGAGGCGACCCCCGGCGACCTCCCGATCGTGATCCTCCCCGGCTGGGGCGCCCACATCGAGGCGGTCGGACCGATCCTCGCGGCGCTCGAGGGCGCACCCGACGTGATCGCGCTCGACCTGCCCGGATTCGGCGAGAGCGACCCGCCTCCGGAGGCGTGGGACGTGGACTGCTACGCCCGCTTCATGATCCATTTTCTCGACGAGCTCGCCGTGGACCGCGCCCACCTCGTGGGCCATTCGCACGGCGGGCGGGTGTCGATCGCGCTGGCGGCCGACGAGCCGGAGCGGGTGGGGCGGCTCCTCCTGATCGACGCGGCGGGGATTCCCCCCAAGCGCGGCTGGCGCTACCGGCGCCGGGTGGCCGTGGCGAAGTTCGGCCGACTCGTCGCGAAGGTCGGCGGCGGACCCGGCCGGCGGCTCCAGGAGCGGATGCGCGCGCGGGTGGCGTCGCGTGACTATCTCGAGGCATCGGAGGCGATGCGCGGAACGTTCCGGGCGGTGATCGCCGCCGACCTGGGGGAGCGGCTGCCGCGCGTGCGGTCCTCGACGCTGCTCGTGTGGGGCGACCAGGACGACGACACGCCGCTGTGGATGGGCCGGCGAATGGAGGAGCTCCTTCCCGACGCCGGTCTCGTGGTGCTGGAGGGAGCGGGCCACTACAGCTACGCGGATTCGCCCGGCCAGTTCCGGGCGGTGGCGCGCCGCTTCCTGCTGGAGCAGCCCCGGGAGGCCGCGAAGGAGTGACGGCCATCGGCCTCATCATCGCCGCGCTCGGCGCGCTCGTGCTGATCGCCGGGCGCCTGCACTTCATGCTCCATCTGTTCCAGCTCGAGCACTACGAGCCCGCTCGGCTGCGCGTCTGGGTGCAGCGCCGGGGCGCCCGGATCGATCGAGAGCTGCTGATCGGGTGCCTTGTGGCGGGGCTCGCCCTCACCGCGGCGGCCGCCGCCGGCGTGCTCATGCTCGAGGTCGGGGTGATCGCCGGGGGATGGCTCGCATGGAGGGGCCTCCAACTGCTCCGCCGGCCGCAGACCAAGCCGCTCGTGTTCACCGCCCGCGCGCGGCGCCTGTTCGCCGCCGCGCTCGCCATTCCGGCACTGCTGCTCGTCCTGGTTGCGGTCGCCGTGATCGCGGGAGCGCCCGCGTGGACCGCGGCCGTGATCGGAACCGCGATCGCCGTCCTCGCCGTCGTGGCGGCACCCGAGCTCCTATTCGCGGCGGACATCGCCGTCAGGCCCATCCAGGAGCTCGACAACCGCCGCTTCGTGCGGAGCGCTCAGCGGAAGCTCGCGGAGATCGATCCGCTGGTGATCGGCATCACCGGCTCGTTCGGGAAGACGACTACGAAGGCGTGCGTGGCCGCGGTGGCGGAGCTGCGCGGGCCGGCCTACGCGACGCCGGCGTCGTACAACACGTTTCTCGGCGTCGTCCGCGCCATCAACGAGGGGCTCAGCGCCCGGCACCGGACGCTGATCGCCGAGATGGGCGCGTACCGCCTCGGCGACGTCGCCGAGCTGTGCGACCTCGTCCACCCGAAGATCGGCATCCTCACCGCCATCGGGCCGGCGCACCTCGAGCGCTTCGGCTCCCTCGACGCCATCGAGCAGGCCAAGGGCGAGCTCGCCGAGGGCATCCCGGCCGACGGCACGTTCATCACCACCGCGGACGACGAGCGCTGCCTGCGCACGACCGAGCGGACGCAGGCACGGGTCATGCTGTTCAGCGCCGCCGGCGCGCCGTCCGCGGACGTCACGGCCCACGACATCGAGATGGCCGAGGGCACGACTCGCTTCACGCTTCGCCACGGCACCGACGAGGTCACCGTTCGCTCCAAGCTGCTCGGCCGCCACAACGTCGCGAACCTGCTCGCCGCCGCGGCGGTGGGGATCAGCCTCGACCTGCCGCTCGACGCCATCGGCCGCGCGCTCTCCCAGGTGAGCCCGCCCGCGCACCGGCTGGCGCCGATCCTGAACCGCCAGGCCGGCATCGTGGTGATCGACGACGCCTACAACTCGAACCCGGTCGGCGCCGCCGCCGCGCTCGAGGTGCTCGCCTCGCACGAGGCGCAGCGCAGGCTGCTCGTGACACCCGGCATGGTGGAGCTGGGCGACCGCGAGGCGGAGGAGAACGAACGCTTCGGCACCCAGGCGGCCGCGGTCTGCGACCTCGTGGTGCTGGTGGGCGAGCAGCGCTCACGGCCGATCCGCGCCGGCCTCACCGCCGCCGACTTCCCCGACGACCGCATCCACGTGGTGGCCAACTCGTCCGAGGCCGGGGCGCTCCTCGCCAAGACCACCCGGCGCGGTGACGTCGTGCTCTTCGAGAACGACCTGCCGGATCTCTACGCCGAAGACGGCAACTCCGCGGCGCGCCATTAGGGTTCCGCGCCAATGACGCAGCAGGGCCAGCGGGTCGCCGTCCTCTTCGGCGGCCCATCCGTTGAACACGACGTCTCGATCATCAGCGCGCAGCAGCTGATGGCCGTGATGGAGCCGAAGCACGACCCGGTTCCGGTCTACCTCGCCCGTGACGGGCGCTGGTGGACCGGCGATGCCCTGCGCGACATCGGCGCCTTCGGCCGCGACCAGCCGGCCGGGGCCGAGCCCTGCGAGCTGCGCCTGGGCCGCGACGGAGCGCCGTTCGCGTCGCCCGGAGGCTCTCGCTTCAAGAGCGACACGGACCTCCAGGTCGACGTGGCCGTCAATTCGATCCACGGCACCGGAGGCGAGGACGGCAGCCTGCTCGGCGCGCTCGAGCTGAGCGGCGTGCCCTACGTGGGGGGCGGTGTGGCCGCCGCGGCGGTGGCGATGGACAAGCGACTCGGGAAGCTCGTCTTCAAGGAGGCCGGCGTGGAGGTGTGTCCGCACACCGTGCTGCATCGCCAGGACTGGACCGGCGACCGCCAGGACGCGCTGCGCCGCGCCGGCGAGCAGGGGCTCCCCTGCTACGTGAAGCCCGTGTCGCTCGGCTCGTCCATCGGCGTGGCGCGCGTGACCGCCGCCGAGGAGCTGGAGGAGGCGCTCGAGCTCGCCTTCGAGCTGGACCAGACCGCCCTCGTGGAGCCCGCCCTCGACGACTGCGTGGAGGTGAACGTCGCGATCCTCGGCAGCCGCCGCACAGGCCTGCGCGCATCGGAGGTCGAGCAGCCGGTCCGCGACAGCGAGGCGGCGCTGTCCTTCGAGGACAAGTACCTGCGCGGCGGCAGCAAGGGCGGGCAGGCGAAGGGCGCCGGCGGCGGCGCCAAGGAGGGCGGATCAGAGGGCATGGCGAGCGCCGACCGGATCATCCCCGCGCCTATCTCGGACGCGGCCCGCGAGGCGCTCGTGAACGCGGCGAAGGCCGCCCACACCGGCCTCGGCTTCTTCGGCGTCGTCCGGTACGACTTCTTCCTGAGGGAGTCGGACGGCGGCGCGCCGCAGGTGATCCTGAACGAGGCGAACACCGTCCCCGGGTCGTTCGCCTTCTACCTCTTCGAGCCGGCCGGCGTGCCGTTCCCGGAGCTCGCCGACACCCTGCTCGACATCGCCTTCGCGGAGGCCGCCGAGCGCCGCGCCACCACGCGCACGTTCGAGTCGGTCCTCATCTCCGAGCACCAGAGGCGCTAGCGAGATGCCCGGCAAGGTGGTCGTGGCGAGCGGGGGCCGCAGCCTCGAGCGCGAGGTGAGCCTGCGCTCGGGCGGACGGGCCGCCGACGCCCTCGGCGCGCTCGGCTACGACGTGACCGTGATCGACCCCGATGCCCGCTTCGTGCGTCGCATCCGGGAGCTCGACCCGGACTTCGTCTTCGTGGCGATGCATGGGCGCGGCGGCGAGGACGGCACGCTCCAGGACCTGCTCGAGATCCTCGGCGTGCCGTACACCGGCTCGGACGTGCATGCGTCCGGCCGCTGCCTCGACAAGCACTCCTTCAAGCAGCTGATGCAGGCCCAGGGGCTCGACACGCCGGAGTGGCACTCGTTCAACCGGGAGGCGTTCTCCGAGTTCGGGGCCGCCGAGAGCCTCGACCAGCTCTCCGAGCAGCTCGGCTTCCCGTTCGTGCTGAAGCCGGCGCGCCAGGGCTCTTCGCTCGGGATCAAGTTCGTGGAGACGCCCGAGCAGTTCGGCCCGGCGATCGTGGGCGCGCTCAACTACGACGACCGCGTGCTGATCGAGCGCTACGTCGCCGGTCGCGAGCTGGCAGTGACGGTGCTCGGGCCGGCGGAGCAGCCCGAGGTGCTGCCGGTCATCGAGATCGAGACCGAGGAGCCGTTCTACACATTCAGGGCCCACTACGAGCCCGGCGCGGCGACGATGCGCGAGGCCGACCTCGACGACGCCTCCCGCGAGCGGGTCGAGCAGGTGGCGGCACAGGCCTACCGGGCGGCGGGCTGCCGCGATCTCGGCCGCGTGGACCTGATCCTCGACGACACCTCAACTCCGCAGGTGCTCGAGATCAACACGATCCCGGGCCTGACGGAGACGGGACCCACGCGCTACGCCGCGCAGGCGGCCGGCATGGACTTCACCGAGCTGATCGGGCGCGTGATCTCACGCGTCACGGGGACATGAGGCGCGCCACGGCGTCGCCCAAGAACGCGCCCGCCACGACGTCGGACGGGTAGTGCACGCCGAGATACGGCCGCGACAGCGCCATGGCCACCGCCACCGCGTGCAGTGGCGCGGCCGGCAGGCCGGCTGACGCCAGCGCCCGCGCGCCGGCGAACGACGTGGAGGCGTGCGCCGACGGATACGAGCGGCCCGACAGCACCGGCGTCAGGGCGGGCAGCTCCTCCTCGAGGACCGGGCGGGCGCGGCGGACCGCGTACTTCACGGCCGTGTTGAGCGCGAGCGTGACCAGCACGATCTCGATCGCCCGCACGTAGTCCTCGCGCCGTCGCGCGCTCACCACGCCGCCGGCCACCGCAAGCGCGTTCCAGAGCAGCCCGTTCTCACCCGACTGCGCCAGCCGGATCATCGCCCGCTCGAGGCCCGGCGTGTGCCCGCGGGTGCGAAGGAGGCGCAGCAGGCGGAGGTCTAGCGCGGCGAACGCGCCGAACGCCCTAGAAGCCGACGCGCTGCTCCTCGGTGTCGAGCCGCACGTACGCGACCTGAGAGAGGTCGATGTGGACCTCCGCGTCCTGCGTGTGCAGCTCGAACCAGCGATCCGCGCTCGAGTTCGATAGCGCCTTGCGGAACTCGTCGTGGGCCTCCTGGGTCACGCGCACGGGCAGCACCAGGCCGCCCTGGAAGCCGATGTCGATACGTCTGGGGGCGTCAGCCATCAGTGATTCTCCGGGGGCTCGACCAGCTCGGTGAGCACCCCGCCGGTCGACTTCGGGTGCAGGAATGCCACGCGACTCCCGCGGATGCCGGTGCGGGGCTGCTCGTCGATCAGCCTCAGGCCGGCGTCGCGGACGGCGTCGAGGGCGGAGTCGATGTCGTCCGTCCCGTACGCCACGTGGTGAAGGCCGGGTCCGCTCCGTTCGAGGAACTTCCCGACCGCCGTGTCCGGACCGAGTGGCCGCAGCAGCTCGACATGGCTCTCGCCCACTCCGAGGAGCACGGCCTCGACGCCCTGCTCCTCCACCGTCTCGCGGTGCTGGAGCGGCATGCCGAGCCGCTCGCCGTAGAGGGCGATCGCCTCGTCGAGATCCTCGACGGCGACTCCTATGTGATCGATCCGTCCGAACACGGGACGGATCAGTCTACGAAGGCGGGTCCTCGCGCAGGCGCTCAGCCGCCGCGACGCGGGCCTTGCCCGGCTCGGCCACGGGCACGACGCGGCGCCGGCGGCCGTTCGAATCGCCCCCGCCTCCGCCGTCGCGGTAGTCCCCCACGATGCGCTCGATGTCCTCGCGCTCGAGCACCTCGTTCTCGAGCAGCGTGTGCGCCAGCGTGTCGAGCAGCGGGCGGTTCTCGCTCACCATCCGGAGCGCGCGCCGGTGCGCCAGGTCCGTCAGGTACTGCTGCTCCTCGTCCACCTGGCGGCGGGTGTGGTCCGACATCGCGTAGTCGTCCGTCGGAATCTGCTTCGACATCAGCTCCGTGCCCATGCCGTACTCGGTGACCATCGAGCGGGAGATCTCGTGGACCTTGCGGAGGTCGTCGGAGGCGCCCGTCGTGATCGTGCCGAAGATGAGGTGCTCGGTCACGCGGCCGCCGAGGAGCACGACCATGTAGTCGAGGAGCTCCTCCTTCGACTTCAGGTAGCGGTCCTCCTCGGGCAGGTTCAGCGTGTAGCCGAGCGCCCGGCCGCGCGGGATGATCGAGATGCGGTGGACCTTCTCCACCGACGCGAGCAGCTCGGAGCAGAGCGCGTGGCCGGCCTCGTGGTAGGCAACCACCCGCTTCTCGTGATCCGTGATGACGCGCCGCGACTGCATGCCCGCCACCACCCGCTCGAGCGCGGCCTGGAAGTCAGTGGTCTTCAGCTCGTCGCGGTGCTCGCGGCCGGCGAAGATCGCCGCCTCGTTGCAGATGTTGGCGAGGTCGGCACCGGTCATGCCGCTCGTCTGGCGCGCGATGGCCTCCATGTCCACGTCGGCGGCGAGCGGCTTGCCCTTGGTGTGCACCTTGAGGATGCTGCGGCGGCCCTTGAGGTCCGGGGGCGTGACGAGGATCTGGCGGTCAAAGCGGCCGGGGCGGAGCAGGGCCGGGTCGAGCTTCTCGAGCAGGTTCGACGCCGCGATCACGACCACGTTGTCCGCCCCTCCGAAGCCGTCGAGCTCCACGAGCAGCTGGTTCAGCGTCTGGTCCTTCTCGCCCGAGATGTCGTTGCCGCGCGTGGCGCCCACGGCGTCGAGCTCGTCGATGAACACGATCGCGGGGGCGGCCTTGCGGGCCTGGCGGAAGAGCCTGCGGATGCGGGCGGCGCCCAGGCCGGCGAACATCTCGACGAACGAGGAGGCGGACTGGGCGAAGAACTTCGCGTTCGACTCGTTCGCGACCGCCTTGGCGAGCAGCGTCTTGCCGGTGCCGGGCGGTCCGTGCAGCAGGATGCCCTTGGGGACCTTTGCGCCCAGCGCCTTGAAGCGCTTCGGGTCGCGCATGAACTCCACCACCTCGCGGAGCTCGTCCTTCGCCTCCTCGCAGCCGGCCACGTCGCCCCAGCGGACCGAGCTGGACGACGAGGGCGCGATCTCGGTCGGCTTCGTGCGCGGCATGTACTGGACCATCCAGACGACGGCGACCGCGATGAGGCCCATGAAGATGATCGGCAGCCAGGTGAGGGCGAAGCTCTGCATGTCGTCCCAGAACGACCCTCCACCGGCGGCTGGGAGCAGCTCGTCCGGCTCGAACTCGAGCCGGATCGCGTCGGTGCCGTCGGTGCGCGAGAGCACGTGCGAGGAGGCGTCGAGGATCCAACCGTCGGGCAGATCGGCGCCCGGCGCCCGCAGGGCATCCCGGAGCGCGTCGGTCGCCTCACCGCAGTTGAGCTGCGACGAGTCGAGCACCGTGAGCTTGTAGGGGCCGCGATCCAGGTTCAGCTCGCCGAGCTGCTGGTGGCGCGCGATCTCGAACGGGACGGTGCAGGAGGCCGAGCCACCGGCAGCGGCAGCGGACGCCGTCCCCGGCGCTGCCAGCGCGAGCAGGGCGGCGAGCACGGGCAGGCTGCGGAGGGCTCCCCTCATTCAGTACCCCAATCGGCCATCTGTGGCCTCTCCATGAGTCCTACACGACCCTCACTAGCCGGGGGTTGGCCCTGAAGCGCCTTCCGGCCTTCGCGCAGTCCTCTCCGTCGAGCCGTACGACGTCCGCCGTGAAGTCGTTCGCGCCCTGCACGAGCGACGAGCCGACGCCGTACGCGTCGACCGGTGCGCCGTCGCGCTCGAAGCCCGCGATCTTCTCGGCGTCGAAGCCGCCGGAGGCCACGATGTGCACGTGCTCGTGGCCGGCCGCGTCGAGCCCCTCGCGCACGAGCTGGACGAGCTCCCTATTCACGCCGGTTGGCCTGAAGTCGCCCATGCCCGCCCACAGCGAGCGGTCGACCATCAGCTCGGACGTGTCGAGCCGGACGCCCCAGAGGCGGTCGCCCAGCGCATCGGCCACCTCGAGCGCGGTGCGCACCGAGTCGTTCTCGAAGTCCACGAGCACGGTCACGTTCATCTCGTCGGCGTAGCGGTCGGCCCACGCCCGCGCCGCGGCCACGGTGTCGCCGCCGAACGCGGCGATCAGCCCGTGCGGCACGGTCCCGACGCCCCTGCCACCCCACCAGGAGGCCTGCGCGTCGGTCGAGACGCCGATCGCGCCGGCCACGTGCGCCGCCCAGCCGTCGCCCGTCTGGACGAGCCAGTGGTCGTGGCGCGCCGGGAAGAACAGGATCGGCTTCCCGTTGGCCGCCTCCACCACCCGGCGCACGTTGCGCATGATCCTCGTACGGCGCGAGAGCACCCCGAGGTAGACGGTCTCCAGGTGCGCGAACAGGGAGTAGTCGCCGTCGATCTGGAGCACCGGCTCCCACGGCTCGATCTCGTCCGCCTCGTGAAGCGCGTGAACCTCGAGCCCGGGCCAGTCGTCGACGCACAGCTTGAGCACCGCGATCGCCTCGTCGATGCCGCCGAGCACGGAGTGCTGCTTCTGGAAGGCCTGGACGGTCACCCGCGGGTGCCGCCCCAGATCGATGAGCAGCTCACGCGTGAGGTTGAAGTAGGCGTCCGAGTAGTAGCCCTCGCGAATGCGCTCGACGGGCAGGCGAAAGACCTCCGGGTCGAGACGTGTGGTGTGAGGCGTGGTCGCCATGAGCTGCGGGACCTAGGGCCTGACGATGCGGAGCTTCAGCCGCCGCTCGCGCGACTTCAGGCCCCCGGCGTCCGTGGCGACGAGGCGCGCCCGGTACCGGCCCGGCTTCAGAGCCTTTCGCCTCACCCGCCCGGTGAAGCGCGTCGATTGCCTTCCGGCCTGCTTGTTTGCCACCAGCACGGTGACCTTCCTGTAGCGCGTGTCGCCGCGGCGGCGAATTACCCGCTCGATCCTGATCCGCACCCGCGCCGCCTCGGACAGCGTGTAGCGGAAGCGCGTGCCTCGCTTGACCCTGCGCCTGTGCACGGCGGCGTGCGCGGTGCGCCTTGCAACCGGCGCGAACACCCGGTTCGTCGCGCTCACCTTCGAGAGCACCGGCGGCACGTTCGGTGGGATGGGGCACGTGTCCGGCCGCTCGAATGCGCCGATGTCGGGCACCGCCACGCAGTCGCCCGTGCCGTCCTGCGAGCGCGCGGCGCCCGCGAGGTCGAGCTCCCCCGGGAGGAGCACCGACGGGTCGCCGCGGTCGATCAGCGGCGACCCGGGCTGGAGGCTGTAGTCCGCCGCGAGCATGGGGTCGCCCGCCACGTTGGAGGCGCTGCCCGGCTCTGGCGCCGTGCCGCCGTTCTCGAGCTTGCGCGTAGTGAAGCTCGAGAAGTCCGCCCCGATGGGCGCCCGGTCCGCCCAGAGGTCGGTGCCGGTGCCCTGGACGCGGGCGATCGAGTTTCGCAACGTGGCCGTCAGCGGCGGGCTGCCGTCGGCAGTCCGCGTGGCGTACACCGCTGCCATGGTGTTGCCGCGAGCGATGAAGGTGCTGCCGAGCGCCGAGAAGTTGACCGGCCGGCTCCCGTTCGACTGAATCTGGGCGGCGGCGAGCCCAGCCGCGGAGTCGCTGCCGGCGGTCACGAGGCTGTTCCGCACCGACACGTCTGTGGCGGTCGGAGCCGAGCTGTCCGAGCTGATCGAGAGCCCCCTATAGGTGCCGGTGAGCTTGGTCCGGCGCACGGTCAGCGAGGTCGGCGCCTGCGTCTGAATCGCGTCCGTGGCCTCGACCGTGCTTCCGTCGAGGGTCGTCCGGCTTCCGATGCTGGCGTACATGCCCGCCCCGCCCGAGCTCCTGATCAGCGTGTCTTTGAGTGTGAGCTCGAGACAGCACGTGTACAGGGCGAGGCTGCCAACCCCTCCTGAGCCGGAGAGGACCGCCCCGCGGGTCACGGTGGCGACCTTCGTGCCGGTCGGGGTCCCGGTCACCCCTGTGGCAAGCCCGGCCCCTGGGCTGACCACGGCGCCGCCGCCGACCGCGATGACATCGGTGAGATCGAGTGACATGTCGCCGTTGGCCATGGGGCTGAACTCGATCCCAGTCCCGCCCGCCGAGAAACCGGGGCTCGTCTGCCCCGGCCCGCCCACGGCGCGCAGCGTGCGCACCGTCCCGCCGCTCAGGAGGCCCATGCCGGGGTCGCCTACGGTGGTGGCCTGAAGCACGGTCGCGCCGGCGGCGGAGTCCGGCGTGCCGGCGCCCGCGCCGACGAAGGTGAGCACCTTGGTGGTGTTCACCGGGTCGAACGTGCCCGGCCCGAACCGGATCGTGTCGACGCCGTCCACGGCGGCCGCGAGCGCATCTGCGGTGTTGGCGTGGGTTGTGGTGCAGTCGCCGCCGCTCGTGCCCACGCAGCGCACGGCCGCCTGAGCCGCGGCCGGCAGGGCGAGTGTCGCCGCGGCGACCAGGGGGGCCAGGGCGCGAGCCCTCATTCCTCCACGCGCAGGATCTCCTCGAGCGCCGCCCGGCCTACCTCGAGCTGCTCCTCGGTCGGCTCGCGGGTGCCCACGGCGCGCTGGATCTCGAATCCCGGCCGGCGCATCATCCGGGTGACCGCGGACTCCGGATGGCGCTCGCCCCAGGCGAACACCTCCACGGCGACCGCGGCGCTCCCCAGGCCGACGGCGGCCTCGGCGGCCGGGCCGCGCAGGCCCGCCCGGCGCATCGCCACGTTCCCGACGGCCGCCGCGGCGAGCATCGGAGCCACGAGGTGCGAGCCGCAGCGGTCGTGCTCCTTGTCCGCCTCCGCGGCGTCGGCGCCCTCCTCGTAGCCCGCGATCGCCTTGTGCTCGACCCCGTGATAGGCGGCGAGGTCGCCGCTGCGCAGCGCCAGGAGCGCCGGCGCGAGGCTCACAAGCGCGACGGCGGTCTCGCGCGCGGCGGTCCGCCCGCCGGGCTGGCGGGCGCCGACCGTGCGGATCGCCTGGCCGGCGAGCGCCGCGGCACCCATCGTGCTGAGCGTCTTCACGTCCTGCATGGGGAGCCGGGCCTCCGGCAGCGCACGCTTCACGAGCGGGATGACCGCCATCGCCTCGGCGAGCTTGAGCACGCCTCGAACGCCCGGGATGCGCTCAGACGCCGCCCCGCCCAGGTCGGGCTTGCGGCCGGATGCGACCTTCAGCTCGCCGTCGGCGGTGCGCACGGCGGCGGCCCAGTGGGTCGGGCCGTGGACCAGCAGGCCGTTGCGCAGCGCCATGCCGCCGAGCCGCAGTTTGTCCTCCGGGACAGGGGCCGTCATGCTCAAAGGTTAGATGCTCGCCGCCGGACTCTCATACCGCGAGAGCGGTCCTGCGGATGGCCCGGTGGTGCTGATGCTGCATGGCTATCCGCAGTCGTCGTACATGTGGGACGCCGTGATGCCGGCCGTGGCTGACGCCGGCTGGCGCGCGGTCGCGCCCGACTTCGCCGGCTTCGGCGACTCGCCACCCGACCCGCCCGGCACCTGGGAGCGGCGCGTGGAGTCGCTGGAGCGCTTCCGCCGTGAGCTCGGAATCGAGCGGTGCGTGCCCGTGGTGCACGACTGGGGAGGGCTGATCGGCCTGTGGTGGGCGTGCGAGCACCCGGAGGCGGTCGAGGCGCTCGTGATCAGCTCCACCGGCTTCTTTCCGGACGGCAGGTGGCACGGCATGGCGAAGGCGCTGCAGGAGCCCGGCGTGGGCGAGCAGGCGCTGGAGTCGATCGACCGCGACGGCTTCGGCCAGATGCTGCGGTCCCAGTGCCCCTCGATGACCGACGA
>Ga0111538_10007094_pt1 | contig 15130 bp, 10 predicted proteins | sample SoiMethybrSBSTD1_FD_79669 | JGI IMG/M metagenome (GOLD analysis project Ga0111538, IMG submission 79669) | Bulk soil microbial communities from a Populus tree surrounding site in Tennessee, USA - Soil MetaG P. TD hybrid SBSTD1 (version 2)... | ecosystem: Environmental > Terrestrial > Soil >...
CCCGCAATGCGTTCTGCATGGCGTTGAATGTGGATCGGCCCGTGCTGTCCAACGCGATCAGTTCGCCATCGAGGATCGCGTCCTCGACCGGAAGCGCCGCGATCGCATCAGCGACCTCGCGGAACTTCGATGTCCAGTCCAGCCCGCGGCGCGTCATCAGGCGGACGCGGCCCTGCATCACGTAGCACATGAGCCGATAGCCATCGAACTTGATCTCATGCAGCCATTGATCGCCGGCCGGCACGCGATCGGCGAGCGTTGCCAATTGGGGCCGCATCGCCGGCGCGCGGGCGACGCGCGCGGCGTTGGTCAGCGATGCCTCGCTCAGGGCGTGAGCTTTGGGTGCAGGTCGCGATGTTCGACGTGTCTTCGACATGCGGAAGGCGTGATCGCGCAACCAATAGTGCGATTATCGGAATCCCGACCAAGATCAACCGTGAACCTTGGCGCGGCTTGTTCCGATGCTACCCTTACCCGACTCCCAGGAGCGTTCCCGCATGGAGGCGGTGACCGAGTTCGGCCTTCATCCGAGAGTGTTTCGCCTATGCCTCCGCGTCCAATCTGGAAGGGCCATCTTCGCCTTTCGCTCGTCTCCTTCGGCGTGCGCCTGCACAACGCCACCTCGACCACGAGCCGCATCACCTTCAATCAACTGCACAAGGGCTGCAACAACCGCCTGAAGCAGAAGATGGTCTGCCCGGTGCACGGCGAGGTTGAGCGATCCGAGATCGCCAAGGGCTACGAGTACGAGGAAGGCAAGTACGTCATCGTCCAGCCCGAGGAACTGGAGAAACTTGAGGCGGCGTCGTCCAAGACGATCGACATCGATCAGTTCGCTGACGTCGAGGATGTCGATCCGGTGTACTTCGATGCACCGTACTACGTCGCGCCGGACGGCGCGGTCGGCGAGGCTGCGTTCCGCGTCGTGCGGGACGCGATGGCGAAGGCTGGCAAGGTCGGCATCGGGAGGATGGTGCTGCACGGCGCCGAGCATGTGATTTCGCTGCAGGCATATGACAAAGGCTTCCGGCTCTTCAAACTCCGCGCTGCCAGCGAGGTGCGAACGCCGGATGAGTACTTCGAGGAGGTCTCCGCAGGGTCGCTGGATAAGACGCAGTTGAAACTGGCTGAGGATCTGGTTTCGACGATGTCGGCGCCCTTTGAAGCCAAGGATGTGAAGGATCGCTACCAGGAGGCGCTGAAGGACCTGATTGAGGCGAAGATCGCGGGCAAGGAGCCGGCGATCGTCGAAGAAGCGCAGGTGGCCGAGACCTACAACTTCATGGATGCGCTCAAGCGCAGCGTCGCCGAGGCGGAGAAGGCCGGCAAGGCCAAGCCCGCACCCGGCAAGAAGAAGCCCGCCGCCAAGAGCGTCAAGCCCGCAGCGGCGAAGAAGGTGCGCAAGAAGGCGTGAGACTGATCGATGCAGCGCGAGAGCGGAAGCCGGCGGCGGCCGCGGCGCACGCTGTATCATTCGTGCGTCGATGTCGATGCCACGAACCAGTGATGCGTTGGCGGCCGGTGCGGAGCATTTCCTCAAGGGAGAGCGCGTGGCGTTCACCGGGGGGCTGGCTTCGATGTCGCGCCGCGAGGCCGAGGAACTGGTCATCACGCGCGGCGGACGGCTGACGCCATCGGTCAACCGCGGCACGACCCTGCTGGTGATCGGAATGGACGGCTGGCCGCTCCTGCGCGATGGCAGGCTGTCCAACAAGCTGCAGAAGGCGGAATCGCTGCAGAAGGGCCCCGGCAAGCGGCGTCTGCGAGTCTGGTCGGAGGAGCAATTCCTCGAGCGAGTCGGTCGCAAGCGACCCGATGCAGAGATCGAGAAGCCGATGGATGCAGCCCAAGTCAGCGCGCTCGTCGGCGTCGCGCCCGAAACACTCCACCGCTGGGAATTGCTCGGACTGGTGCGCTCGAACGCTGGGCGCTACGACTTCCGCGACCTTGTATCGCTGCAAACCATCGCTGCATTGGTCAGTCAGGGGGCTCATCCAAGTACGATCAATCAGAGCGTACGGTCGCTGGCGCGCGTCCTGCCCGGCACCGATCGGCCGCTGGCCCAACTCAAGTTGCTGGCCGATCAGGATTCGCTTGTGGCGGAGGTCAACGGTTCGCTGATGTCGCCCGGCGGGCAATTGATCATGCGATTCGAGCCGGATCGTGATGGCGATGACGACACGCAGGGCCCGCCGGCGCTTGCGCTGTCTCTGGGACCGACGAACGCGCGCGGGCGCAGCGCCGAGGAGTGGTTCGACATCGGCTGCTCTCTCGAGGATAGCGGCGAAATGGTGGAGGCGGAACGCGCGTACCGCGAGGCGCTGGCACGGTTGCCGAACCTCGCCGAGGCGCATTTCAATCTTGCGAATGTTCTTCGCGCCACGAATCGTTCAGAGGCGGCCGAGGAACGCTATCGCGCGGCGCTTGAGCATGATGCGACATTGGCTGAGGCATGGTTCAACCTCGCCGATGTGCTCGATGAATCAGATCGCACCGATGAAGCGATTGACTGCCTGCGCGCGGCACTGAAATGCGATCCGCAGTACGCCGACGCTCATTACAACCTCGCTGTGTGCTGCGAGAAGTCGGGGTTGATGGATGAGGCTCGGGAGCATTGGCGCGAGTATGTCCGTCTCGATCCTACCAGCGAATGGGCGGCCTTCGCGCGCGGCCGACTGACAGGCTGACGATTGCTCGACGAGCGCCCCGAGGCGCTGATGACGTCGCCGTGACATCGCACCTCGAGGTCATAGAATTGGCTTCACCGAGCAGAAGCCTGACGCCGGGCGGCTGCACCACAAGAGGTAACCCATGCTTGAGACGATGACTCGGACCAAGACCCTCGGCTATGCAGCGCACAGCCCGACCACTCCGCTCGCTTCCTTCGACTTCGAGCGTCGCGAGCCTGGGTCAAGTGATGTTCGAATCGAAATCCTCTACTGCGGCGTGTGCCACTCTGATCTGCACATGGCGCGAAACGAATGGGCCGGCTTTCCCACGGTGTATCCCGTGGTGCCCGGGCACGAGATCGTTGGACGCGTCACCGAAGTCGGAAGCGACGTCGGCGGTTTCCGCGTCGGCGACCTGGCGGCAGTCGGGTGCTTGGTCGACACCTGCCGGCGCTGCCCGAACTGCGCCGAAGGCCTGGAGCAGTACTGCGATGTCGAATTGACGCTGACGTACAACAGCCCGGACAAGCACACCGGCAAGATGACCTACGGCGGCTACTCGAACCAGATCGTTGTCGATGAGCACTTCGTGCTGCGCGTCTCCGACAGACTCGATCTTGCCGGCACCGCCCCCCTCCTGTGTGCGGGCATCACGACCTACTCACCGCTTCGGCATTGGGAGGTCGGACCTGGCAAGAAGGTTGGAATCGTCGGACTCGGCGGTCTTGGCCACATGGGCGTGAAGTTCAGCCACGCCTTCGGCGCCGAGACGGTTCTGTTCACCACCTCGCCGGGCAAGACGGCCGACGCCAGGCGCCTCGGGGCCGATGCGGTTGTGATCTCGAAGAATCCAGACGAGATGGCCAAACACGCCGGCAGTTTCGATTTCATCCTCGACACGGTCGCCGCCTCGCACAATCTCGACGCGTATATCAACCTGCTCAAGCGCGATGGAACACTGTGCCTGGTCGGCGCGCCTGATCATCCGCACCCTTCGCCCGAGGTCATGGGCCTGATCTTCCGACGTCGCCGCATTGCCGGCTCGGCGATCGGCAGCATCCGTGAAACGCAGGAGATGCTCGACTTCTGCGCACAGCATGGCATCGTTTCCGATATCGAGATCATCCCGATTCAGAAGATCAATGAGGCGTATGAGCGACTGGTCAGGAGCGACGTGCGCTATCGGTTCGTGATTGACATGGCGTCGCTCAACGGTTCGCGTGGCGCTTGACGCCTAACGGACAAGCGACCCCAGCAATTCTTCGACGTCGATGACGGCGATGCTCGTCGCGAGATCGCTCATCGCGTAGGGAAGTATCAAGACGCCTGCGTGGATCATGCCGCCGCACGAGTAGACGACATTCGGGACATAACCGAATCGCTCGCCTCCGGTCGGAACGAGCAGGGGCTCTGCGGTCTGACCGATCACTCGGCGCGGGTCCTCATGATCGAGCAGCGTCGCACCGATGCAGTACTGGCGCATGGGGCCCACGCCGTGCGTCAGGAGAAGCCAGCCGGCCTTGGTTTCGATGGGCGACCCGCAATTGCCGATCTGGACCACCTCCCAGGGATACTTCGGTCTCTGGAGCACCTCGGCATCGTTCCAGGTCAGCACGTCATCCGATTCCATGTAATAGAGGTTCTCGTTGTCGAGGCGCGCGACCATTGCGTACTTGCCGCCGATCTTCCGCGGGAAGAGCGCCATCCCCTTGTTCCTGGCCGAGGCTCCACAGAGCATGTGGACCTCAATGCTTCCGTCGGGACAGTACCCGAGCAATTGCGGGAAGATTCTGAATCCGTTGTAGGCCGTGTACGTGCCGTAGTACTGCGATGATCCATCGTCGTCGATAAAGCGGACGAGGCGCATGTCCTCAATTCCGCGACGCTCGTTGTCTGAGAACGGAAAGATGACAAGTTCCGAGATGTCGGCGCCCGGCGGCGGGTTCAGCCGATAGTTCGCCGACGCGAGCGCAAGCAAGGCATCGATCGACTCCTCCGCCTTTCCCGAGATGCCTGCCCTTGTCCGAACCTTGTCAATGGCGTCGGAGAGTTGTGAGTGCGTGAACCGATCGCCAAGGATCGCCATCGTGGCCTGAGTGTGTTCCGTCCACGCACCGTGGATCTGCAACTCACGAACGAAATAAGCCTTCTCGAAATCGTCCGTCCTCACAGCCGCCACGGGCCGGCTGTATTGGCCGGGGGGATCGACGCTTACCCGGCCGTCGGCATGCACGACGCCGCGGCGAAAGACAATCGAAGAGACGTGGCCCTCGCCGGTCGCGCGCAGGCTCATGACGAATCGAACTGATCCGACCGGCAGTCCAGCCTGATCGATCGCGGGGACCATCGAAGGATTGAACAAAGCGGCCGACTCGATGGCGTATTCCATCGTGAAACAGGCGCCGATGAGCCGCTGCATCCGATCGTTCACCTTGGCGTGTGCGGGAACGCAATGCCTGACCGACTCGAAGTGCTTCAGAAAGACGTCGTCGATCTGTGGATGCACCGGCCGGAAACTGCTCTCGAGGTTCGCGAGAATCGTCTCAGCATCGGCCTCGGGAAGAGCCAGCAGTCGCGCGATGATGTCCTTGATCCGATTCTCCTCGCCCGGCAAGAACAGGCGCGTGATGACCCGCTTGGGATCCGGCAGCAACTGGATCGGCAATCGAGTCACGGTCACCGGCATCAGGTGCTCCCTGCTGACAGGTCACGAACATGGCACGCAACCGAAGGCGAACGTCGCGGGGATCCTATCGCTGATGCGAGCAACATGGCCTCGCGTCAACAACAAAATGAAACCGGCACATCACTGCGCATCGCAGCAATGTGCCGGTCAAGGGACTTGCGGAATGACCCGACCTCAGGGGCACGCGCCCCAGGTCGTGATCACGGCCAGCAGGTCGTTCACATCGACCTTGTGATCTTCGCTGGCAATGTCGGCCATGCACGGTGAACCGGGGCAGGGACCCCAATTCGTGACGATCGCGAGCAGATCGTTCACATCCACGATCTGATCGCCCATCGGCGATGGAACGATGTCGGACGGGCACGTGTTGTGCCGTGCAAAAAGTTTGAACGCGCCAGCGTTGTTGATGTAGCCGCTGACTCGAATGAGATACGTCTGTCCGGCGGCCATCGTGAGGCCCAGACGTGCATCCCAGTTCCCGTTGCCGTCGTCGTCGCACGCAACGGCGCTGTTGGCCGTGCCCGGGCAGGCCCCGACATGCGCGGACAGGAGGCTGTCGTAGTCGGACTGGATGCTCAGGATCCACGGACCGGTGTTACCCGGCGTGCCGGTGAGCCGGTACCAGACATCGGTGGCGTTGTTGGACGTGCCGCAGGGTGACGAGCCGTCGTTGGTGGCCATCACGGTGCAGCCCTGGTAGACGCCGTGCGAAAGGCTGATCGCATTGCTGCAATCGTCGTTGGCTGAGGCAGCGAGAACATGCACCGCGCCTTCGCTGCCGTTGGGGGTGAGGTTGTAACCTGGATCGCCCATCGCGAGGTCTGCGCCGGAGATCGCCACGGCCGACGCATAGCTGCTGGACGCATTGGCGGGCTTGCTGCGTACAAGCAAGCACACGGGAGTGAGCGAGACGTTGGGCGCCGGCTGCTTGTAGCGGAGGACCCTGCCCTCACTGTCGGAGATGACGATGTTCTGGCCATCGACAGCGATGTCGCGGCCGAAGTGCTGATTGGAATTAAACCCGTTGACCCTCGCCACCTGCTGCCAGGTGTTGAAGCCGGTGTGCTGGAAGACGTACACCGCGCCGGCGTCGATTACGCCCGGAGCGTCGGCCTCCGGTGCGCCGACGTACAGGAATGAATCGCTCATGGCCAGGCTCGCACCGAAGTGATCGTTGTCGGCGGCGTCGTTGGCGGTGATCGCAGACTTGCTCCAACTTGCGGCAAACGGATTCTGCGAGATGAGGTTGGCCTCGGCAACAAGAACGGCGCCGGCGTCAGAGTGCCCTCCGACGTCGCGGCCCCTCGCGCCGGCCGCCAGCATGTTGCCGTTCATCGCAAGGCTTGTGCCCAGGGCATCGCCTGCCTGGGGCTGGTTCATCATGAAATCGACTTGCCAATCCCACGATGATCCGAAGCGACGATAGACGTAGACCTTTCCGACGATTGGCGCGTTGCCCGAGAACCGCAGCGGAGCCGCGATGGCGAGCCAGTCGGTTCCCATCGCGACCTCCGCGCCGAATTCATCGCCGGCGACGCCATCCCAGGCGGTAATGACCGGGTCGAGCTGCCAGGTGTTCGGCGAAGTGCGATGGAACGAGTACGCCGCGCCGGAGTTCGTGCCCGAAGGCTGCGCGTATCGCGCACCGGCCGCGGCATAGTCGCCCTGCATCGCCACCGAGCAGCCAAACGACGAGCCTGGAGAGATGCCGTTGATGCCGGAGGCCGGAAGCCAATTGGCCCCGCTTCGCACCATGAAGTACACGGCGCCCTTGTTGTCGGTGCCCACCACGTCCCGCCCGGTTGCGCCAATCAGAAGCGTGTTTCCGCTCAGCGCGATGTCGCCGCCGGCGTAGTCGCTGGGGTGTGGCGTGGGATAGGTGACCATGATGCCGTCGCAGTACGGCAGAACCGTGTTGGAGGCGATGCCGCCATCTTCACCGCCGGCCTTGCGGCCCTTCTGCAACTCCGGCGATGAACCACGATCGGACGAAAGTGTCTGTGAGTGCGCGACCGTGCCCTGCAGCGCGGCGGCGAGCGCAAACGGAACGAGAACGATTGACTTGGAACGCATGGGGGACTCCTTGCGGAATGGGGCAGAGATTGCGAGAACCTGCCCGTGCTCGGGCTCGGCACTCCATCCACGCAGGAAGTCGATGAAACCCTCAGTGCATCTTGTCGGGCGGCGATCGTCGACGAGGCTGTCTCAGCCGCGCTTGTGCAGCCGCATCTGATGCTCGCGGTTGCCGGCAATATGCGCATCGAATCGCTGCAGGTCCCACAGTTTCACGCGACCATCCGCCGACGCCGAAAGCATCCAGCGGCCATCATTGCTGATGTCCATCGTGATCGCCTCGGCATTGTCGAAGGCATCGAGTGCGACGAGATTGCCCCGGTCCTGCACGTCCCACAGGCGCACGGTGCAGTCGGCGGCCGCGGACGCGACGACTGCGCCGTCGGCAGGGTCGAATGCCACGCCGCTGGGCAGGCCATTGTGTCCTTCGAGCGCGGCGAGCATGTTGCCGGTTGCCGCATCCACAAGCACCAGCATCTTGTGCCACGTGCCTGCCGCCAGAACACGGCCATCGGGTGAGAACGCGCACGTCCACGCGGAGGTATTCAGAGGAATCGTTCGAATCAGCGAGCCGTCTGGGTTCCACAGCGCGAGGCCACCATCGCGCGCCACTGTGACGAGGCGGCGGCCATCAGGACTGAAACGAGTCGCAAGCGACTCGGTGCTGCCGCGCGCGAATGTCAATGTCTGCTCGAGCGATGGCGACTTCAGAAGCCGAAATGTCTGGTCGCGCCACGCGGTCGCGAGGAGCGAGCCATCGGGGCTGAAGGCAATGGAATCCTGGCAGACCGAATTGACGCCGCCGATCTCGCCGCGCCTGGTTCCGTCGCGCGCATCCCACAGTCGAAGCCAGCCGTCAGCGCCGGCAGTTGCCAGCAGCGTTCCGTCGGGGCTGAATTTCAGCGCGTAGATGCGGGCGCGATGGCCGCTGATCGTCCAGCGTACGCTGCCAGTGGCGCGTTCGCGCACGATGATCTTTCCCGCTGCATCTCCCGAGGCGATCAGCGATCCGTCAGCGCTGAATGAAGCGGAGCATCGGCCGCTGTGGTCGCGATACTCGGCGGCGAACGGCGGCCCGAAATCCCACATGCGGATGGTGCCGTCGCCGTTGATCGTCATCGCCTGCTGCTCCTGGTTGATCCATCGCGCCATGAGCCCACCGACAGGCATGTTGATTGAGCGGCTGCGCGTGCCAGACGCGAGGTCCCACAGGTCCAGCGTCCACCATCCAACCGAAAGAAGACGCTGGCCATCGCGACTGACTTGCAGATCGCGAATGGTTCCGTTGGGCGCAACCAGCACGCGCCTGGCCGGAGCGCCGCGCGTGAAACCCCCCTCAGGAGCGGTCGAGGCAGTCTGGCTCTCACTTCGCTCAGCGCTGCTGCGGGTGAAGTCGCTGATATCCCACTCGCGGATCTCGCGATCGACTCCCCCTGAATACAGCAGGCGACCATCGGGCGCGAACGCCACGACTGATGCGTTGTCGGTGTGACCGACGAGGATCAGCGGCGCCTGCGAGGCTGCGCTAGCGTCGGCGACATCGCGCCACACGCGAATCGTCCGGTCAGTTCCCGGCCACGCCAGCGCGCGGCCGTCGCTCGAAAACACAAGTTGCGGACTGCCCGCCGGAGGCGCCGGTGGCAATTCGCTCGCAGGATTCAGCGGTGCGATCCTGATCGTGCTCGCGCACTGACCGGCCGTCGCGTTCCAGATTCGCAGCATGTTGTCATCGCCGATCGACGCCAACATGTGGCCGTCCGGATGCCATGCCAGGGCTCGCACGGCGCCTTCATGTCCCGTGAGAGTGCCGGTTCGTTGACGAGACGCAATGCTCCACAGCGCGATGTCATGGTCATCGCTGGTGAACGCCAGCGTCGCGCCATCGTATGAGAATGCAATGGCCGGAACGGCTCTACCGCCGGTACTGAATCGCTCTATTCGTTGCGGCGGCCTGATGCTCCAGATCTCCACCTCGCCATCGCCGGCGATGGCCACAGTGTTGCCGTCAGGGGCGAGCGCCGCGCCGCGCTGCACCTTGAGGCCGATGTCGATCGCCGCGACGCATGGCAGGCGCGAGTACAGTTCCCACAGGGCCCAGTGCACGCGCCGGGACCCGGGCTGATCGAACTCAGCCTGCCAGAGCAGGTCTTCCGCCGCAGCCAGATTCCCTGTCTGTCCCAACAGGCGGCCTCGTTCGATGGCGTTGGCCGCGAGCTGCTGCTGCAGATCGGTGGCAGCGCGGTCAGCACGATCGCGCTGCTCCTCCGCCCTGAGCCGCGCCCCGTCCGCCGCCGCATGCGCCAGGCGCTCGCGACTGGCCAATTCCGCGTTTCGCTGCGACGAGACAAACGCATATACGGCAAATGCCACCAATCCGATCAGCGCCGCCACCGCCGCGGCAACCGCGACGCGATGACGCAGCACATACTTGCGCAGCACGTACGTTGCCGAATCGCGCTTGGCATCGATCGGCAGCCCATCGAGATATCGACGCAGATCATCCCGCAGATCAGCCACGCTCTGGTAGCGGCGCGACGGGTCCTTTTCCATCGCCTTGGCGACGATGACCTCCAGGTCGCCTCGCAGTGCGCGATCGACCTCGCCCAGTCGCTTCGGCTCAACGACGTGAATTCGCCGCAGCGCCTCAGGCAGCGGCACCCCCTGAAGGTCCAGCGGCAGCCGCTTCGCCAGCAGTTGATACAGAATCACGCCCAGCGCGTAGAGATCGCTGCGCGTATCCACTCCATCGCGACTGCGCGCCGTCGCGCCATCGAGTGTCGCTTCTCCGACCTGCTCCGGACTCATGTACGACAGCGTGCCGATCAGCTGCCCGGCGAGCGTGTGCAGCGATGTCGCCATCGGATCGACATCCAGCGTGCGGGCCACGCCGAAATCCAGAACCTTGATCGAATGCGTCGCGCCATCCGCTGTCACCCTCTCTCCCGCTAGACCCTGCACGCCGTTGGCCACGAGGATGTTGCCGGGCTTGAGATCGCGATGGATCACGCCGCGCTGATGCGCATGCTCGACCGCTTCACACACGCGCAGCATCAGCGCCACGCGCGATCGCACGCTTAAACCCTTCACCTCTGCGAACTCCGTCAGCGGCAGCCCGGCCACATACTCCATGACAAAGTACGCCTGCTGCCGCGCCGAGGCATCCGCAGCGCCCGCCTCGTAGATCTGCGCGATGCCCGGATGCTGCAGGCGCGCGAGAATCTCCGCTTCACGCTCGAAGCGGCGCAGCACTTCGCGCGATGTTGTGCTCGCACGCAAAGCCTTGAGTGCCACCAGTCTCCGCGGCCTGGCCTGCTCGGCGAGATACACCACGCCCATGCCGCCCTCGCCCAGCACACGCAGGATTCGATAGTGCCCGGTGAGCACCGGCACCGGCACGTTCGAGTACCCCAATCCAGCCGCGCCCATCTCCACGTGCGGCCTGCCCGCTGCAGCGCCATCGTGCACCGCATCCTCCTCGCGGCGAGCATCGTCCCCCTTCGCGACCTCGCGCGCCAGCAACCGCGCGCCCGCGCCCGGCTCGTTCCAGCCGGCCCTTACCTCCGTCCGCTCATCCTCTTGGAGCATCGCCTCGACCTCAGCCAGGAGCGTTGCATCCCCCGCACACTCGCGGCCAAGCCACTCCCGGCGGGCCGCGTCGTCCAGCCCACAAGCCTGCTGAAACAGGGCCATCACGTGCTCAAAACGGTCGCGGTTCAAGCTCACCTCGCACCATCCTACCGTGCCAATCTTCACGGATCATGACTCTGCACCAAGGTCTTCGACGGCGAAATGCGTGTACCCTCCGGAGGCGCTGCGCCCGCCCTCCATCCTCCCTCCTGGCGCGACTCGAAACGACCATGCCTGTCACGCGTCATCCCCTGTCCGCTCTCACCGATCCGCGCTTGCGGAGTGTCCCTGTCGATGACGCCACGATCGCGCGGCTGGAAGCCAGCCTTCGGCAGATGGCCACCGCGCCCGCAGCGCCCGGCACCGATCTCGCTTCCTCCTTCTACGACATCCTTTTCACCGGCCATCCGCAGCTGCGACGCATGTTCCCCGCCGACATGACCGCCCAGAAGAAGAAGCTGCTTGATCAACTGGTCATGGTCGTCGAGCACCTGCGCTCGCCCGAAGTCGTCCGAGCCCGGCTGCTGCAACTCGGCGCCAACCACAAGGGCTACGGAGCGAAGACCGAGCACTATCCCGTGGTCGTCAGCGCCATCGTCGCAGCCATGTGTCACGTCAGCGGTCCGGCGTGGAGCGATGAACTCGCACACGAATGGCGAACCGCGCTCGACCTCGTCTCCGACATCATGCTCGAAGGCGCCCGCAACGTGAAGCCCGCGTGAAGCCATCCTGAGAGGTCCCGCTGCCTTCACGCACCCTTGCTCATCTCCGCTGCCAGCCACGCCCGTGCTGCGCGCCAGTCGCCTTCGATCGTCGATTTCGAAACGCCCAGCGTGTCGGCGATCTCCTCCATCGACAATCCACCGAAGAACCGCAACTCCACCACGCGATGCCTCCGCCCCGTGGCATCCAGCGATGCGAGTTTCGTCAGCGCCTCATCCAGCGCCAGCACATCGATATCGCCTCCCGGCTGCTCGGCATCGGCTGCGTTCTCAATGCCGATGCGCTGCCAGCCCTCGCCGCCGCGCTTGTCGGCCTTCTTGCGCCGGGCGTGATCGGTGAGAATCTGCCGCATCGCCGTCGCCGCCACCGCGAAGAAGTGCGCACGATCGCGCCACTTGCCGGCCCCCGTCCCCCCAGCGCCCCCACTCTCCGCAACACCTCCTTCGGCCGGCTCCGGCGCTGGCGGCCCGTAATCGATCAATCGAATGAACGCCTCGTGCACCAGGGCTGTCGGCTGCAGCGTGTGATCTGCCCGCTGCCTGCGAAAGTGACTGCCCGCCAGCGCCCGCAACTCCTCGTACACCAGGGGCAGCAGCGCTGAAGCGGCTGCCGGATCGCCCTCGCCCAACCGCCGCAGGATGATCGTGGCTTCGTTCGACATGACGAGTCTGCATCCAGTGTACCCGGCTTCGGGGACGCTTCGCTGCAGCCGCTAGCAAACCGCCGTACGAACGCCCGGTCGAAACATCGGGCGGCATCCCGATGTACATCGTGCGTGGCGCTCGTAATCTGATGCCATGGCCATCGAGAGCATGATTGCCATGTGCATGATTCTGGGAATCGCGTGCTATCGGGCGGTCATCAAAGGCTCTCGATCTTCCCGCCACGCATAGCGTGCACGAACAAAGCAGGAGAGAGAGGGTAAGCGACCCGGTCCCAGCCGGGTCGCTTGCTTTGGCGCTCGAAGATCTCCGCAGCATTCACCCCGCATCCAGCGTCGGCCGGGCCCGAAGGTCGCACGGCAAGAAACTGAACGCCCCCGCAACTTGCGCGGGGGCGTTCATGGGAAGTAAGCGGATCGCGCCGAGCGATCCGTGGGTTGTCGAAGGGCTCACGACTGAGGATTCAGGACACGGGCCAGGCGCGTCTGCGGCGGCCAGTGGCGAGCGCCGCCACGCTCAGCAGCGCGAGCGTCGCTGGCGCGGGGATGACGTTGACGGCCCACTCCTCGAAGCCGCCGCCGGTGCGGTAGTCGGGGCCGAAGTTGCCGAAGTGCGAGTAGAGATACACGAAATCGTCATCCGCAACGCCGGCGAAGTTGCTGACCGGAATGTACATGCGCATGTCACCTTCGCCGCTGCCGCTGGTAAGCGAGGCATCCATGAGGACGGTGTTGTCGTTGAGCGAAGCGCCGAGGCTGAAGCGGAGATCGCCGAGCGTGCTTTCCAAGCCGGTCTGACTGCCGGTGTCGGAGCTATAGATATTGATCTGATCGATGGAGAGCTGGCGGTTCATCGCGCCCAGAGGCTCGTTGATGTCGAGGATGAACTCCTTGTACTCCGTGCCTTCAATGGTCACGGTGGGGATTTCGCCATAGAGCAGATCGCGCGTGAAGTTGGGGTCGGTGTTCTCGTCGTACTGCACGGGCCTGCCGGAGGTGTTGTATCCCTGCTCTCGGCCGTTGGCTGAGTGATTGTTGTTGCTGGGCCCGTTGTCGTGCTGGAGACGGACGAAGGGATTGAGGTTGCCCGTGCCGCCGGGGTGGAAATCGGCACTGAAGAACAGGGCGCCGTTGACGCTGCCGCTGGAGTTGTTGATGAGATCGACGAGTGCGGCACGAGCGCCGTCGCAGAACGTCACGTCTGCAACCAGGACCATGGCGGCTGTCGCGGCCGCACGACGAATAGACGGATTGAGCATGGGTCTCTCTCTTCTCTCTTTGGGGATGCGCGAGCGCGGTACGCCGATGCTCAGAGCCGGGCGACCACATCTCGATATCTCTTCTCGGAACTCTCTCTACGAGCGATGAGGGTAGAGGGCTGCCGACTCCCCTCCATAGGGAGCATGCCGCAATACTGAAAGGGGGCGATCGCACTCTCGGCCCAGAATCGGACTCGTACTCAGCACTCGCCCTACGCACGCGTCGTGTCGGCGCCGCACTCGGGACATTTCGGCGCGTCGGGCGAACCCTTGAGGTCGTAGCCGCACGCGGCGCAACAGCCTCGTGCGAGGCGGCTGTGTCTTCGCCAGCCCAGCAGCCACCAGATGTCGGCGATTACCAGGCCAAGCGGGATGAAGATGCCCCAGGTAAGGGCCGTGCCGAGGTTGACGTACTCACCTGTGGTGAGGCCGGTGGTGACGATGCCGCCGGTGGCGGTGTCCTTGTCGGTTCGAATCCAGATGGCGAAGCGCACCCACTCGCTGGCGCCCGAGGGGCCGTACGAGCCGAACGAGAGGGGCTGCCTGTAGTGCCAATCGCAGGTGTTCACGTGGAGGAACCACGCGAAGAAGAGGATCGCCAGCGCGAGGAAGATTCGCTGAAGGCGCGTCATCGAGAATGCATGGGCGAACGCATGTGGCGGCCGGGAAGCGGTGCGCGAGAGCACGCGGGGCACGCGGGGGCACGGGGGCACGTGGGGGGGAAGCCGCTCGAGCGTAATTCGCGGAGCGCGCTGCAGCAAGCGCTCGGGACTCGGACTCGAAGCGCGGAACTCTTTCCGCTCCCGAGAGGCGATCTCCTCAGTTTGCAAATCGCCCGGTTTCAATGCTCACCTTCATGAGCGATCACACGAAAGGACTCTGCGCCTCATCCGACAGCCGCCCGCAACCGGGGGCTGCCGGGCGATTCTCTCTCACCGAACTTGCCGCCTGGAAGGATGCCTGCCATGCCAATGCACAACCTGCACGATGTGCTCGTCGATCTGCTCAAGGACACGTATCACGCTGAGAAGCAACTGGTGAAGGCCTTGCCCAAGATGGCCAAGGCAGCGAGTTCCGACGACTTGCGCTCCGCATTCGAGGATCACCTCACCCAGACCGAAGGTCATGTCGATCGCCTCGAGCAGGCCTTCGCCATGCTCGAGATGAAGCCTACCGCCAAGCCCTGCCACGGCATGATGGGCCTGGTCGAGGAAGGCGGCGAGGTCATCAAGGAAAAATCCGAAGGCGAGCCCAGCGCGATCGATGCCGCCCTCATCAGCGCCGCGCAGAAGGTCGAGCACTATGAGATCTGCGCCTACGGCACGCTCGCGACGTACGCCGAGACGCTTGGTCTGAATGATCTCGCCGAGGTGTTCAAGGCCACGCTCAGCGAAGAGGAAGCGGCCGATGACACGCTCAGCGAGATTGCCGA
>Ga0111538_10007096_pt1 | contig 15128 bp, 12 predicted proteins | sample SoiMethybrSBSTD1_FD_79669 | JGI IMG/M metagenome (GOLD analysis project Ga0111538, IMG submission 79669) | Bulk soil microbial communities from a Populus tree surrounding site in Tennessee, USA - Soil MetaG P. TD hybrid SBSTD1 (version 2)... | ecosystem: Environmental > Terrestrial > Soil >...
ATTGAACATTGAACAACGACCATTTCTTTGCCCTACTCCCCCGGCTTCAGTCCCGGTCGCTCCACGATCTCAATCCGCGCGCCGCTCGGTCCCGCAACATAGAAGTAATTGATCGGCGGTCCCCCGGGCAGATTCAACGGACGGGGCTGTGTCGTCAACTGAACCTGCTTGCCCTCGAGCATCGCTTTCGTGTCGTTGATTGTTGCTGTCGAGCGCCAGCCGATGTGATCGACAGCCCGCCCCTGGCTCGGCACCGACTGCCCCTGCGAGATGAAGATGTAAGCCGTCGTGAACCCACCCGTGCCGGCATACTTCACCGAATCGACTTGTCCCTTCAGCTTTGTGCGCTCGCCGCCGAACTTGTCGAGATACCACGCGAAGGCGGCCTCCGTATCCGGGAGTCGCAATTGGACATGATGAAGGCCGAGCAGTTCCGGATCCTGCACAAGCTGGATCTGCGTCCCCCAGGGGGTCTCGATGAGCGCTGTCTTGTAGAGGCCTGCAACGTTCTTCACCGGCTCAATGACCTTGGTGTTGATGGCGGCCAGATCGCTCATTTTGGCATCGAGGTCCGCCACAGAGAAACCCAGGTGCTCGAATACGCTCCCCATGCTCGGACCGGTGGAAGAGCTTCCCAGGAACATTAATCGCACCGCGCCATACATGATCCGATTCGGCGCTTCGGTGATCCTGCGGCCTCCGGGTATGTTCTTCTCCCACCACGCGCTGGCTTCCGCGGCAGGTTCGTTGAGATGGATGTGATCGAACGGAAGCATCGCCTTCGTTTGAGCGCCGGCGGGGCTGACGGCGAAGGTGACGATCCCCAGAATCACCAGAACATGGAGAAGGGATGAGCGCATGGAAAGCATCCTCCTTTTGGGAAAACGAGGCGCAGTATGTCACTGGATACCTCTGCGTCCAAATCAAATACATCATCAAATCAATTGACCGCTCAAAGGCGGATCTGATAAACGCCTTGCAGACTTTAGCGAAAAATAGCAGCGGTTTTCATATTCACAAAACGTCTTAGTCGGATGTATTGGAAGGGCGCGAGGGGGACTCATATCCTTCGGCCGGCAAAACCTCTTTATTGAGCTCGATAGACCTATGCGCGACCGTGTGTCGCGGCGAAGGGGACAACATTTTATGACCAGGAAATCGCAGCTTCTGAACCTGTCCATTGCGACTACTTGCATTGTCCTTGCGTTGGCGGTGTTTATCAGTGCGCAGACTCGCGGCACTGGCGCTCGCGGAGCGCAGGCAACGCAGCCGGCCGCGCCGCAAACCCAACAGCAAACCGGCGAGTGGACATTCATCGGGGGAGATGCCGCGCACACGCGTTACTCACCTTTGAATCAGATCAACGCCTCCAACTTTGAGACTCTCGTACCCGCGTGGACTTTCAACGATCCTGCTGTGGGCACAATGACCGCTCGAGCCACACCGGTCTACGTGGGAGGCAAATTGCTGAGTGTTGCTGGTCCACGCCGCCACGTTGTTCGGATCGATCCGGTAACAGGAAAGACACTGTGGACTTTTGTGGAGCCCGAGACCGCACGCTCCAAATATTCGATGCGTGCGGCGTACGGAAAAGGTGTCGCCTACGCAGAAGTGAACGGCAAAGGCGTGGTGTTCATCTCGACTCCGGGATTTTTCCTGTTTGCACTCGATGCCGAGACGGGCAAGCCGCTTCCAAACTGGGGCAAGCCGATTCCGTTGAAGGATTTTCCACAGACGGGCGGAGTCGATCTGGTGCAGGACATCATCAAAGACTGGGATCCGTGGACGAAACGCAAGGAAGCCTACGATGCCAACCAGGGAATGCCGCTCGAAATCGGCTACGTAACGAGCTCTTCGCCACCGATCGTGGTCAACGACGTTGTCATCGTGGGTAATTCCGCCGAACAGGGATACAACCAGACACGAAAAGAAATGGTGCCCGGCGACATCCTGGCCTACGACGCGAAGACTGGAAACTTCATGTGGAAGTTCCACGTCATTCCGCGGCCGGGTGAATTTGGACACAACACGTGGGAGAACGACGCGTGGAGTTGGACCGGCGACGTTTCATCATGGGCGCCGATGTCCGCAGATCCAGGACGTGGTCTTGTCTACATTCCGACGAATGGCGCCACTGTGGATTTCTATGGTGGATTCCGGCCGGGAGACAATCTGTTCGGGACAAGCCTGATTGCGTTGGATGTAAAGACTGGCAAGCGGGTGTGGCATTACCAGATGGTCCATCACGACATCTGGAATTACGACACGCCGACGGCCCCGATCCTCATGGACGTGACCGTCAATGGACGCCGTATTCCCGGAGTGTTCCAGGCAACAAAGCAGTCGTTCCTCTACGCGTTCAATCGGCAAACGGGAGAACCCATCTGGCCGATTGTCGAAAAGCCTGTTCCGCAATCGAAGGTGCCTGGCGAAAAGCTTGCCGCGAGGCAGCCATTTCCCACGAAGCCTGCGGCGTACGACCTTCAGGGTCGAACCGAGGCAGACCTCATCGACTACACTCCGGCAATCAAGCAACGTGCGCTGGAGCAGGCGAAGGCCGGCAATTTCTTTGCACCTCTCTTCAATCCTCCGACACATCAGGGCAATCCTGAAGGCGCGCCGGGTGCGCGTATCTGTCCGGGTGATACGGGCGGCGTGAATATTACAGGCCCGCCGGCGGCGGACCCTGTTGCGGGCGTGATCTTCATTACCTCGCACAGCGGATGCGGCACGGCGTTGCTGGCTCCCGGTGCGACGCGCGATGATCCCACGCAAACCGGAAAGACCATTGTCGATTGGGTCCGAGGCGGGGCTGCAGGCGGAGGCGATGGTGGCGCTGTTGCCGGCGCTCGCGGCGATGTTGCCGCTGCAATCGCCGCAGCTCGTGGCGCTCGAGGCCGCGGTGCTGCCGTCGTTCCCCAGACCATCGATGGACTGTCGATTTGGAAGGGGCCGATAGGAAGAATTACAGCGATCGATCTGAACACCGGCGAGCACCTGTGGATGATTCCGAACGGTGACGCTGCCGAGGCGACGCAGCAAGCCATCCGGAATAACCCGCTGGTTCAGGGATTGACGAATGTCCCAACGAATCCGGGACGCACGGGTCATGCTTCGCTGATGGCAACCTCGACGTTGCTCTTTGCTTCCGGCCAGGGCAGTGACGGCAATCCCTATCTGTTCGCGGTCGACAAGAAAACCGGAAAGCGTCTGGGGAAGGTGCAGCTGCCTGGAAATAGTCAGTACGGCATGATGACTTATATGCACGAAGGCAAGCAGTACGTTGTCGTCCAATTGCCCGGCCGGCTGTACACGCTCAAGCTGCCGTAAAGAGAATGGAAGTTTGGAGGAAGGATATGAACTGGAGCCGGCCTGGTATCGCGGCGGCTATAGCAGTGACGGTCGCGATCGCAACATGGTCCGCAATCGACGGGAGCATCCTCGGGCAAGGTGCCCAGGGACGCGGCAGCGCAACAACTCCCGCAGCGCCCGCAACGCCGGCCCGCGGGGCAGCGACACCGGCAGCGCCCGCGCAGACGCGAGGTGCCGCAGCGGGGCCTCAGGCGCCGCGACTTGAAGTCGACCCACTGTGGCCTCAGCCATTCGCGGTCGACAAACATTGGGCCCTGGGATCCGTCACAGGCGTCACCGTCGACTCGCAGGATCACATCTGGGTCACGCATCGTGGCGTTGATTCGCTGCAGACCAACGAAAAGGGACCGACGCTCGCGACCTGGGCGGCAGAGTGCTGTTATGCGGCACCGCAGGTTCTCGAGTTCGACATCTCCGGTCGGTTGCTCGACAGTTGGGGCGCCCCGGGCCAGGGTTATCAGTGGCCTCAAAATCCTTCAGGCATTGCCGTCGATAGTAAGGGACACGTTTGGATTGCCGCCGCCGGAGTACCCGGTGCTGCGGGAGCCCGCGGTGCTCGCGGCGCAGCTGTTGCTGCGGCGCTTGCCGCCCGTGGTGGCGGCGGCGCGGCTGCTCCAGCAGCAGCCAATGACGCTGGCGCACGTGGTGCTGGCGCTGCGACGCCAGGCGCGGTCCCTGCAGTTCCCGCTGCCGGCGCTGCAGCCGCGGCAGGTCGTGGTGCGCGCGGAGCTGCGGCTGCCGCTGCTCCGTCCACCGGAGATGCGCACGTTATCAAATTCACGTCAGGCGGAAACTTCATCCTGCAGGTTGGAACTCCCGGACAGAGCGATGGACCTGACAGCACCACGACGCTCAATCGTCCGTCGGCACTTGCGATCGATGAACCCGCGAACGAACTGTTCGTTGCAGACACGGGCAACAGACGCATCGTCGTCTTCGACGCGACCACCGGCGCTTACAAACGCCATTGGTTTGGATCGGGCGACAAAGCAGCCGGCGAGGCGCCGGCCGCTTATGATCCGGCTGCGCCTGCAGTGCGCGGATTCCGCGATGTGACCTGCGTGAAGCTGTCCGCCGATGGCATGGTTTATGTATGCGATCGCGCGAGCAATCGGATTCAGGTGTTCCGCAAGGATGGCTCGTTTGTGAAGGAAATGGTTGTCGCCAAGGATACACGCGCTGAAGGCTCCGTCTGGGATGTTGCGTTTTCCAACGATGCACAGCAGCGATACCTCTATGTCGCCGACGGCCTCAACAAGACGATCTGGATTCTTCAGCGCGATACGCTGTCGCCGGTCTCGCGATTCGGTGATGGTGGCCGCTACCCGGGACTCTTCTATGCTGTCGGCAGCGTCGCCGTCGATTCGCGCGGGAACGTTTATACCGGCGAAGGCAGTGAAGGGAAACGCGTACAGAAGTGGAACAACAGAGGTCTGGGCGCACCCAGGCCGCTAAATTAGGGAGGCTCGTAAATGAACCGACGGCGAAATTTCGTCACCGGCGCGATGTTCCTTTTCACACTTGGCGCGCTGAGCATCGCCCAGAGCATGTTCGAAAAGTCGGCGGCTCAGAACAAGGGCCCGATGGTCGAAGTGCCACGTTTCGAAGTGGATCCTCTGTTCCCAAAGCCGTTGCCGAATCGCTGGTATCAGGGGCAAACCATCGGCCTTGGAGTCGATGCGCAGGATCATGTCTGGATTGTCCATCGGTCCGACTCGCTATCTGCAACCGAAGCTGCGCTCGACAATAAGACAGGCATGTGCTGCGCCGCTGCTCCTCCGGTGCTCGAGTTCGATCAGCAGGGCACTCTGCTGCGGCACTGGGGCGGCAGTGACGGTCCAGGGTATCAGTGGCCGGAATCGAACCATGGCATCACCGTCGACAAGAAGGGCAATGTCTGGATTGGCGGGAACGGCGCTGGCAATGACGGCCATGTCGTCAAGTTCACAAAGGATGGCAAGTTCCTGGCGCAGTATGGCGTGAAGCGTCAGGGCCTCACTGCCGACAGCAACTCGTGGGAACGCTTTTACGAGGTCGCAAAAATCTTCGACGATCCGAAGAGCAACGAACTGTATCTGGCGGATGGTTACGGCAATCGCCGAGTCGCCGTGATCGACGGCGACTCCGGAAAGATTCTCCGGTTCTGGGGCGCCTATGGCGAGAAGCCCGACGATGGGCCGTTGCCAGCCTACAACCCCAACGGTCCTCTCGTGCGCCAGTTTCGTGGCCCTGTACATTGCGCCGTAATTTCCCTGGATCGCATCGTCTATGTCTGCGACAGGCGGAACGATCGAATCCAATCGTTCACCCCGGAAGGGAAGTTCATCAAAGAAGTTCAGATATCTCCGAGAACACTGGGCGACGGCTCGACCTGGGATATCGCGTTCTCCAAGGATCCACAGCAGCGGTTCATGTATCTGGCAGACGGCCACGACGAAAAGGTCTGGGTTCTGGACCGCGTGTCGATGGAAGTCCTCACCAGCTTCGGCTCGGGCGGAAAGCAACCGGGACAGTTCTACGCGATTCACAGCATCGACACGGACTCGCGCGGAAACATCTATACGACCGAAACCTATGACGGCCGGCGCCTCCAGAGGTTCCTCTACAAGGGGATGATGATGATCGAGAAAGGACGCGATCAGGGCACGCCATGGCCAACACGCCCGACACCATAAACCGCGGCCTATACGGATTGCGGGGCCTATGTCTGGCGTTCGTCGTCGCTGCTTTGGCCGTTTCGGCTGCGCCGATGTCCGCGCAACTCGCGAAGCGCTCGGCGGACGACTGGATTGCGACGCTTGATGCGCCGGCAAGAGTACAGGGCCTCAAGGTCGGTGAAGTCCTTCCCAGGCTCGGGCTCAAGCCGGGGCAGATCGTCGCGGATGTCGGGGCCGGCACGGGCCTCTTTTCCCTCCAATTCTCCCGGTCCGTAAGACCCGGCGGCAAAGTCTATGCCGTGGAGGTTGAGGAGAAACTCATCGACCACATTCTGGCTTCGGCCACGGAGCAGGGGATTGGGAACATCGAAGGTGTGCTCGGGGAGTACGACGACCCCGCGCTACCTGAAGCGGTGGATTTCGCTTTCATCAACGATGTGCTGCATCACATTGAGAATCGTGAGGTTTACCTGAAGAACCTCGTGAAATACTTGAAGCCTGCAGGACGCGTCGCGATCATCGATTTCAAGCCCGGTCAGGGTGGCCACGCCAGCGATGCGACGTTGCAGGTGAGTCAGGAACAGGCAACCACATGGATGGCTGCCGCAGGCTGGAAGCCGGTAGAAGTTATCAGCGACGTTTACCCCGATCGGTGGTTCGTTATTTTCGGAAGGTGATGCGTCCGCGCGCCGTTTTCGCCGTCTTCCTTCTCGTGTTGTTGTATTCCTGCGCGGCAGGGAATCACGAACCAGGTCCTCCGATAATTCTTTCCATGAACTACATGCACGCGTCGTCGGCGCTGGCTGGGGACGACTTCGGCAGAGCCAGGGAATTCCTCATCTCGCTGGCCGGGGAAAGCACCGGAGACCTGAAAGCACGGGCTCAGGACGCGGCCAGCGCCCCGGATATCGAAGCGATGCGGGCGTCGTTCAAGACGCTAACGGAGGAGGTCGCGGTCCACATGAGTTATCCGGACGACTATGCGGTAGCCTTCTGCCCGATGTATAAAGGCGGCTCGAAATGGATTCAGAAGAGAGAAAGCCCCATCGCGAATCCCTATTTAGGCAGGTCGGTACCGCCTTGCGGATCCTTTGTGGATTAGCGGCGATTCTGCTCGCCATCACGCCTCAGCTGTCGGCCCATGACATACCCGCGGACGCCATGGTCCGCGTATTCGTGAAGCCTGAAGGCAAACAACTGCGTGTGCTCCTGCGCATGCAGATGACGTCGATCCATGAAATCGAGTGGCCGGTGAAAAAAGTGGACGGGACCCTCGATCTCGAGTTTGTAGGTCCCTATTTGCGTGAAGCTGCCAATAAGTGGATGGGCGACAGAATCTCCATCTATGAAGATTCACGAAAGGTCGAGCAGCATGTTCTTGCTGCAGCCCAACTCTCCCTCGACGGCGACGGCGCATTTCAAAGTTACGAAAGCGCTGTTGCGCATGTTCAGGGCGCCCCACTTCCATTCGAGACGAAACTGTTGCCTACCCAGGGTGTGCTCGATGCGATGTTCGAGTATCCGATCGAGTCCGATCAATCTCGATTCTCCATTCATCCGCGGTTCGAGCAGTTCGGGTTACGAGTGATCACGGTGATGCGGTTTCTTCCACCCGACGGAAGAATTCGAGCGTTCGAGTATGAAGGCGGCGATCCGGGTCTTGTGCGATTGGATCCGGAGTGGCATCAGGCGGCCTGGACATTCGTAAAGATGGGGTTCCATCACATCCTCGATGGTGCGGATCACCTGTTGTTCCTCTTCTGCCTGGTTATTCCGTATCGAAAGTTTCGTGGGCTGATTCCCGTTGTCACGGCGTTCACTGCCGCGCATTCGATTACGCTCATCGCGTCGGCGTTCGACATGGCGCCGAATGTGCTTTGGTTTCCACCGCTCATCGAGACATTGATCGCGGCGTCGATCGTTTATATGGCGCTGGAGAACATCGTTGTCATCAGCCCGTCTCGGCGCTGGATCCTGACGTTCTGCTTCGGTCTGGTGCATGGTTTCGGGTTTTCGTTCGCGTTGCGAAACACGCTCCAGTTTGCCGGATCGCACATGCTGACCTCGTTGTTGTCGTTCAATGTTGGCGTGGAGATCGGGCAGGTCTTCGTCCTTGCCTTTATGGTTCCGGCGCTCACGATTCTCTTTCGTTACGTCTCGGAGCGGATGGGGACAATCATCCTGTCGGCGTTCGCCGCCCATAGCGCGTGGCACTGGACCACTGAACGGTACGAACAGCTTTCGAAATTTCCGTTTCAGTGGCCGGTTTTCGACGCTGCGTTTTTCGCAGCCGCTATACGGTGGGCGATGGTGATCGTGGCTGTGGCTGGAGCGATCTGGTTTATCGGAGTGCTGAGGCAGGGAAGACGGGAGACCGCGGATGACGCGGATGGGTGATTCACCCGCGTCTTCCTTTGATCTACGAAAGAGCTATTTCTTCAGTGTCACCTTCTGCACGCGCCAGGTGATCATCTCGCCGACGAGCAACTCGTTCTCTCCGCGACAGTCCAGTGAGTTCACGAGCGCGAATTGCTTCGGCAGCTTTCCGGCTGAGCCGAACTTGCCCAACACTTTTCCGTCCAGGCCAATCTTGTAGATCGCCGCGTCGACCATGCCGTCCGGATCTCCTGAATGCGCGCTATAGAGGTACTGCGTCGCGCCTCGCGAGATGCAGATTGCCTGCGGTGTTCCGATATTGCCGATCTGCGACTTGAAGTTGCCTTCGCCGTCGAAGACCTGGATGCGTTTGTTTCCGGAGTCCCCGACATAGACATTTCCCTGCGCATCGAGTGCAATCGATCGCACGCCATTGAACTGCCCGTTCTCCGCACCGGTCTGTCCCCAGGACTTCAGGAACTTTCCATCCTTGTCGAATTTCGCAACACGGTTGTTATTGCCGATACCGTCCGCGATGAAGATATTGCCCGCTCGATCCCATGTGACATCCGTGGGGCGGCTGAAGGCGGACCCTGCGGTGCCCGCACCCGCACCTCCGCGAGCTCCGCCGCCGCGGGCAGCGATTGCGGCTTGGATCGCCGCTGCAGGGGCTGCCGCTGGAGTTGCAGGGGCCGCCGCAGGTGGCGCGGCGCCTGGGACCGCCGGCACTGCCGGAGTTGCTGTTGCTGGTGCAGCCTGACCTCCGCCGCGCGGCGCTGCAGGCCGCACCCCGATGGTCTCAGGCTTTCTGCCAAGCACAAGTTGTACGGCGCCGTTCGGATCGAACTTGATGATCTGGTTGGATCCCACATCAATCGCCCAGATGTTGTCCTGCGCGTCAATACGCAAGCCTTGCGCCGCGTTGAATCCGTAGAGATCCTGTCCGATTTCTTTAACAAAGTTGCCATTGGAGGTGAATTCGAACAGTCGCGATCCCGCGTGGTAGAACGTGCGCGAGTCGCCAAGTGTGGCGTAAGGGTGACCGGTCCGCGTGAAAACGAAAATGTTGCCCTTCGAGTTTGTTGCCACGCCCGCGACTTCACCGAGAAACGTGTTGGCCGGCATCTTCAGGAAGTCGGCGTTCGTATCGAAGGCCATCTCCGGCGCGGAAGTCTGAGCGATCATGGATGCTGTGAACGCCAGAGCCGCCGCGGTGAGACCAAGAATAAACGTCATTGTACGGTTCATCGCGGCCTCCTAATTCCCGGCAGGCTTCATCGCCTGCGGTTTCAAAATAACTTTCTGCGAACGCCAATTATTGATTTCGGCGGTGAAGATGATGTCTGGGTTGCGGCAGTCCATCTGGTGAGTCGTCGAGAATTCACCGAGGGCCTTGCCGGCCGTGCCGAACTTCCCGACGATCTTGCCGTCCAGTTCCATTTTGTAGATTTCGCCCGTGAACTCGACGGACGCCGCCGGAGCGCTGTCAGGCCAGGAGTTCGATACATAGAGATACTGATGAGGACCTCCCGAAACGCACACCGCCCATGGGGCGCCGACGTTCGTGTAAGAGGCTTTGAACTTGAGGTCGTTGTCCCACACTTGAACGCGGTTGTTGGAGCGATCCCCGATGTAGACATTTCCGGCCGCGTCTGCGGCAATCGAGTGTGGGAGATTCAGTTGGTCCGGTCCTCGGCCCTGAGTGCCGGCGGATTTCACAAAGCGCCCGTTCTTGTCGTACTTCGCGACACGCGCGTCGCCGTAGCCGTCAGAAACGAAGATGTTGCCTTGCGCGTCGAAAGCCACGTCGGTTGGTCGGGCGAATTCGTAAGGCTTGTTTGCGTTCGTCGCGCCGCCACCGCCTGGCATGTTGGTGAGCTGAACCACTGGATCCGGCCGACGTCCGATGGTCAGGAGAATCTTTGTGCCTTCCGGGTTGAACTTGATGACCATGTTCGTGCCTTCATCCACGGCCCAGATATTGTCCTGGGCATCGACGCGGACGGAATGCGCAAAGGAGAACCCATAGTTCCCACGCCCGATTTCCTTCACGAAGACACCTTTCTCGTCATATTCGTAGAGGCGCGTTTCGCCGCTGCGGTGAAAAATGAAAATGTGTCCTTTGGAATTGGTGGCGATCCCCATGTTCTCGCCGGTATAGATGCCCTGCGGGAGTTTGAAGAAGTTAGGGATCGATTCGTGAGGGATAACCGAAACGTTGGTTGCCGACGCGCGTGCCTGCGCGTCGAGCTGTGGGACCAACGGAATGTTCGCGAGTGCCATGGCGAGGACGCCGGCAACAATCGCAGAAAGAACCTTTAGAAGACGCTTCATTGGAGCCTCCGAGATGATCGTTGGAAGAGCGTGGCGGGAATTTATTACGAGTGTGCTCAACGATCAAAGGAAATTGGGGACAGGCTGGGGAATTGGGAAATAAAAGGGAGCCGCTCCATCGATAACAAATAACAATTAACCGTTAGCTAATAACAAAGCCTTCTCCACTCTTCATAACAAAAGCTTTGTTAATGGTTATTGGATAATTGTTATTTGTTATCGATGGAGCGGTTCACTTTTACTTCCCAATTTCCCCCACTTATTCAGTTCAGGCGGAGGAGACGCGCGGTGGCGCACTCTTCGGCGACCTTCATATATCGCAGGGCGTTCTGGTTGCCCGTGACGTAGGGATTCGGACTCCCGGGTGCGCGTTTCGCCAACAGCGGCAGGTTGATCTTGCCTCGGTCCCAGTCCGTATGGTTCGAAAGAATGATGTCGGCTCCGGCTTGGCGGGCGATGTCGCTGAACCGTTTCGCGGATGCCACGTAGTTCTGAAGGGATTCCTTATCCGCGTTGAGTCCGGTTCCACCCCAGAGAGCGGCCAGGTGCGGACGGCCGTTGTCCTTCAACGGGATCAATAGAGAGATCGTCCCCGGCGTGTGGCCGGGCGTGATGTAGAGCGTCAGGGTTGTATCGCCAAGCGTCAGTTTCTGGCCGTCGGTGGCTACCATGTCGCGTGTCGGCTTTGTGCCGTTGGTTCGCTCAATCACATCCCAATCGGCGGCCGACATAATGATCCTCGTGCCGTACTTCTCCTGCATGAACTTCGCGCCGCCATGGTGATCCGGATGGGGATGAGTAATGACGGCGTACTTGATTTTCGTGGGGTCGAGCCCCAGCTTTCGAAGCCCGCCGTCGACTTCCTCTTCAACGGAGTAGTCAAAGATCGAGTCAATCGCGATGATGCCTTCGGATGTTGTAATCGCCCACACCGAGTATTCGCTCTGGCCCACGAAAACCATATTGTCGAATGCCTTTACGGGCTCGGCGTACCAGGTAGAGCGGTCCGGCGTGCCTCTCTGTCCGCCTCCCCCGCCGCCCTGACCACGTGGCGCGCCCGCTGCACCGCCACCGCCGGCTCCCCGGCCCCCGCCGCCGCCTCCTCCCCGTGGTGCAGGCGCTGCGCACATGAAATTAAACAGGTTCTGATACTCCTCGCCGGCGGCTGTCTTGGCGACGGCGACGTGCGCCTCGGGAGTGTCCGCGGCGTTTTGGGGTGTTTGAGCGGTGACAATGGCGGCGACCAGAATGAACCCGGCGCCAATCGACATCTTCATCACGAAGCCTCCTTCAGAAACCCGCATTATGGCAGCAGTTCCAGGGAGTTGAAACATCGACATATCGATACGGCGCATGCACCAAATTCGGTATACTTCGGGGCGATGAAAAGTCGATTATTTGCAGTGTTCGCGATTGCGGCATCAATCCTCTTGACGATCACCTTTGTCCACGCCCAACAGCGTGCAACTCCGCAGCCTGCCCCTGCGGCGGCTCAACGAGGTCAATCGTCTTACGCATTAGATCGGCCGGCCCGCTTGTATGGCCGTCCAAACCTCAACGGCATCTGGCAGGCGATGAATTCCGCCAACTGGAACCTGGAAGCGCATAACGCGGAAGCCCTTCCGGATTTCTGGAAGCTGGGCGCCATCGCCGCCATTCCTGCGGGGCGCAGCGTCGTGCGTGAGGGGACGATCCCGTATTTGCCGGAAGCGTTGAAGAAGCGCAACGAAAACCGTGCAAAGTTTCCGAAAGAAGACCCCGAAGCGAAGTGCTACATGCTGGGCGTTCCACGTGCGACCTACCACACCATGCCGTTTCAGATCTTACAGGGTGCGGCGGATGACGACATCCTGATGGTCTACCCATTTGCGGCGATGCACAGAGTTATCGCCATGAAGGATCATAAAGATATCCCCGCGGATTCGTGGACGGGAAAGTCTAACGGCAAGTGGGACGGTGACGTCCTCGTCGTAACGACGTTCAGCCAGATTGGGGACAGGTGGCTGGACCGCGCCGGCAATTTTTTCAGTAACCAATTGAAGGTGACGGAACGATTCACGCTTCTGGGGCCAAACCATATCCGATACGAAGCGACGCTGGATGATCCGCAGACCTACTCCCGCCCGTGGACGATTGAAATGCCGCTGTACAGGATTGTTGAGCCGCAGGCGCAGTTGTTAGAGCACAAATGTGTGCCGTTTGCCGATAATCTTCTGTATGAGGATTTGCTTAAACCGAAACCGTGATCTCGTACGGGATATAGAAGTGATATGTATTCAAATGTTCAAATTAAGGGGGTAAATCCCATGCACAAGAGAATGTTAACCAGTGTTGTAGGAAGCGTAGTGGTGCTGCTTGCAATCGCGGCGACCGTGATGGCGCATCATTCGTTTTCGGCGGAGTTCGACGGCAGTAAGACCGTTACGATCGAAGGAAAAGTTTTTAAGATGGATTTCGTGAATCCGCATTCCTGGCTGTATATCGATACCACGACGCCGGACGGAAAGGTCGAGCGTTGGGCCGTTGAAGGCGGATCACCTAACGTGATGTTCCGACTCGGCTGGACTCGCGAGACGCTCCCACCGGGAACGCGCGTGAAAGTGACGGGTTCGCCCGCAAAGGATGGCGCCAAGCGCCTGAACTCGCGGGGTATCGAATTCCCCGATGGCAAGAAACTGGACATGGGCGGCACCCAGAAAGAACCCGCAAAATAACGTTCTCTCAACAGGAGTTTCGCAATGATGAAACGAATCGTGATGTTGAGCGCGTTCGGCCTGATGATCGCATCGGTGCCGCAGGCGGCATTGTCACAGGCACAGCCTCAGCGGGGGGCACAGCCCCAACGCGGGGCGCAACCTGCCGCTGGGGCTACCCGCGGCGGCGCTGCTTACGTTCCTCCCAAGACACCGTGGGGTGAACCGGACTTGCAGGGGATGTGGCCACTGGACCATCTGATCTCGACACCTCTGGAGCGTCCGCAGAACTTCGGTACGCGCCGATTCCTTACCGATGAGGAATTTGCCGCCGCCGAACAACGAGCGAAGACTCGGACCACACAACAGGCAACCGCAACCGTCCCTACATCCGATTCAGGTCCTGCCTCGAAGCTCACGTCCCTGATCAGCGATCCACCGGATGGTCGTTTTCCCGCGCTGACACCTAAAGGTCAGGAGATGCTCGCCCAGCTTAACGGCAGCTACAAACCCCGGACCGTGGACGGCCGCCCGATCTTCGACAGCATGAACGACTTTGACACCTGGGATCGCTGCATCACGCGTGGAATGCCGGTGTCAATGCTGACGCGCAATTACAACGTCGGCATCCGGGTCATGCAGTCTCCCGGCTACGTCACCATTCTTCTGGAGATGGCGCACGAAGCCCGGATCATTCCCACCGATAACCGGCCGAATCTCGACCCGACGATCCGGCAATATCTGGGAGAGTCCAGAGGACACTGGGAAGGGAACACTCTCGTCATCGAGACATTGAACTTCAACGGTAAACCGGCGATGACCAACCGTGGCATCCCCGGATCTCCAGCGCAGGGTTTGAACCCGGAGTCGGAAAGTATGCGTATCGTCGAGCGCCTGACACGCACCAGCCCAACGACGATCGATTACAAGATGACCATCGAGGATCCTGTGGTGCTGACCCGACCGTGGTCCGTAGAGTTCCCGTGGGAGCTTCACCCCGACTACGGCTTTTACGAATATGCATGCCACGAAGGCAACACCGCCGTTCGTAACTACATCGAAACCTCACGCTACGAACGCGCGAATCCTGCGCCGCCCGCTCCTGCCGGCGGTGGTCGCGGCGGTCAGGGTGGTGGAGCGCGCGGTGGTCAGGGTGGCGGCCGTGGTGGTGCGCAGGGCGGCCGCGGCGGAGCAACCCCACCGGCTCCCACCGATCCGCAATAAGGGACGGACTACTCATTCCCGAGGGGTCAGACCACGCGGTCTGACCCCTTTCTATTTCTGCCCCATGCCAAAGTTCTTTGAACTCGCTGTGACTTATGCAGATGAGAAGCTGACTCTTCACTCGCCCGAGTCTACCCACGCCAAAACCGTATTACCCGCCGTCGTTGGGCTTGTGCCTGGAAAGAACAAGGAAGAGGTGATTCACAGCGTGGGTATACCCGTCGACATCGTGGCGAAAGACATAAACGAGCGACAGGGCCGACTTGTTGACCCTTTTGCGAGAGCCACGTTCGACCCGCGAGTCGCGGCTGCGGTGATCTTTGATCTGGCCATGGTCGAGCGCCAGCGGCTTTTTCCAGCGCCTTGGGCAGCAACTGCAGGCGCGGATGCATGATTCTCCGGCGCAGGCAGGCGCCTGGCTCCAACGCGTGTTACGCGGGTACTACGGCTACTTTGCAGTCCCGTTCAACAC
>Ga0111538_10007101_pt1 | contig 15125 bp, 9 predicted proteins | sample SoiMethybrSBSTD1_FD_79669 | JGI IMG/M metagenome (GOLD analysis project Ga0111538, IMG submission 79669) | Bulk soil microbial communities from a Populus tree surrounding site in Tennessee, USA - Soil MetaG P. TD hybrid SBSTD1 (version 2)... | ecosystem: Environmental > Terrestrial > Soil > Tree...
GCGCAGCGTCATGGCGAGCGTTTCCTGCTTCATGACGTCGACCGGCCGGTCTTGCCCGTTCACGTTCAGCGTCAACAGCCGCTCGACGCCGCCCGCGCCCGCTTGCTGGCCCGAGACCGTCGCGGTCCGGAACAAATAGCTGGCCGACGACACCGCCGCGCCCGCGGCGATGACGCCTTTGATGAAGTTCCTTCGGGACGCGTCCTTGGGAGCGTCTGCCGTCACCGTCACGTGTGTTTCATCCATTGGGGCTCACCTCTCAAAGTCGACGGATCGCACAAAAGCGAACGAGAACAATAGTCTCATTCGATAAACGGTTCAACGAGTCTCGCGAGCGACGGTCAGGTGAGGCAGCGCAGGACGCCGCGGAGAGTTCACCAGCTCACAGAAGTTGTCCAAACTATACCACAGCAGACAGTTACGACCGAACAGCACAGGTTGTTTACGCAATGCCCGGTACGCCGATGGCCCCCGCGACTGCCGGACCGGCACCCGGTTTCAAGTGCTTCATGACGAACTCGAACATGAGCGTCCGCATGTGCTTGACGAGCTGCGGGTCAGTGACCCCGTGCCGCGATCGGGGATACAGCATCAGCTCGAACGGCTTCTGCGCCTTCTGAAGTTCGTACGCCAGCTGCAGGGTGTTGTCGACGTGAACGTTGTCGTCGATGAGGCCGTGAATGAGGAGCAACGCCCCGTGCAGATTGGCCACCGACCAGCGAGGTGAGCTTTTCTTGTAGCCCTCTTCGTTCTCGGCGGGTGGACCCATGTACCGCTCGGTATACACGCTGTCGTAGTTGCGCCAGTCAGAGACCGTGCCGCCAGCAATCCCCATCGCGAAGCTCGTGCTGTGGGTCAGCGCATAGCTCGTCAGAAAGCCGCCGTAGCTCCATCCGTGGATACCGATGCGCGCGGCGTCCACGAACGACTGACCCTTCAACCAGGTCAGACCGTCTTCGACATCGCGCAGCTCGAGCTCGCCGAAGTTTCGGTACAGCGGCCATGTCGATTCCAGACCCTTCCCACTCGCCGTCCGATTGTCGCACTCCCAGATGACGATGCCCTGCTGTGCGAGGAGCTGCAGGAACAGGTTTTCGCCCGACCACGCGTTGCGCACGCGCTGACTATGGGGGCCGCCGTACACGAACGTGTACACCGGATACCGGCGTGAAGGGTCGAAGTTCGGCGGCTTGATGATCATCGCTTCCATGACGAAGCCGTCGCGGGCTTTGACCTGCAGGAATTCCGGTTTGGGCAGCACGAACTGATCGAGGGCGTCGACGCGGTTGGCCTCGATCACCCGCACCTCGGTGCCATCACTTCGGTGCAGCCGCAGCTGGGGCGGGGTGTTGGCGTCGCTCCATGTGTCGGCGAAGTAGGCAAATCCCGGACTGAACTCTGCAGAGTGACTGCCTTCCACGCTGGACAGCCGTTCGACGCTGCCGCCTGTTGTTTTGACCCGGTAGACATCACCAGCGATGACGCTGCGTTCGGTCCCGGCGAAATAGATCCAACCGCCGACCTCATCGACGCCGTACAGCGACCGGACTTCCCATGCGCCGTCGGTCACCTGCCTCCGCAGCGTTCCCTTTCCGTCGTAGTGATAGACGTGCTTGAACCCTGACCGCTCCGAGAGCCAGAGGAACGATCCGTCACGAAGCCAGATCGGATCGGTGACGTCGGTCACCCACGCGCGGCTCGTTTCGCGGAAGAGTGTGCGCGCCGCGCCGGTGTCGGCGCTGCCGACGTTCAGGTCGAGCCAGGTTTGCAGACGGTTCTGAACCTGAACGAACAGCTGGCGTCCGTCCGGCGTCCACGTGACCGCCGAGATCAACCGATCAACGTCCGGGTATTTCGAGACGTTCACCCAGCGGGTGGGGCCGCCCCCGGCGCCGACGATGCCGAGCGTGACGATCGGATTGGGATCGCCAGCCTTTGGATAGCGCCAGCGCTCGACCTCCTGGTCGTACGGAATGTGATCGACGACCGTGAATGTCGGCACCGGCCGATCGTCGGTCCGCAGGTATGCGATGCGGCTCGAATCGGGACTCCACCAGTAGCCGCGCTGCCGTCCCCGGCCGTAGATCTCCTCCTCGTACACCCAATCCAGACGGCCATTGAGAATGTCGGCGTTGCCATCGGATGTCAGCCGGGTCTCACGGGCGGACCCGACGTCGTTGACGAACAGGTTGCCCTGTCGGACATAGGCGACACGTGTGCCATCGGGGCTGAATGCCGGCACTTCTTCGGCCGCATCCGTTGTCGTGAGACGCGTGAGCCGATCGGCGGCGAAGGTGTAGACGTAGACGTCGCCGCCCAGCGTCAGCAATGCTCGAGTGAACGAGCGGTCGAAGGTGACGGCTTGCGCGCGCGCCGCCTGCCGCGCGCGATCGGCCTGGACTCCGGCTGCGACCAGGGCCCGTTCAAGGCGTGACGCGCTGAAGAGCACGGTCGACGTGCCGGTGGTCGCATCGACCGAAACCCAGTCGGGGCCGTCGCTCGTCGATCGCGGAATCGCGTAATGTGTTCCGTCGACCCAGGAGAGCGCCGGCGTGGGAACGCCGGCAAAGTTCACGCGGTTGGTCGGGTCGTACAACGCGTCGATCGTCAGTGGCCGTTGCTGGGCGACGGCCTGCGACGCGAGCCCACCGCACAGCGCACCGAGGAACAGCACGCCGCGAACAAGCCTGGAATCCATGCTCGCAGCTTAACAGAAGGTCCTCCGGCGGAGCGGACCTCGTCGGCTATAGTCACCGAATGCCCAAACTGACGTTTTTGGGCGCAGCGGGAACTGTCACCGGCTCCAAACACCTGCTCGATCTCGGAAGCCATCGGATCCTGATTGATTGCGGGCTGTTCCAAGGCCTGAAAGAGCTGCGCGAGCGAAACTGGAATCGGCTGCCGGTCGAGCCTTCCGACATCCACGCCATCGTTCTGACGCATGCGCATCTCGACCACGTGGGTTACCTGCCGCGGCTGGTAGCCCAGGGCTTTCGCGGCCGGGTCTTTTGTACGCCGGCGACGCGGGATCTCTGCACGCTGGTGCTGACCGATGCGGCGCACATTCAGGAAGAAGATGCCCGCGACGCGAACCGACACAACTACACGAAGCATCAGCCGGCGTTGCCGCTGTACACGATGGCCGATGCGGAGCTCGCCCTCGCCCTGCTGCAACCGGTGAGTTATGACCGCCCGATCCCGGTAGCGCCGGACGCTGAGCTCGAGTTCATCAACGCGGGACATCTGCTGGGATCGGCTTACGCCCGGATCCGGACCGGCGGCCGCATCATCCTCTTCGGCGGCGATCTCGGCCGCTACGGGAGGCCGGTCCTGCCCGATCCCACGCCGGTCGACGCGGCTGACGTGCTGCTGCTCGAGTCGACCTACGGCAACAGCTTGCACGCGCCCGACGATTCGGGGGCGCGGCTCGCGCAGATCATCAACGAGACCGTTGCCAGAGGGGGCAAAGTCATCATCCCGTCGTTCGCGATTGGCCGCGTCGGCGAAGTGATCTACTGGCTCGATCGTCTCGAGGACGCAAGACGAATCCCCGTGCTGCCGGTGTTCGTCGACAGCCCGATGGCGTCGAAGGCGCTCGAATTCTACGCGCGCCACTCGGATCAGCTCGACGCCGACATGCGCACCCATCGGCAGGGCGTCAAGGCGTTCTTCACCCGGCGCATGACGATGGTCGCGTCGCCGCAGCAATCAAAGGAGCTCGTCGCCTCACGCAAGCCGTCGATCGTGATCGCCTCGAGCGGCATGGCGACGGGCGGACGCGTTCTGTATCACCTGGCTGCGACGCTGCCTGACCCCCGCAACACGGTGCTGTTCGTCGGTTTTCAGGCTGCGGGCACCCGCGGTCGCCTGTTGCTGGAAGGCGCCACCAGCATTCGTATGAAAGGCCGCGACGTCCCCGTGGCCGCCCGCGTCGAGCGTCTCGAATCGATGTCGGCGCACGCCGATGCCGCCGAAATCATGAAATGGCTGCGCGGGTTCTCGAGGCCGCCGTCCATGACGTATCTGGTTCACGGCGAGCCCGAGGCCCTGGCGGCGTTGAAGGCCCGGATTGAGATCGAAAGGCAGTGGCCCATTCATGTGGCAGTCCACCTGGAACAGGTCGAGTTGTAGACTACCCACATGCGAACGAGGTTGGTGTTCTTGATGGCGCTGATAACTGCAGCCGCGTGTGGCGGCCCGACGACGACGACCGATTCCTCGCCGGCCGCGGCAATGGCTGCTGACCGGAAATATCTGCTGGAGCGCATCGACGATGCGGCGGTGGTGCAGCTATACGCGGATGGCTTTTCCGAGCTGCCGCTCAAGGAGAAGACGCTCATCTGGCATCTGTATCAGGCGGCCATTGCCGGTCGCGACATTTACTACGACCAGCGGCACGCGCTGGCGCTGCCGATGCGCGATGTGCTCGAAGCCATCCTGACCGCGGCCAAGCCGGCATCAGGCGCCGGTGTCGCGATCGATCCGGCGACGCTCTCCGAGATCGAGCGATACACCAAGCTCTTCTGGCTGAACAGCGGGCCCTACAACAACCTCACGGCGCGGAAGTTCGTCCTGAACTGCAAGCCCGAGGCGTTTGCCGCGGCGGCCAAGTCCGCGGCCGCTGCCGGGGCGACGTTTCCGACGCAGTCGGGCGAAACGCTGAATCAGCTCCTGGCGCGCCTCGAGCCGATGTTCTTTGACCCGAATGTCGATCCGATGGTGACCGCCAAAACCCCGCCGCCCGGCAAGGACATCCTGACCGCCAGCGCCAACAACCTCTACACCGGCGTCACGCTGAAGGAAGCCGACAGCTTCAACGAGCGGTACGCGCTCAACTCCCGTCTGGTGAAGGAGAAGGGCTCGCTGACCGAGGAGGTCTATCGAATCAACGGGCGATACGGCAAGCAGATCGCCGCGATCGTGCAGCACCTCGAAGCGGCCATTCCGTTCGCCACCGAGCCGATGGTGGAAGCACTCCGCGCGCTCATCAAGTGGTACCAGACGGGTGAAACGGCGGATCGCGTCGCCTACGACATCGCATGGGTTGCCGACAAAGCTTCGCCGGTCGACACCATCAACGGCTTCATCGAGGTTTATCTCGACGCGCGCGGCGTCAAAGGCGCGTGGGAAGCACTCGTCTTCTATGTGAACCGCGAGAAGACCGAGGAGATCAAACGTCTCGCCAACGACGCCCAGTGGTTTGAAGACCGCATGCCGTGGGACGCCAAGTACAGGAAGCAGGGCGTGAAAGGCATCACCGCCAACGCCATCGACGTCGTCATCGAAACCGGCGACTCTGGACCGATTACGCCAATCGGCATCAACCTGCCGAACGATCAGGCGGTCCGCGAGACGTACGGCAGCAAGTCGGTGTCGCTGTCGAACGTCAACCTGGCCTACGACAAGTCCACGCTGCCGGCCATGCGCAGCGAGTTCGCGTGGACGCCGGAGGAAGCGGAGCGGGCGACCAAGTGGAGCGCGTTCTCCGGAGACCTGACCACGAACATGCACGAGGTCATTGGTCACGCGTCCGGCAGAGTCGCCGAACGGCTCAATGGCAACCCGCAGGCGTTCCTCAAAGAGCAGTTCTCGGCGCTCGAGGAAGCGCGAGCGGATCTCGTCGCTCTGTATTTCCTTCCCGATCCGAAGCTGGTCGAGATCGGTTTGATCAAGCGCGAAGATCAAGACGCCGTCGTGCTCGCCGAGTACGAGGGCTACGCCAAGAACGCCCTCGTTCAGCTGCGCCGGGTTCGCGAGGGCACCCAGATCGAAGAAGACCACATGCGCAATCGCCAGATGATCGTGCGGTGGCTGATGGCCAACACCAAGGCGATCGACGTGCGCAGCCGCGACGACAAGACCTATTACGTCGTGACCGACGTCACGGCGTTTCACGACGGCGTCGGCAAACTGCTCGCCGAGGTGCAGCGCATCAAGGCCGAGGGCGACTACGCCGCGGCGAAGAGCCTGTTCGACACCCATGGCGTTCATTTCGATCCGAAGTTGAGGGATGAGGTCGTCGCGCGCGTCGATCGCCTGCAGCTGCCCTCGTACACGGGTTTCGTGATGCCCAGACTCGAAGCCGCTAAAAGTGCGTCAGGCGAGATTGTCGACGTGACGATTTCGTATCCGCAGGATTTCACGCGTCAGGCGCTGGAATACTCCGCCGCGACGCGCGAGCTGCGCCGGTAGCGCAGCCGATCGGCCATGCGGCGAGCACGCTGGCTCATGATCGTTCTGACGGCGCTGCCGTTTCCGGCGGCGGCACAGTCAATCAACGCCGCGCGCTTCGCCATCCTGCAGGCCGAGGACCGCCGCGCGGCGACGGCGGCCGATCTGGCGACCCTTCGCGCCGGCGTCCGCAGCGGCGATCCGCAGACCGCGCGCGTCGCAGTCCGCGCGCTTGGCCGGCTGGAGCGCCCGGTGCTCATTCCCGACATCCTTCCTGCGCTGACGAGTCGATACAGCGAGGTTCGGACCGACGCCGCGCACGCCGTGGCGCAGGCGGCAGCCGGCAGCCGTCGTGGTGCGACCGGTGGACCCGGTGCCGCGGCGATCCTGGCGAGGCTGGTTGACGCCATCGAAGACGAGGACGACAGCGACGTTCGCGGCGCCCTGGCCGAAAGCATCGGACGATTGACGTACGCGGGCGCCGAGACAGTCGCCGACGCGCAGGACGCTCTCGTCGACCTCGCCCGCAGCGAAACGGCGGTCCTCGATCGGCTCGGCGTGGCGAAGGGATTCGAAGCGCTGGTCCGTGTGAACAAAGGTATGACGTTGACCGGCCCGGCCATCGATCTGCTGAAGCAGCTGGCCGGTCTCGAGGCTCCTCCGGCGGCAGAGTCCAACGATGCCCCGCCTCGCGCCCCTCTGCCCACGGCGAAGCCCGACCCACTCCGCGATACGCGCGTACGCCGGCTGGCGGTCGAGGCGCTGTCGACGGCTGGTGTTCTCGATGAGGCCGGCATCGAGCTCGCCCAAGGGGACGTCGATCCACAGGTGCGCCGGCTGGCGACGCGTGCCGCGGCGCGGGCGCACTTTCAGCCTGCACTGATGCGCGGCCTGCAGGATGGGTCCCCGATGGTTCGATTGGAAGGGATTCGCGGGCTGCCCGACGCCGCGGGCCGTGACGCGTGCCCGCTGGCCCTGGGTTCAACCGCCGATGATGACATCCATGTCGTGCTTCAGGCGGTCGACCAGCTCTCTCTGTGCGCCGAGGTCCCAACCGCGGTCACGTTCCTGGCCGAATCAGCCGCAGATCGGACCGCGCTCGGCGACCCGCGCGGCTGGCATCGTTCGGCCCACGCGCTGGTGTCGCTCGCAGCCGCCTCACCGGAAAAAGCGACGCCGCTCGTGGCGGGCTTCGTGGAGTCGCCGAATCCTTTCGTCCGCGTTTACGCGGCGCGTGCTGCCGAGCGCCTCAAGGATGGAGCGATGTTGGAGCGGCTGGCCACCGATACCGACGACAACGTCGTCGAAGCGGCGGTGGAGGGGCTGGTCAAAGTATCAGGACGAGCGGCCACGGCGCGGTTCACCGCCGCGTTGCAGCGCCGCGGCTACCAGGCCATTCGCGCTGCCGCGCGGGCGCTCGAACTCGCCGAGCCGAGCCCGGAGACAATCGGGGCTCTCAACGCGGCGCTCGATCACTTGATCGAAGAGGGCCACGACAATTCGGCTGATGCGCGAAGCGCAATCATCGCGACACTCGAAAAGCTCGGCGCGCCGGTCAAGCCGAGATCGGCGAAGGCGGTGGCGGCATCGGCGCTGAATCTCGACGACCTGCGCCGGCTCGCTTCTCCTCGCGCCCGCATCACGATGCGTGGCCTTGGCGTCATCGACGTGGCCCTGCTCACCTGGGAAGCACCGGCGACGGTCCTCCAGTTCGCCAGGCTGGCCGACCGCGGCTATTACAACGGCCTGACGATTCACCGTGTCGTGCCGAATTTCGTCTTGCAGGGAGGCAGCCCGGCGGCCAACGAGTACGTCGGGCACCCTGATTACATGCGCGACGAAGTGGGTCTGTGGCCGCATGTTCGCGGTGCGCTCGGCATCTCCACCCGTGGGCGCGATACCGGCGACGCGCAGTTTTTCATCGATCTCGTCGACAACCCGCGCCTGGACCACGAGTACACGGTGTTCGCGCAGATCATCACAGGCGCGGAGGTCGCGGACCGCGTGCTCGAAGGCGACGTCATCGAGTCGATTCAGATATTGGCCGGACGATAGGATGGGAAGAGCGCCGAACCGAGGATCTCGCTTGTGTTTTCCTCCCGCCTCCCACCCGATCTGACGCCAAACCGCTTGACGGCGGCCCTCGAACGGCGTCGACACGCACATCAGCGGGTCATCGATCTCACGCTGTCAAATCCCACGCGAGCCGGACTCGAATATCCGGCCGATCTCCTCGCGCCACTGGCGCACGCACGCGGACTGGTTTACCGACCGCAGGCCCTTGGGCTGCGAGAAGCCCGCGAGGCCGTCGCCGCCGATTACGCGCGGCGCGGTATTCGTATTCCATCGGATCGCATTGCCGTGACCGCCAGCACCAGCGAAGCGTATTCGGTGCTGTTCAAGCTGTTCTGCGAACCCGGCGCTGAGGTCCTGGTGCCTCGTCCAAGCTATCCACTCTTCGAGCATCTCGCGCGCCTGGACGCGGTGACGGCCGTGCCGTACGACCTCGAGTACCACGGGGTTTGGTCCGTCAACGTCGCCAGTCTCGCGCGCGCAGTAACCGAGCGGACGCGGATCATTCTGGCCGTCAGCCCGAACAATCCCACGGGTTCGTATCTGAAGCAGGGCGAACTGGCTGAAATCGACGCGGTCAGTCACCCGCGCGGACTGCCGCTCGTCATCGACGAGGTGTTTGCTGATTACCCGCTGTCTGAGGGACCTGCGCCGGCGAGCGCCCTCTCGGCAACAAACGGATTGACGTTCGGGCTGGGAGGTTTCTCGAAATCGATTGGCCTGCCGCAGGTCAAGCTCGGCTGGATCGCGGCGGTGGGTCCAGTAGAACCAGTGACCGAGACCATGCGCCAGCTCGAGTTTGTCTGCGACACATATTTGTCGGTTTCGACGCCGGTTCAAGCCGCCGCGGCCGAATTGTTCGCGCGAGGTGCCGGAGTCCGGTCAGCCGTTCACGAACGGCTACGTTCGAACTATCGGCGACTGCGCGGCATGGTAGAAACGATTCCAGCGTGCCGGCTGCTCGACGTCGAGGGCGGGTGGTACGCGACGATTCAGGTACCAACCTTGATGCCGGAAGACGATCTCGTCATCAGCCTTCTCGAAACTGAAGGTGTGCTCGTGCACCCCGGCTTCTTCTTTGACTTTGCTCGCGAGTCGTTTCTCGTCCTCAGTCTGCTGCCGCGTCCCGCTGATTTCGACGAGGGTGTGCAGGCGATCCTGCGGCACCTCGATTGCACGGCCGGTCGTACATGACCTCACGGCGCGCAGGTCTGCTCATCCCGTTGTTCTCGTGCCCCAGCTCGCTCAGCTGGGGCATCGGCGATTTCCGGGACGTCGCGGTCATGTCGGCATGGCTGGCATCAGCCGGTCAGCGCGTGCTTCAGCTGCTGCCGCTGAACGAGATGGAGCCCGGACAGCACTCGCCGTATTCAGCCATCACGGCGATGGCGCTCGACCCGATTTACATCCATGTTCCCGCTGTCCCGGACTTTCGCGCGATTGGTGCGGAAGGGTCGCTCGATACCGACGACCGGCAGCGGCTCGCCGCCGTGCGGGCCGCGGCGAATGTGGAGTACGCAGCGGTCCGTGACTTGAAGTCGCGCGCGCTCGACGCCGCGTTCGGGCACTTCCTGGAAGCGGAGTGGCGGCAGGCCTCACCTCGTGCGCGAGAACTGCGGAAGTACTGCCAGGCGCAGGCGTGGTGGCTCGACGACTACGCGCTCTACCGCGCGATTCGACGGCGTGAGGAGTGGCGTCCCTGGAGCGACTGGCCGGCGCCGCTAAGAGATCGCGAACCCGCGGCGTTGACGGAGGCTCGGAACGAGCTCGCGACCGAGATGCTGCACGTGCAATACCTCCAATGGGTGGCCGACGGTCAATGGCGTGCGTCGAAACAGGCGGCCAACGCTGCCGGCGTCGCCATCTTCGGCGATCTGCCGTTCATGGTCGATGGCGACAGCGCGGACGTCTGGGCGAATCAACACCTGTTTCGCCTCGATATGTCGCTGGGCGTTCCTCCCGATGCGTTCAGCGCGACCGGTCAGGACTGGGGCATGCCGGTCTACCGATGGGACGTCATCGCCGCGGAGGATTTCGGCTGGCTCAGAGCACGGGCACGGCGCTGCGCGGCGCTCTTCGACGGCTATCGCCTGGATCACCTCGTCGGCTTCTACCGTACGTACGGGCGGCCACGTGACGGCGGCCCGCCCGTCTTCTCGCCCGCCGACGAGCCCGATCAGATCGCGCTGGGCGAGCGTGTGCTCGAAGTCTTCCTCGCGTCCGGTGCCGAGTTGATTGCGGAGGACCTCGGCCTCGTGCCTGATTTCGTTCGGGAGTCGATGACGCGACTGGGGGTGCCGGGGTTCCGCGTCGCACGCTGGGAGCGTGAGTGGGATGTCGAAGGCGAGCCGTTCAAGGATCCGGCCGCCTTCCCCGCGCGGTCAGTCGTCACCTCGGGCACGCACGATACAGACACGTTGGCCGAATGGTGGGCTGAGGCGTCAGTCGCGGAGCGGGACCAGATGGCGCGGGTTCCCACTGTTGCCGCACTGTGTGGCGCCATCGATCTCATCGAGGCCGCTTACATGCCGGACGTGCGCGACATCCTCATTGCGTCACTGTTTGCGGCAGGATCCGATCTGCTCTTGATGCCCATTCAGGACGTGTTCGGCTGGAGCGATCGGATCAACGTTCCGGCCACGGTCAATGACCGCAACTGGACCTACCGGCTCCCCTGGCCAGTCGATGCGTTCGACGAGGTCGCCGATGTTCGCGAACGGCGCGACCGTCTACGCGCGTGGGCGGTTGCATCGGGCCGCCTGATGCTCGAAGGCGTGGCCAGCCTGCCTCGCGTGCGATAATCGAAGGTTCATGGCGACACTCCGTCCATTCCGGGCGCTGCGCCCGCGGCCGGCCGATGCCGCACGCATCGCCGCCGTTCCGTATGACGTTGTCAGCACCGACGAAGCTCGGGCCCTGGCCGATGGCAATCCCTCGAGCTTCCTCCATGTTTCGCGCGCAGAAATCGAATTTCCCGTCGGCGCCGATCCGCACACGGCCGAGGTTTACGATCGTGCTGCGGCCAATTTCGCCGCGCTCAGGGCCTCGTCGCTGGAACTCGAGGCTGAGCCGGCACTGTATCTCTATCGCCTTCGCCTGGGCGATCACCAGCAGACCGGCCTGGCCGGCTGCTTCTCCCTCGACGAATACGATCACGACATCATCAAGAAGCACGAGCGCACCCGGCGCGACAAGGAAGACGACCGCACCCGACACATGCTGGCGCTTCGCGCTCAGACGGGTCCGGTCTTCCTGACCTATCGGGGATCCGCCGACGTCGACGCGATCGCTGCGCGGAACGTTGAGCGTGCCCCGCTGTTCGACTTCACGGCCCCCGACGACGTTCGACACACGTTGTGGCCGGTGACGGGTCCCGATCGGGGCGCGCTCGTCGACGCATTTGCCTGCGTCCCGGCGCTCTACATCGCCGACGGTCACCACCGCGCCGCCAGCGCCGCACGCGCGCGAGATGAAATGCGGAGCAACGGCCTTTCGCCGACCATCTTGGGCGACGGCGCCGATGTCAACGCAGTACTGGCGGTGGCATTTCCGCACGACCAGACGCAGATCCTCTCCTACAACCGTGTCGTGAGGGATCTCCGCGGAATGACCCCGGATGCGTTTCTGACGAAGCTCGACGCGGCCTTTTCCGTCGTTCCCGGACCCGCGACGCCGGTCCGGCGCGGTGAACTGTCGATGTTCTTCAACGGCCAGTGGTGGACGCTTCGTCCGCGTGTGGTGGCTGACTCATCGGATCCGATCGGGTCACTCGACGTGAGCGTGTTGCAGCAGCAGCTGCTCGCGCCGATCCTCGGAATCGCCGACGTCCGGACCGATAAGCGGATCGACTTCGTCGGTGGTGTCAGGGGCACTGCGGCGCTCGAGCGCCTCGTCACGAGCGGTCACGCCGCCGTTGCGTTCTCACTCTTTGCGGTCAGCGTCGCTGACCTGATGGCCGTGTCAGATGCCGGTGAAATCATGCCGCCGAAGAGCACGTGGTTCGAGCCCAAGCTGCGTGATGGGCTGCTGATCCACGTGATCTGACCGACTCCCTGCGGAGATGTTCATGACGACCACGATTCAGCGTGTTTTCAACTTCTCGGCCGGACCGGCGGTGATGCCGCTGCCCGTGCTCGAAGAAATTCAGCGCGATCTGATTGCACTGCCGGGCATCGGCATGTCGATTCTCGAGATCAGCCATAGGTCGAAGGCCTTCGAGGCGATTCTCGCGAAGACCGAATCCGATATCCGGGCTTTGGCGTCGGTGCCGGCGAACTACAAGGTGCTCTTCCTCCAGGGCGGCGCGAGCACCCAGTTCTCGATGGTGCCGATGAATCTCATGACCGCAGGCGGGACGGCCGATTACATCGACGCTGGATCGTGGGCCGAGAAAGCCTACAAAGAGGCGAAGCGCCTCGGTAATGCGAAGCTGGCCGCCACGACCAAGAGCGAGAACTACTGCCGGCTGCCGCAGCCGCACGAGCTGCAGCTCACGCCGGGCGCCGACTACGTCCACATGACCTCGAACAACACGATCGAGGGTACTGAATACAAGGCGCTGCCCGACGTCGGATCCGTCCCGCTCGTGAGCGACACATCGTCGGACATGTTCAGCCGGCCGATTGACGTCGCCCGGCACGGTCTCATCTACGCCGGCGCCCAGAAGAATCTCGGACCGGCGGGCGTGACGATCGTGGTCGTCCGCGATGACCTGCTGCAGCGCTCGGTCGAGAAAAAGGCCTCTCTGCCGACGATGATGAACTACGCGGTGCACGCGGAAAACGGATCGATGTACAACACGCCGCCGACGTTTGCGGTCTACGCCGTCGGGCTCGTCATGAAGTGGTTGCTGGCCAATGGCGGCCTGCCGGCAATGCTCGCCGCCAACGAACGCAAGGCAGCGAAACTTTACGCGGAGATCGACCGCACCGGGTTCTATCGCGGCACAGCCAAGAACGACTGCCGTTCGCTGATGAACATCACGTTCCGGCTGGCGACCGAGGATCTCGAGAAGCAGTTCGTCAAGGAATCGACCGCCGCGGGACTCGACGGGTTGAAAGGCCATCGGTCGGTGGGCGGCATGCGCGCGTCGCTCTACAACGCGTTTCCCGACGCTGGCGTGGAGGCGCTCGTCGCCTTCATGAAGGAGTTCGAGCGAACGCGCGGATGAGCGGCTACTGACCAGTGGCCGGACGAAACCGCCGTCGCCGTCGACGCCGCCGTCTTCGTCGCGGCGCCTGCTCGTCCTCAGGCGCCGTGCCCGCCGGCCGGTTCGCGGCTTCCGTGCGGAGCGCGTTCCAGTGGTTCACGAGTTCGGGCGATCCGCCGTGGATTTCGAGCCATGTCAGCGCGTCCGGAAAAATGTTGCGTCGCGTCAGTGCCTGCTGCGCCCGCGGGCTCGCGTTGACGTCGAGCAGCCGCCGCTGCAGCGACAGTAGATGGCGCAGGTGCTCCACATCGCGGCGCGCGAGCGGGAGATCGCCGAGGCGGGGTCCCACTGGCCGGCGACGCGCATCGGCCTGGTCGCGCTCGGGCGAGGGTGGTCGGCCGAGCTGCGGTGCGAGCCCCAGCGGGACGAGCAGGCTGCCGAGCAGAATCGCGTTGGTCAAGCGATCGGGCGTAGCCTCGAAGCGGGCGCGATACGCGTCGACGCGCGCGAGCGATTGCCAGAGCGCGTCCGAAGCGCCCGCGTGAAGCTCGGCAGACACAGGTTCCAGCAGCCCGGCGCTGGCCAGCAGGCGGAACGTTCTCTCCGACGATCCGGCGCGGAGAATCTTGTAGTACTCCTCGAGTAGGCGCGGCGGCGAGGTGCGGACCATCTCGTGCCGCAGCATCGCGATCGCCTCCATGATCGGCGCATCGATTGCGAAGTCGAGGCGCGCCGCCAGCGCGACGGCGCGAAGCATCCGGACCGGATCCTCGAGAAAGCGGACTTGCGGATCGCCGATGCAACGCACGACGCCGGTGCGCAGATCTTCAAGACCGCCGGTGTAGTCGATGATCGAGAACGTCGCGATGTCGTAGAAGAGGGCGTTGATCGTGAAGTCGCGGCGAAACGCGTCTTCTTCAGGTGTGCCGAACGTGTTGTCGCGGTGGATGAGATGCTCGTCGCGATGCCGTCGCTCGATCAACGGCAGCCCATCGCCGGCCGGCAGCTGTTCCTCGCTATGGAGGACGGGCGCAGGCACGCCGTCCTGGGCGATCTCTTCACCCGGTTGCAGCTGCCGTCTGAACGTCGCGACCTCGATGATCTTCGGGCCGAACCTCACATGCGCCAGCCGGAACCGCCGTCCGATGATCCAACAATTCCGAAAGAGCTTTTTGACCTGGTAGGGATGTGCCGACGTGCCGACGTCAAAGTCCTTGGGCCGACGCCCAAGCAGCAGGTCGCGCACGCTCCCACCGACGAGGTAGGCCAGATGTTCCGCCTGACGCAATCGATACAAGACCTTCAATGCGTCCGGGTCGACATCACGACGCGAGAGCGTGTGCTGGGCGCGTGGAATCACGCGCGGCTCGGTCATTGCGCTCGGATTGTACCAAATCGCCCGATGCGCGCGACTAACTACCTTGCTCGTCAGCAGGTTAGAGCCAACTTAGCACTGTGCTACCATCCCGGCTATGCGACGCGGCGCGCTCGTCGTGGCAGGGCTTCTGATTCTCACGCCCGTCCTGGTCCAGGCCCAGGATCCGCTGGCCCGGGCCCGGCAGCTTTACAACGACCGGCGGTTCGAAGCGGCCGCGCTGGCCGCAGAGGAAGCGCGGTCCCCTGAACGGGCCGACGCGGTCGACCTCATCATCGCGAGAGCGTTCCTCGAGCGGTTTCGCGAGAGCGCCTCGCAGAGCGATCTGACGACCGCTCGCGAGCGGTTGCGACGTAC
>Ga0111538_10007104_pt1 | contig 15123 bp, 11 predicted proteins | sample SoiMethybrSBSTD1_FD_79669 | JGI IMG/M metagenome (GOLD analysis project Ga0111538, IMG submission 79669) | Bulk soil microbial communities from a Populus tree surrounding site in Tennessee, USA - Soil MetaG P. TD hybrid SBSTD1 (version 2)... | ecosystem: Environmental > Terrestrial > Soil >...
CCGCAGAGCCTCGACGAGGTGCGGCCCGGCTGCTACGACGTCCACGAGCGGGTCAAGGACATGGACGCCGGCGGCGTGCTGGCCTCGATGAACTTCCCGTCGTTCCCCACCTTCACCGCCCGCACGTTCCTGAGCGACGACATCGAGCTGTCGAACGCCCTGGTGCGGGCCTACAACGACTGGCACATCGACGAGTGGTGCGCCACCTACCCCGGCCGCTTCATCCCCATGGCGGTGCCCGCCATCTGGGACGCCGAGCAGACGGCCGCCGAGGTGCGGCGCACCGCGGCCAAGGGCTGCCACTCGCTGAGCTTCACCGAGAACCCGGCGGCGCTCGGCTACCCGAGCTTCCACGACGACTACTGGGACCCGGTGTGGCAGGCCTGCGTCGACACCGGCACCGTGCTGTCGGTCCACCTGGGGTCGTCGGGCCGCCTGTCGATCCCGGCGGTCGACTCGCCGCCCGACGTGATGATCACGCTGCAGCCCATGAACATCCAGTCCGCGGCAGCCGACCTGCTGTGGTCGCGGGTGCTGAAGACCTACCCCGACCTGCGCATCGCCCTGTCCGAGGGCGGCACGGGCTGGATCCCCTACTTCCTCGACCGCGTCGACCGCACCTACGAGATGCACCGCGCCTGGACGCAGCAGGACTTCGGCGGCCGGCTGCCCAGCGAGGTGTTCCGCGAGCACTTCCTCACCTGCTTCATCAGCGACCCGGTCGGCGTCGAGCTGCGCGAGCGCATCGGCGTCGACAACATGTGCTGGGAGGCCGACTACCCCCACAGCGACTCGATGTGGCCCACCGCCCCCGAGGAGCTGCACGCCGTGTTCGCGGCCAACGCCGTGCCCGACGACCACGTCCGCAGGATGACGCACGAGAACGCGATGCGGTGGTACTCGTTCGACCCCTTCGCCCACGTGCCGAAGCACGAGGCGACGGTCGGCGCCCTCCGCCGCAGGGCGGCCGGCCACGACGTGTCGATCATGTCGCGCAGCACCCGGGTGCGCACCGCCGACGAGAAGCTCGAGGGGTTCCGGTCGCGGGCCCGCCGGGCCATCGCCGCCGGCGCGGCGAGGTGAGCCCGATGTCGTCGCCGGACCGTGCGACCGACGGCCCGACCGCGAGGAGGAAGATGTCGCTGGTCGGCTTCATGCAGGCCGGCAACGTGACGGTGTACTCGGGCTCGTGGCGCCATCCCGCCACCGAGCACGGCTTCCTCACCGGGGGCTTCTACGAGAAGCTCGGCCGCACCCTCGAAGAGGGCTGCTTCGACATGATGTTCTTCGACGACCGGCTGGCGATGCCGGGCATCTACGGCGGGTCGGTGGCCGACGCCGTGCGCCTCGGCGCCCGCCCGGTGAAGCTCGACCTGAGCATCGTGCTGGGGCTCGTGGCCGGCGCCACCCGCCACATCGGCCTGGGCGCCACCTACTCCACGACCTACTACTCGCCGTTCCACGTCGCCCGCACGTTCGCCACGCTCGACCACCTCTCCGGCGGCCGGGCGGCCTGGAACGTGGTCACCTCGGTCAACGACGGCGAGGCGCAGAACTTCGGCGTCGACGCCCACCTCGGCCACGACGCCCGCTACGACCGGGCCGACGAGTTCCTCGAGGCCACCACCGGCCTGTGGGACACGTGGGACGACGACGCCCTCGTGCTCGACCGCGAGTCGGGCGTGTTCGCCGACCCCGACAAGGTGCGGGCCCTCGACCACGACGGCGAGTGGTTCCGGGTCAAGGGGCCGCTCACCGTCCCCCGGTCGCCGCAGGGCCGGCCGCTGCTGATGCAGGCGGGCTCGTCCGGCCGCGGGCGAGACTTCGCGGCGCGGTGGGCCGAGCTCATCTTCACGGGCGACCCCAACATCGACGTCGCCCGCTCGCACTACAAGGACCAGAAGGAGCGCATCGCCGCGGGCGGGCGCGACGCGGCCTCGGTCAAGATGCTGCCGATGGCCTACACGGTCATCGGCGAGTCCCGGGCCCACGCCGAGGAGCGCGAGCAGGTCTTCCTCCACGACCTCGTCGATCCCCAGGCCTCGCTCACCCTGCTGTCCGAGCTGATGAACCACGACTTCTCGGGCATGGCGCTCGACGACCCGATCACCGACGAGCTCGTCGAGTCGGTGTCGGGCATCCGCGGCCTCGTGCAGAACCTGCGCCAGCACATCGGCGACACGGTTACCCTCGGCGACCTGGCCGGCCACCGCGCCACCCTGCTGCAGGGCCCCCGGTTCGTCGGCACCGCCCGCGAGGTCGCCGACCAGATGGAGGAGTGGTTCGAGGGCGACGCCTGCGACGGCTTCGTCATCGCCGCCACGCACGTGCCCGGCGCCTACGAGGACGTCGTCCGGATGGTCGTCCCCGAGCTGCAGCGCCGCGAGCTGTTCCGCACCCGGTACACGGGGTCGACGCTCCGCGAGACCCTCGGCCTCGAGCGGCCCGCCGTCGCCCACCATGCCTGACCCGGCCGGTCCCGCCGGGTGGGCCGCCACGTCCGGCGGCCCGCTGCGCGGGCTGCGGGTCGTCGAGGCGGCCACGCTCGCCGCGGGACCGATGGTGGGCACCGCGCTCGGCGAGTTCGGCGCCGAGGTCGTCAAGGTCGAGCCGCCCGGGGCGGGCGACCCCATGCGCACGTGGGGCAACCGCCGCCACGGCATCGCGCTCGTGTGGAAGAGCGTGGGCCGCAACAAGCGGTGCGTCACCCTCGACCTGCGCCGGCCCGAGGGCCAGCAGCTCATGCACCGGCTGCTCGACGTCAGCGACGTGCTCGTCGTCGGCAACCGACCCAGTGCGCTCGCCCGGTGGGGCATCGACTACGCGGCGGTGCACGCGGCCCACCCCCACGTCGTGATGCTGCACGTGTCCGGCTACGGCCGGGGCGGCCCCAAGAGCGACCGCCCCGGCTACGGCACGCTGGCCGAGGCGATGAGCGGCTTCGCCCAGGTGGTCGGCCAGCCCGACGGGCCCCCCACGCTGCCGCCCTTCATGCTGGCCGACGGGGTGGCCTCGCTGGCCGCCACGTACGCGGTGATGATGGCGCTCTACCACCGCGACGTCCACGGCGGTCAGGGTCAGCTCGTCGACGTGAACCTGATCGAGCCCCTGGCTCGCCTCATCGAGTCGTCGACCCTCGCCTTCGACCAGCTCGGCGTCAGCCCGGGCCGGGTCGGCAACCGGCTCGACGCCAGCGCCCCCCGCAACGCCTACCGCACGGCCGACGACCGCTGGATCGCCATCTCCAGTGCCTCGCCCAGCATCGCCGGGCGCGTGTTCCGGGCCATCGGCCGCGACGACCTGGCCGACGACCCCGACTACGTCGACCCGGTCCGGCGCCAGGAGCGTGCCGCCGAGGTCGACGCCCTGGTCGCCCAGTGGGTCGTCGCCCGCACGCTCGCCGACGCCATGGCGGTCTTCGAGGCGACCGAGGTCACCGCCGCCCCCGTGTACGACGCCGAGCAGCTGCTCGCCGACGAGCACCTGCGGGAGCGCGGCACCTACGTCCGGGTCGACGACGCCGACCTCGGCCCGGTCACCGTGCAGGCGCCGGTGGCGCAGCTCAGCGAGACGCCGGGCCGCATCGACCACCTCGGGCGGGCCCTCGGCGCGGACAACGAGACGGTCTACGGCGAGCTGCTCGGCCTCGACGCCGACCGCCTCGCCGAGCTGCGGGCGGCAGCGGTCATCTGATCACCGAGAGCAGGAGGGGAACGATGATGCGGGCACCGCGGGCCCGGCGGTCCGAGCTGGCGACACCGGCCAGCAGCGAGCGCATGTGCGAGAAGGCCGCCACGGCCGGCGCCGACCTCGTCTTCCTCGACCTCGAGGACGCCTGCGCCCCCGTGGCCAAGGAGGGCGCCCGGTCGATCGCGGTGGCGGCGCTCACCGGCCAGGACTGGGGGCGCACCGTGCGGGCCGTCCGGATCAACGGCCTCGGCACGCCGTGGTGCCACGGCGACGTCATCGAGGTCGTCACCGGCGCCCGCGAGGCGCTCGACGTCATCATCGTGCCCAAGGCGCGCTCGGCTCGCGACGTGTGGTGGGTCGACGTGCTGCTGACCCAGCTCGAGGCGAAGCTGGGCCTCCGTCGGCGCATCGGGCTCGAGGTGCTGATCGAGGAGTCGGAGGGCCTGGCCAACGCCGTCGAGATCGCGCAGGCCAGCGACCGGCTGGAGGCGATCATCTTCGGCGCCGGCGACCTGTCGGCGTCGCAGCGGGCCCGGGTCGACGGCAACTTCGACCCGGTGAGCGACTACCCCGGCGACTTCTGGCACTTCGCCCGCTTCCAGGTCGTCACCGCGGCGCGGGCCGCGGGCATCGACGCCATCGACGCCCCGTTCCCCGCCTACCAGGACCCCGACGGCTACCGGCGCAGCGCCACGCACGCCAGCCTGCTCGGCTTCGACGGCAAGTGGGCCATCCACCCGTCGCAGATCGCCATCGCCCACGAGGTGTTCTCGCCCACCGAGGGCGAGATCGCCGACGCCCGGGCGTCGATCGAGACCTACCGGCGGTCCGAGGCCGAGGGCGTGGGCGCCATCGGGCGCGACGGCCGGCTGGTCGATGCCGCCCACATGCGCCTGGCCGAGAACACGCTGCTCAAGGCGGAGCTCGCCCGCGGCGAGCGGGACGGAGCCGGGACCGCCCCGCCGCCGCCGGGAGACGGCCCGGACGCGGAGGCCGGGGCATGAGCTCGGACGACACCGAGATCCCCGCCGACGACCTCGGCGCCGCCGGACTGCGCCTCGAGCGCGACGGCGTCATCGCCTGGTGCACCATCGACCGGCCGGCGGCGCGCAACGCCTTCACGCCGGCGATGTACTTCGGCCTCAAGCGGGCGGTCCGCCTGGTCAACACCGACCCCGACCTGCGGGCGCTCATCATCACCGGCACGGGCGACGTCTTCGCCCCGGGCGGTGACCTCGGCGGCCGCGAGGAGCCCGGCGACCGGCTGCCCGACGGCCTCGGCCACGAGATCCTGCCGTTCCTCGCCATCCGCGACAGCCCCGCCCCCGTGATCGCCGCCGTCAACGGCATCTGCCAGGCCGGCGGCCTGCTGGTGGCGATGATGGCCGACATCGCGGTGGCCAGCGACCGGGCGACGTTCCGGGTCCCCGAGCTGTTGCGCGGCATCCCGGATGCCACCTACGCCGCCGCCCTGCCCGCCCACGTCGGCGTGGCGGTCGCCCGCGACCTGCTGCTGTCGGCCCGGCGCTTCGACGCCGCCGAGGCCCAGCGGCTCGGCGTCATCTCCCGGGTCGTCCCCCACGACGACCTGCGGGCCGCGGCGGTCGAGGCGGCCGAGCAGGTGCTGCAGACCGCGCCCGAGGCGCGGGTGCACGTCAAGCGCATGCTCAACCAGCGCTACGGCGACATCGACTACCAGACGATGTTCTGGGCGCTCGACCACTCGCCCGAGCCGCGCGAGGGCATGCGGGCGTTCATGGAGAAGCGGCCACCCGGCTGGGTGCCGCACGGCGACGGGGGGACCGAGACGTGAAGACCCACCGGGTCGTCCAGTGGGCGACCGGCAACATCGGCACGCGGGCCATGCGCAGCGTGATCGAGCACCCGGCCCTCGATCTCGTGGGCGTGTACGTCCACTCGCCCGCCAAGGCCGGGCGGGACGCGGGCGAGCTGTGCGGCACCGACCCGGTCGGCGTCGCGGCGACGAACGACGTCGACGACGTGCTCGCCCTCGCCCCCGACTGCGTGCTGTACATGCCCCGCGCCCTCGACACCGACGACGTGTGCCGCCTGCTGGCCGCCGGCGCCAACGTGGTGACGACCCGGGGCGAGTTCCACCACCCCGCCAGCATGGACCCGGCGCTCCGCGAGCGGGTCGAGGCGGCCTGCGCCGCCGGCGGCACGTCGATCCACAGCACGGGCAGCAGCCCCGGCTTCATCACCGAGGCGGTGCCGCTCGTGCTGTCGTCGATCGAGCGGCGCCTCGACGGGATGACGATCGACGAGTTCGCCGACCTCTCCCAGCGCGACTCCCCCGGGTTGCTGTTCGAGGTCATGGGCTTCGGCAGGGCGCCGGCCGACTTCGACGAGCGCCGGCTGTCGCACGGGCGGACCAGCTTCGGCCCGTCGCTGCGCCTCGTGGCCGAGACGCTCGGCCTGCCGCTCGACGACGTCCAGGCCAGCGGCGAGCTGGCCGTCGCCAGCCGCACCGTCGAGATCGCGGCCGGCACGCTCGAGGCCGGCACCGTCGCCGCCCAGCGGCTGACGGTCACCGGGATGCGGTGCGGTCACGCCCTGCTGCGCTTCCGGGCCTCGTGGTACTGCACGACCGACCTCGACCCGGCGTGGGTCGTCCGGCCGACCGGCTGGCACATCACCGTCGACGGCGACGCCCCGCTCGACGTCGACCTGCGCTTCCCGGTGCCGCTCGAGCGCATGGGTGCGGTCTCGCCGGGCTACACGGCCCACCGCGCCGTCAACGCGGTGCCGGTCGTGTGCGCCGCGGCCCCCGGCATCCGCACGACGGTGGACCTGCCCCAGATCGTCGCCACGCTGGCCTGACCCTCGCGAGCCGGGCCAGTCCGGCGACGGCCGTCCCGGCGATACACCGGATTCTTCCCGGGACCCGCATCGGGGTGGAGGGCGAGGGACGAGGGGCGAGGCAATGGGTTCCGCCCGGGGGGGTCGAGGCGATGGGTTCCGGATACGGAACCATGTCCTCGACCTCGCCGCGGCGGAACCCATCGCCTCGGCGCCACGGGGGGTCCCCCGAGCCCACCAGGGCCGCCGCTCGACGATCGACTCCATAGACGGAGCACAGGCTCGCTGGTGGGCAGAACGGTCGGCGGCGATCGTGCCCGGGTCGCCAACCGACGCCGAGGTCTGACCACCGACCGTCGACGGCCCCCACTCGTCGGGCGCCGGCGCCCGAGCCGACCGACGGATCCGGCGAGGCACCGGGTTCCGCAATCCCGAGCCCGAGGACACGGTTCCGCATTCGGAACCCATCGCCTCGACACCCCCCGACTCGGAACCCAACGCGTCGGGGCCCACACCGGCACCCACATCCGGCGTCCGCCCCGCCCGGCGCCGACGTCGAGCCGACACGAGCCGACCGATCCGGCGAGGCACCGGGTTCCGCAATTCCGAGCCCGAGGACACGGTTCCGCATCCGGAACCCATCGCCTCGACCCCCCTGACTCGGAACCCATCGCCTCGGGCCCACAGCGCGACGGCATCCGGCCAGCCCATCGCCGGCGACCGACAGGACCCGACCGACGGATCAGGCGAGGCACCAGGTTCCGCGATCCCGAGCCCGAGGACACGGTTCCGCACCCGGAACCCATCGCCTCGCCCCCCCCAGAATCGGAACCCATCGCCTCGGGGGCGCACACGGCACCCGCACCCGGCCCACGCCCGGCCCGACGCCGGCGCCGACGCCGACGCCGAGCCGACACGAGCCGGCGGGTCAGGTGGCGGCGCCGTCGACCTTCAGGGCGATGATCCTGTCCCAGTCGTAGCCGAGGTCGACGAGCACGTCGTCGGTGTGCTCGGCGAACGTCGGCGCCCGGCGCAGCTCGGGTGGCTGCTCGTCGAACTGCACGGGGCTGGCGACCAGCTCGTAGTCGCCCCCGTCGTCGCCCCGCACCGTGGCGAGGTAGCCGTTGCTGCGCACCTGCGGGTCGTCGCCCACCTGCAGCGTGTCCTGCACCGGCGCCCAGGGGCCGCTGAGGGTGGCCAGCCGGGTCGTCCAGTAGGCCAGCGGCTGCGCCCCGATCGCCTCGCGCAGCGCGGCGGACGCCTCGTCGACGTTGGCCTCGATGCCCTCGAGCGTCGAGAACCGCGGGTCGTCGGCCAGGTCGGGCCGGCCGACGTGCTGGCAGACGTCGGCCCAGTACCGCGTCGGCTGCAACATGACGAGCGACAGGTAGCGGCCGTCGGCCGTGCGGTAGAGCGCCGACAGCGGGTTGGCCGAGCCGACGGCACCCGTGCGCGGGGCCGTCCACGCCCGCTTCTGCAGCAGCGACGAGTCGACCGCCATGCCCATGGCCCACAGCCCGCTGCCGAGCAGGGAGACGTCGACGACCGACGGCTCGCCCGTGCGCTCGCGGGCGAACAGCGCGGCGGCGATGCCGCCGGCCAGGTTGGTGCCCGAGATCGTGTCGCCGTAGGCCGGCGCCGGCGGGGTGATGATGCCCTCGACGTCGGGCGGCGTGATGCTGGCGGCGGTGGCCCCCCGGGCCCAGAAGGCCGTCATGTCGTAGCCGCCGCGGTCGGCCTCGTCGCCCCGGGCGCCGAGAGCGCTGCCACGGGCGTAGACGATGTCGGGGTTCACGGCGCGGACGTCGTCGACGTCGATGCGGAACCGCTGCCGGCTCGACGGCAGCAGGCTCGTGAGGAACACGTCGGCCTGCCGCACCAGGTCGTCGAGCACGGCGCGGCCGCCGTCGGACGAGATGTCGAGGCCGATGCTGCGCTTGCCCCGGTTGGGGTGCTCGACGTTGGGGTTGAGGTCGCCCTCGACCACGAACGCCCCGGTGCGCCGCAGCCCGCGCTGGGGGTCGCCCGTGACGGCGTGCTCGACCTTGAGCACGTCGGCGCCCCAGTCGGAGAGCACCGCCCCCGCGGACGTGACGAAGCCGTACATGGCGACCTCGACCACCCGGATGCCGGCCATGGGCTGGTGCATCGGCGCTCTCCCTCGTGCGGCGGTGCGTGCGGGGCGCGTCAGGTGGCGGGCCGGGCGATGGTCTTCGTCTCGAGGTACTCCTCGAGGCCGGGGACGCCCATCTCGCGGCCGATGCCCGACTGCTTGTAGCCACCGAAGGGGGCGTCGGGGCCGTACCACATGCCGCCGTTGACGCTGACGGTGCCGGCCCGGATGCGGCGGGCGATGGCGGTGGCCCGGTCTTCGTCGACCCCGAACACGGTGCCCGACAGCCCGAAGATCGAGTTGTTGGCGATGGCGACCGCATCGTCGTCGTCGCGGTAGGGCAGCACGACGAGCACGGGGCCGAAGACCTCTTCCTGGGCGATCGCCGAGTCGGGGCCGACGCCCGTGATCAGCGTGGGCTCGTAGAAGTACCCGTCGGGCAGGTGGGCGGGCCGCTTGCCCCCGGTCACGACCGTGCCGCCCTCGGCGACGGCCCGCTGCACGTAGTCGTCGACCCGCCGGCGCTGGGCCTCGCTGATGAGGGGCCCCATCATGTTGGCCGGGTCGGCCGGATCGCCGACGGGGACGCCCGCCATCGTGGCCACGGTCTGCTCGACGGCCTCGTCGAACCGCGACCCGGGCACCAGCAGGCGCGAGGTGATCGCGCACCCCTGGCCGGCGTGCGAGCAGATCGTGAAGCCGGCGAACATGCCCGCCAGGTCGAGCGGGGCGTCATCCATCACCACGAAGGCCGACTTGCCGCCGAGCTCGAGGAACACCTTCTTCACCGTGGCGCTGGCGTCGGCCATGATGCGCCGCCCCGCGGCGGTGGAGCCCGTGAAGCTGATCATGTCGACCAGCGGGCTGGTGACCAGCGCCTCGCCCACCGCGACCTCGGACGACGTCAGGACGTTCACGACCCCCGGCGGGATGTCGGTCTGCTCGGCGATGACCTTGCCGAGCGCGGCCGTGACCCAGGGCGTCTGCGGCGGGGCCTTCAGCACGACGGTGCAGCCGGCGGCCAGCGCCGGGACGAGCTTCGCCAGGCTGATCTGGATCGGGTAGTTGTAGGGCACGATCCCGCCGACGACGCCCACCGGCTCCTTCTCGACCCAGCGGCTGCTGAGCCGGCCCATCGACTCGGACACGCCGAGGTCTTCGGTGAACTCGTACTTGTCGAGCAGGTCGGCGTACCAGGTGATCATCGCGGTCGGCGTCTCGAGCCCGGGGCCCTGCGTGAGCATGTGCGGCAGCCCGTTCTCGGCGATCAGCAGCGTGCGCAGGTCCTCCTGGTTGGCGACCAGGGCCTCGTGCAGCTGGCGCAGGCCGCGCGAGCGCAGCTCGACGTCGGTCGCCCACGCCGTGGTGTCGAACGCGCGGCGGGCGCTCTCGATGGCGCGGTGGGCGTCGCCGACCGTCGCGTCGGCGGCGGTGCCGAGCACCTTGCCCGTCGTGGGGTCGACGGTCTCGTAGGTGCGGTCCCCCTCGGCGGGACCGAGGTCACCGTCGATCAGCAGGCGTTCCTCGTGCCACATGTCACGGAAACTATCTTCTCCGAATCGGAGAGAGCAAGTCCCGATCGGGGCCTGACGAGGCCTCAGACGGCGGGCTCGGCCACGGCTTCGATGGACGAGGCACCGCTGTCGGGCACGCGGGGCTGGCGCCACACCTCGACGGGGAACGACACGGTCACCAGCGCGGCGAACAGCCACAGCAGGCGCTTGCCGTCGTCGGGCAGCGCGTCCATGCCGAACTGCTCGAGGTAGGCCGTGGCGGCCTCGAGGCGGGGGAAGGCGGCGTCGTAGAACGCCTCGAGCTCGTCCATCGTGCTGTCGAGGCGCTTGCCGTAGCGCGCCCCCTCGGTGGGCAGCGCCCAGTCCGCGAACGGCTCGAGGTCGGCGAAGTCGGGGGGAAGGGCGCTCACGTCGATGTCTCCTCGGCTCACGACGCAGCCGAGATCCGCACCGGCGTCGTGCTCTTCTGCCGCTCCTGGTGCTCGCGCACGTATCGGCGGGCGGTGGTGTGGAGGTGGCGCAGCAGCACCTCCTGGTCGTTGAGCGGGAACTCGGTCACCGCCCGCGACTCGAGCATGGTCTGCGTGGCCTCGAGCGTGTTGCCGTCCTGGAGGGCGTACTCCTTGAACGTCACCACCGCCAGCTCCTGCTGCAGCCGCTCGTAGGCGTTCTTCGGCGGCACGAAGTACAGCGTTCCCTCGAAGATGTGGGTGTTGTAGGAGGTCGGCCAGTAGTGGTACGTGAGGTACCAGTTCGGCTTCCACACCAGCAGCATGAAGTTCGGGAAGAAGACGAACGAGTCGATGCCCCAGGCCGGGTGCCGGGCGGGGTTGAGGCCGGGCGGCAGCTCGTCGATGCCGATGTCGGGCGCGTCCCAGGGGCCGAACAGCCCGCTGCGCAGCTTGCGCTCGATGGGCTTGACCATGCCGAGGTCCTTCGGCGGCGACATGCCGCCCCATGACGAGACCATCGAGTGGGGGCCGTCGATGTCGTAGGCCAGGGCCTCGAAGCCGACGCCCTGCAGCTTGCGCGACTCGTCGGCCACCGACTGCTTCGCGTGCAGGACGGGTGCGTGGTAGAACTCCGCGAACGCGTCGATGAAGAGCTTCCAGTTGCTGCCGATCTCGGCGCGGTACCGGTGGACCTGGGTCATCTCGTGGAACGGGTAGCCGGCGATGCCGCGGCCGAGCTCGCCCATGTAGTCGGCCACCGGCGTGCTGTCCTGGTCGTCGAGGTTCACGAACACGAACCCCTCCCACACCTCGCAGCGCACCGGCGCCAGCCCGAAGTCGGCCTTGTCGAGGTCGAAGAACTCGGACTCCTGCTGCACGAAGGTGAGCGCACCGTCGAGGCCGTAGCGCCAGCCGTGGTACTTGCAGGTGAACTGCCGGCAGGTGCCGCTGACCTCCTCGCGGGGGTCGTCGTTCCACACCAGCTTGTTGCCCCGGTGGCGGCAGATGTTGTGGAAGGCGCGGACGTCGCCCTGCATGTCGCGCACGACGACGACCGACGTGCGGGCCGCGTCGAGCTCCCTGGTGAAGTAGCTGCCGTTCCTCGGAACCTGCTCGACCCGGCCGACGTTCAGCCACGTCCGGCGGAAGATGGCGTCGCGCTCGAGCTCGTAGTGCTCGGGCGAGATCGAGTCCTCGTAGGAGACGGGGCCGGTGTCGATGCCGTAGTGCTCCGTCCATGAGCCCTCGGCAGGCTTCGTGAAGTGCGGCATGCGGTGTGGTCCCTCCGGTCGTGGCGAGGCGACGATAGCACTCGTCTCCGCTTGCGAGAAGCTTATTCTCGCGCCAGGTCGTCGTCCAGTTGCACCCGGAAGGACCGGAACGCCATCGCCAGCGCGTCGTAGGCGCCCACGGTGAACACGACGTCCATGAGCTGCTGCACGTCGAGCTCCCGCGCCAGCGCCTCCCACGTGGCGTCGGCGATCGTGGCGTCGCCGACCAGCTCGTCGACGGCGCGCAGCAGCGCGGCGTCGACCGGCGACCACCCCGGCGCATCCGGGCCCTCGGCGATGCGTGCGACCTCGGCGTCGTCGATGCCGGCCTCGCCGGCGAGCACGACGTGCTGGGCCCACTCGTACTCGGCCCGGCGCACGGCGGCGACCCGCAGCACGAGCAGCTCGCGCTGGCGCACCGACAGCGTCGTGGCGAAGAGCACGTGGCCGTTGAACGTGTGGAAGGCCCGGGCGAGGTCGGGGTGCTGTGCCAGGGTCCCCAGCACGTTCAGCCCCTTGGGACGGTCGGCACGCCGCTCGGGAAGGGGATGGCGCGGCGCCGGCGGCCGGAGGGCGGCGAGCGCCTCGCGCATCGCCTCGGGCCACGCCGCCGGGGGCAGCGGCGGGATCCGGGGGCCGTCGGTGGTTCCGCTCGTCATAGAAGCGGGACTCTACCGACGGCAGAACGCCGTTTCCACGCCGCGGCCGGCCGGTCGCGGCCGGCGCCGCAGGGCGGCGAGCCGGCGCCGCAGGGCGGCGAGCCGGCGCCGCCGCGCCCGGTGCCGATCGGCCAGGGCCCTGGGTTGCCGCCGCCCTCGTCGGAGCGTGCGAGAACCGGGGCGGGACCACCGTCGACGCCGGCCGACGCGCGAGGATCGACGGCGACATGGCCACCACCCGCCGGCTCGGCACCGAGGACTCGGCCACCCGCGCCGCTCTGCTCGACGCCGCGCAGCAGCTCCTGTTCGAGGAGGGGTACGCCGCGGTGACGTCCCGCCGTGTCGCCACCCGGGCGGAGCTGAAGCCGCAGCTCGTCCACTACTACTTCCGGACGATGGACGACCTGTTCCTCGCCCTCGTCCGCCGGGGTGCCGAGCACAACCTCGCGCGCCAGGCCGAGGCGCTGGCGTCGCCGCAGCCGCTGCGGGCGCTGTGGGAGTTCAGCACCGACCCGGTGGGCACGCGGGTGACCGTCGAGCTCTACGCCCTGGCCAACCACCGCAAGGCCCTCCGGACCGAGCTGGCGGCGTACGCCGAGCAGTTCCGCCGGCGGCAGAGCGAGGCGCTCGCCGCCGCGCTCGCGACCGCCGGGGTCGACGCCGACGAGGTCCCCCCCGACGCCGTCATGGTGCTGATGACCAGCGTGTCGCGCGTCCTCGTGATGGAGGAGGCGCTCGGGGTGACCGCAGGCCACGCCGAGATGCGCGCCCTCGTCGAGCGCTACCTCACGCGCTACGAGGGCCCTCCCGCCGACCTGTCGACCGCCGACGACGCGGGGTGACACGGCGGGTCCTCGGCATTCGGGCGACTGCCGCCCGGCCCGAGGCCGCCCTGCGTGACGCTCGCCGACGGACGGCGCGCTCAGCTCACGGACCGGTCACATCGCGCCTCACGCGGAGCGCACGCGGGATGGACAAGGTGCTAAGAGTGTGATCTGCATTCTCTCCTGCCAAGAGCAGGGATTGCGCCAGAGGGGATCCATGACAGGCAGCCAGCGACCACGGTCCGTCGCGAACGCCGGAACGCACCCTGCCGCGAGCCGGGTCCCCGTTCCCGCCGCGGTCCGGGAGCCGTAGGTGCGCCGGGTCCCGATCCGCACCAAGCTCGCCGCCGCGCTCGCCGTCCCGCTGGTCGCCATGGGCCTCGTCACGCTCCTCGAGGTGATGAGCGTCTCGGCCGACGCCCGCGAGGTCCGCGACCAGACGAACCTCGCCACCGCCACCATCGGTCCCAACGGCCTCATCACCGCGCTGCAGAACGAGCGCAACTGGGCTGCGGCCTACCTCGTCGGCATCGACGCGCAGCTGGCGATGGTGGTGAGCGGGTTCGACGCCACCCGGGCCGGCACCGACGAGGCCCTCGCCCAGTTCGAGAGCGAGATCGACCGGCGCGGCGAGGCCGCACGGGCCGCGTACGCGCCCGCCCTCGACGGCCTCACCGGCCTCGACGAGCTGCGTGCCGACATCGACGCCTCCATGGCCGCCGCCGGCGACACCCCGCGCACCGTCGCCAACATGGGCACCGCCACCGAGTTCTTCGACCGCTACACCGCGCTGATCGAGCCGTTCTTCGGCGGCATGTCGCGGATCTCGATCGCCATGGACGACCCCAAGCTGCGGCAGGGCGCGGCGCTGATGGAGACCGTCACGCGCCAGATCGAGACGGTGCCCCAGCTGACCAACCGCCTCATCCTGCCCTCCACCGCGCCGACCCGCGAGGGCGACGTCGCCGGGATCAACCGGCCGGCCGAGATCGCCGAGGTGGCCCAGCTCCAGGACACCTTCCGCCGCCAGGCCGAGGCGCTGCGCACCGCCTCGGGCCCCTACGCCGCGGTGGCCGAGGAGTTCTACCCCGAGCCGTTCACGCAGGCGCTCGACGGGCTGGCCTCCGAGGGCATCGCCACGACGCGGATCAACTTCGAGCAGCTCGTGTCGGGGCTCGACGTCGACTCGCTCGACGAGGCCTACATCGGCTACCAGGACGCGGTGGCCGAGGCGCTCCAGGCGCGGGCCGACCACCTGAACTCGTCGGCCGCCAGCCGCCAGCAGCGCTCGGGGCTGCTCATGGTCGTGACCTTCTCGGCCGCGGTGACGCTCACCGTCCTCGTCTCGCTCTCGATCACCCGCCCCCTGCGGTCGCTCACCCGCCAGGCGAAGGACATGGCCGACCACCGGCTCCCCGACGCCGTGGCCGAGATCCTCGACACCCCGCTCGGCGACGACGTCGTGGTCCCGACCGTGACGCCCGTCCGCGTGGCGACGCGCGACGAGGTCGCCGACGTGGCGGAGGCGTTGAACACCGTGCAGGACTCGGCGCTCGACCTCGCGGTCGAGCAGGCCGTGCTGCGCCGCAACATCGCCGACAGCTTCGTCAACCTCGGCCGCCGCAACCAGAACCTGCTCGGCCGCCAGCTCGACTTCATCACCGAGCTCGAGTCGAACGAGACCAACGCCGACACCCTGTCGAACCTGTTCCGGCTCGACCACCTCGCCACCCGCATGCGCCGCAACGCCGAGTCGCTGCTGGTGCTGGCGGGCATCGAA
>Ga0111538_10007105_pt1 | contig 15121 bp, 9 predicted proteins | sample SoiMethybrSBSTD1_FD_79669 | JGI IMG/M metagenome (GOLD analysis project Ga0111538, IMG submission 79669) | Bulk soil microbial communities from a Populus tree surrounding site in Tennessee, USA - Soil MetaG P. TD hybrid SBSTD1 (version 2)... | ecosystem: Environmental > Terrestrial > Soil > Tree...
ATGAGCATCCAAGCGCAATCCGCATCCGCCACCTTTGGGTCCTGGCTGAAGCGCATTCAGGTCCTGACGCCTCTGCCGGGGGTGTTCACAGCAGGGACGCTCCTGCTGGCGTACCTGGGGCTCGAGTGGGTGAGCTTCATTCACGAGTACAAGGGGCTGCCGGTCACGCCATGGAATCCTGGTGTTGGCCTGGTCTTCGCCATCCTGATTCTGAAAGGGCCCTACTACGGAACCGTCCTGTTCCTCGGTGTCGTCATTGCGGAAATCTTCGTCCTGGGGACTAAGCTCGAATTGCCGGTGATCATCACCATGGCAGCGATCATCGCGACGAGCTTCACCATCTCTGCCGCGGTGCTCCGGTACCATTTGCGCCTCGATGTCAGCCTCACCCACGTGCGCGAGGTGCTCGTGCTCTTCGCTGGAGGGCTCGCGGCGGCTGTGCTATCCGCCACGCTTCTCAGCGCGCTGCTGCTCGTTCTCGGCGAGCTCACCACCGCAGATCTGACAACAGCATCGCTCTCCCTGCTCGTTGGCGACATCATCGGCATCGGCGTGGTAACGCCGCTCGTGCTGCGCCTGTTCCTGTACTGGTCGGGCGCAAAGATCCGCCCTGAGCTGATTGCCGAAGGAGCTCTTCTTCTCCTGCTCATCGGCTCGACGCTGTGGATGGTCGTCACAAACGTCCCCAGCAACTACAATCTGCTCTCGTTTCTGTTTCTCCCGGTCCTGGCCGCCGCCCTGCGACACGGCATAGACGGCTCGTGCATGAGTCTGGCGGCGACCCAGCTCGGCCTGGTCGCCCTGCTCTACTACTATGGTTATGACGCGGCCGCCTTCACCGAGTTCCAGCTGGGCATGCTGGTCCTCACGATCTCCGGCTTGATCGTCGGCGTGGTTGTCAGCGAGCGACAGCGCGCCGATCTCGCCGCACGCCTGGCCGAGGCGCGTGTCAAGGACATGCAGGCCGAAGCACAACGCGCCGCACGCATGAACCTCGTCAGCGGCATGGCTTCCGCACTCGCGCACGAGGTCAACCAACCCCTGACCGCGGCTCGGGCGCTGGCTCGCTCCATCCAGCATATGCTCCATTCACAAGAGCCGGACTCGCGGCGCCTGGACGACAATCTCACGGCCCTGGTGACTCAAATCGACCACGCCGGCCGCGTGGTGCATCGCACCCGCGAGTTCCTGCGCCGACGCCGTCCGCATTCGAGCACCTTGGATGTCAGGGCGATCCTGGAGGAAGCCATTGCACTCGCCAGGCCCGATGCCGCCGACCGACCCCTCGTCATCGAGGCGATGGTCAGCGACCCTCTCCCGGCTGTCTTCGGCGACCGCGTCCAGCTTCAACAGGTGGTGCTCAATCTCTTGCACAATGCGATGGAGTCCATTGCGGAGGCGCGTCCCCGCGACGGCCGCATCCGCATCGGTGCCCGACGTTCAGGGGATGCTCCCATGGTGGAGATCTCTGTGCTCGACAACGGAGGGGGCGTTGCATCGGGCTCGACATTGTTCGAACCGTTGTCTTCCTCGAAAAAGGATGGATTGGGCCTCGGTCTGTCGATCTGCGCGTCGATCGTACAGGCTCACGGCGGACGCATTTGGCTCCAGTCGGGGGAACCGGGCAATACGGAGTTTCGCTTCTGCATCCCAAGCCAGGGCCGTTCCTGAAGATGTCAGCTCCCTCGATCTTCCTGATTGATGACCAAAAGGCGGTCCGCGACGCCCTGGGTGAGATGTTGCGCGTGTTCGGCTATCGCGTCGAGACATTCGAGTCCGCCGAGTCCTTCCTTGCAACGATCCAATCCCGCCGCCCCGGGTGCGTGGTAGCAGATGTGCGCATGCCGGGCATGGACGGCATCGAGTTGGTACGGGATTTGGCGAAGCGGGAGGCCGGATTGCCGGTCGTTCTGATCTCAGGACATGCCGACGTTCCCATGGCTGTGGCCGCCATAAAGGCTGGAGCTGATGACTTCATCGAGAAGCCGGTCGATGACACACACCTTCTCGCCGCCATCAACCGGGCCTTTGGGCGTCTGCTCGATCAGATCTCGCGCGAGCAGACGCTCAAGGAGGATCGGTCCCGCTTTGCGCTCCTCACTCCCCGCGAAGTCGAGGTGATGGACCTGATCGTGCTGGGTATGACCAGCCACGAGATTGCATCACGCCTCGGCATCAGTCCGCGAACCGCTGAAAGCTACCGCGCGCAAGTGATGGGGAAGATGCAGGCCGAGAGCATTGCCGGTTTGGTCCGGCAAGCAATCCGGCTGGGCCGGACCACACCGTAGAAATACCACCCAATATGCTCGAATAGACCGTTTAGCGCGGAATCCATACGTTTTCGCGTCTCTGGGGAAGCGACGTCGCTCGCAAGGCGATCGATGCCGAGGAGTTCTGCGATGAGAACGGACCGCTCTTTGCGTGGCGTGAGCATCTTTCGCCTCGCCGCACCGCATGCAGCGGTCATCGTTCTCGCCGCGCCACCCGTGATCCTGCTCGCATCCGTTACGCCGCCGGCTTTTTTTCTCCCGACCCTCAGCCTGGTGGCGATGGCGTTGGCCGCAATTGTCGCACTGGTTGCTTGGGCGCGCGGCGCCAGCTTGGTGGAGGACCGGGTGTCCCTGTGGGACATCGCGGGCGCCATCGCGTTCATCGCCTGCGGCGCCGGGATTCTCAGCAACCCCGAGGACGTCCTGCAAATGTTCGGAGGTGCCCCCACTCCTTAGCACGCACACCTTCCAGACCGGGCCCCTCTGGCAGCCGACGGCTGCGATGTCGGACTGGACACATCATGTGGAGAGGCCTGTCTATGCTTGAGCTCGTGAGCACAAATCCGCCTGCAATTGAAGCGCCCTGCAGGCTGGCTCGACGCCGAAGTGACGACACTGGTTCGAAGTGCACCGCCGTCCGGACTCGCTGCGGGCATCGTGGAACTTCCAGCCGGTCGCCAGAAAGCCCGGCGTCGCTTCAATGACCGCAAGAGCCCGCATGCGTGGGAGCGGCATGGTCGGCCGGGCAGGCTTTCCGCTCCTCGCCCGCCGCCTCGGCGCGCTCGTCTCGCGAATGCTCGCAAAGCTCGACGACGTGCTGTCGGCTTCGACCTGGAGGCCGGTGACGTCCGACGCTGCCGAGAAGCGCTCCTTTCAACTCCTCAACGCGAATCTCTCGCCGTCTCAGCGCCACCAGTACGCGAGACATGGCTATTTCGACGTCCTGGGTTCGAAAACCGGAGCGCGCTACCGCATCCATCAGGGTTCCCGGCTGAACGTCGAGCAACTCGATGCAGAAGGCAGGCGCGTTCGCCTGCTCTGCTTCAAGCCGGGGCCCGAGCTCGCCGTCGGCGACATCATGCTGGCACAAAAGCTCGCGTTGGAGCTCTTCGAGCCGGAGGCAATTCGAGTCTCGGAGCGGTTTCTGGCCGCGCCCCCACGGCAGCACTATGTGCGCGAGGGCTCACAGAAGCCTGCCCTCGCGCAGTCTCGTGGCGGCCTGGAGGCCGGCGGCTTCCCCAGCCGGCGGTGTACCGCCCCGACGCGGCAGGTCTCCGTAAGGAACGAGGCGGCGCAAAACCGCGAAGCCTCACAACTCATCGCCGCATCGCACCTGCGCTTTCAGCGCCGAAGGCCGGCATCGGCGGTGCGCTCGGCGAGCAATGCCAAATCTCATCTGCAGGAGCACTGATGCTGCAATCGCCAAGCCAAGAGCGTTCGCAACTGCAGATCGATCCCGACTCAGTCGAACCCCCGCCGGCCATCGCCAGCCCCTTGGCCCCCTATCGCGAGGACGCCAATGCTGTGGTTTCTGCCCTCGACTCGGATCTCGACCACGGGCTGAGCGCGGGCGAGGCAGGACGACGGCTCGAGCGCCATGGCCCGAACCGGCTGCGGAGCGCACCCGAGACGCCGTGGTGGACGCGCCTCATCGAGCAGTTCCAGAATTTCCTTGTCATCATTCTGCTCGTTGCGGTCGTCATCTCGATGATCGAATGGCTGTTGCAGGACCCGCGCGAAACCGCCCTGCCTTACGAGGCCATCGTCATACTGGCCATTGTCACCCTCAACGCCGCGCTCGGATTCTTCCAGGAGGCCCGCGCCGAGCGCGCCGTACGCGCGTTGATGGCGTTGGCCGCTCCGGAGTCGGCCGTTGTACGCGGCGGCGAGCGCGTCCGCATCCCCTCCGATGAAATCGTCCCCGGTGACATCGTTCTTGTGGAAGCGGGGGACAAGATCCCCGCGGATGCCCGCGTCGTCGAAGCCGCCAATCTCAAGACGGACGAGGCCCCCCTCACGGGCGAGAGTCTGCCGGTGACAAAATCCGCTGGCCGCATCGATGCGGATGCGGGGCTCGGCGACCGTCGCAACATGCTTTACTCCGGCACCGTTGCGACCTACGGCCGCGGTCGCGCGATTGTGGTCGCGACCGGAATGGCGACCGAGGTCGGCCGCATCGCCGGACTGCTCGAGGCGGCCGAGAAGGAGGCAACGCCGCTGCAGCAGGAGCTCGACCGCATCGGCAGGCGCCTCAGCGTCATCATGCTCGGCATTTGCGGCCTCGTGTTCATGGCGGGGATACTGAGCACGCCCACATTCACGCTCAACGTGGTTCTCGGCCTGTTTCTGTTTGCAGTCGCGCTTGCCGTCGCAGCCATACCGGAGGCGCTCCCGGCCATCGTCACCGTCGGCCTCAGCCTGGGTGTGCGGCGGATGGCAACCACTCACGCCATTGTTCGCAAGCTTCCCGCGGTGGAGACGCTCGGGGCCGCGACCGTCATCTGCTCCGACAAGACCGGCACGCTCACACGCAACGAGATGACGGTGCGGGCGATCAGAACACCCAGCCATCTCGTCGAAGTCGGCGGCAGCGGTTACATTCCGCAAGGCGAGCTCACCGTTGCAGGCCGGAGCCTTGCGGACCAGGCGAGTGCGCACGCCGAGACCGAGCGATTGCTGCGCGCGGCGTCGTTGGCCAACGACGCCGCTCTGGTGCTCGGCGACGGACACTGGCGCGTGGAGGGCGATCCCACCGAAGGCGCCCTGATCGTCGCCGCGCGCAAACTCGGGCTCGACCAGGCCGATGCAGCACGCTTCCCGCGCGTTGCCGAGATCCCCTTCACCTCCGAACGCAAGCGCCACACCACCGTGCACCGGGATCCCGAGCGCCCTGACATCCTGCATGTGTTCGTGAAGGGCGCGCCCGAGGTTCTGCTTCCCAAGTGCCGTTATGTCGGACGCGACGGGGACGTGCCTTTCGAGGTCGCGCTGCGCGCGGATTTCGTGAAGTACGGTGACGGCCTCGCCCGGCAGGCGCTCCGGACGTTGGCCATTGCGACGCGCACGGTGCCGGCTTCGGCCCTGGGCGTAAACTCGGCGTCGGCCGCGGCTGGACCATTCGAGCTTCCGGACACCATCGAGGACGACCTCGTCCTGCTCGGGCTGGTCGGCATGATCGACCCGCCGCGGACCGAAGCGAAGGCGGCAGTCGCCATCGCCAAGCGCGCCAACATCCGCTCCGTGATGATCACCGGCGATCATCCGGCCACTGCCGAGGCGATCGCCCGCGAGCTCGACATCTTCGAGCCGGGCGCACGCCTGGTGACCGGCAACGAGCTGCGCGCGATGAGCAACGAAGACCTCGACGCCATCGTCGAGGGCGTCCGCATCTTCGCGCGTGTCGACCCGGAACATAAGCTGCGCATCGTCGTCTCCCTGCAGCGGAGGGGCCACATCGTGGCCATGACCGGCGACGGCATCAACGACGCTCCGGCGCTGAAGACCGCCAACATCGGCGTCGCCATGGGCATCACCGGCACCGATGTGTCCAAGGAAGCGGCCGATATGGTGCTCACCGACGACAACTTCGCCAGCATCGTGAAGGCCATCGAGGAAGGCCGCGGGATCTTCGACAACATCCAGAAGTATCTGCTTTACCTTCTGTCGACCAACTCGGGCGAGCTGATGACGATGTTCGCCGGCGTGATGCTGGCGGGCACCTTCGGTCTCGTTTCGGCCGAGCACGGTCTCTTTCTGCCGCTGCTCGCGGTCCAGATCCTGTGGATCAACCTCATTACGGACGGGCCGCCGGCCTTGGCGCTCGGCGTCGATCCCAAGGACCGCGACGTCATGTTGCGCCGGCCTCGGCAACACGGATCGGGTGTTCTGCTCGCCGAGGACTGGATCCGGCTTGCCTCGGTCGGCCTCCTGATGATGACCGGAACGATCGCCGTTCTCGACGCCTACTATCCCGGCGGCCTCTTCACTCTCTTCGCCACGGGGTCTGCACCCAACGCGGCAGACGAGGCCTATGCACGCACCATGGCCTTCACCACGCTCATGATGTTCCAGCTCTTCGACGCCTACAATTGCCGCTCCCGTCGGCGCAGCGCCTTCAGCGGGCTCTTCGAGAACCGCTGGCTCCTCCTCGCGATCGCATTCTCGCTTGGGACGCACATCTTGGTCATTCACCTTCCCGTCCTGCAGACGGCGTTCCACACCGTGCCGCTGTCGCTGGCCGATTGGCTGATCGCCGCGCTCGTCTCATCGACGCTGCTCTTCGGGATGGAGCTCGCCAAGGTCGTCCTGCGCAGGGTGCGGCCGGATCCGTATGTGGCCTTGGCCAAGCGCAGAGCCGTCATGCATGGGCGGGCCGCCACCACGCCAACCTGAGCGGACTGCATGCACCCGCGCGCTTTGCGGGGCTCGCTCGTGTGAGAGCGCGGGGCCGCCGCTTTATGCGGGCAAGCGCCGGTACGCTTCGAGCCGCCTGCCCCGATACTTGCCGAAGGCCAACTGGCGGTGCGGGAATTCTTCGCGGCTCGCAGCCCTGGGTTCCGGATATTCGCCTTCGGCGAATTCCGGAATGACAGCATGACGAGCGCGAAGCACGCAGAGCCGGGACCCAGGGCCCGCGGATGGACGCTCGCATTCCCTGCGCTTGGCGGCGCCACGGCCAAGCCGATCCTCATTCCCGGTCGGGCTATCTTGACCCGCCCTGCGAACAGCAGCGCGCCGGCTCCCATCCGGCGTCATTCCCCAATTTGCGTCCGTTCACCGTTCCGTAGCCAAGCTGTCGGCCAAAAGCGGTTCTGTTCTAGTATCCAGCGCAGCATGGCGAATCGAGCGGTGCTTATCGCCACCGCGCTGGGAGTGAGAGGGAGCATGCCATGATGCGATATCTGCTGGCGGGCCTCACACTTGCCATCCTTGCATGCGCAACAGCAGCCCAGATTCCGGGCGCGAGCGCGCAGTTGGCGTCTCATCAGCGCTATCGCGATAGCGACCGGGGCGACCCCGAGACCTGGGTCTCTCTCGGTGAACGGCTTTTCTTTGACGCTCGCCTTTCAGGGACGGGAAGGACAGCTTGCGCGAGTTGCCATGACCCTGCCTACGCCTTCGCCGAGCCGCGGCGCACCAGCGACTCTGACGGCGGCCGACTCGGTCGGCGCAATGCACCTTCCTTGCTGGATGTCGGCCTGCGCCCCATCTTGATGTGGGATGGGAGGTTCCCAACCCTCGAGCACCAGGCGCTAAGTCCCTTCCAGCGCGGAGAGATGGGAATTGGCGTGGATGAAGCTATCCGTCGCGTCAACGCCGACCCGGCGTACGTTCACCTCTATCGCGAACTTCTGGGTCGCCGTCCTTCAGCCGCCGACATCGCCCATGCCCTTGCCGCTTTTCAGCGGACACTGATCTCGACGGAGAGCCGCGTTGATCGGTTCCTCGCCACCGGTGAGCGATTGCTGACACGTCTTGAATACGACGGGTTTCGGGTTTTCACCGAAAGGGCCGCCTGCGGCAACTGTCACGAGCTATTCCCGGCGCGAAGGGATGGCAGGAAGTCTCGGCGCCCGCTGTTCACGGACTTCAGGTTTCACAACCTTGGCATCGGGTTCAGAAGCGGGCGTTTCGCTGATACCGGTCGATACGAGCTCACGGGCGACGAGGAGGATGTTGGGGCATTCCGCACACCGTCTCTTCGGAATGCGGCACGGTCGGCTCCATACATGCACGACGGCAGTCTTCCCACGCTTGAGGTCGTGGTCGAGTTCTACAACGCCGGAGGGCGGCCCAACCCCAACCTGTCGCCTTTGATCCGACCGCTGTTCCTCGCCGACCACGAGAAGGCTGCCCTGGTTGCCTTTCTATATGCTCTGACTGAAGATGATCCCGCGCACCATGGCCGCCAAAGCCGGCGATAGGCCGGCGCGTGCTGGCCGGGCAAGGAGAACCCCTAGCGCCCCGCCCGCAGTTCCACTGCCTGGTGTCAGACAGGCCCGGAAGAGCCTTGACCTTGACATTTCCCGATCGAAGGCGAACCTGATTGCGAAACGCTCGCCAGAGGCAACACGCAGTGACAACAACCCCCGAGTGGGAATACCGCAGGATCCTCCTCAACGATCTCCCGCCGCGCACCGACGATCTCGATTTGCTCAGTGAAGCCGGATCGCAGGGTTGGGAACTCGTCACCATCCTCTTGAACAACGTTGCGTATCTGAAGCGGGCAGTCACACCGGCCAAAGAGAGCGTAACGGAGCCGACCGAGAGTGCGCCTCCTAGCTCTGAGGTGAAGCCCAAGTATCGCGACCCCAAGACCGGCGAGACGTGGTCGGGTCGGGGTCGCATGGCAGGCTGGCTCAAGCGTAAGGTAGATGCCGGAGAGGATCCCGACGCCTACCTCGTGTGAGCCGCTCGGCCGGCCGGACGAGAACGTCGGTCGGCGAGACCGACACCCGCGGATGGAAGCGCTCGACCTGCACCAGGATCGTCACCAGCGTCAAGTCGATCCCCGTGCCGGCGCCTTGCGCGGTGTGCGGTGGCTTCATCTTTGAAGCAATCAGGCCGCCGCTGCGGTGACTGCTTTTCGAGCGCGGAGCTCGATCGAAGCTAGCCAAACATGGTCAGGGCGTAGAAGGTGGCGAACACCGCAACAGACGCGAGGACAACCGTCAGGCTTCCAAGCCCTCGTGCGGGCGCGGGCGACTCCTTGGGATTGATCGGATGTCGCCGACCTACGGGGTCGCCCTGATTGTGATACGTCGGCATGCCGTTTTCCGGTTTAGGCGGCGAGCAGATCCTCTCGGCGCTGGCGCTCACCCTTGAGCATTGCGAGATCCTCCAGCAGCGCGAGGATGTACAATCCTTCCATTTCTGCTTCCGGCGTCCCCTTGATTTGACGCAGATGGATAATGAGCTGACCACAGCGCACCTCCTGCCGTCTGATCAGTTCGTTGAGTTCGGCCATGAGCGTCATCCAACCTTGAGCCACACGGCTGCATAACGCGGCGCTGGACGCGCAGTTCCACGGCGCCGCAGGTGTGAACGATGGCGAGGGGACGGGGAAGCCGTGGCTATCGGTTGTCCGGACGCAGCCGGACGCTTACAGATAGTCATGCTTGAATTGCCATATCCCAGCACCCGATCGTCGTTCTTGTCATGGAGCGAGAGCACGCACTGCCAGCCATGCGGCCGGCCTTGTCGGGCTCAATTCCTGCGCATGGGCCGCGCGTTGGCAGGCGAGATCATCGCGGATTGAGGGCCGACGGTATTGCCCAGAGAGGCAGAGCGTTCCGAGACCTTTTCATTGGTGAGATGAACCATGGACGACAATGCGACGCTTGCGGCAATGCCGCTCTATTCGAACCTGGACCGGGTCGCGCGCGGCCTTGCCGCTCTTGGAATTGGCCCTAAAGATCCTATCCCCCCGGAGATGCTTTTCGCTCTGGATCAATGGCACTATCACGGTACCGAGGCGATCCGGGCCGCCGCCGATAAGCTCGGGCTGAAGCCATCAAGCCGCGTGCTCGATGTGGGCTCCGGGATTGGTGGCCCGGCGCGCTACCTCGCCCACACCGTCGGCTGTCATGTCACCGCGCTCGAGTTGCAGGCCGATCTCAACTCGATCGCGGTTGATCTCACGGAGCGCAGCGGCCTCTCAGAGCGAGTCACACATGTCTGCGGCGATGCGCTCACCTATCCGCTTGCCGTTGCCTCGTTCGACGCCGTGGTGAGCTGGTTGGCCATCCTGCACATCCCCGACCGGCCACGGCTGTGTACCAGGCTGGCGCCGGCGTTGCGCCCCGGTGGCGGGTGCTACATCGAGGACCTCTGCGTGCGCGCGCCGTTCTCGGCAGGCGATCTGCGCGAGGTGCACAATGTGGTCTACGGCATCTCGATGTCCAGCATAGAGGAATACGCCGGCGACCTGCGCTCGGCCGGATTCGTCGATGTTGCCGCGACGGACCTGACGAGTGATTGGGCGCCCTATGCCGCCGACCGGCTCGCAAAATGGCGCGCGGACCACGAAGCCTACGCGCGCGTGCACGGGGACGCGGCATATGCAGCGCAAGAGAAGTTCTATTCCGTGATAGACCGTCTCTATCGGAGCGGCAGTCTCGGCGGTGTTCGATTGACTGCCAGCGCTGCGCGATGAGTTGCCGCCCCCGGCGCAATCCCTATCGCACTGCCGGCGCCCAGAGTCTGGAGCCTGTCGGCGGGTTGGTGTCTCGGAGGGAAGCGGGGGCTCGAGTCTGGCTGACTGGTTGAAGGTGAAGGCGGGCGGAGTGGAAGCTGGCCAAAGCGCCGGCGGATAGACCGAACCGTCCGAAAGCGGAGATTGCGGTTCCCCGGCCGCGCGAATACCGTGGCGCGGGACTACGCGAATGAGTACTCAACCCATCGGCCTGCGTCATGCCGCCCGACTCTTCGACTCCCGCTACGGATCAAGAACTCAGCCGGAAAGTCCGGGAGCTCGAAAGTGAGCTGATGGAGGCGCGCCGGCGCGAGGCCGCCACCGCACAAATTCTGAGTGTGATTCACAGCTCGCCCGGAGAACTCCAACCAGTCTTCGACGCGATCGCCAGGAGCGCATTGGAGCTGTGCGGGGCGACGTTCTCCAGCGTTCTGAGGTTCGACGGCCGGCTCATTCACTTCGTAGCGGCGCATGGGATGACCCCGGAGGGTTTCGAAGCACTGCGCCGCACCTACCCGCTCCCGCCTGGCCGGGCTGGCGCTACGACCCGCGCGATCGCGACCGCGGCACTCGTCGAAATCCCTGATGTCGATGCCGATCCCGATTTCGAACATCATCACGTTGCGGCGCCGCAGGATTTCAAGAGCCTGGCGTCGGTGCCGATGCTCAAGGACGGGCGTCCCATCGGTACCATCACGGTCGGGCAGGCCAAGACCGGGCGCTTCCCCGAGACCCAAATCGCGCTGCTGCGCACGTTCGCCGACCAGGCCGTCATCGCCATCGAGAACGCGCGATTGTTCGAGGCGGAGCAGGCGAGCAAACGCGCGCTTCAGGAGGCGCTCGAATACCAGACGGCAACCTCGGAGGTACTGAGCGTTATCTCCAAATCGCCGACTGAGCTCCAGCCGGTCCTACGTTCGATCGCCACGACAGCAGCGCGGCTGTGCGACTCGGGCGATGCACAGGTCTATCGTCTCGACGGCGCGGAGATGAAGCTGGTTGCGCAGCACGGCTCGCTCCCGAGGTTAGGAGCCAGCTATCAACTGCCGCTGACGCGGGGCAGCGCCACCGGACGCGCCGCGATCGACCGCCAAACAGTGCATGTCCACGATCTCGCAGCACTACTCGACAGCGAATATCCCGACGCAAGGCCTTCTCAACAAGTCGTGGGCCACCGAACAATCCTCGCCACCCCGCTCCTGCGTGAAGGCGTGGCGGTTGGCGCCATCACCTTGCGGCGGACAGACGTACGTCCTTTCTCGCCGCAACAGATTGCTCTCCTGCAGACGTTCGCCAACCAGGCCGTCATCGCGATCGAAAACACCCGGCTTTTCGACGTCGAGCAGGCAAGCAAACGCGAGCTGCAGGAATCGCTTGAATATCAGACTGCGATGGGCGATGTGCTCGACGTCATCAGCCGGTCACCCACCAACACCCAGCCTGTTTTTGACGCGATTGCGCAGAGCGCTGCACGGCTTTGCGCGGCCGAGCTTTGCAATGTCTTCCGCTTCGACGGCGGGCTGATCCATATCGCTTCCTCTTATGTGCCGGCCTCGTCTTCAGCGCGAGAAATAAACTCTGCGCAACCACCGCTTCCCCCGGGGAGGGGAAGCGCCGCGGCCCGTGCCATCGCAACCAAGAATGTGGCTCAGGTCAACGACGTCGATGCCGATCCCGATTACCAACTTAGGGAGGTCGCCAGAGCCGCCAACATGGGCAGCACCATGGCGGTGCCAATGCTCAAGCAAGGTAGCCCCATCGGCGCGATCGCCATCGGGCGGAAGAGAAAAGGCGAGTTCCCGCCGAGGCAAATAGAACTTCTCCGCACCTTCGCCGACCAGGCCGTCATCGCCATCGAGAACGCGCGTCTGTTCGAAGCCGAGCAGGCTCGGTCGAGGGAACTGAGTGAGTCTCTGGAGCAGCAGAGCGCGACGGCCGAGATTTTGAGTGCCATCTCAAGCTCGCCTACCGACGTGCAGCCCGTGTTCGAAGCCATAGTGACTTGCGGAACGCGGCTCTTTGCTGACGCCGCGATCAGCGTGACGCTGCCGGAAGGCGACAAAGCCAGGGCGGTAGCCGTTGCCGGCCTCGACCAAGGCCGCGCCGAGGTGTGGCAGCGCCCGTTTCCCCTCACGCGGGAGTATATGCACGGCGTCGCTATTCTCGACGCCAGGATGATAGACGTTCCAGATGTAAAAGAGGCCCCCCCCGATCTTGCTCCTGGTGTTCGCAATTTTCTCGCCAGCGGCTACCGGGCCGTGACGATCACACCCATGATGCGCGGAGAGGTGGCAATCGGCGCTATCGGTGTCGTGCGCCGCGCACCCGGACCGCTCTCGCAGCAACAACGCGAGTTGCTGCGCACTTTCGCCGAACAGGCCGTCATCGCCATCGAGAACACGCGCCTGCTGAACGAGCTGCGTGAATCCCTTCAGCAGCAGACCGCCACCGCCGACGTGCTCAAGGTCATCAGCCGATCGGCATTCGACTTGCAGAAGGTGCTAGACGCCCTGGTCGAGAGCGCTGCCAAGCTGTGTGGTGGCGATGATGTCTCTATCTTGCGCCTCGAGGACGGCAATTTGTTGAGAGTCGCCCACTACGGTTCGATGAAGGCGCCCCCAGCGTATTTGGTACCTGTCGTGCGTGGCACCATCGCTGGACGAAGCATACTCGAGCGACGACCCATCCATGTGGGGGATCTGCAGCGCGAAACGGAAGACTACCCGGAGGGCAGCGTTATCGCCCGAGAGCTTGGTCATCACACAATCTTTGTCGTTCCGCTCTTGCGCGAGGGTTTTCCGCTCGGAGTAATCACCGTGCGTCGAAACAAAGTGGAACCGTTCTCGGACAAGCAAATCGACCTTGTCACAACCTTCGCCGACCAGGCCGTCATCGCCATCGAGAACACGCGCCTGTTCGAGGATGTCCAGGCTCGAACGCGGGAACTCTCCCTTTCGCTTGAGCAACAGACCGCGACCTCCGAGGTGTTGCGCGTAATCTCGACTTCCCCCACTAACGCTCAGCCCGTATTCGACGCCATCGTGAGAAGGGCCAGCTCCCTGTGCGGCGGTGAACACGCTATCGTCACACGCTACGACGGAACGCTCCTGCATCTTGTCGCACAGCAAAATCCTAGACCCGGTGCGTATGAGGAGACCGCAAAACTCTATCCACAAGCGCCTCGACCCGATGGGACGCTTTCGGGACGCGCCCTCCTCAATCGCACCGCCATCCACATTCCTGATATCGAGTTTGAAAGATTGGAACCGAGCGTGCGCGAGGCCTATCGGCGGATAGGGTTGCGAGCAGCCCTTTGTGTGCCGATGGTTCACGAGGGCCAACCGGTCGGGGTCGTCTCAATCTCCCGGGGCACGGCAGGCTCGTTCTCCGATAGTCAGATCGACCTGCTTAAGACTTTTGCCGACCAAGCCGTGATCGCCATCGCGAATGTTCGACTGTTCGAGGAGGTGCAGGCCCGAACGAACGAAGTTACAGAAGCTCTGGAATATCAGACCGCCACCGCCAACGTGCTTGAGGTCATTTCGAAGTCTCCCAATCACCTTGAACCGGTCCTCGATGTGATCGTCGCAACTGCCTTCGGGTTATGCCCTTCCGACCGCGCGCTCATCATGCTGCGGGAAGGCGAAGGATACCGGGTCGTTGCGAGAGCAGGATTCACGCCAGAAGTAATTCAGACGCGCATGCAGCAAGGACCGCTCGCGGTGGACCGGGGTTCAGTGTTTGGTCGCGTTGCTCTTGAGGGGCGCACCATCCACGTGGCTGACGTAAAAGCCGATCCCGACTACACGTTGATGCCCAACCTGTTTGAGGACGATCGCCGCACGGTATTGGGCGTTCCTCTGATGCGCGAAGGCGAGGCGGCAGGCGTCATCGTCCTTATTCGTACAACGGTCGAGCCCTACAGCCAACGTCAGATTGAGCTCGTCGAGACGTTTGCAGACCAGGCCGTAATCGCGATGAACAACGCTCGCCTATTCGAGGAGGTGCAGGCGCGCAATCGCGACTTGACAGCACTCGGCGAGGTTGGCCGCGCAGTCAGCTCGACGCTCGATCTTAACATTGTGCTCAGGACGATCGTGAACCGAGCTGTCGAGCTTTCCGCTACCGACGGCGGTTCAATCTTCTACTTTCGCGCGCAGACCGGACGGTTCGAACTCGGTGAGACGACCGGGCTCGATGCGGACATTGTCGCAAAATTCCGCAAGCTTGATATCGCGGCTGGACAGACCGGGCTCGGCGAGGCGATTGCGAATAGAGGGCCGCTGCAGATTGCCGATATCACCAAGCGCCCCAGCAACGTCCTGCGCGACGCTGCCATCGAAGCGGGCCTACGAGCAGCGCTCATCGTTCCCCTCCTCAGCGCCGACGCTGCTCTTGGTGCTCTCGTCTTGCAGCGCCGTGAGCCGGGTGATTTCTCGCCGTCTGTTGTCACTCTCATGCAGAGCTTCGCCAACCAGTCCGCAATTGCACTGGAAAATGCGCGTCTATTCAACGAGATCGCTCGGAAGAGCAGCGAGCTCGAGATCGCCAGCCAGCACAAGTCGCAGTTCGTCGCCAACATGAGCCACGAGCTGCGGACCCCGCTCGCCGCCATCCTCGGCTATGCCGAGCTCATGGAGGAAGGCTTCTACGATCC
>Ga0111538_10007108_pt1 | contig 15119 bp, 15 predicted proteins | sample SoiMethybrSBSTD1_FD_79669 | JGI IMG/M metagenome (GOLD analysis project Ga0111538, IMG submission 79669) | Bulk soil microbial communities from a Populus tree surrounding site in Tennessee, USA - Soil MetaG P. TD hybrid SBSTD1 (version 2)... | ecosystem: Environmental > Terrestrial > Soil >...
CCAGCTCATCGCCTGGGTGCCCGATCCCAGCCGGGCACCCAGCCCGAGCCGGAACGGCGGCAGCAGCCGGGCCAGGATCCCGCCGTGCCGCGACACCACAACGCCGGCTCGCATCGTGACCACGCGGACGCCGGCCTCCGCTGCCTGGCCCGCCGCGGCTTCCCACTGCTCGACCACGCCGGGCAGGAAGCCGGAACCGGCGGGGGACGACTCGTCTACTTCCCGTCCACCGATGTCCCCGTACCAGCCGATGGCCGAACCCGACAGCAGAACGGATGGTGGCGTGCTCGCTGCTGCCATCGCGCTGACCAGCGCCCTGGTGCCACGGACCCGGCTCGCCCGGATCTCTTCCTTGTAGGCGGCGGTCCAGCGCCGGCCGGCCACGTTCGCCCCCGCCACGTGGACCACGGCGTCGACGCCGTCCAGGGAGCCGGGCCTGAGCCCGCCCGCGGGCGCGAGAGGATCCCAGGCGATCTCGTCCTCGCCGGCCGGCGCCTGGCGGACCAGCCTGACCACGCGGTGGCCACGAGCGCGCAACTCCTGCACCAGGGCGGTCCCGATCAGGCCCGTCGATCCGGTGACCGCGATCCTCAGTGCCCCCATGGCTGACTCCCCGCCGGCCCGGGCGCCGGCCGGCCTCGCGGGCGGTCCCGCGCCTGGCCGGTCAGAGCCCGAGTTCGGCTTCGAACTCACCTTCCTCGAGCCGGTCCTTCACTGTGGCCAGGAAGCGGGCGGCGTCGGCGCCGTCGACTAGCCGGTGGTCGTAGGTGAGGGCCAGGTACACCATGGACCGCACGGTGATCACCTCGCCGAGCGCGGGGTCCTCCACGACCACCGGCCGCTTCACCACCGCGCCGGTGCCCAGGATCCCCACCTGTGGCTGGTTGATGATCGGCGTGTCGAACAATGCCTTCCGGCTGCCGGTGTTGGTGAGCGTGAACGTCCCGCCGGCGAGGTCGTCGGGGCTGACCTGCCCGGCCCTGGTGCGTGCCGCCAGGTCGGCGATCTTCCTCGCGAGCCCGCCGATGTTGAGGTCGCCGGCGTTCTGGATGACGGGCACCATCAGCCCGCGTTCGGTGTCCACGGCGATGCCGAGGTGCTCGGCGTCGTGGTAGGTCACCTGGCCCGCCTCGGTGTCGATGATCGCGTTCAGCTTCGGGTGTACCTTGAGCGCCTCTACCGTGGCGAGCGCGAAGAAGGGCAGGAAGGACAGCTTGACGCCCTCGCGGGCCTCGAAGTCGGCCTTGGCGCGCTCCCGCAGCCGGGCTATCTCCGTGACGTCGGCCTCGACCACGGTGGTGAGCTGGGCCGAGGTCTGCAGCGACTCGACCATGCGCCGGGCGATGACCTGGCGGGCCCGGGACATGCGCTCGGTGGTGCCGCGCAGGCTGGACGGGACGACGGCTCGCGCGGATGCGGCGGCGGCCGCTGGCGGCGCGGCCGTCCCGGTTGGAGCGGGTGCTGCCGTGGCGGGGGGTGCCGTGGCGGCTGGCGCTGCGGCCGCCGGTGTGGCGGCGGGAGCTGCGGCCGCGGCTGCGGGCGCCGACGCCCGCGCGGCTCTCGCGGCTTCGAGCACGTCCTGCTTGCGGATGCGGCCGCCGACCCCGGTCCCGGTGACGGCGGCGAGGTCCACGCCGTGTTCGGTCGCGAGCTTGCGCACGAGCGGGGTGACGTAGGGGCCGTCGGCCGTGGTCAGCGTCGGCACGGCGGCCGGCGCGGCTCCCGGGGCCGCCGGTTCCGGGGATGGCGGCGGCGGTGCCGTCGCAGCGGGCGCGGCCGGTGGTGCTGTCGGGGCAGCGGTCGCTGGGGCCGCCGGTTCCTGGGGCGGCGGAGCCGGGGGGGCAGCCTCAGCCGGTGGGGCCTCGGCGGGCTGGGCTCCGTCAGCCGAGGGTGCGGCGGGCGGGGGCTGCTCTGCCTGCTGGGGCGGGGCCTGCTCGGCCTGGGCGGGCTGCGCCGTCGGCACGGGCTGCTCCGCCGGGGGCACGGGCGTGAACACCGACTCGGCAGTGTGTCCCGCCTGGCCCGCCCCGGCGGGCTGGCCGGCAGGCTCGTATTCCAGGCCGGGCTCCTCACCCGGCGCGGGAGCAGGCGGGTACTCCTGGCCGGCCTCGGCCTGGGGCTGCTGCTGCGCCGCCTCGGCCGCGGGCGCCTGTCCTGGGGCGGCCTCGGCCGGGGGTGCCTGTCCTGGGGCGGCCTCGGCGGGCGGGGCCGCTGCCCCTGCCGCCCCGTCCGCGGTCTCGTCGATCACCGCCAGTTCGGCGCCGACGGCAACGGTCTCGTCCTCGGCGACCGTGATGCCGCGGAGGACCCCGGACACCGGCGAGGGGATCTCGGTGTCGACCTTGTCCGTGGAAACCTCAAGGAGTGGCTCGTCCGCCTCCACCCGCTCGCCCTCTTTCTTGAGCCAGCGCGTGACGGTGCCTTCGGTGACGCTCTCGCCCAGCTGGGGCATGGATACGGAGACCGACATGGCTTTGGGTGACTCCTTCGTTTTGTCAATCGTTCGTGGGTGCCCGGTGGCGGGGTCTCTGCTGAGCATGCTCCCGGTCAGGCGTGCGTGTGGAGGGGCTTTCCGGCAAGTGCGAGATGCGCCTCGCCGATCACCTCCGATTGGGTGGGGTGCGGGTGGATGAGCTGTGCCACCTCCGACGGCAGCGCCTCCCAGTTGTAGATGAGCTGGCCCTCGGCGATGAGCTCGCCGACCCGGGCGCCGACCAGGTGCACGCCGAGCACCGGCCCCGGCCTGCCCGAAGACCCGTCCGCCGCGGCGATGACCTTGGCCGCGCCCTGCGTCTGCAGGATGACGCTCTTGCCGTTCCCGCCGAGGTTGTAGGTGAACTCGGTGGTCTCGATCCCGCGCTCGGCCGCTGTCGCCGAGGTGATCCCCACGGAAGCGACCTCGGGGTCGCTGTAGGTGATCCGTGGTACCCCGTCATAGTCGATCGGGGTCACCTCCAGCCCGCTGACCCGCTCGGCGACCATGATCCCCTCGGCGAAGCCGACATGCGCGAGCTGGAGCCCGGGGGTGAGGTCACCGATCGCTGAGATGGTCGGGACGTTGGTGCGGCAGTACTCGTCCACGATCACGAAGCCGCGGTCCATCGTCACCCCGGCCTCCTCGTACCCGAGCCCGGCCGACACCGGGCCGCGGCCGACGGCGACGAGCATCAGCTCGGCGTTGAGTGTCTTCCCGCCTTCCAGGGTGATGGTCAGCCCGTCCGGTGCCTCCTTCACCCCTTCGAACGTGGCCCCCAGCTGGTAGGCGATTCCGCGCCGGCGGAAGGCACGCTCCAGCAGCTTCGAGCTGGACTCGTCCTCCGGGGGCAGCAGGTGGGGGAGCATCTCGACGATGGTCACCTCGGCACCGAATGACCGCCAGACGCTGGCGAACTCCACCCCGATGACCCCGCCGCCCAGGATCACCACCGACCCCGGTACCCGGTCGAGCCCGAGCGCATCGTCACTGGTGATGACCCGCTGGCCGTCGATCGCCAGCCCGGGCAGGCTCCTGGGCTCGGAGCCCGTCGCCAGCACCACGTGGGCGCCCTCGTAGACCGTGTCGCCGACCTGGACCGCGGTCGGCGAGACCAGGCGGCCGTCACCGGAGACGGTGTCGACCTCGCGGCTCGCAATCGTGCTCTGCAGGCCCTTCCAGAGCCGGTCGACCACCTTCTTCTTGTAGGCGTTGACCCCCGCCATGTCGATGCCGTCGAGGCGGGCCCGCACGCCGAACGCCTCGGCCTCGTTCGCCTGGTCGGCGATCTCCGCCGCGTGCAGGAGAGCCTTCGTCGGGATGCACCCCCGGTGCAGGCAGGTGCCGCCGACCTTGTCCTTCTCAATGAGCGCGACGCGCTTGCCGAGCTCGGCCGCTCTCAGCGCGCAGGCGTAGCCACCGCTGCCGCCCCCCAGAATGACGATGTCGTACCGGTCGCTGCTGTCCGCCACAAGAATGCTCCTTGGTCGTCTCCCGAGTCACCTGCCCGCCTGGCCCGGCTACAAGCGCCCGTCCGCCATATCCTGCGCGATCTGGACCAGGGCCCTGGTGGCGGCTCCTGTCCCGCCCTTGGGGGTATACCCATGTGGCGACCCGTCGTTGTACGACGGCCCGGCGATGTCCAGATGCGCCCAGCGCACCCCCGGGGGCACGAACTCGCGCAGGAACAGCCCGGCCACCAGCATCCCCCCGTTGCGGTCCGGGGCCACGTTGGTGAGGTCGGCGACGGACGACTCCAGGCCCTTGCGGAGCTCGTCGGGGAGCGGCATCGGCCACATCGCCTCACCGGCCCGCCCGGCCGCGTCCACGACCGCGTCCCGCAGCGCGTCATCGTTGGCCATCACGCCGGCCACTCGTGGACCGAGCGACACCACCTGGGCGCCGGTCAGCGTCGCCACGTCGACGAGCACGTCGGGGGAGTCGGACCCGGACCGGGCGAGAGCGTCGGCGAGCACCAGGCGTCCCTCCGCGTCGGTGTTGAGCACCTCCACGGTGGTCCCGCCGTAGATGGTGAGCACGTCGGAGGGGCGTTGCGCGGTCCCGCTCGGCATGTTCTCGGCGAGCGGGAGGTAGCCGATCACCCGCACGGACAGGCCCAGCGCGGCGATCGCCTGCATGGCGCCCAGGACCGCCGCCGCGCCGCCCATGTCCGACTTCATCGTTTCCATCGCCTTGGCGGGCTTGAGCGACAGGCCACCGGAATCGAAGGTGATCCCCTTGCCCGCGAGCACGAGCACCTTGCTGGCCTGTGGCGGGGCATACTCGAGCCGGACCAGCCGCGGCGGGTGCACCGAGCCCTGCCCGACGCCGAGGATGCCGCCGTAGCCCCCGCCAGCCAGCGCCTCCTCGTCCAGCACCGCGATGTCCATCCCGGCCTCCGCCGCGATCTGCCCGGCCCGGTCGGCGAACGTGGCCGGCACGAGGTCGGACGGCCCGGTGTTGATCAGGTCGCGGACCAGGTTGACGGCGGTGGCGAGTACCTCCGCCCGGCGTGCCGCCTCGGCTGCGTGGCTGCCAGCGGCCAGCAGCGTGAGCGTCACCTGCGCGGCGGGCTCGCTGCGGTACCGCCGGAACGTGTAGCTGCCGAGCAGCGCGCCGAGCGCGACCGCCTCCGCCTCCACCTGGTCGCGGGCCGGCAGGGCAAGGGCGATCCGCCGCTGCCCGGGCTGCCCGTTGCCGCCCGGGCTGACCACCGCGCGGACGGCTGCGCCTGCCGCGCGGCGCAGCACTTCGGGCTCGATCGGGGCATCGCCGCTATCGGCGCCGATCCCCACCGCGACGATGAGCGGGGCCGTCAGCCGCCCGCCGCTGGCGATCTTGGTGACCTCGCCGGCCTCGCCGCTGGCGCCCAGCGCGGCCAGCGTGGCGGCCAGCGTCCCGCCCAGTGCGTCGTCCACATCCTTGGCCCCGGGTGCGGGCTGTGGCCCGGCGGGCCCGGTGCATGCCGCCACGACGAGCGCGTCGGCGTCGACTTGGTGCGCGGGGGTATCCGTGATGCTCAGCGTCGTGCTCACGGCTTCGATGCTAGTGCCTGCCGCGGCAGTTGATGCTCCTGCGTCTGTGGCCGTCGGGCAGCTGTACCCACGGTGGCGCGGTGAACGCGGCGTAACACTCCGGCAACCCCTGGGACCGGCTGGGCCAGGGCGCGCTCGATGTAACAGCTGTCACATGCGGCGAATCACAATTGTTACGATGGGAAGCGTGTGCCGGCCGCTAGCGGATGTCCGCTTCCTCCGCGTAGACCCGGGCCGCGTAACCTTCCAGCGACTGCTCGCAGGTGGCCAGCGCGGCCTCGGCCGCCTGGCGCCCCTCTGCCCCGAACACATCGCGCTGGCGGACCCTGGCGAACCAGTTCCGCAGCTTGACCAGGTCGACCTCGTTCTCTTCCAGCTCCGCGAAGGTGTAGTGCCCGGCGACGTGCTCCTTCTTCACCTGCGCCAGGAAGTCCTCGCAGCGATCGACGATCTCCTCGTACTCGTCGTTGCGCGCCGCCTGGAAGGCCGACATCACCTCTGCCGCACCTGCCAGCACCGTGCAGGTCATCAGCACGGCCGTCCCGCCCATGTCGAGGATCTCGCTGCGCAGCTTGCGCAGTGCGCGCTCCGTGCCCACGCTGGCGGGCAGGGCCGCCGCAGAGTTCTGAAGGTAGATGGCGCCGAGGCTCTTGATCCGCCGCCACACCGTGGAGCGGAGCCTGCTCGGCTCGGACGGCACCCGGTAGATGAGGAGCAGCCAGCCCTCGCCCGCTGCCTGCTCACCGTCGGCCACCGGCCCATTGTCCCAGAGCGGCGCGGCCGCGCCGCACGATCGCCGGTGGCCCCGCGGGAGGCCACGTGAATGCCCTGCCCCTCGCGGCGACCGTGTTCGTCGCCTGCGCCGTCGAGGCCGTCGAGGCGCTGACGATCGTGCTCGCGGCCGGCCTGACCCGAGAGTGGCGCTCCACCCTTCAGGGCATGGCCGCCGCGCTCGCCGTGCTCACAGCGGTGGTTGCCGTGACCGGGCCCGCTCTTGCCCTGGTCCCGCTGGAACCGCTCCGGCTGATCGTGGGCGCCTTGCTCGCCGTTTTCGGCCTGCAGTGGCTGCGCAAGGCCATCCTGCGCGCCTCCGGCCATAAGGAACTGCACGACGAGGGCGGGATTTACGTCCGCCAGGTCGCGGCCGCGAGAGCCGCGGCGGGCGGGCGCCGGGGCCTGGTCAGTGACTGGTACGCGTTCACCCTGTCGTTCAAGGGAGTGCTGCTGGAAGGGCTGGAGGTGGTGTTCATCGCGATCACCTTCGGCGCCAGCCAGCAGGATGTGGGCCTGGCCGCCCTGAGTGCCGTCGCCGCCGTGATCCTCGTGGCCGCCGTGGGCGTGGCGGTGCACGCGCCGCTGTCGCGGGTGCCCGAGAACAGCATGAAGTTCGCGGTCGGCGTCATGCTGACGTCCTTCGGCGTCTTCTGGGGCGCCGAGGGCGCAGGCGCATCCTGGCCGGGAAACGACGCGGCCCTGCTCGTGATCGTCCCGCTGACCGCGCTGGCCGCACTGGCGTACGTGCGGCTGCTGCGCCGCGGCCGGGCGGCCGCGCCGGGTGACACCGCGCCAGCGACGGCTGCCGCGCCGGGTGACGCCGCGCCACAGACCGCCGCGCCCGCCGCTGCGCAGCCGGGACCGGAGAGGGGTGCCCGGTGAGGGGTGCGGGCGGTGCCGTCAGTGGGCCGGGCCACCGGCTGAGCAGGCGGCTCCGGTCGGCGGGCGCGTTCTGGTACGACTTCATCGTCGGCGACGACTGGCGCGGGGCGGCCGCCGTTGCGATGACGCTGGCGGTGACCGCGCTGCTTGCCCACATCGCGAACGTGAACGCCTGGTGGCTGATGCCCGTCGGGGTGTTCGCCGCGCTCGGCTGGTCGCTGCGCCGGGCGGTGATCCATGATCGCGGACGATCCTGTGCGCTATCCGCAGAAAATCGTCCGCGATCATGAAACGGCGGCGGCGTCAGGCCGCGCCGCGCGCCTTGACCAGGCCGGTCTCGTAGGCGAACACCACCGCCTGGACCCGGTCACGCAGACCGAGCTTGGCCAGCACCCGGCCGACGTGCGTCTTCACGGTGGCCTCGGACACGAACAGCCGGCCGGCGATCTCGGCGTTGGACAGGCCCTGGGCGACGTGGACAAGCACCTCCCGCTCGCGCCCGGTCAAGCACGCGAGGTCCGGCGGGGCCGGCCCATCACCGGCTGGGAACAGCGGTGCGAAACGGTCGATCAGGCGGCGGGTGGTGGACGGGGCGACCACCGCGTCGCCTGAGTGCACCGCCCGGATGCCGAACAGCAGTTCGTCTGGCGGGACATCCTTGAGCAGGAACCCGCTGGCTCCGGCCTTGAGCGCGGAGTAGGCGTACTCATCCAGGTCGAACGTGGTCAGCATGAGTACCCGCGGCCGGTCGCCCGCCTGGCAGATCTGCCGGGTCGCCTCGATCCCGTCCAGCCTGGGCATTCTCACATCCATGACCACCACGTCGGCGGGGGTGGTGCGCAGCAGCTGGGTCGCGGCCAGCCCGTCGCCCGCCTCGCCGACGACCTCCATGTCCGGCTGAGCGTCGAGCACCATGCGGAACCCGGCCCGCACCAGTTCCTGGTCGTCAACAAGCACGATCCGGATGCTCATGCGGCACCGGCCCGGCTGGCGTCCGGGTAGGCCACCGGTGGCGCGGGCGCCACCAGTGGCAGCAGCGCCGCGACGTGATAACCCCCGGACGGGCACGGTCCCGCCTGCACCCAGCCGCCGTACACGGCCACCCGCTCGCGCATCCCGGTCAGCCCGTGCCCGGCGCCGTCCGAGACGGCGGCCGCACCCCGCCCGTCGTCGGTGATCCGCAGCAGCAGCGCATCCTCCAGATAGCGCAGCGTCACCTCGGCAGTGGCCCTGGGCCCGCCGTGCTTGCGGGTGTTGGTGAGCGACTCCTGCACGATCCGGTAGGCGGCGAGCGCCGCGCCGCCCGGGAGGGGCTGCGGCACGCCCTCGACGGTGAAGGAGACCGGCAGGCCGGTGGCCCGGGTCTGCTGCAGCAGCTCGCCCAGCTGGCCGATGCCAGGCAGCGGGGCCCGGCCAGGCTCGGTGCCGTCCTCGTCCCGCCGCAGCACGCCCAGCATGCGCCGCATCTCCGCCAGCGCCTGCCGGCCGGTGGCGGCGATCGCGGCCAGTGCCTGCCGCGCGCGGTCCGGGTCGGAGCCCAGCGCATATGAGGCCCCGTCCGCCTGGACCACCATCACGCTGACGTTGTGCGCGACCACGTCATGCAGCTCGCGGGCGATCCTGGCCCGTTCCGCCGCCGCGGCGATCTGCGCCTGCGCGTCGCGCTCCGCCTCCAGCCGGGCCGCCCGGTCCTCCAGGCTCGTGTAGTACGCGCGCCGGTAGCGCATCGAGTCGCCGAACACCCACGCGATCAGCGACGGCCCGGCGAACATGATCGAGCCGACCGCCACCGCATTCAGCAGGCTGAGCTGGCCGGGCATCCACCGGGCCACCGCCGTCGCCGAGCCCACCAGGCAGATGGCGAGCCCGGCGACCGAGATCCGCCGCGGCGTGTAGGCGGCGAGGGTGTAGAGCAGGATGACGATCGCCAGGTCGGTGGCGTTCGGCCTGACGTTCAGCAGGACCTGGAGCGCGCCGATGACGATGGCGGCCGCGAAGGCGCCGGTGGGGTGGGAGCGCCGGAAAACCACCGGGACGGCCAGCAGCAGCGACAGCGGGATGCCGGCCACGCGGCCGAAGCCCACGGCGGAGGCCCCAGGGCCGAAGACCATGACCGCGGCCGACGCGACGCCGAGGAAGGCCAGCACGGCCGCCAGGCCGCCGTCCACCAGCTTCGGGTGGCGGCGGAGCCAGCCGTAGAGTGCGCCCACGCCTCAAGCGTAGGCGTGACCCGCCGCTCCGGTCGTCATCCCGGCGGCCGGCCAGCCATCATCATCCCGGCTGACACCGGCGGCGGCCAGGCAGATCGCAACGGCGGTGCGGTCAGGAGCCCGCCCCCGGCAGCGGCCTGGCAGCCAGCGTGGTGTGCGTGAATCCGCCGTCGCCATCTGGCCGCACCAGGTAGCCCGCTGCGCCGGGCAGGCCGGTGACGATGGCGTCCAGGTCATCGTCGACGAAATGGGCGCCGGCACCGTCGTCACAGGCGATCCCGGGCGGGAGCAGCCCGGCCGTGATGAGCGAGGTGAACAGGGGGCGCCGGCCGGGCTCGGAGTCGTAGTGCGGGCAGTAGCTGCCCGCCAGCAGGCCGAGGCCGTCGTTGAAGGGGCGCAGATCAGGGCCGAAAGAGTCGGTCGTGCCGCCCTCGAACCAGCAGATCGCACCCGCGCTCACCCCCGCCAGGACCACGCCGGCCTGCCAGGCGGCGCGCAGGATGCGGTCGAGCTGGTGGACGCGCCATACGGCGAGCATGTTTGCCACGCTGCCCCCACCGACGAAGATCAGGTCCCGCGAGAGCAGGAAGTCTTCCGGGTCGGCCACGGATGGCATGGGGAACAGCGCCAGGTGGCCCACCTCACCCCGGATGCCCTCGAACCAGGCGCATGCCTGCGCCACGGCGGCCGGCTGGTCGCCGACGGCGGTCGTCAGCACGCCGACCCGCGGGGCGGCGCGGCCGGTCAGCCCGCACAGGTAGTCCCGGAAGGGCCGGCGCGCCCCGGGCACATCCGGCGGGGGCAGCCCGCCGAACGCCACCACATGCCGACGCCCGTCACCTGCCACGTTCCGCACCGTACTGCCTGCGCTGTGACGCGTGCCAGCCGGGCGGGGCCGCAGACCGGCCACTAGGGTGTCCGGTCGTGAGCGATTGTGTTTTCTGTGACATCGCCGCCGGGGAGGTGCCGGCCGAGATCGTGCTTGCCGATGAGGCGGCCGTGGCGTTCCTGGACCGCCGGCCGCTGTTCAAGGGCCACGTTCTGGTGATACCGCGCGAGCATTACGAGACGCTGGCCGACCTGCCAGCGGCCCTGGTCGGCCCGCTGTTCACCCGCGTCCAGCGGGTCAGCACCGCCCTGCCGGCCGCGCTCGGCGCCCAGGGCAGCTTCGTCGCGCTGAACAACGTGGTCAGCCAGAGCGTCCCCCACGTGCATGTGCACGTGGTGCCCCGGACGCGGGGCGACGGCCTGCGTGGGTTCTTCTGGCCACGCCAGAAGTACGCCGACGACGCTGAGGCGGCAGCCTACGCGCAGCGGATCAGGGACGCGCTCGCGGTCGGCGGCGGCTGACCGGCGGCTGGCCGCGTCCGCCGCCACTGCTGTTTGTCCTTAACGGCAGGCGCAACAGATCTGAACCGGTCCCGCCCGTTGCAGAATGGCCAGGCATAACACGTCGGCTTCCGCCATAAAAGGGAAGTTTCTATTGTCTTTATTCGCCGCTCTCACCCCGCCGCCGCCGCCTTCCCCGGTGGCCACCGGCCGCGTGGCGCTCGGCGCCGGTTACCTGCCTCGTCATGCCGTCCCTGACGTGGGCGGTGTTCGGTACCCCATGTGCGCCGCCGCGCTGCACGTCGTGGTCGCGTACGCGCTGCCGGGGGTGGGCTGCCCCCGGTGCAGACGGCGCCGTGAACCGGTGCGGGCCATGGCGAAGATGCGGCGGGAGCCCGGAGCGCTTATCGTCGGGGTATGTCCGAGTGGTGGTCGATCGAGGTATTCCACAGCGAGTTCCCCGCCGGGCTCTGGCGGGATACCCACTCGTCCATGCTGATCGAGTCGGCGGTAACGGCCGGGGCCACCAGCTGGGAATGGCATGAGCACAGATGGGGCGTCGTTTTCGAGGTGGAGTTCGGTGATGACTCCCAATGGGAGGCCTTCCGCGCCATCCCCGCCGTCCAGGCGGCGCTCGACGCCGTGCCCGACCCGGTAAACGGGCTGCTCGTGTACCGGGGACGCGGGGGAGGGTCCGGTGCGTCGTCACCGCGCAGGCCACGGCCGACCGCGGGGGCGGGGGCGATGGCCCTGCCCGAGCCCGGCGAGCAGGAGCGGGCCGATCTCACCGCCGTGGCCCCTCCTGGACTGTTTGGCCCGGCCGGATTACCGCCGCGATGAGGTCACGGCGCGGCGCCCGGCAGCCCGCGGGCCGGTGCCGGCGAACCGTCGTTCGGCCGGCAAGGGGTCAGGGAGAGGGCAGGATGGAGTAATGAGGGATATCCAAGCCACAGCTGACGGGCTGCGGTCGGCGATCGAACGGAGCGGCTACTACCCCGGCCTGGTCGCTGACGCTGTTTCCTCGGCCCTGGGCTCCGAGGACGTGGTCTCGTTCGTGGTGCACCACGATGCCCTGTTCGATCCCGCCATGGAAGTACGCCGGCACATGAGCGTCCTGGTGCTCACCCCAACCAGGCTGATCTACTCACATACCGACGAGAACCCGGCCGAGGACCCGTCCGCCCGCCCGCAGGCGGAGACGAGCACCGAGGCGGTGCGTTTCTCCCGGATCTCCTCGGTCGCGGTGACCCGGATGGTGCCCGACCCCGCCTCCTACGTCCCCGGGGTGACCATGCCCAGCGAGGTGGTGCTCACCATCGGCTGGAATGTGCTTTCGCATGTGGACCTGGAGCCGGCCCACTGCGGGGACGAGAACTGCGAGGCCGACCACGGCTACAGCGGGACCATCACGGCGGACGATCTCGCGCTGCGGATCAGCGCGCCGGCCGACGGTGAGGAAGCGGTACGGCAGGTGCTGGACTTCGCCAGCGCACTGGCAGCGGCGACCGCGCATCCAGACCGGTGATGGACGGGCTGATGCCAGTCGAGCCGACGGTCGCGCCGGTCCTGCCCCGCTATGGGGAACGCAGCCTTCCCGACCTTGCCTGCTCGCTGCTCTCGTCACTGGGCATACCAGGCGAGCAGAACGTGCTTGGCCTGCCGCCCGCCGCCCGCACCTGTCTGCTCGTCGTGGACGGCCTGGGCTGGGAGCTGCTGCGAGATCATCCGGCGGCGGCGCCGTTCCTGTCCGAGCTGGCCGTCAACGCGGCGCCGCTGACGGCCGGCTTCCCGGCCACCACGGTGACCAGCCTGGGCTCGCTGGGCACCGGGCGCCCGCCCGGCCAGCACGGAATGCTCGGCTACCAGGTCGCGGTGCCCGGAGAGGGCAAGCTGCTGAACGGCCTGCGGTGGGACAAGTCGGTCGACCCGCTCGCGTGGCAGCCGGGCGCGACGATATACGAGCGGGCGGCGGGGGCGGGCGTGAGCACCTACCGGGTCGCGGCTTCGGCGCTGGAAAAGACCGGTCTGTCCACGGCGGTCATGCGCGGCAACTCCTACCGGCCTGCGGATAGTCTCGGTGCGCTCGCGGCGGAGGCGGCGGATGCCCTGCGGTGGACGGATCGCGCCCTCGTCACCGTGTACCACGCCCAGCTGGACGGCACCGGGCACGTGTTCGGCTGCGGGTCCGAGGCGTGGCGGTTCCAGCTCGGTCACGTGGACAAACTGGCCGAGCAGCTGGCGACGGCCATCCCGGCCGGGACTCCGCTGTATGTCACTGCAGATCATGGGATGACCGACGTGGCGCCCGAGGACCGGATCGACGCCGATGCCACGCCCGGCCTGCTCGACGGGGTCGCGCTGCTGGGCGGCGAGCCGCGAGCCCGGCATCTGTACGCCGTTCCCGGCGCGGCCGACGACGTGCTCCAGACATGGCGCGACATCGTCGGTGACCGGGCATGGGTCCTCTCGCGCGACGAGGCGGTCGGGGCCGGGTGGTTCGGCCCGGTCGAGCCCTGGCTTGCCGACCGGATCGGCGACGTGGTGGTCGCGCCGGCTGGCTCGGCCGCGGTGATCGCCAGCAAGGCGGAGGTACTGGAATCCTCGCTCATCGGCATGCACGGCTCGCTGACCTCAGGCGACCAGCTGGTGCCGCTGCTGCGCCTGCCAGCCCCCTGACCGCGGCCCGCTGAGCATCCGGTCAGCGCGGCGGGGCCAGGTCGTGCCGGGCGGTGAGCATCAGCCACGTGACAGCCCCGACGATCAGCGCCGGGGTCGCTGGCGCCCGGCCAGCCACCGCGACCGCCGTCACACTGACCGCCGCCACCACGGTCAGCCTCAGTGCCAGCAGCGCCGGGCGCCCCCGCCGGACGCGTGCCAGTAAGCGCGCCGGGCCTGCGCATGCCCGCTGCCAGCCCAGCCGGCCCGGGCGCGGGCGCCCGGCGGGGCGCGCCAGGTCCGCCAGCGCCTCACTGCGGCCAAACCGGGTTCGCAGCGTCGTGTAGGCCGCGGCCGCCGCCGCGAAACGGGCCGGGTCACCGCCGTCGGCACGGTCGGGATGCGTCGCGGCCGCCATCCGCCGCCACGCCGCCCGAACCTCGTCGTCGCCAAGCCCCGGCTGCGCGGGCAGCCCGAGGGTGGCGAACGGGTCGGCCTCGCGGGGCAGGCTCATTCCGGCTTCCCACCGCGGGCCGCCCAAATCGCCCGGCCCGGCCGGAGCGGTATGGCCACGTGGCGAGTGTACGAGCGGGCTGACCGGCTGGCCAGGCGCCGGCGCACATGCGCGGCGGTGTGCCCGGAGCGAGGTGCCAGATCCTGGCCGCTGGATCCCCCAGGACCGCCGGCGGGAGCGACCCCCGCTGTGCGCTCCTGCCCGCGCCTGGCCTGTGGCCCGGCCCGGGCCCTCCTGCCGAACGAACGGCAGGTCCAGCCGGCCACGTCCGCACCTCGCCCCGGACATCCCATAGCCAACCGCGGGAACCGGCGGCCGGCTATCCCCGGATTCGTGGATCCGCCGGGCGGGGCGGCCCGGCCTAGACTCTGGCTAGCTGACCCGCTCGGCCGCCGGCCGGCTCCCCTCCCGGAAGCCGCGCACGCTCGCCCGAGCCGGGTACCGTGCACGCACTCACCCACAGGCAGGAGGACCATGGAGAACCGCCCCCCCTCCTCCATGGCAACGCGGGTGAGCACACCGTCGGGACGGGTGGTGGGCATCCCCGAAGGCGGTCGCCTGGTCTTCGGCAGGGGCCCGGACGCCGACCTGACGATCGCGGCCGGCCGCGGGCTGTCCGCCGGGCGGGGCTGATCAGCGCGGTTGCGGGCGGCGCGTGGATCGCGAACATCAGCCGGACGCATGCGCTGTACACCGAGGGGGACGGGTACCGGATCAGGCTGCCGCGGATGGATGAGCATCGCGAGCCGGCAGGCGGCTGGTTCCTCCGGGAGGGCACCGCTCTCGTCGGCTCGCGCGCGATGCTGGACGAAGGGCAGCCCCTATCGGTGATGGTTGCCGGGCGGGGTGGCTGGAACCCGGTTGGCGATGACGGCGCCCGGGTCCTGCAGGACGGCGATCCGACGCTGCTGCCGCTCTACCTGGATCCCATGACCAAGCTGTTCCTCGTCGCCCTGATGTGGTGCCGGCCCTGGCTGCTCGACCCGGCCGCGGCCGTGCCGCTGCCGCGGACTCCCGAGATCGCCCGGGCCGCGCTCGAGGTGACCGGTGCTTACCACGAGCTGGAGCGGTTCGACTGCGATCCGGCCTTCCGTGACCGGCTGTCCGCGCGCGTCGCGCAGATGATCCAGTCGGACCTGCTGATCCTGCTGTCGGATATCGACGGCCTCTACGATGCGCCGCCCGGCGCCAATCCCAACGCCAAACTGATTCCGATCGTGGAGTCCGTCACCTCGGAGATCGAGGCG
>Ga0111538_10007109_pt1 | contig 15118 bp, 13 predicted proteins | sample SoiMethybrSBSTD1_FD_79669 | JGI IMG/M metagenome (GOLD analysis project Ga0111538, IMG submission 79669) | Bulk soil microbial communities from a Populus tree surrounding site in Tennessee, USA - Soil MetaG P. TD hybrid SBSTD1 (version 2)... | ecosystem: Environmental > Terrestrial > Soil >...
TCGCGCTGGAGGCGCCACGCGCGCCGCCCGCGACCAAGATCGACGAAGACGCGATCCGCCGTGCTGCGAAGCGGCTCGGCGCGGCCAAGCGCCCGATGATCGTCTGCGGCGGCGGCGCGCAGGGTGCCTCTGCGGCAGTCACAGAGCTCTCCGCCATGCTGCAGGCTCCGGTGCTCGGCTATCGCCGCGGCCGCGGCGTGCTCGACAGCCGCGATCCGCTCAGTGTAACGCTGCCCTTGGGCCGCGACCTCTGGGGCGAGGCCGACGTCGTGCTCGGCGTCGGCTCGCGGATGCTGATCCAGTTCCGGCAATGGGGCATCGACAAGCACCTCGCCGTGGTCCGCGTCGACGCCGACGCCGAGGAGCCCGGCCGCCTGCACCAGCCGGCGGTGGCGCTGATCGGCGACGCCAAGCCGATCCTGCGGCGCCTGATCGAGGTGCTCGGTGCGCACAATGCCAAGCGCGCGTCGCGCAAAAGCGAAATCGAAGAGCGCCAAGCCGCTTGGCGGCAGCGGCTCAATGACGCGCTGGCGCCGCAAATCGGCTATCTCAAGGCAATCCGCGCCGAATTGCCCGAGGACGGCATCTTCGTGGACGAAGTGACGCAGATCGGCTTTGTGGCGCGGTTGACGCTTCCAATTTACAGGCCGCGCACGTTCATTTCGCCCGGCTATCAGGACAATCTCGGCTGGGGCTACGCCACCGCGCTCGGCGCGCAGGACGCGCGGCGCGACGTGCCAGTGCTCTCAATTTCGGGCGACGGCGGCTTCATGTTCACCGCGAACGAGCTCGCCACCGCAATCCGCCACCGCATCCCACTCACCGCGATCGTGTTCACCGACGGCGCCTTCGGCAATGTGCGGCGCATCCAGCAGGAGCGCTTCGGCAACCGGCTGATCGCCTCGGACCTCGCCAATCCGGATTTCGTCAAATTTGCCGAAAGCTTCGGCGCCGCCGCCGAGCGCGCGCGCTCGCCCGAGGAACTGCGCGGCGCGCTCAGGCGTGGCTTCGCGCGCCGGGACGGCCCGACCGTGATCGAGGTCCCGGTCGGCACGTTCCCTTCGCCCTGGCCGTTTATTTTTATGCCGCCGATCCGTGGCGCCAAAGCTTGACAACCGGCCGCGACAGTTCCGCTATGTAAGCCATGGATTTGATCACGGCGACGAACGATCTGGCCGCTGCCTGCGCCCGAATGGCGCGCCATCCTTTCGTCACCATCGACACCGAGTTCCTGCGCGAGACCACCTATTACCCACTGCTCTGCGTCGCCCAGGTGGCGAGCCCCGAGGAGGCCGTGGTGCTGGACGCGCTGGCGCCCGGGATTGATCTCGCACCGTTCTTCCAGCTGATGGCGAACGAGCGGGTGCTCAAGGTGTTCCACGCCGCACGCCAGGACATCGAAATCTGCTGGCACGACGCCGAGGTCATCCCGCATCCGGTGTTCGACACCCAGGTCGCCGCGATGGTGCTGGGCTATGGCGATTCGATTTCCTACGACCAGCTCGTGCAGCGCATCACCGGCGACACGCTCGACAAGTCGAACCGTTTTACCGACTGGAGCCGCCGCCCGCTGTCACCGGCACAGATCAGCTACGCGATCTCCGACGTGACCCATCTGCGCGACGTCTATCTCGCGCTGCGCGCTGATCTCGATCGCCGCAAGCGCAGCGATTGGATGAACGATGAGATGGAGGTGCTGACCTCTCCCGACACCTACCGCGCCGAGCCGGACCGGGCTTGGTTGCGACTTAAGACACGGGCGCGTAAGCCGAAGGAACTGGCCGTGCTGATCGAGGTCGCGGCCTGGCGCGAACACGAGGCGCAGGAGCGCGACGTGCCGCGCTCACGCGTGCTCAAGGACGAGGCGATCGGCGACATTGCCGTGCAGGCGCCGACCACGCCCGAGCGGCTCGCCAGCCTGCGCTCGCTGCCCAAGGGCTTCGAACGATCGAAATGGGGCGAAGGCATTCTGGAAGCCGTCAAGCGGGGCGTGGCGCGCGACCCGCGCACGTTGCCGCAGCTTGAACGCCACAAGCCGGCTGCCAACGGGGCCGCCACGGTCGAACTGCTGAAGGTCTTGCTGCGGATGACGTCGGAGCGTCATGGCGTCGCCGCCAAGGTGATCGCCACGGTCGACGATCTCGATCGCATCGCCGCCGACGACGACGCCGACGTGCCGGCGCTCAAAGGATGGCGACGCGAACTTTTCGGTGAACGCGCGCTGGCGCTGAAACACGGCCGCCTCGCGTTGTCGATTGAGCGCGGCCGGGTCGTGACGACCGATATCGGCGCGTAATGCCCTGTTCCCGAGTTAGCCATGGTTCGCCTGCCGACCGATCTGTTGCCCGCGTGCCATACGGCGAGAGGTAATTTTTCGTCCTATACCTTTTGCGGCTTGATCCGCCCCATCGAAAACCCGCAAGGTGCCTGGATTACAGGTGGTGGTGAATGGCATGGGCGTGGTGCGATACCGGTGTCCTACAACCAAGGATGAAGTCACAACGTCGATCGAAACCGGGCATGACACCCTGTTCCGGATGAAGTCGATGAATTTGAAAATCTGGGTCTGGTGCCCGCATTGCATGACCGGCCATCAGATCAAGCCGAGTGATGCGGTACTGCACGAAGACGGCGTGCTGGCCGATTCCGCGACCGCACGCCGCTGAATCGCTCTTTCTAGTTGGTGACGATAACGGGTTCGCGGCCGACCAGTCGCGCGAGCTGCTTGAGCCGCGACATCACTCGTTCGCCGGCCAGCGCCGCGCAATCGCCTTCCAATCGCAGCACCAGCTTGTGCTTTTCGACCTTGAGCGGCGCCCGCGGCAGGATGCCGGGCTGCGAAGCGGAAACCAGGTAGGCCACCCGCATCGTTGCGCCCAGAACACGGGCATGGTCGAGCATCCGCGTCGAGGCCAATTCGCGCAGCCGGGGCGACAGCTCCTCGTCGCGCAGCGCACTGACGTGGCGGAAGAACACCGCCAGCGCCAGGAACGCCCGGCCCGGATGGTCGATGCCGACGAAGCCGCCATGGGCCAACACGTTAAGCGATTGCTCGCCGCGATAATCCGGATGTGCGCGCCAACCGATATCGGCTAGCAGGCACGCGGCATGCCGCAGGCGGCGCTCCTCGGAGGTCTCGTCGATGCCCGACGACATCATGAAGCGGTCGGTCCAGGAGGTCAGCTCCTCGCCGTGCTGCGGCGAGCGCGAGCGCAGCAGATTGAGCTCCTGCGCGGCACAGATCAGCGCGTCCTGCTTGCGCTCCTCGGCATCAAGCTGCGAATAAAGCACGCCTTCCCGCAGGCCGAGCGCCGAAAACACGACGTCCTTCGGCTTGGCTCGGTCGATAATGTGCTCCAGCACCAGCGCCGCAAACGGCAGCAGCGGACGGCGGGCGGAGTTCACCACTTCGATCTGCGACAACGTCTCCGGGTCGACCCGGCGAAGTAGCCGCGCGAACTCGAGCGCCTCCTTGGCTCGAATCACGTAGCCATGCATCACGTGGAGCGGATAGCCGATCTGCGCCATATGCAGCCGTGCCAACGACCGCCAGGTGCCGCCGACGGCGTAGAACGAACGGTCTTTCCCAGCCTTCAGCGCGACGTTCGATAGCGCGCTCTCGACGATTTTGTCGGCCTTCTTGATCGATTTGCCGGAACGATCCTGCAGCGCCAAGCCGCCGAGCGGCAGTGTCACGCCGGTCTTGAGCGTCGCGCCATGGACGTCGATCAGCTCCAGCGAACCGCCGCCGAGATCGCCGACCAGGCCGTCCGGCCGATGAAAACCCGAAATCACCCCCAGCGCGGTGAGCTCGGCCTCGCGCTTGCCGGAGATCACGTCGATCTTGGTTCGACATATGCGTTCAGCTGCAGCGATGAATTCCGAGCCGTTGCGGGCATCGCGACAGGCCGCGGTCGCCAGCACCCAGAGTCGGCTGACCCGCATGATGTCGCAGAGTGCGCGGAACCGGCGCAGCGCCGCCAAGGCCTTGTCGACCGCGTCGGCCGGCATCAGGCCCTTGGTCTGAACCTCGCGACCGAGCCCGGCCAGCGTCTTCTCGTTGAACAGCGGCGTCGGCGCGCGCGACAGGCCTTCATAGACGACGAGACGGACCGAGTTCGAGCCGATGTCGATAACGCCGACCGGCGGCCCGTTGTCGAGCCGGCCCTTGGCTAGAGAATTTGGATCGCGCTTTTCAAGCACGCTCGGCTCGCCGGGTGAGGCTGCGCGGCGAAGATTCCTTGAGCGACTTGCCGCGCCCAGACAAACTGGGATTGGTCATAAAATACTTGTGCGCGTTGAACGGTTCCTCGCCGGCCACGGCCTGGATGCGAATCGAACTGCCGTCCGGCAACAGGCGCCAGCTCTGTTCGTTGTCCTTGAAATTCGCCACCATGATCTGGTCAAGCACTTGCTCATGCACGGTCGGATTGATGATCGGGCACAGCGCCTCGACCCGGCGGTCGAGATTGCGCGGCATCATGTCGGCGGACGAGATATAGACCGCGGCCTTGGAATGCGGCAGGCCGTGGCCGGCGCCGAAGCAATAGATGCGGCCGTGCTCCAGGAACCGGCCGATAATCGACTTCACGCGAATGTTTTCGGACAGGCCGGGGACGCCGGGGCGCAGGCAGCAGATGCCACGCACGACGAGATCGATCTGTACGCCTGCTTGCGAGGCCTTGTAGAGCGCGTCGATGATCTCCGGATCCACCAGCGCGTTGTCCTTCATCCAGATCGAGGCGGGCTTGCCCGCCTTGGCGTGGGCGATCTCCTGCGCGATGTGCTCGCAAATCTTCTGACGCAAGTTGACGGGCGATACCGCCATCTTCTCCAACTCGGCCGGCTCGGCATAGCCGGTGATGAAATTGAAGATGCGGCCGACGTCGCGCGCAATCACCGGGTCGGAGGTGAAGAACGACAGATCGGTGTAAACGCGCGCCGTGACCGGATGGTAGTTGCCGGTGCCGACATGAACGTAGGAAGCGAGCGCGCCGGCCTCGCGGCGCACCACCATCGACAGCTTGGCGTGGGTCTTGAGCTCAATGAATCCGTAGACCACCTGCACGCCGGCTCGCTCCAGATCGCGGGCCCATCGGATATTGGCCTCCTCGTCGAAACGGGCCTTGAGCTCGATCAGCGCGGTAACCGACTTGCCGGCCTCCGCGGCTTCGACCAACTGCTTGACGATCGGCGATTCTGCCGAGGTGCGGTAGAGCGTCTGCTTGATCGCGACCACATCGGGGTCGCGCGCCGCCTGCTGCAGGAACTGCACCACCACGTCGAAGGATTCGTAGGGGTGATGGACGATCAGGTCCTTCTGGCGGATTGCCGCGAAGCAATCGCCGGCGTGGTCGCGGATGCGCTCGGGGAAGCGCGGATTGTAGGGCACGAATTTGAGGTCGGGCCGGTCGAAGCTGACGATCTGGCTCAGATCGTTGAGCGCCAGCACGCCGTCGACCAGAAACACCTCGTCGTCGGCCACGCCGAGTGCACGCTGCACGAAACGCTTGAGCTCGGCCGGCGCACCGGCATCCAGCTCGAGCCGGATCACCGAACCACGACGGCGGCGCTTGAGCGCGGTCTCGAACAGTCGCACCAGGTCCTCGGCCTCTTCCTCGACTTCGACTTCGGAGTCGCGGACCACCCGGAACGCGCCCTGCCCTTTGACGACATAGCCCGGGAACAGCCGGCCGATGAACAGGCCGGCAGCCTGCTCCAAACCAATGAAGCGGATCGTGTTGCCATCCCCGCTCTGCGGCAACGGGATGAAACGCTCGATCCGGTTCGGCATGCGGATCAGCGCATTCATCGCCTTGCCGTCTTTGCCAGCCAGCTGCAACGCGATGGTGAAGCCGAGATTGGGAATGAACGGGAACGGGTGCGCGGGATCGACCGCGAGCGGGGTCAGCACCGGAAAGATGTGGCGCAAGAAATGATCGTCAAGCCAAGCCTTCTCCTGCTTGGTGAGATCAGGCCCCTCGACCAGCACCAATCCAGCCTCGTTGAGTGCGTCATGCAACGCGCGCCATTGCGCCTGCTGATCGCTGGCGAGACTCGCCACCGCCTCGCTGATGCGCGCAAGCTGCTCGCTCGGGGTAAGCCCGTCGGGGCTGCGGGTGCCGATGCCGGCCCGGACCTGGCCTTTCAGGCCGGCAACCCGCACCATGAAGAATTCGTCGAGATTGTTGGCCGAAATTGAGAGAAACCGCAGCCGCTCCAGCAACGGATGGCCTTCGTTGTAGGACTCCTCCAGCACCCGGCGATTGAAGTGCAGCCAGGACAGTTCCCGGTTGATGAATCGCTCGGGGCTGCCGGACAGATCGGTCTCGGAACCGGCCGTGTCAGGGCGCGGAAGACGATCCGAAAGTTTCGGCTCTTCCTCTTTCAGAACAACAGCTTGTGCGCGGTCAGCCATGGTTATTATGACAGTTATGTGACAGCCAAATCATGGCGTATCAGCGTGACGCCAAAATGACATGAGCGCGCCGATCCGTCGCTCGTCAAGGCTGTCGAAAAAGCCCTTCGGCCAGCGCCCTGGTGACCGGGCGTTGCAAGCGCAGCGCCTCCTGGTCGAGCGCGGTGACCGCGGCGCGGACGCCCGCAAAGCTGCGTTCGATGCGCGTGACCAGGAAGCTGATTAACCTGTCGTCGACCGCGATCTGCCGGTCGGCGAACAGCTTGACGATTAATGCTCGCAGCAACTCGTCATCGGGCGGTGCCAAAGCGATCAGCGGCAGCGCCCGCAACCGCGACGCGAGATCGGGGGTCTCGATAAGCCAACCGGCCGGTGCGCTGCGCGCGGTGAGCAACACATGGCCCCGCTCCTCACGGGCAAGGTTGATGAGATGGAACAGCGCGCGCTCGTCGAACGCCCCGGCGCGCAGATCTTCAACCACCAATGCGCCGGTCGCCAGCGATCCCGGAATGCGTTCAATGGTGAGCGTGCGAGCTGCCACGCTGCGTGCGCCGGAAAGCTGGGCCCAGATCGCGGTCAGATGACTTTTGCCAGAGCCCTCCGGCCCGATCAGCAGCACCATGCGATCGGGCCAGTCCGGCCACTGCTCGACCAAGCGAAGCGCCGCCTGGTTCGTGGGACCGCTGAGAAAATCCTCGCGTGCGAAGCTTTCCGCGTGTTCGAGCGCCAAAGCGAGCTGACGCGGCAGTGCGGCGGCAGCGGCGCCCGGCATCAACGTGCCTCCCCGCCGGTGTAGATCGAGCTCGCGAGGTATCGCCGCAGCGCAAAGCGCGCCAATACGGCGACCGCGGCAGCGAGCGGCACGGCAACCAGAAGGCCGACAAAACCGAACAGGTAGCCGAAAGCCAGCAGCGCGAACATTAGCCAGACCGGGTGCAGTCCGACCGCGTCACCGACCAGCTTGGGCGCCAGCACATAGCCCTCCAGCACCTGACCGACGAGAAAAATCGCAACCACGATGATGATCGGCGTCCAGTTCGGCGCGAATTGGGCGACCGCCACCGCGGTCGCGACCACCAGCCCGCCCAACGACCCGACATAGGGAATGAAGCTGAACAAGCCCGCCAGAAAACCGATCAGGAAGCCGAAATTGAGTCCCGCCAAGGTCAGGCCGACCGCGTAGAACGCTCCCAAGATCAGGCAGACGCCGACCTGCCCACGGACGAACGCCGCGATCGCGGCATCGATTTCATGGGCCAACGCCGTCACCGTGTCGCGATGCTGGCGCGGGATCCAGCGGTCAATGGTCGCAATCATGCGATCCCAGTCGCACAGCAGATAAAACGCGACGACCGGCGTGATCACCACCAGCGAGAACAGCGACACCAGCGCCTTGCCGCCGGACCATAGCGAACCGACAAACGTGGCGAGCCAGCGCGCGCCCTGGCCGACGAGATCGCCTGCCTGGCCGTCGCCGGACAGCTTGTCGCCGAAGATTTTGGCGAGCCACGGACGGCTCGGATCGGTGACCAGCGATTGCAGGCGCCTTGCATAATCCGGGATGCTGTCGATCAGGGCGCTAAGCTGGTTGCCGAGGATCGGTGCCACCAGGATCACCAGCAGGATGAAACTGACGATCACCAAGACGATGATGACCAGTGCCGAAATCGCACGACCGATCCCGAATTGCTCGAGGCGACGCGCCGGCGGATCCAGCAGATAGGCCAAGGCGAGCCCGGCGATAAAGGGCAACAGGATCTCACTGAGCAGCCATAGCGCCACGATCACGACGATCAGCGCCGCCACCCAGAACGTGACTTGTCGCTCCAGACTCATCACCATCCGACGCGCAGGCCGGCGGCACGGCGCGTCAGACGCCGGTTTCCGCCGAATTCATGTGGCGCACCCAGTCGGCGACATAGAAGGCGACCGAGAGCAAGGTCAAGATCGCGACCGCCGCCATCACCATTGTCAACATGATCTCATAGGCGAAGCCGAAACCGTGTGCGGCCAGCACCAAACAGGCGTAAAAAATCTGCACCGCGGTGTTGAGCTTGGACACGGCGTGCGGCTTGATCTCGACCGGGCTGCCGGCGAGCCATGACAGAATAATGGCGCCAACGATCAGAAGATCGCGCGACACCACCAGAATCACGATCCACAACGGGATCACCCCGCTGATGCCGAGCGTCACGTAGATCGACACGATCATCACCTTGTCGGCAGCTGGGTCGAGATAGGCGCCGAGCTCGGTCTGCATGCCGAACCGCTTGGCCAGAAAACCATCGACCGCATCACTGATCGCGGCCGCCAGAAACAGCAGGAAGGCGAGCCGCATCTGGCCCGACGCGATCGCCCAGACGACCACCGGCACCAACAGGATGCGCGCTAGCGTCACTAGGTTCGGAATGCTCAAGTTTCGTCCCGCCCGGCCGTGCGCAGCGATCTTGCTTGTTGATTGCCGCAACGCGATCTCATCTGAGTATATCGGCACGCGAGCCATTGCGCACCTTCCGATTCCGACGTACGGACGGGCCATGGCCAGAGCGGGGCTCACCTATGCGCGTTCCGGCGTCGATATCGACGCCGGCAACCGCATGGTCGAACTGATCAAGCCGCTGGTGAAGGCAACCGCGCGCGCCGGCGCCGACGCCGAAATCGGCGGCTTCGGCGGCCTGTTCGATCTGAGGCGTGTCGGTTATTCCGACCCGGTGCTGGTGGCCGCGACCGATGGCGTCGGCACCAAGCTCAAGATCGCGATCGAGACCGGAATGCATCGCACCATCGGCATCGATCTGGTCGCCATGTCGGTGAACGACCTGGTGGTGCAAGGCGCCGAGCCGCTGTTCTTTCTGGATTACTTCGCCTGCGGCAAGCTTGATCCCAAGATGGGCGCCGAGGTCGTCGCAGGCATCGCCGAAGGCTGCCGGCTTTCGAATTGCGCGCTGATCGGCGGCGAGACCGCGGAAATGCCCGGCGTCTATCGTGGCGGCGACTACGATCTCGCGGGCTTCGCGGTCGGCGCGGTGGAGCGGAACGCGATCTTGCCGCGCAACGATATCAAGCCCGGCGATACCGTACTGGGCATCGCATCTTCGGGCGTGCATTCCAACGGCTTTTCGCTGCTCCGCAAGGTGGTGCAGAAATCGCGGTTGAAATGGAGCGCGCCGGCGCCGTTCGACAAAAAGCGCAAGCTTGGCGCTGCAGCGCTGACGCCGACGCGGATCTACGTGAAATCCTGTCTTGCTGCGATCCGGGAAACCGGCGCCGTGAAGGGCCTCGCCCACATCACCGGCGGCGGGTTTCCGGACAATATCCCGAGGGTGCTGCCGAAAGGGCTCGGGGTTCATCTTGACCTTGCGCGCGTGCCGGTGCTGCCGATCTTCCGATGGCTCGCCGGGATCGGCCGCATCGCCGAGCGTGAAATGCTGCGCACTTTCAACTGCGGCATCGGCATGATTGCGGTGGTCGAGCCGCGCGCCGCCGCCAAAGTCTCTGGGGTGCTCCGGCGCGAAGGCGAGACGGTCGTCGAACTCGGCGAGGTGGTTCGTCGCAACGGCGCGCGCGTGAGCTACACGGGCCGGCTCGGCCTCTAGGCGCGCCATGGCCCGCAAACGCGTCGCCGTTCTGATCTCTGGACGCGGCTCCAACATGGTGGCGCTGATCGAGGCCGCGAAGGACCCGACCTACCCGGCCGAGATTGTGCTGGTGGTTTCCAACGTATCCGACGCCAAGGGACTCGAGCGCGCGCAGGCCGGCGGCATCAAAACCATCGTCGTCGACCATCGGCGCTTTGGCCGCGATCGCGAGGCCTTCGAGCGCGCGTTGCAGGCCGAACTTGTGGCGCACCAGATCGAGATCATTTGCCTGGCCGGCTTCATGCGGCTGCTGACGCCCTGGCTGGTGGGCCAATGGAACGGTCGGATGATCAACATTCATCCGGCCCTGCTGCCCGCGTTCAAAGGCCTCGACACCCATGCGCGGGCATTGGCGGCCGGCGCCAAGCAACACGGCGCGACCGTGCATTTCGTCGTGCCCGAAATGGATTCCGGACCGATCATCGTTCAAGGCGCCGTCGCAATCGCGTCCGGCGACACCGAAGCAACGCTTGCGGCGCGAGTGCTCGAGGTCGAGCACCGCATCTACCCACAGGCGTTGCGGCTCGTTGCCGAAGGCCGCGTCAACATCGTCGACGGCAAATGCCTGATCGACGGCTCTCCGGCGGCGACAATATCCTGAAAATAAAAAACCCCCGGCCGAAGCCGGGGGTTACGGGATCACCCGTTAGGCGTGAACCGTCAACCAACCTTGAGGTTTTCGGCGGAAGTCTTGCCGTTGCGGCCGGTCACAAGTTCGTACTCGACGGTTTGGCCTTCATTGAGGGTGCTGAGGCCCGCACGCTCGACGGCAGAGATGTGCACAAAGACATCCTTGTCGCCGGTCGCCGGCCTGATGAACCCGTAACCCTTCGTCGGGTTGAACCACTTGACGGTGCCCTTTTGCATCGTCGGTCTCCTAGTAGTGCGTCATTCGAGTCGTGATTACACGCGAGGTGTGCTCGCCGCACCTAGCGCCACAACTTGGGTTTTGGTTGGGGATCCGAACTATCACGTGCATCGACACGCAGCGGGCCGGAACGGCCAAAATCCTGTTGCCACACTAGAAAACAGCAAAAATACGGCGTGAGCAAGGCCGGCAATGTCGCGGCCGCCATGGCTTTTGCGTGCGGCCAGGGCCGTTGACGATCCAGCGGAATTGGCAACAGACTGTCAGGTTCGAAACATTTCCTTCACCGTGCGGCGGTTTGGCCAAACGTGAAGGTGGGGCGTCACAATGATCCAAGATCGGTCATGTCATGCCGGTTGTATCCGGCCGGGCGATGCCGTCCGTCGGGGGCATTGATCGACGTCGTCTACAAAAAATCCAGGGAGAAACGACATGGCGACAATCGCTAGCGAACCGCGGCCGCTGATTCCGGCGCTCGCGCCGCTTTACGCGCAATCGGCCGATCTGTCCTATCTGATCGTCCGGGTGACTGCGGGCAGCTTTCTGCTGGTGCACGGCCTGATCAAGCTCTCGACCGCGACCATCGCGGGCTTCGCACAAAACAGCATGGCCCGGCGTGGCATCGAGCCGGCCTATCTAATGGCCTGCATCGTTTGGTTCCTGGAAACCGTCGGTGCGGTTTGCATCATCCTCGGCCTGTTCACCCGGGTATTCGCGGCCGCGATCGGCATCCAGTTCTTGATCATCGTGTTCGTCGCACACTGGGGCAAAGGCCTCTCCGATTTCTCCTGGAGCCGCGCGGCCCAAGGCGGCGGCTGGGAGTACCCGCTGTTCTGGGGCCTGATCTGGGTGGCCATCGGACTGCGCGGTGGCGGCCCCTACTCGCTTGACCGCAAGCTCGGCTGGGAGCTCTGACAACAACGTGGATCAGGCCGCTCGCGGCCTGATCCACACCTTGTTGTCGTGGAACGCGGCGCCGCCATAGGGTGCGATTGCATCCGCTCCGGTCACCGTATTGATGCCCTTGCCGTCCGGATAGGCGTCGTTTGGCCAGATCGATTCCGCGATCAGCACGCCGCGCCGCACGCCGTCGAACAACCGCGCATGAATTTGGACTTGCCCGCGCGCGTTGCCGAGCAGCACCGCGGCACCGTCGGCGATTTTGAGCGGCGCGGCGTCATCCGGATGGATCATCACCTCCGGACGACCGCGATTCTGCGCGCGCGAGGTCGGCGTCTCGTTGAAGGTCGAATTTAGGAACCCGCGCGATGGCGAGGTTGCGAGCCGGAACGGATGTTCGGCGTCGGCCTCCTCGATGATGGTCCAATGGTCCGGCAATTTCGGCATCGCGGCGACCGGACCGTGACGATACGGGTTGCGGAACGGCACGTTCGGCCAGTCCGGCTTGAAGCGGAACTTGCCGTCCGGCCAAGCAAAGCCATTAAGGTAGTGCGCGGTCTCGAAATCCGGCTGGCAGTCAATCCATTTGTCGCGATCGAGCCGATCGATCGTCCCCCAGCCTGATTGCTGCAACGTGCAATTGATCAATTCGCGGGCGCTCATGTCAAAGCCCGAGTGCTGCGCGCCGACGCGCTTGGCGAGCGCACAGATCACCTCGTGGTTGGAACGGCATTCGCCCGGCGGCTCGATCAGCTTGGGCCCAAGCTGAAGGTACTGATGGCCGCCACCGGTGTAGAGGTCGTCGTGCTCCAGGAACATGGTCGCCGGCAGCACCACGTCGGCGACCTGCGCGGTCTCGGTCATGAACTGCTCGTGCACGCAGACGAACAGATCCTCGCGCGAGAAACCGCGCTTGACGACCGCCTGGTCCGGACACACCGACACCGGATTGGTGTTCTGGATCAGCATGGCGGTCACCGGCGGGCCGTCCTCCAGCGCCGCGCGGTCGCCCGTGAGGATGGCGCCGGCGCGCGATTGGTCGAGCATGCGCACCGACTTGTCGCGCACGTCGCTGCCTTCGATCATCGTCTTGTCGATGTGGTAAATGTCGCCGTTGTTGTGGAACGCACCGCCGCCCTCGTGCAGCCAAGCGCCGGTGACGGCCGGGATGCAGCTGGCGGCGTGCATGTTGACAGGGCCGTTGCGCGAGCGGGCAAAGCCGTAGCCGAGCCGGAAGAACGCGCGCTTGGTCGAGCCGACCAGCCGGGCGAACTCCTCGATGGTCTCGACCGGGCATCCGGTGATGGCACTCGCCCAGTCGGGCCCGCGGCTGCGCACATGGGCTTCAAGCTCGCGCGGCGCATCGGTGTATCTTTCGAGATAGTCCCAGTCGGCCTTGCCGTCGCGGAACAGGCAATGCATCACCGCGCAGGCGAGCGCGCCGTCGGTGCCGGGCTTGACCAGCACCGGCAGATCGGCCTGCTCCATGGTGCCGTTCATGTAGACGTCGACCGCGACGATCTTGGCGCCGCGTTCCTTGCGGGCCCGAACCGCGTGGGTCATGACGTTGACCTGCGTGTTCACCGGGTTGGTGCCCCAGATCACCACCAAGTCGGACTTAGCCATCTCGCGTGGATCGGAGCCGGCCAGGCGGCCGGTGCCGGCAATAAATCCAGTGAACGAGGCATTGACGCAGATGGTCGAATGAAAGCCGGAATACTTCTTGGCGTGACGGAGACGGTGGATGCCGTCGCGCATCACCAAGCCCATCGTGCCGGCGTAATAGTAGGGCCACACTGCCTGCGCGCCGTGGCGCCGCTCGGCGTCGAGAAATTTTTCAGCAACCAAATCGAGCGCGGCGTCCCAGGAAATCGGCTCGAACCGGCCGGACCCCTTGGCGCCGCGCCGGACGAGCGGCCGCGTCAGGCGATCTGGATGATGCACGCGCTCGGCGTAGCGCGCGACTTTGGCGCAGATTACGCCTGCCGTATAGGCGTTGTCGGGGGCGCCCCGCACCCGGCCGATGGTGTGGCTGTCCAGCACCTCGACCTCGAGCGCGCAGGTCGAAGGACAATCATGCGGGCACGCGGAAGCCGCGATCCGGATCGGCTGGCGGACGGTCTGATTCATGCGCCCAGCCTAGCACGCCGGCTGGGCGTGGTCCTGCGTCCGACGGCTAGCGATCAACCGGCCGCGGCGGAAATTCCTCCGGCCCCGGCGGATCGATGATCAGTGGATGCTCCAGCGGTCCCTTGTGCTTGGCGCGCCGGATTGCCCAACCGAGCGCGACCACGAACACCGCGCCGATGGCGGCGGCCCACAGGTGCCATTTGTCGACGAACGCCTGGCCCATGTAGGCGACGACTGCTTCGTCCTTGACGATGATCTCGCCGGCGACCCAGCCGAGCAAGGCAGCGCCCGCCCACACCAGGATCGGGTAGCGTTCCATGATCTTCATGAGGATGGCGCTCCCCGCGATGATCAGCGGCACGCTGGTCGCGAGACCGAAGATGATCAGCGTGGTCTTGATGGTCAGTGCGTGTGCCATGTCAACCCGCATCGCCGCGGTCTCGGCGGCCGCTGCGATCGCGATCACGTTGTCGAGGCTCATCACGATGTCGGCGACGGTGACCAGCCAGACCGCACGCCACAGCGTATCGCCGGCTTTGACGCTCTCTTCGCCGTGCTCTTCGGTCGGAACGATGAGTTTGACCGCGATCCAAAGCAGCAGCAGACCGCCGACCAGCTTGAGGAACATGATCCCCATGATCTGCGCGATGATGATGGTGAAGAAGATGCGCAGCACCACGGCGGCGCCGGCGCCGAGCAGGATGCCCCAGAACCGCTGCTTGGGTGGCAGCGAGCGGCAGGCCAGCGCGATCACGACCGCGTTGTCTCCCGAGAGCAGAATGTTGATCCAGATGATCTGGCCGACGGCGACCCAGAACGCCCACTGCAACATATCTGCCCAGATATAACTCACCTGACGCTCCCTTCCCCTGTGGCCACGCGCTGTCTCGCGGGCGTCCTAATCTACCGACGTGGCCACCGCCTTGACCAGCAGGCAGCCGTGGCGAAACGTCGCCTTGTGGTTGAGCTAGCCCACGATCTCGTTGCCCGAAAAGAACTGCGCTATCTCTTGCGCCGCTGTTTCCGGCGCATCCGAACCGTGCACCGAATTCTCGCCGATCGACTTGGCATGCGTCTTGCGAATCGTTCCTACCGCAGCCTTGGCTGGGTCGGTAGCGCCCATGACGTCGCGATAGCGCGCGATCGCGTTGTCGCCCTCGAGAA
>Ga0111538_10007111_pt1 | contig 15114 bp, 12 predicted proteins | sample SoiMethybrSBSTD1_FD_79669 | JGI IMG/M metagenome (GOLD analysis project Ga0111538, IMG submission 79669) | Bulk soil microbial communities from a Populus tree surrounding site in Tennessee, USA - Soil MetaG P. TD hybrid SBSTD1 (version 2)... | ecosystem: Environmental > Terrestrial > Soil >...
CACGTAGTAGTAATACAAGTACTGCACGTACAACGCGAGCGATCTATTCAAGGCGTACCGCACCTTGGCGTTGCCGGCGTACGTATCGTACTCGAGCGTGTTCTGCGTCAGGATGGACGCACCACTCGAATAGCCCACGGCTGCCGAAAAATCCACCCGCTGGGACAGCAGGCCATCCACGCCTGCTCCCAAGCCAGTGGCGAAAACGGGTTCCGGCAGGTCTGCCAGGTACTCGACGCCGCGTCGCACATCGGTCCGCATCTGCCACGACCGGCCGAACTGGTAAATGACCGTCGACTCTCCAATCGTCCGGTATTGCCGCTGGAACCCGGCCACGTGCGTCGTGCTCTCCGGCAGGTCGGACGCAGAGACGCCGACGTTGGCACGCACCGACACGCGCCGGCTCGCTGACAGGCGACGGGAGTAGTCCACGCCGACACTCGTCGCCACCTCAGTCGTCGTCCCGTCGCCTCCATAACCGAATTCGCCGGACCGATAACGAAGTTCTCCAGTCAGCGCGGTGTTTCGCCCAACCTTCTCGGAGTACATCGTGTGGACTCCGTAGGAATCGATATCTCTCCAGAGGTCCGATTCGTTCAGGCGATCGGTGTAGCTGTAATCTCCGCCGACGGTCAGATTCCTGCGTGGCGAAAAGGTCTTTTGCAGTGAGGCCGTGGTCTGATACAGGTACGACTCCAAGTCGCTGACCGTGAAATCCGGCGACGTCGTGTGCGCGTCTCCGACAATGAGATTCGTGTCCGTCGGGAGTAACCCGTAGAAGTATGTCGGCGAGTACGAAGCCGCCTGGTTGAAAAAGAGCTTGACGGCTCCAGGCATCTCCGTCGACACCCCGAGACCGGCACTGTGCCCCATGCTTCTGACTTCTTGAAGCTCGGAGTAATGCCGCACGCTAGAGGCCACATTCGCGCCGATTTCCGTCCGCTGCCGGCGCCACGAGTAACTGGCGTTCGCGTTCAGCAGCGTCGAGAAACCGCCCGTTTGCAGCCCCGAAGGGTCGAGCGTCTGCTGCACGGTTTGCGGCACGTCGTCATCGTACGCTTCGACCAATGACAAGCCGAAGTCGAGACGCTTGGTCGGTCGGACATCAGGTCGGATACCGCCGAAGATACCCTGTGGCGGACGGGCGACCGTGATGTCCTGGGAAGACGCGGTACCAGTCACGCCCATCAGGAGCCCTGTCGCGACAAACGCAGCGCCACGCAATCGGTTCATTGATCGCTCGAAGTCGGAAATGTGGCTCAATTGACGACGATGGTGTCGCCGGGCTGCAACACGATGTTCTGCTTGGTGTTCTTGCCCCTGACGACCTCGTTGTAGTCGAACTTGAAGCGCTTCTCTTGGTTGTCCTTCTCGGACCGAATGATCACGATGTTGCTCTTGTCGGCGTATTCGAGAAGACCTCCCGACATCGCGAGCGCTTGCAAGACGTTCATCTCACCGTTGAGCGGCAGCATCCCCGACTTGGAGACACCCTGCCCGATCACAAACACCTTCCGACTGCGAATCTCCTTCACGATCACGGTGACATTCGGATCCGCAACGTACTTGGTCGCTGCCTTCGTGAGGACGGTCGCGAGCTCCTGAGGCGTATATCCTCTGGCCTGGATGTCGTTGATGAGCGCAAGCGAAATCTTGCCGTCCGAACGAACCACGACGTCACCGGACAGCTCAGGGTCCTTCCAGAAACGGATTGCCAGCGTGTCGTCGACGCCGATGACGTAACCAGTTGGGATGGGCACGCCCTCGGGCTGAGATTGCAATTGAGCTGGCTGCTGCGGCGGCCGCGTCGTGGGCGGCGCAGATGCTGACTGCGCACGAGCCGGGGAGGCGGTTGCTGCCCACAGCAAAGCCCCGATGCAAGCCGCAAATTGGAGCTGATATTTCATTACAATTTGCTCTTCCGATTTTACCGTGCAAGGAAGCCGCCACCTCGCATGAGGTCTCGACAGCAGAACCGCGTGCTTTTTCGTTCAGAACCCTCATGGCGAAAGCCTCCCGACCAGACTTTTGGACGAAGAGGAGCGGCAATTCTGAGTAAATAGTCTGCCTCGGCAAGGATTAGTGTCTGCCGAGCCTCGGCCCACGAGTGCGGGGGCATCGTTACGTCGAGTTCAATCGAGGGGACTGATAAACACACCCTTTCATGGCCTGCGTCACCGACTTCCTTCTCGAAACCTGCGACCCCGAGGCGGTCGCGCTGTACACGGACGACGGTCAAGCCACCTACAGCGATGTCGCGCGTTCGCTCTCGCAAGTCGCCGCTCATCTGTGCAGTCTCGGGCAATCTCGAGGATCCCGCGCCATCTTGATCGGCGACAACTCACCGTTCTGGGTGGGCGCCTACTTGGGAACCCTGCGCGCGGGATGGGTCTCGGTGCCGCTCCCGACGACCGTGACGCCCTCGGAACTCTCGCGCATCATCGAACTCACCGAGGCGAACGTGGCACTCGTCGATGTCCGACTGCTCGCGAAGCATTCCGACGTCTTGCGCTCCGTCAATCTCGTGACCGACCGGCGTTCACCGAAGGTCGCCGTCGACACCGCCATCACTCTCGACGAACTGCGGATCTCACCGGACGCCCCTGCGGCCCCACCCGTGTCGAGCGACGATTTGGCCGCGTTGATGTTGACGTCAGGATCGACGCGAGTCCCGCGGGGGGTGATGGTCACGCATGGAAACATCATCGCCAACACGCAGTCGATCATCGAATCATTGCGATTGACCAGTGCCGATCGCATGATGACGGTGCTTCCGTTCAGCTACTGCTTTGGAACGTCGTTGCTGCACACGCATCTGCGCGTGGGCGGTAGTCTGGTTCTCGACGCCCGGTTCATGTATCCCGAGGTCGTCCTCGAGCGCATGGAGCAGACCGAGTGCACCGGCTTTGCTGGTGTGCCGAGCCACTTTCAGATCCTGCTGGCCAATTCGACGATACGGCAGCGCTCGTTCAAGCGGCTTCGCCATGTTCAGCAGGCAGGTGGGCGTCTGGCTCCGCCCGTGATCGATGAACTCAGGGCGGCGTTGCCACGCGCGCAGATCTTCACGATGTACGGGCAAACCGAAGCGACGGCTCGGCTGTCGTGCCTGTCACCCGAACTGCTCGATGCGAAACGCGGATCGATCGGCAAAGGCATTCCGGGCGTTCGCCTCAGCGTCTTGAACGAGACAGGTCGCGAAGTCGCGCCTGGCGAGGTCGGAGAGATCGTCGCGGAAGGAGACAACATCACGAAGGGCTACTGGCGCGCACCGGAAGAATCGCGCGAGACGTTCCGGAATGGCCGCCTGCACACGGGGGATCTCGCGACAGTCGACGATGAGGGGTTCATCTTTATCGTCGGCCGTGAGAAGGATTTCATCAAGTGTCGTGGCGAGAGGGTCAGCAGCCTTCTAATCGAGGAGAAGCTCCTCGAACATCCGGCAGTGCTCGAGGCCGCCGTGGTCCCGATGCCCGATGACGTCCTCGGAGAGGCAGTGAAGGCCTTCGTCGTACCACGCGCGACAGCGGACGCTCACAGCCTCGCTGGTACATTGCGCGAGTTCTACAGCAAGCGAATGCCTGCGCACCTCGTGCCACGAGAAATCGTGGTGCTCGCGGAGCTTCCGAAGAGCGCGTCGGGAAAGGTCTCGAAGCGCCGTCTCACCGCAGCTTCCTGAGAACGCTCGCTTCTTAGCTGCGAGCCCCCGGTTTGACACGGAAGAACCGAACCCCGTGTCGACGCAAATGCAGCGCGGTCTCGTCAGCGAGATCGTTGCTCGAATCGGACCGCTCTTTCGCCGCGATGTCGAGCCAGCTGACGCCCTGTTGATCGAGCGTCGCGCGTGTCGCATCGGGAATTCGACCGAGGCTCAAGAGGACGTCAACGTCGCTCGTGGGATTGACACCGTCATTCGTCGCGAGTTGCAGCCGCCGGCGCTTGGAACGTCCGATTCGACGGCGGCGGGTGCAGACATCGACGTACTCGCCATCCTGACGACACTCGAGGCCGTCAGCGCGGAGAATGCTCACGAATTCATCGACGATATCGCGGAAGATCGCCTCTCGTTCCGCAGCGGTGAGCACGCGAGGAAACTCGGGCTCCTTGCTCACGACGCGCGCCGGAAACCCGATCGCCAGACATCGCGGCGGAATCCGACCGCGCACCAGCGAGTTCGCTCCAATGACGGCGCCGTCACCGATTTCGGTGCCCGGCAGAATGAACACACGCCAGGCGATCGATACGCTGTTGCCGATCTGAATGGAGTCGAACTCCACGGGGTAGCCCTCGAATCGGCTCAGCCACGATGTGTGGCCGAAGATCAAGCTGTCGCCGCCGATTCCGGTGTCATCTCCAATCACGATCGACCGCGTCGGGTTGATGAAGGTCATTTGCATGATCTGGCAGTTGCGACCGACGACCAGACGCGAATCGGGAAATTGCAAGCCCCCGATGAAGACCTGTTCGTTGAGCTTCGTGCCATCGCCGATGTCGATGTGAGGAGTATCGATCATCGTCGCGGCGCCGATCTGGACGTGGTGACCGAGCTTGATCGTGCGGCCGCGAACGAAACTGAAGAAGCCGACCTCCGTGCCGTCGCCGATGCTCACCGTGCTCCCGACGATGACCGACCCGAGGGCCAGGCGAACGTTCCGGCCGATGTGATAACCCTTCAATCGGTACAGGGCTTTTTTCAGCGGCGACGGCAACCAGCCGTGCAGGATCATTTCCTTGACCGGAAATCTCGGCCTGGCAATCAACGGGTCGCGCGAGTGTCTGGTCACGTCTCAGCCGCGGATCCGCGCGCCGCCGTCGACGACCAGCGTATGACCGACGAGGCCGGAACCGGCATCAGAGCAGAGGAACTGCGCGGCCCAGGCGACTTCGTCGAACGTCGTCAACCGACCGAGCATCGATCGACGGGCCGCATCGGCCAGACGGGCTTCGCTGTCGGGCAGAACATTCCACGCGTCAGTCATCACCGCTCCTGGAGACAGGATGTTGACCCGGATCCCTTTCGGAGCCAACTCCGCTGCGGCGTGGCGCGCCAGCGACTCCAGTGCTCCCTTCGATGCCCCGACCAGGGCGTAGTGTGGAACCGCGTGCGAGGCACCCTCCGATGACACCGCGAGAATCGACGACCCCGATGGCATCGAGGGGCTCAAGCGCTGCACCAGCTCGAAAAACGCGCGCACGTTCAGCGCAAAGACCCAGTCGAAATGGCGGGTGGTCAGCTGATCGAGGTGTTTGTGGACACCGGTCGCAGCGGCAAAGACGAGAATCGACACCGGCGCCGGGCTGGACACGGTCGCGATGAGGCCATCGAGTCCCTTCGGACTCGTGACATCCGCCCGGACGATCTCGACGCCCAGACCGGCACTCGTCGCCTCCTCCTGCAATCGATCCGCGTGCACCTGGTCGCGCACATAGTTGGCCCAGACGTGTGCACCCGCAGCGGCGAGCCGCCACGCGATGGCGCGGCCGATCCCGCGAGTGCCCCCGACGACGAGCGCATGCCGGCCTCGCAGAGAGAAGGCGTCGTCGCGCTGATCTGTCACCGGGCACCCTCGGGCTTGGCCCCGCGGTCTCCCTGGGAGAGAAACGCGTCGAGCAGGTCGTCTCGCTGGCTGACGGCGAAGAGGGCATGGGGCGCGAAGGCGAACATCAATTCTGCCGATGCCACTCGTTTGCCTGCGACGTCGATGTGGCACTTCGCCGTCGCCACGGCGTCCTGAGACGAGGTGATCGAGGCGGTAATCTCCGCGGTCTCGCCTGGACGAACCCAGTTCCGGAAGTTGGCCGATCGTATCTGCGCGAGCATCGCCCGTCCGCGGGGCCGCCCTTCGGCATCGAGGCATTTGCCGGCAGCTTGGGCCATCATCTCGGTCAGCAGGACCCCCGGCACGACCGGGAACCCTGGAAAGTGATCCTTGAACAGCTCCTCATCGGCGAACAACGTTTTTTCCGCTCGAATCGAGGCCCCTGGTTCCAGCGCGCAAATCCGATCGAGCAGGATGAACCTCATGCCGGACGCCTTTCGGTCAATTCATCTTCCCTGCGCGCCGCAGCACCGCCAGAATATCGTCGACCGTCTTCATGCCGTCCAGTTCGGTCGTGTCGACCGTGATGTCGAAGCGCTCGCTCAACCCGGCCATCAGCGTGAGCACGCCCAGCGAATCCCACGTCGGGATCGCGTCCCTTGGCGTGTCCGTACGGATGTTGGATGGCGGCTCTTCGAAGAGTTCGGCAATCCAATGCAACGCGTCGTCTTGGGTCATGCTGTGTGTATCGGAAAGCGTCACTGCGCGGTATAGCCACCGTCGATGACCAGGTCGATGCCAGTAATCCAGCCGCTTTGAGGCGCCAGGAGGAAGGCGGCCGCGCGAGCCACGTCCTCGGGCTTGCCGGTGCCGAGGGGGTGGGCATCCTCGAGGTGCTTGACCTGCTCCTTCGACAGCACCGCAAACGCGGCCTCCGTCATCGGCGTACGGACGAGTCCGGGCGACAACGTATTCACGCGAATCCGCCTCCGCGCCAGTTCGATGGCCATCGATCGAGCGGCCGACTGCAGCGCCCCCTTCGTCGCGCTGTACGCCATCTGCCCAGGCATCCCGACGTTTCCGTAGATGGAGGTGATGAACAGCAGCGCCCCTCCTTCGGGCGTCATCACATCACGACGACAGACCGCCTTCGAGAGCTCCAGTGCGGCGGCCACGTTGACCTCGACCATCTCGTGAAAACCAGACGCCTGGAACGACCCAAGTGGGCGCGTCTCGACCACACCAGAGCAATAGCACAGTCCGCAGATGCGTCCATGCTGTTCCACATGCTCGCGAACGAGCGGCATGAGCACATCGACCTGGCGAAGGTCCTGCACCACGATGCGACTGGCGCCCTCGGGCATCAGCGCGGCCGTCGCCTGCAAGTTCGCCTCGTTGCGGCCAACGAGGACGACGCGTGCGAACCGGCGGGCCAGCTCCACGGCGATCGCCCTGCCGATGCCGGACGAGGCCCCCGTGAGTACCACCCACCCTCGACCGAAGTCGACAAACGGAACGTCAGTTGACATAGGGAGCGCTCACGACCACGTGATCGAGGACGGCATCGGGTCCGAGCGACACCAACGCCGTGCCCCAGGAGAGGCCGACGCCGTACCCGACGAGGAGCAGTCGAAGGGCCCGCTCATTGGGGCGGCTCAACTTTCCCTGGGTGAGCGTCAACGCGATGGAAGGACCACCAGCGCTGCCGAACTCCTGAATCGAGAGCGGGATCTTGTCCTGCGGAATCTTCATCTTCTGCGCCAGGTGCCGCATGATGAAGAGGTTCGACTGATGAAGAATGAAGTAATCGATCGTTGCACTGTCGGTGGACGAAGCGACCAGCGTCTCCTCGATCACGCTTGGGACAGCTCGGATCGCAAAGTTGAAGATTCCCGCTCCGTTCATCGACACGAAGTTCTTCCTCGGGTCTGCCGGAAACCGGTCTCTGAACCCTCCGCCCTCGATGATGAGATCGCGCCAGCCCGAGCCGTCGGTATGCAACGAAAACCACCACGGCGTCGGCCCATCGTCTGGTTCTGCCTCGACCGCCGTGGCTGATCCCGCGTCACCGAAGAGAAGCGCCACCGAGCGGTCCGACTTGTCTGAAAACCGAGTCGGCGTTTCGCCGTGCAGCATCAACACCCGCTTAAAGCCGCCTGTCGACACCATCATCGAGGCGAGCCACAGGCCGTACGGGTAGCCCGAACACCCGAGCCCGACATCGAACGCGGCGCACCCATCCGCGAGTCCGAGCCAGTGCTGGACCAGACAGGCAGTGGACGGCAGCAGGTAATCCTGCGTTTGGGTCACGAAGATCAATGCGTCGATTGACTTCGGGTCCCATTCGAGATGATCGAGCAGCCGCTTGGCCGCGGTCGCGCACAAGTCGCTGCTGCAGATTCGATCCGAGGCGACGTAGCGACGTCGCACGCCAGCCATGCGAACGACCTTTTCGACCTCTTTGGGATCGAACGCCGTCGTCTCGGTGAGATTGTCGAACACACGCTCAGGAACGCTCGAGCAAATCGCTCGTATTTTGCCCGCGCGTGTCTGTGTCACCGCCATCGTGCGTGCACTCCCCCGCTCACGCTTTCCGGATCTTTTCCCGACCATGCGTCACGTTGCGGGTGGCGTTTCGGGTGTCGACCACCAGACGCGAGTGCGTGACGATGAAATCGTAGTCGTACGCCGTGTGATCGGTGGCGATCAGGACGCAGTCCTGCGCGTCCAGATACGCCGCCGTCAGCTCCTGACTGCTCATCTCGGCGAGGTCCGGGTAATGGCGCATGCGAGGCAGCAGCGCAATATGCGGGTCGTTGTACGTCAGCTCGGCGCCGCGCTCGCCCAGCAGCATCAACAGCTCGAACGACGGACTCTCTCTCGGATCGTCGATGTCCTTCTTGTATGCCACGCCCAGGATCGCGATGCGGCTGCCCTTCACCGGCTTCCGGTGTTCGTTGAGGAACTCGGCGACCCGATTGACGACATAGTTCGGCATATGGGTGTTGATCTCGCCGGCCAGTTCGATGAAGCGCGCCTGTTCACCGTGCTTGCGGGCGAGCCACGCCAGGTAGCGAGGATCGATCGGAATGCAGTGTCCGCCCAGACCCGGACCGGGATAGAACGCTTGAAAGCCAAACGGCTTCGTCTTCGCTGCGTCGATCACCTCCCACACGTCGATGCCCAGCTTGTCGTACAGAATCTTCAGCTCGTTCACCAACGCGATGTTGACTGCTCGGTACGTGTTCTCGAGAATCTTGCACGCCTCGGCGACCTCCATGCTCGACGTGCGGATGACTTTGACGACCGCCTGCGAGTACAGCGAGCACGCCAAATCGGCACACGTCGCATCGAACCCGCCGACTACCTTGGGAATGGTCGCCGCGTGGAAATTCGGATTGCCGGGGTCCTCACGCTCGGGACTGAACGCGAGAAAGTAGTCGACTCCGCAGCGCAGCCCGGTTGCCTCGAGGATCGGCAAGACGTTCACGCGCGTGGTCGTCGGATGTGTGGTGCTTTCGAGCACGATGAGTTGCCCCGGCCGCAAACGGCTGGCGATCGATCGTGCCGTCTCCTCGACATAACTGAGGTCCGGGTCGCGGCTGTCGGACAGCGGTGTCGGGACGCAGATGATGATGCAGTCCGCTTCATCGAGGCGGCCCATGTCGGCGGTCGCCTCGAATCGCCCGTCTCGACGAAGCTGCGCGATCGGCGCCGAATCGATGTGCTTGATGTAGCTGCGGCCGGCATTGAGCGCGTCAACCTTCGTTTCGTCGACGTCGTAGCCGATCGACCGAAAACCGGCAGACGCGAACGCTCGCACCAGCGGAAGGCCGACGTAGCCAAGGCCGATGATTCCGATCGTGGCCCGTTTCGTGTCGATCAACTGCGCGAGACGAGCGGAGGCCGAGTTCGTGTCCGGCACCGCGTGCCGGGGAAGGGACGTGGACATGGATCCTCCCGGAGATTGTATCGTTCCGGAGGCTCCTGGCTGAATGGGGCGGACGAGCCGCCCCTGACCACTCGCGGGTGTGACCGTGGCTGAAACTACTGGCTGCTGATGATCCGCAGGTTCGTGGGTGCCGCCGGCGCTCCGGACGAGGACCCCGCTGCGTAGCAGTTGTTCGCGTTGAAGTTCAGGATCCCGTTCGTCTTGGACGTGTTGTCGAAACAGAGGTGAGCGGGATTCCGATACGAACGGCCGCCCGGCCCATCGCCGCCGAAGACATCGGGACCAACGGCCGGCCAGGGAACCGCATTTCCCCACCACGACGGTTTGACAGAGAGATACAGCGATGGCGGCAGCGCCCCGCTGCCGGGAAAGGGATTGCGATACTGGGCGAGACCGGACGGCACCTCATTTGGGTTGAGTTGAACCGTGTTCGTCACCGTGTCGTAATTTGCCCAACGCAGCATCGTTGCGGCCGTCAGCGGATCTCCGCCTGGCCCGAGTACGTAGACGGACCGATCGACGTTTGAACCGCTCATGTTCCACTCGTATTGAGTGTGGTAGCCAGGAGTCCCCAACACGTTGCCGACCACATTCGTGAACCGATCGAACGCGTTCACGATAATGGCGCTGGTGCTCCGTGTCTTGCCCCCTTCGACTCCGATGAACCGATTGCGGAACGCCGTAATGAAGTTTTGCGTCCCGTGGACGCGGTCCTGCAGGAAGCTGAGGCCGTCGTTACCCTCGTGCAGGGTCATCGCGACGCCAACACCGTGCGAGACGTTGCTCGCAAGCATGAAATCGGGCGCGGGCGAGTAGTACGTATCGAAAAGATAGTTGTAGGCGACGACACCGCCACTCACCGCACCATTCGAAATAATGGGCGCGGTGATGTGCTGCAGGATGTTGTTCTCCACCACGTTGTCCGACGCGAGAATCGATTCGACGCCGTAGCTCTGCGTCGCGGCACTCTTCGTGCCATAGAAATAGCTGTCTCGCACCACGCTCGCGGCCGTCTGGAAGAGCCACACGTGATTGCGCGTTGCGTTGATTGACTTGACGTTCTTCACCCAGCAGTTGTACGCATTGAAGAAGTAGATGCCGCCGAGCCCACTGCTCGCCGTGTGATCGACGGTCATGTCCTCGATGCCCACGGCCTTGATGGTCGTATCACCCCACCACGCGCCCGGGCTCTGAGACGCACGCCAGTTCGGCATGTGCAGCCCAGGCGAGATGCTCACCGTGTTGCCACTGATCGCGGTCACCCGTACCAGTTGCGTCTGATCGCGACCGGACCGCCCTCCACCGCCTGATCCTTCGATCGAACAGACATTGATCGTCGAGCAGACCCAGACCGATCCCGTGTCGGTGTTGCTGTCATTCAGCTGATCCAGGAACAGCACGCTACCGACAGCAAGCCCCGTCGTATTCGAAAGAGTGATTTGCGTCGCATCCTTGGCGTACCCGCCGGTCCAACTGGCCGTATGCGTCGGGCCGCCCGAGTAATTCACTTCGGCGTTGCGAACACAGATGTCGCCGGTCATTCCAGAGCAGTTCACCGAGCCCGAGAACACCAGGATGGTTTGACCAGGTCCGGCGCCTCGAAGGGTGATGTTGCTCCGATTCTGGATGTCGATGCCCGCGTTCAAGTTGTAAGTGCCGGCATTGAGAAACACGACCTGCCCGGCAGGACACGACGCGATGGCGCTGTTGATTTGCGCGGCGCTCGCACCTGGGTTCAGCGTGGCGCAGTTGGTCGTCCGCGACGGAATCCCTCCGGGGATCCCGGCGCTACTCCAGTCGATTCTTCGGCTCGCGTCGATGACGCTTTGCGCCTCGGACGGCCGGGACCATGCACCAACGAGCACGAACAGGGCGATCGCAATTCGTAATTTCATGTTGAAAGATGAGACAAATGTGGGCGCAAAACGGGCCGCTGCAAGACTTGCGCCCACAGGTTCAGCGTCGTGGCCGATCATTTTTGGGCGCAATTCTCGACACGTAAACGTTGGCTGACCCGCCGCGCCGTTACGGTTTGGGCCAGCCGGTTTCAGGAATGCTAGATGTCGTGGAGCAGTGCTATTTGAACCCGGAAGTCCTCGAACGGCAAGCTCAACTGCGGCCGATGGAATCGTAGACGAATCCCAACTGGCGCATCTTCGACGGGCTATAGAGATTGCGCGCATCAATCACGATCGGCGATCGCAGCGCTGATTTGATCCTGCTGAAGTCCGGATGGCGGTATTCGTTCCATTCCGTCACAACGACGAGGGCGTCGGCGCCCGCCAGTGCGTCGTAGTTCGTGTCCGCGTAACTGACCGAATCGCCCAAGCGATGCTTGGCCTCCGCCATGGCCGCCGGATCGTGTACGGTCACCGTGGCGCCCGCCCGCAGCAGCGCGCAGATCAGCGTCAACGCAGGCGCCTCGCGCATGTCATCCGTGTTCGGTTTGAACGCGAGTCCCCACAGGGCGATATGGGCCCCCTGCACCTGGCCGTGCAGCGCGCGTTCGAGCTTCTCGAAGAGCCGGCGCTTCTGTCGTTCGTTGGCACGTTCCACGGCTTCCAACACACCCAGATCCGATCCAACTTCCTTCGCGGTTCGCACCAGCGCTTTGACATCTTTCGGAAAGCACGAACCACCGTAACCGGGACCGGGAAACAAGAAGGAGGAACCAATTCGACTGTCGGAGCCGACGCCTTTGCGCACCAGGTCGACATCCGCACCGACGCGCTCGCAGACGTGGGCGATCTCGTTCATGAACGAAATCCGCGTCGCCAGCATCGCGTTCGCCGCGTACTTGGTCATCTCGGCCGACGGGATGTCCATGAAGATGATCGGCCGACCCGTGCGCACGAACGGCGCATACAGTTCGGCCATCACGCTTCGCGCGTGATCGGAATCGACGCCAAGGACGACGCGATCGGGTTTGAGAAAATCATCGACCGCGGCCCCCTCCTTCAAGAACTCCGGGTTGGAGCACATATGAAAGGGATGCGTCGCGTGCTGCGCCACCGCAGCCTGAACGCGAGCCGCAGTACCCACCGGCACCGTCGACTTGGTCACGACAACCAACTCTCGTGTCATGTGCCGCCCAATCGAGTCGGCGACGTTCAGCACATGGCGAAGGTCCGCTGACCCGTCTTCATCGGGCGGTGTGCCCACGGCAATGAACACGATCTCGGCCTGAGCGATCGCGCACGGAATATCCGTCGTGAATCGCAATCGCTGCTGTCCCTGGTTTCTCGCCACCAACGCGTCGAGACCGGGCTCGTAAATCGGGATCCGGTTCTCCTGCAGCGCGTCAATCTTGCGCGCATCGACATCCGCACACACGACATCGTTTCCGGTCTCGGCGAGGCATGCACCCACGACCAGACCGACATAACCCGTTCCAATGACACCAATCCGCACACGCAACTCCGACGATATGAGCGGGCTCGCTCGAGGAGACTTTCAGCAGGTCAGGAGGGGCCTTGCGAGCCTCATGCCCACAAGCTCATCCCCAAGAGTGGCCTGAAAGTGGAGGTGCAGTCGAAAAAGTCTGGCGGACGACGGCCTTAGTTTTTGGCCGATGCGGGTTTGCGTTCGATGCACGCGCGAGCGTGGGTACTCATCGCGCGCGCTTGCGGGCGATGAACACGACCCACGGACTCAGTGGCGTGATTCGGCCGAGCCCGAACCGTCGTTCGAGTTGCACGAACAGCGGCGCGAGCACGGAATTGCTCTCGCGTGACAGCGGAAACCAGCAGAAGCCACGCTCGAATTTGATCTCGAAGCCCGCAGCTGTCATGCGACGACGCCATTCCCAATAGGACAGATTGTAGAAACGCTCAGAGGCACCGCTGAGAAACTGCTTGGCTCGGACGAACGCGCCCCGGAACGACTGCTTGTTGTGCACGACGCCAATCAGCACACCGTCGTCCGACAACACCCGACCGGCCTCGACGGGAAACCACGTGCTGTCCATCACCTGAAACACTTCGAGGCACAGCAACAGATTCATCGTGTTCGTCGCGCAGGGCAGCGTCGTATCTCGCGGCGACACCAGGATGCACTTTGCCGACGGCACCCGCTGCTGACACACAGACAACACCGTCTGATTGACGTCGGTGCACGTCATCGTCCAACCGAGGCTGGCAAGCAGCCGCGACCAACGCCCGCCTTCGCAGCCCACTTCCAGTGCCGAGCGAGGAGGAGCCGCCATCTCCACGCCGCGACGTACAGCACTCTCGACGACTTCCGTCGTGTAGTGACCCCAACGTGTGGTGGCGACTGTTTCCCAGACCGTCGCGGGGGGATGAACGTCAACGATCATTCAGCGGTTCCTCGGACGGACGAGTATAGTCCAGTCGATGCAACTGACAGCGCACGATCGCGACATTTCAAAGATTTCTGGCAATAGTGTTGCCCATTGTCCAGTCGCGCGCACGGCCAGGAAATTCTTGCGGATCACGGAAGTCACGATGAGCTGATCGTGGTGGTGACACGATCGAACATAGTGCGAACGCTGGGCGGAGGGGTCCCCGTCGGCCGGCGCGCGATGAAGTCGCGATGCACGAGTTGCGTGGAGAGCACGCCGACGACACCCATGTTGTCGGTGTTCGAGAACTGCCCGGCCGCCGCCTGTGCGCGACACTTCTCGATCAGCCGACGCGCGGCACCCGGAGCGAAGACGCCGGCGTCTGCGAGCGCTCGCTCGCTGGCGACGTCCTCGATCCATTCGGACGCGGCCGGCGAGGCAAAGGAGAGCGCATCGGGCGCGCGATACGGCTGTTTGCTTCGCAGCCGAATCGATTCGGGAACGAGGTCGCGAGCCAGCCGTTTCAACACGTGCTTCTCATCGAGTACGCGGAGCTTGTACGACGGCGGCAAGCCATCAGCGAGCCTCGCGACGTCGGGATCGAGAAATGGGAAGCGGCCTTCCACCGAGTGTCCCATGAGCATGCGATCGCCTTGGGACGACAGCAGGTAGCCTGACAGCAGCGTGTGGATTTCGACGAACTGGTCCTGCGCGAGCGGAGTCCAGTGCGCGAATTCAGCAGGAAGATCCGCCACGACGTTGGCAATCGCCTCGTCGCGCGCGCCTGTGAATTCCGCTGAGAGCAATCGCTGCAGCGCCGCGGTCGCGTGCCACCGCGGAAAGTGCCCGAACCCCGGGGCTCGCCAGTGATCCAGTTTCTGACCGAAGAACTGCCGCGCGATCGCTTGCTGGGCGACCGGAGAGCGCTCCAAGTACGGATATAAGCGCTCGAGCAGCCGTGGCCGCCACGCGGAGTGGGGCTGACGCGCCCAAAACCGGCGAATCTTCGCTTCGCGGAACAGATCGTAGCCCGCGAACATCTCGTCGGCGCCCTCGCCCGTGAGGACAACCTTGATGCCCGCCTTTCTCACGAGCCCTGACAAGAGGAACAGAGGCGCTGGCGCTGTTCGGAGCACCGGACGCTCGGTATGGCGGATGACGTCCGGAAACACCCGCGCGATATCCGCTCTCGTCACGACCACATCGTGATGGTCCGATCCGAGATACGACGCCATCGCACGTTGATGCACCGTCTCGTCGTACTCGCGATCCTCGAACCGCAGCGAGAACGTGGAGAACTTCGATCCCTTCGCGCGGAGCCCTAG
>Ga0111538_10007112_pt1 | contig 15114 bp, 13 predicted proteins | sample SoiMethybrSBSTD1_FD_79669 | JGI IMG/M metagenome (GOLD analysis project Ga0111538, IMG submission 79669) | Bulk soil microbial communities from a Populus tree surrounding site in Tennessee, USA - Soil MetaG P. TD hybrid SBSTD1 (version 2)... | ecosystem: Environmental > Terrestrial > Soil >...
CCACGTGACGGCGACGATCCCGCGCTCGCCGAGGATCGGCAGGCGGCGGCGCGCCTCGGCGACGGAGACGAAATCGACATCGACGCCGACGGTGTCGGCCCGGGCGACCTCGCGGGCCAGCTGCTCGGCATCGCGCTCGGTGCGCGCGATCTTCAGCGCGCCGCTCTGGGTGAAGCGCAGCGGCTGGCCGGTCTCCGCGGTGAAGCTCGCCAGCTTGGTCACGGCGCGCTGGGCCAGCCGGGTGAGCGCCGGCGTGGCGCGCACCTGGCTCGACAGCCCGGCCGCGCGCGGCGACGTCTGCGAGGCGAGGGCCGCGCGCTCCAGGACCGCCACCCGCGCGCCCCGCTGGGCCAGGTGATACGCGACGCTGGCGCCGAAGGCGCCGGAGCCCACCACCACGACGTCGGCCGAGGCCACCATGCTCATCGCTCCAGCCGGAGCGTCTCGATGTCGTTGAGCACGGTGCGCGGATGCAGGAAAGTCGAGGTATAGATCTCGCGGACGAAGCCGGCCGAATCGATCAGGAACACCTTGAGCACGTGCGAGAGCTCCCGGCGCGGCCGGCCGCTCGAGCGATCGACGGCCCAGCGCACGTCCTGCCCGAAGCCCTCCACCAGCGGCAGCAGCTCCCGGGCCGAGCGGGTGGTGAGGAAGTACCAGCGGACGCCGCGACCGTCGTCCTGCACGCGGCTGCCGGCGTAGCGGCGCATGGCCGCCGGGGTGTCGCGCGCGGGATCGAACGACAGCGTCACCAGCCGGACCTGCGTCCGTAGGGATGGCCGCTCCCCGAGCGATTGCTTCAGGACGTCGAAGACCCGGAACGCCAGCGGACACCCCTCGGGATCGGTGCAGCTGGTGTAGATGAACCCGAGCAGCGTGATGCCCTCACGCGTGAAGCGCGTCAGCCGTTGCGGCCGGCCATCCACGCCCACCACTTCCCCGTCGGGCGCCGCCATGATGCGGTGCAACGTGTAGGTGCCCACCGCGGGCGGCTCGAAGTCGAGCGGAGGCAGCGGCGGCGCCGCCTCGTGGGCCAGCCCCGACGCGACGGCGCCGGCCAGCCCCACGAGCAGCGCCGCCGCCAGCCTCACGAGGCGAGTCACCTCACGACGACTTCAGCGAATTGGAGCCGAGCTTCATGTGGTGAGCGCGGCCGAGCTGCTCCTTGGTGAAATCGACCTCGAAGACCTGCTTGAGCTCCTTGCCGTCCCAGGTGAAGCCGCGCAGGAACTGCTCGTTGTCCGCGCCGCCCTTGTCCCAGTTGGCGAGCAGCGACGAGGTGATGTAGACGCGCGTGCCGTCCCAGCTCTGCGAGATCATGTTGACCTGCTTGCCGGTCACCTTCGTGTAGGTCTGCTTGGGCGCCTCGGGGTTGCTGAGGTCGAAGTACCGCGTGGTGCCGTCCATGAACGTGTTGACCCACAGCCCGCGGCCGTCCTTGGTGATGCTGATGTCGACCGGCAGCGGAATCTTGGCCGGGTCGCCGATGGTCGCGACGTCCTTGGCCTGCCAGTCGCCCTTGACCTCCTTGACGAGCCAGAGCTTGGAGGTGAGCGCCGCGGCGGTGATGGCCCAGTTGTCACCGGACTTGAGCGACCAGCGGATCTCCAGGGGCGCGCCGGGCACGCTGAAGACCTTCTTGGGCTTCATGGCCTTGAGGTCCCACATCACCATCGTGTTGCCGAACTTCTTCATCGCCTCGGCGTCCTTCACCAGATCGCCGAGCGGCCGCATGTAGTTCGCGTACCCGGTGAAGCTCGACGTGAGCAGGACGTTCTTCTTCGGGTTGACCGCCAGGTCGTAGCCGTAACCGTCACCGCCGTTGTCGGTCGGCATCGGATAGGAGGTGATATACGTCCCGTTGTTGTTGTAGACCGCCATGCCGGTCACGCCGCCCTTGTCCTTGGTGTTGGACAGCGCCTGGACCAGCATCCGCCCGGGCATGGCGTAGTAGGTGTGGGGTCCGAGGTAGCCGGTCTTCTCGCCCATGTCGCTGATGGTCTTGACGAGCGCGGGCTTGGCCGGATCGGTCCCGATGTCGAACACGTTGATCCGGCTTTCGGCGAGCCCCCCGGCCCAGAGGAAGCGGCGGTCGTCGGTGAAGCCCATGTGGTGCGCCTCGCCGCGCGTCCCGACCCCGACCGCGCCCAGGACCTTGCCGTAGGTCTTGGACTTGGGGTTGACGTCGATCGTCACCAGCTTGTCGAACCCGTCACCCATGCCCTCCACGCCCAGGGCCCAGACGTAGACGTAGTCCTCCTGGCCCTTGATCAGCTTGGTGACGTAGGGGGAGTTGCACGTCTCGTCGGCGGCGGCGACGCCGACCGCGAGTGCTAGGACCAGACAGGCGAAGACAACAACGACCCGCGTTCCACACTGCCCCATGCGCGTCTCCTTTGGGATCGAAACGAGCGGCCTAGCGCTCCATCCGCCGTACCGCGCTCGGCGATTTCGTGGGTCCGATGAACTCCACCATGTTGCCGTCAGGGTCCTTCACGAAGACCTGCCGAAGGCCGGTGGGACCGGAGACGACGTCGCGGCACGGCAGCCCGAGCTCCGCGATCCGGGCCGCGGTGGCGTCGGCATCTTCGGTCCACAGCGCGAAGTGCCCGTAGCGCGCCTCGATCTTCTCCCGCTCGATGGCAGGGCGGACAAGCTTGTCGTTGAGGATGATGTGCAGCGACAGGCCGCCGTTGAGACTGTACCAGATGCCGGGGAAGTCGAAGGCCGGCCGGGGGATCTCCGAAAAACCGAGGACGTTGGTGTAGAACTCGCGCGCCTTGGCGACGTCGGTCACCGTGATGCTGACGTGGTTCAGCTCCTTGAACAGGCTCATGGCGCCTCCCTCCCGGGTATCGTCCCGCCCGCGATTCTACCCCGGACGCCCGGCCATCCGGCTGATCAGCATCGGACCTTGGTCCCATTGCCGTGCCTCCACACTTTTTGGTTTCCTCCTGCTCGAGCGGTGGATCAGAAAGGAGAGCGGACATATGAATTGGCGAGCGGTGATTGCGGTGATCACGATGGTGGTTGCGCTGACGTCGGTCGGGTGCGGCTCCATGGGCGGCTCCGGCAAGAAACGGATCGGCGTGAGCGGCAGCCGGATGTGCCAGGCGCACGGGGGCACCTATAACGCGGCGAACAAGACGTGCTCGTACACGGCCTCCCTCAAGAGCATGCGGGAGGCGTGCGCAGCGCAGGGCGGCGCCTACGACGACGCCGCAGACTTCTGCGACATGGATCCGATGTAAGCCGACCGATCAGCGGTGACCGGGTACCGCGGCGGGCGCCCCGCGTCTTGACGGCGCGCCCGCCGCGGGCGCAGGATGGCGGCGATCGAGCCATGACCATCGACGCCGCCACGCGGGCCACCCCCGCCCCCCTCGACGTTGCCCGCGCGCTGGCGCCGCGCATCCGCGCCCGGGCCGCGGAGATCGAGGCCACCCGTCAGCTCCCACCCGACCTCGTGCTGGAGCTGGCCAACGCACGACTCTTCAAGGTCGCCCTGCCGGAGGCCGAGGGCGGCCTGGGCGCCGACGTGATCACGGCACTGCAGGTGATCGAGGAGATCTCGCGGGCCGACGGCTCCACCGGCTGGTGCCTGGCCATGGCCATCAACACCTTCCGTCAGAGCGCGCAGCTTGCGCCGGAAGTCCGCCGCGAGCTGTTCTTCAGCGACCCCGTCGGCCTCTCCGCCGGCTCGGCCCGGGAGCGCGGCCGGGCCGTGGCGGTCCCCGGTGGTTACCGTGTGACCGGGCACTGGTTCTTCGCCAGCGGCTGCATGCACTCCCACCTGCTGCACGGCGCCTGCAAGGTCTTCGACGGCGACGCGCCGCGGCTGCGGCCCAACGGCGACCAGGACATCCGGATCGCCTTCTTCTATCCGAAGTCGAGCGTGCGCATCGTCGACACGTGGAACGTGAGCGGCCTGCGCGGCACCGGCAGCCACGACATCGTGGTCGAGGACCTCTTCGTGCCGGAGGAGCGCACGTTTTCGGCGATGGACCGGCGGGCCCGCGTCACCGGCCCGATGAACCGCATGCACGGCTTCGACCTGGCCGGCTGCGGCTTCTGCTGCGTGGGGCTGGGCGTGGCCCGCGCCGCCATCGACGCGTTCGTCGAGCTGGCCACTGCCAAGATCCCCCGCTCGTCGTCCGACTTGCTGCGCGAGCGCGTGATGGTGCAGGCGCAGGTGGGCGAGGCCGAGGCGCTGCTGCGCGCGGGCCGGGCGCTCCTGTTCGATGTGGTCGGGGAGATGTGGGAGATCGCCAAGGCCAAGGAGCCCATCTCCGAGCGCCTGCGCTCGGATCTGCGATTGGCCATGACCCACGCCGCCCAGACCGCGGCCAAGGCCACCCACATGGTGTGCGTGTGCGCCGGGACCACCTCGATCTTCGCCAGCAGCCCGCTGGAGCGCTTCGCGCGCGACGCCGAGGTGGTGACGCGTCACAACCAGCTGCAGTTCGTGAACTACGAGGCCGCCGGCCGCACGATGATGGGCCTCGAGTCCAATAGCCCATTGTTCTGAGTATGATGTGGCCACTCGATCCGTCCAGGAGGACGCCATGACGCAGCGCCGCGTGCCCGTCACCTTCGTTCTCGCCCTGCTCGTGGTCGCGGCCCTCGCGACGACCGCCGGCGCCCAGATCGCCGTGTCGGGCAACGACAACAAGGTGCTGCTCGTGAACGGCGTCGTCACCGTGGTGGCGAACCCACCCTCCGATACCGTGTCGATCATCGACCTCAAGGCCTCCCCGCCCCGCGTCGTCGGCGAGGTCGCCGCACCGGTGAGCGTGGTCGGTCCCCCGCTCAGTATTGGGGTGACCCCCGACGAAGGGCTGGCGCTGGTGACCGCGTCCAACAAGGTCGATCCCACGGACCCGACGAAGCAGACGCCCAACGACGACGTCACCGTCATCGATCTCAAGGCGACGCCGCCCAAGGTGCTGGCTTCGCTGAAGGCCGGCAAGGGCGCGGCCGGCGTGTCGATCAACCGCGCGGGGACGCTGGCGCTGGTCTCCAACCTCGTGGACGGTACCGTCTCGATCCTCACCATCCAGGGCAAGACGGTCACGCCGGCGGGCACCGTCGAGGTCGGCGGCGAGAAGGCGGGCGGCGGGATGGTCGCCATCCTGCCGGACGGCAAGTCCGCGCTGGTCTCGCGCAACAACGACCACAAGGTCTCCGTGCTCTCGATCGAGGGCGCCAAGGTCGAGTACACCAAGCGCGACATGGTGCCGGGCCTGCGGCCCATCGTGATGGACGTCGCGGCCAGCGGCGCCTTCGCGGTGGTCGGGCACCTGGCCGGCGGCGGCACCGGCGACAGCGACGCGGTGACGCTGATGGATCTGACCGCCAAGCCGCCGCGCGTCGTCGACACGGTCGGCGTGCTGGGCTCGACGGCCGAGGGGCTCAAGATCGCGCCGGACAGCTCGGTGGTGGCGGTCGTCGTGCACAACGGCAGCAACCGCCCCAAGGAGTCGCCGTTCTACAACGACGCCGGCAAGCTCCTCATCGTGCGCGTGAGCGGCAAGACCCTCACGCGCGTGGCCGAGGCGCCGATCGGCCACTGGTCGCAGGGCGTGACCTGGTCGCCCGACGGCAAGACGCTCCTGGTCGGCAACATGGTCGAGAAGGACTACTGGGTGTTCTCGTGGGACGGCACCACGCTCAAGGACACCGGCGCGCGCGTGAAGGTGAACGGAGGTCCCGCCGCCGTCCGGACGGCCGAGAAATAACCATGGCCCCGACGATGACCGATCGGCTGACCGACGCCATCCTGCACCGCGATCAGCCGCGTACGACCGACCTCTTCTTCCAGATGGTGCGGCGCGACGGCCGCTCGCTGGGCGACGCGCTCGGGGCGGTGACCGAGGCCGAGGCGCCATTTGTCCAGGTCCCCAACCACATCAACGTGCGCGACGGGCAGATCACCCTGGTCAACAACGATCACACCATTCTCGGTCTGCGCACCGCCGCCAGCCTGGCGCCGTTCCTGCCCGAGCCGTACCGCCTGCTGCCGCTGTTGCAGGCGGTGTGGTACGTGCCGGCCGGCCTCGACATCTGGAACCAGCTGCTCGGCAAGTACCCGGGGCGCTACGCGACGATGAAGGGCATGAACGTGCCGCCGCCGAGCTACGGTCCGGTGGTGTGGAACCGTGACGAGCCGCCGATCTTGCAGGAAGGGCCGATCGAGGAGCAACTGCACGCACACATGATCGCGACGATGAGCGGCGACGTCCGGCGATCGTACGGCCTCTTCCTCGGCCTGGCCGGCGACGAGCGCGTCCGCCCCTTGCTGCGCGACCACCTGCTGTTCCTCGGCCTCGTCGATCTGCAAGATACGATCATCGGCCGCAAGGCGCGCAACACCGGACACAAGGCGCTCCGGGCTCGCGCCGTCGTCGACCTGGCCGACGCGATCGGCTGGGACCAGGCGCACGGTGTGTACTACATCGGCGTGCCCGACATGGCCGTGGGCCCGCTCTACTACTCGCTCTACGACGCGGCCTGCGTGACGATCGCTGCGGAGTTTGCCGACGCGGGCAAGGGCCTCAAGGCCGCCAACACGCTGCCGCTCACGCCGATCGAGGTCGAGGAGATGGTCCAGCAGCTCACCGACGCCGACCCGCAGACGGTGTGGAGCCTGATCACCACGCACCTGCGCAACGGCAAATCGCTGCGCAGCCTGGGCGACACGATCCAGATCGCCGCCGCCGAGCTGATCCTCCGGACCACGGTCCCGCGCCAGTTCACCGACGCCCAGCACGCCTTCGACTACTGCAACGTGGCCAGCTACTGGATGCGCGGCAGCGACAACCCGTACCAGCCACGCGTGCTCTATCTGATGGCCAACTTCGTCAACGACGCCGCCCGCTCCAACAAGCTCCTCACCTCCGTGCGCGAGCGCGAGTGCGCCGGCGTGGACGTGAGCGGGCGGTCGCCCGAGACGTGGCTACGCGAGCTGGACGAGGCTATCCTGGCGTACGACGTGCCCCGGACCACGGCCCTGGCCACCGCGTATCTCGACTCCGGCGCGAATCGCACTGCCTACCAGCAGACGATCGCGCTCGCCGCGTGCAAGTTCCAGGACGATCCTCACAACCAGAAGATCACGCACTCCACGTTCGAGGAGTACGGGCAGAACACGACGCACCTGCGCGATCGGCTGCTCCTCGCGACCGCTCGGCTGCTCGCCGGGTGGCCGAAGATGCCGGGCGAGCGGGACTGCTACGCCCGCTTCACCAAGGAGTGGATCAACCACTAGCCCCTCCGCCGCGATCCGCGAGGCCCGCCCTGGGGCGTCGACAGCATGGGAGAAGAGGCATGGCGTGGGTCATTCTCTTTGTTGCCGGCCTGTTCGAGGTCGGCTGGGCCATCGGCTTGAAGTACACGGAGGGGTTCTCGCGGCTCTTGCCAACCATATGGACGGCGTTGGCCATGATCACCAGTCTCTGGCTGCTGGGTATCGCCATGAAGTCGCTTCCCGTCGGCACCGCCTACAGCGTCTGGGTGGGGGTGGGAGCGGTGGGCACCGTGATCCTGGGCATCGTGCTCCTCGAAGAGCCCGCCAACGCCGCCCGGCTCGTCAGTGTCGCACTCATCGTCGCCGGCATCATCGGTCTCAAGCTTGCGACGCCCGCCTAGCCCACACTTCTTCACGAAGAGGATCTCGAACCATGCCTAGCGTCAACCGCCGCCGTTTCCTAGGGCTCACGGGTGTGGGTCTGGCCACGATGGTCTTGGGCGTGGCCCCGACCGGCCACGTCGCATACGCCGTCTCGCTCACGAAGGCGCAGCGTGACAAGCTGTCGCCGGACGAGATCATTGCGCTGATGAAGAAGGGCAATGAGCGTTTTCGCTTGGGGCGGGAGTCTCCGCACGACTACCTTGCCCAGCAGAAAGCCACCGCCCGAGGCCAATACCCAGCGGCGGCGATCCTGAGCTGTATCGATTCGCGCGCGCCCGCCGAGACGATCATGGATCTGGGCATTGGCAACTGCTTCAATGCGCGGGTGGCCGGCAACATCGCCAACGACGACATCGTCGGCAGCCTCGAGTTTGCCTGCAAGGTCGCCGGGGCGAAGGTGGCGCTCGTGATGGGGCACACGGCCTGTGGTGCGATCAAGGGCGCGATCGACAACGTCCAGCTCGGGCAACTCACCGGGCTGCTGGCCAAGATCCGCCCCGCCGTGGACGCGACCCAGTATCAGGGCGAGCGCTCCGCCACAAACTATGGGTTCGTCGATGCGGTCGCCCGGAAGAATGTCGAGCTGACGATGGCGGAGATCAGCCGGCGCAGCACGGTGCTCGCCGACCTGGAGCGCTCCGGGGCCGTGAAGATTGCCGGAGCGATGTACAACCTGGAAACAGGCCTGGTCGAATTCTTCCGGTGAGGGCCGGGCCCTTCGTCCTCCTCCCGTCAGCTCAGACGTACGGCAGGACGCGCTCCCCGAACAGCCGGATCGCCTGCAGAATCTTGTCGTGCGGCGGACCGCCGGAGTGGGCGTGGCGAAGCCGGAGCAAGAACGTGCTCGCGCCGGTGGCCTTCTGCCAGCGCCGGAACTCGCGGACACAGGTGTCCGGGTCGCCCAGGATCAGACGATCGGGGGCGAGGGCTTTCAGGGTGAACTCGGAGTCGGCGGAGATGTTGCGGAATTCGGCGAGGCGATTTTCCCAGTAGTAGCGGTAGGCGGTCATGACGTGGGGACCGTAGACCTCGTCGGCCTCCGCGCGTGTGTTGGCCACCCAGGCGTCGCGCATCTGGACGACCTCGGCGGGGCGGCGGGCTTCGCGGGCGGCGTCCTTGTAGACCTCCGCGAGGTGCGTGGCGTTGGCCATGCTGGTGCTGGGGGTGCCGACGAAGCCGTCGGCGATGCGGCCGGCGCGGCGCGCGGCGGCGTCGATGCTGGCGCCGATCCACAGCGGTGGCCCGGACTTCTGGTAGGGCCGCGGCAGGATCTGCACGTCATCGAGCGTGTAGTGCTTGCCGTGGAACGAGAAGCGCTCGCCCGACCAGCACCGGCGCAGGATCTCGATGCTCTCCTCGAAGCGCCCGGCGCGATCTTCCATGGGGACGGAGAAGGCACGGAAGTCGGCGGGCTGGTAGCCGATGCCCACGCCCAGGATGATCCGCCCCTTGGAGACGAGATCGAGCGTGATGACGTCCTCGGCCACGTGCACGGGATGATGGAGCGGCAGCAGGATCACCGAGGTGCCGACGCGCAGGCGCGTGGTGCGGGCGGCTACCGCGGTGGCCACGATGAGCGGCGAGGGCAGGAAGCCGTCGCTATCTTGATGGTGCTCGCCGAAGAAGCAGGAGTCGAAGCCACTGGCCTCGGCGAGCTGGGCCTCGGCGATGACCTCGTCGATGCAGCGATCGAGCTGCTCACCACGCGGTGGATTGGCGATCGAGCTGTAGAGACCGAACTTCATGGGTCACCTCTCGGGGCGGGCTTAGCCCGGGCGCCACACTAGCAGACGCGGCAGCGCCTTCGCTACGGGCGGCGTGCTACCCTCCCGCAGGGCCGGATGGCCGGGAGGCCGGGAGCGATGAAGGTCGGCGTCTTGCAGTTCTTCTCATGGTCCCGACGGGTGCCCCTCACCGCCGTCTACGAGCGCGCCTTCTCCCGGATCGCGATCATGGACCAGACCGGCTACGACTGCGTCTGGCTCGCCGAGCACCACTTCAACACCTACAGCGTCTGTCCCTCCATCAACGTCATGGCCACCCACGTGGCGTCGATGACGCGAAACGTCCGGATCGGGATGGCCGTGTCGCTGGCGGCGTTCTACAACCCGCTCCGGCTCGCCGAGGAAGTCGCCCTGATCGACGTCCTGTCGGGCGGCCGGGTGAACTGGGGCGCCGGCCGCGGCTTCGACCGCGTCGAGTTCGAGGCCTTCGGCGTACCGGTCGAAGAAAGCTCCGACCGCTTCCGGGAGTGCGTCGAGATCGTACTGGCCGCTTGGCGGAACGAGCGCGTGAGCTACCAGGGGAGATTCTGGAGCTACGACGGCATCGAGGTCCTGCCCAAGCCGCTCCAGGCCCCCCACCCGCCGGTGTGGCTGGCGGCGACGTCGCCGGATTCGATCACGCGCGCGGCAGAGAAGGGCTACGACATCCTCCAGGATCCGCACGCCACGCACACCGACATCGGCCGCAAGCGCGCGCACTACTACGAGGTGCTCCGCACCCACGGATTCCCCACCGAAGGTCGCGTGATCCCCACCGCGCGCTTGCTCGCCGTGGGCGCCACCGACCAGGAGGCCGACGACGTGGCGCGGGCGGGCGCGTCGTGGACGGTGGCGTCCTACGCCAATCCCACCAAGCGGGCCGGCCCGCCGCCCGCGCACTGGATCCCGGGCATCGATCCGGTGGAGCGCTACATGAACGAGGTGGTGATCCGCGGCACGCCGGACCGCGTGCTCGACAAGATCGTGGAGCTGCGCGAGACGATCGGCCTCGACTACCTCATGTGCGCGCCGCTGAGCCACCAGAGCTTCACGCTCTTCACCGACAAGGTGCTGCCGAAGCTGATCTAGTAACGTGGGGGGCCTCGAGATGGCCCCCCACGCCCCCCACGCTCCGCGCCCCGGGGGACCCGGAGGCGCTCCGCGAGCGTGTCAGGCTCGCGGCGCCACCGCCCGCAGCGCGCCGAGATACGAGGCCTTGTCCGGCTCGTTGAACACCAGCCGGATCTCCTGTACGCCGGCGTCGAAGAAGCGGTGCATCTGCTCGCGGCACTGCTTGGGGTTGCCGAGGATGGTGACGGCGTCGACCATCTCGTCGGTGACCAGCTTCGCCGCGCCGTCCCGGTCCTTGGCCGAAAACGCCGCGCGCACGCGATCGGCCTCGGCGCCGAAGCCGATGCGGTGCATGTAGGCGTGGTAGAAGACGCCCATGCCGCCGATGTAGAAGGCGATATGCGGGCGCTCGCGGTCGCGGGCGGCCGCCACGTTGTCGGTGACGTAGATCGACACCTGGGGCGAGATCGTGATATCGCGCAGCGTCCGCCCCGCGGCCTCCGCGCCCGCCTTCAGCTCGACTACCGCCGCCGCCATCCGCGCGGGAGCCAGGAAGATCGGCAGCCACCCGTCGGCCAGCTCGCCGGTGAGACGCAGGCTGGGCGGGCTCAGCGCGGCGATGTAGATGGGCAGGTCGGCGCGGTACGGCGGGAAGCGCAGCTGGAAGCGCTTGGTGTGAAAGAACTCGCCGTCGTGATCGAGCCGCTCGCCGCGCGCGGCCTTGCGCAGGATGTCGATATACTCCCGCATGCGCGTCAGCGGCTTGGCGAACTTCTCGCCGTGGAAGTCCTCGATCACCAGGCGCCCGCTCGTACCAAGACCCAGGAAGAAGCGTCCCTGGGACATGCGGTCCATGTTGAGCGCGGTCATGGCCAGGTTGGCCGGCGAGCGCGCGAACACCGGCACGATGCTACTGCCGATGCGGATGCGCGTGGTCACGGCGGCCAGCTGGGCCAGTGACGTCAGCGCGTCCTCGCCCCACGACTCTCCCATCGTGATGCAGCTGTAGCCGAGCTCCTCGGCCAGGACCGCAGCGTCGCGGATCTCCCGCCACGACATTCCCGGCACGTGCATGCCCATGAGGCCCACATCACCCATCCCGCTCCCCTTTCGTTCGCCGCGGCCGCCGAGATCCCGGAGCCGACCCGCGCATCCTATCGCCAGCCGGCCACCAGCGCGAATCCTCTCGCACCGTCCCCGGCGCTGAAGTACGCTGGCTCGCGATGCGCGCCGACGATGCCGGAGCCTGAGTCCGTTCCTCGACTGGAGTACCGGCGCCGCGCTGACCGACAGCGGGAATGCGCGGCAGAGGCCGGGCGGCTCGAGGAGACGATCTCCCGGGCCCGGCTCGGCGTGGCGCTCGTCGCGCTGCTGATCGCGTCGCTGGCCGGCCTCGGGTGGCTCTCGTGGTGGTGGCTGGCTGTTCCGTCCGCGGTATTTCTGGCGCTCCGGGCCGTTCACGCGCGCATCCGCCGGCGCCGCCGCCGCGCCGAGCAGGGCCGCGCGTTCTACGAGCGCGGGCTGGCGCGGCTCGACGGCCAGTGGGCGGGTGCCGGGCAGCGCGGCGCGCGCTTTCTCGATCCTCACCATCCGTACGCCGACGACCTCGACGTTTTCGGCGAGGGCTCGCTCTACGAGCTCCTGTGCGGCGCGCGGACCACGAGGGGCGAGGAGACGCTGGCCGCATGGCTGCGCACCCCCGCTGATCCCGCGACGGTCCGTGAGCGGCAGGCAGCCGTGCGGGAGCTGACGCCCCGCCTCGACCTCCGGGAAGATCTCGCGGTCCTCGGCGATGAGGTGGCGACGAGCGTCCGGCCCGACGCGCTGTCCACCCTGGCGACGTCGCGACGGCGTCCCGGGACCGGGCTGCGCCTGGGCACCACGGCGGTGACCGCGGCCGCGCTGCTCGCGATGGCGGCGTGGGCAGTCGGCTGGGCACCGCTGGGCGTGGCGATCGTGGTCCTGGCAATCCAGGGCGGCGTCCGCCGGTGGCTGCGCGAGCGCGTGCGGGAGACCGACCGGATTGTGGCCGGGCACGGGCCGGACCTCGAGGTGCTGGCCGCGGTGTTCGAGCGGCTCGAGCGCGAGCCACTGGCGAGCCCGCTCCTGGCGCGGCTCTCCGGGGAGATGACGACGGGAGGCCTGCGCCCGTCGCGTGCGGTGCGCAGCCTGCGCCGGCGGGTGGACCTGCTCGACTCCCGGCGCAATCAGTTCTTCGCGGCGATTGCCGCCCTGACCATGTGGGACGTGCATTGCACGCTCGCGATCGAGACGTGGCGCGCCACGCACGGTCACGCCGTCGCCGCGTGGCTCGCGGCCGTCGCGGAACTCGAGGCGCTGAGCTCGCTGGCCGGGTTCGCCTGGGAGCATCCGGAGGACGTCTATCCGGAGATCGTCGAGGGCGAGGTGCGCTTCGAGGCGGAAGGGCTGGGGCATCCGCTCATGCCCGAGGCCCGCTGCGTGCGCAACGACGTGTGGCTTGGCGGCACCACCCGGATGCTGATCGTCAGCGGCTCGAACATGTCGGGCAAGAGCACGCTCTTGCGCGCGGCCGGCCTCAACGCGGTGCTGGCGCTGGCCGGCGCGCCGGTGCGCGCCTGGCGCCTGCGGCTGTCGCAGCTGTCCGTCGGCGCGACACTGCGCATCCGTGATTCCGTGCAGGAGGGGACCTCACGGTTCTACGCCGAGCTGGTCCGGCTGCGCGACCTGGTCCGCATCGCCGACGGTCCGGTCCCGCTGCTGTTCCTGCTCGACGAGATCCTGCACGGAACCAACTCGCACGACCGGCGCCGGGGGGCGGCGGCGGTGGTGAGCGGTCTGGTCGAGCGCGGGGCCATCGGCCTCGTCACCACCCACGACCTTGCCCTTTCGGAGGTCGCCGATGACCCCGGGCTTCGCGCCGCCAACGTGCACTTCGAGGACCGGCTGGAAAATGGGCGGATGCATTTCGACTACCGGATGCGACCGGGCGTCGTCCGGACGTCGAACGCGCTGGAGCTGATGCGCACGCTGGGGCTGTGGCGCGACGCCCCCTCGCGCTGACCCTGCCGGGGGAGCGGCGTCAGGCCATCTTCATGGCGGCGGCCTTCTCCAGGCCGAGCGCCTTCACGCTCTCCTCGCGCATCAGGAACTTCTGCACCTTGCCGGTCACCGTCATGGGGAACGCGTCGACGAAGTGGACGTAGCGCGGAATCTTGTAGTGGGCGATCTTGCCGCGGCAGTAGTCGCGGATCTCGTCCTGGGTGGTCGCCTGGCCCTCGCGCAGCTTCACCCAGGCCATGATCTCCTCGCCGTACTTCTCGTCGGGCACGCCGATGACCTGCACGTCCTGGATCTTGGGATGGCTGTACAGGAACTCCTCGATCTCCCGCGGGTACACGTTCTCGCCCCCGCGGATGATCATGTCCTTGATGCGCCCCACGATGTTCAGATAGCCCTCGTCGTCCATCGTGGCCAGGTCGCCTGTGTGCATCCAGCGCGCGGCGTCGATCGACGTGCGCGTGGCCTCCTCGTTGTCCCAGTAGCCGAGCATCACGCTGTAGCCCCGCGTGCACAGCTCGCCGCGCTCGCCCACCGGCACCACCTGGCCGGTCTGCGGATCGACGATCTTGATCTGCACGTGCGGGTGCACCTGGCCCACCGTGCCCACCTGCTTGGCCAGGGGCGCCCCGATGCGCGTCTGCGTGCTCACCGGGCTCGTCTCGGTCATGCCGTAGGCGATGGCCACCTCGTGCATGTGCATCTGCGCCTGGACCTGCTTCATCACCTCGACCGGACAGGGTGAGCCGGCCATGATGCCCGTGCGCAGCGCAGACAGGTCGTAGCGCGCGAAGTCGGGATGGTTCAGCTCGGCGATGAACATGGTCGGCACGCCGTAGAGCGCGGTGGCGCGCTCGGCCTGCGCGGCCTCCAGCACGGCCGTCGGATCGAAGCCGTCGCTGGGATAGATCATGGTGGCGCCGTGGGTCACGCATCCGAGGTTGCCCATCACCATGCCGAAGCAGTGGTAGAGCGGCACCGGGATCAGCAGCCGGTCCCGGTCGGTGAAGCGCAGCAGCTCGGTGGTGAAGAACCCGTTGTTGAGGATGTTGTGGTGGCTGAGCGTGGCGCCCTTGGGATAGCCGGTGGTCCCGCTGGTGAACTGGATGTTGATCGGATCGTCGAATTCCTGCTGCCGCTGCCGCCGCGCCAGCTCGTCGGCGCCGATCCGCTCGGCCATGATCAGGAGATCAGCCCATCGGAGCATCCCCGGCGAGGCGTCCTCGCCGAGCCGCACCACACCGCGCAGGTCCGGAAAGGCGGCGGAGGCCAGCGCGCCGGGCCGGCTCGCCGCGAGCTCCGGCGTCAGCTCGTGGATCATCCCGGTGTAGTCCGAGGTCTTGAAGCGCGGCGCGGTCACCAGCCACGTGCAGCCGGACTGCCGGAGCGCGTACTGCACCTCGTTGAGCCGGTAACTCGGATTGATGTTCACGAGGATGGCGCCCAGCTTGGCCGTGGCGAACTGCGTGATCGTCCACTCCGCGCAGTTCGGCGCCCAGATCCCGACCCGCTGACCTTTCTCGACGCCGAGCGCGATCAATGCGCGCGCGC
>Ga0111538_10007113_pt1 | contig 15113 bp, 14 predicted proteins | sample SoiMethybrSBSTD1_FD_79669 | JGI IMG/M metagenome (GOLD analysis project Ga0111538, IMG submission 79669) | Bulk soil microbial communities from a Populus tree surrounding site in Tennessee, USA - Soil MetaG P. TD hybrid SBSTD1 (version 2)... | ecosystem: Environmental > Terrestrial > Soil >...
CTTTCTAAGTGAAATTCCGATCCTGTTCAGGCGCGGTATTTTACCCATCGACGTTGCACTGGTACAGGTTTCTCCCCCTGACAAACATGGATACTGCTCGCTGGGAACATCCGTTGACATTGCAGTAAGTGCCGTTAAATCCGCGAAGTACGTGATCGCACAAGTAAATCCACGTATGCCCAGAACGTTGGGGGATGGCATGATCAAGATAACCGATTTTGATGCAACCGTCTACGCTGAAGAAGAACTACCCGAGATTTCTTCTGGTAAACCCAATGAAATCTCCACGCGAATCGCTTCTCATGTTTCAGAACTTGTAGAAAATGGCGCAACCATTCAGACGGGAATCGGCACTATTCCCGACGCTGTCCTGGCAAGTTTGGCAAATCACAAAGAACTTGGTGTACATACCGAGATGCTTTCCGATGGCATCATTCCCTTGATTGAAACAGGTGTGATCACCAATCAGCATAAGAAAAAACACAGGGGAAAAACGGTCACTTCGTTCCTTGTAGGGACTCGCAAACTCTACGATTTTGTGGATGACAATCCATCTGTAGTAGCTTTAGGGATTGACTATGTGAACGATACAGCAGTGATTCGTACCAATCCAAAAGTAACGGCGATCAACAGCGCAATTGAAGTCGATATTACAGGTCAGATATGTTCTGACTCAATCGGAGCTTATCACTACTCGGGTGTCGGGGGCCAGATGGATTTTGTTCGCGGTGCATCCTTGTCAGAACACGGAAAACCTATTATTGCTTTACCCTCTATCACTACGAAGGGTATATCACGGATTGTACCTTTCCTGAAGCCTGGCGCTGGCGTTGTAACGACCAGGGCGCATGCGCACTATATCGTAACAGAATATGGGGTCGCTTATCTGTATGGAAAAAACATGCGTCAACGGGCCAAAGCGCTCATTGAAATCGCCCATCCCAATCATCGCGAAGAATTAGAGCGTTCTGCGTTTGAACGGTTCCATTCATACGAATTTGAAAGAACAATCTATTAGCATGGGAATCATCGTCATCTTGATCATAATCAGCTTATCGATCGCAGTACTTTTTCTGGCGATCTTTTTCTGGAGCATAAAAAGCGGTCAGTATGACGATACTTATACCCCATCCATAAGAATGTTGTTTGAAGACAAAAAAAAGGAAGTGAAAGAAAAGGAGAAAAAAAAATCATAGTATTTCTTAGGCCATTCTGTCTTTGTTGCCAACATCTATGATGCCACCAGGACGCCAAGGCACAACGGATACTAGTAGTGTTAATGAATGATCAAAATAACAAGACTTCCCTTTATACTATTTGCCATACTATGTCTTCTCACTGGACTTTGGACGGGGCTTAGCAGAATCGGGTGGGACATTTTTATCTCCCCTGGATCAGCTCATCACGGCGCCATTATGGTCGGTGGATTTTTGGGCACATTGATCGCACTCGAGAAAATAATTCCATTAAAAAAGCCAACGTTATTTGCCATTCCCCTGGTTAGCGCTTCTAGCGTTGTACTATTTAATCTAAATCAACCTTTCTTTGCAACGTTACTCCTGATCCTTGCAAGTATCGGGTTAACCGGTGTCTTCCTTCATTATCTAAAAAGAGAGCGGTCGTTAATTTATGGACTTATGGTTGCGGGTTCGCTGCAATGGCTTATTGGAAATGTGATGCTTCTAACAAAACAATTTTATCCTCTGGCCTTTCCATGGTGGGTAGGATTTATTTTGTTCATCATCATCTCGGAACGTTTGGAACTGATGAAGTTCCTGCCGGTAAGCAAATCCAAGAAAAATTTGTTTGTCGTATTTCTCATTCTGTTTATTGTAGGCGTGTTGATTTCCTTTCATGGCGTTGGAAATATAATCGCTGGGATCAGTCTGATCTGTATATCACTTTGGCTCATGAGAAATGATCTCATCGGAATCACCATCCGAAAAAATGATTTGCCGAAATTTGTTGCCATTTCCTTACTGGCAGGATATACCGCTTTGCTTTTGGCGGGAATACTTTTCATAACCTTTTCAAATGAATGGCTCGCCTACGATGCTATCGTTCACACTTTTTTTATTGGCTTTGTATTTTCCATGATCTTCGCCCATGGACCAATTATTTTACCTGGCGTACTAGGAAGCAGTATAAAACCTTTTCATAAAATATTGTATGTCTGGTTGTTCCTCTTACACAGCTCATGGTTGCTTAGAATTTTCGGTGATGCTTTTGTGAACCTACCACTGCGCCGAATGAGTGGCGCCATGAGTGCGATTGCAATCCTGGCCTACTTAATTACGCTATTTTTGACATTGCGATTGCAATTCAAAAACGCTGACAAAAGTCATATCCGGGCTTGATTCTACTCATACGAGCACCCATACAGGGTCCGTAATTTTGGCTCATGATTAAATTTCCTTCACAATCTTCTTTGTTAAAGAAATATGATGTGCCTGTACCAAGATACACGAGCTATCCTACGATGCCGTATTGGGATACAGAAAAATTTACTACTGACAAATGGGCAGAATCGGTAAAAAAAGTATTTGATGAAACAAACGAAAGCAAAGGCATCAGCTTATACATCCATCTACCTTTCTGTGAAACCCTCTGCACGTATTGCGCCTGCAATACACGTATCACAAAAAACCATGACGTCGAAATAAAGTACATCGCCTCGTTGTTGAAGGAATGGGAGCTGTATAAAAAACTTTTTGGTAGCCGCCCCGTCATTCGTGAGCTGCATTTGGGTGGCGGAACTCCCACATTTTTTAGTCCACAGAATCTGCGCAAGTTTATGCGCTACTTGTTAGAAGACTGCTACATTTATGGCAATCATACTTTTAGTTTTGAAGGTCATCCCAATAATACCACGCCAGAACATTTGCAGACACTTTTCGGTCTTGGATTTAGAAGGGTTAGTTTTGGCGTTCAGGACCTGGATGAAAAAGTTCAGAGAACAATCAATCGTATACAGCCCTTAGAAAATTTGCAGAAGGTCACTACGGTCAGCAGGGCCATCGGTTACGAATCAATAAGTTTTGATTTGATTTATGGTTTGCCATTCCAAACACCTTCGACCATTATTAACACGTTCGAAAAAGTGCTAGCCCTCAGGCCTGATAGAGTTTCATTTTATAGTTATGCTCATGTCCCGTGGCTAAAACCGGGACAACGGGGTTATGAAGACGCTGATCTTCCCTCCGATGTAATGAAAAGGCTGTTGTACGAAACCGGAAGATCAATGTTAAAATCCGAAGGCTATGAAGATGTCGGTATGGATCATTTTGCATTGTCACATGATTCAATACTCAAGGCGCAAAGCCAGGGAAAACTTCAGCGCAATTTTATGGGATACACCACCACGGAGACCGAGCTGTTGATTGGTCTTGGTGCTTCTGCGATTAGCGACGCAAAATATGCATATGCTCAAAATGCAAAAAAAGTGGAGGATTACGCGTTGTCAATATCAAACGGGATTTTAGCTATCGCCAAAGGACACATCCAGACTGAGGAGGATTTGCAATTAAAAAAGCAGATCCTTGAAGTGGCATGCCAGGGCCAAATAACGTCAGAAGACTTGATCCAACTGAAGGAAAATTCTATCATCAAAGCATTGGAAACATTTTGCGACGAGGGAATTTTGGAAAGGACAGAGACGAGGCTACAGGTAACTGAAACGGGCAGGGCATTTATTCGTAACATCTGCAGCGCGTTCGACCTTCGTCAACAAAATCAATCCAACCACGGGAGAGATCAAATATTCAGCAAAGGCATTTGATCGCCATCATTACAGTTTTTCATGACCTGCAAAACATTAGATATTGTTTTGATCAGCCCGTTTAACACGCTAACTTAACATTAGTTAATCAGTCATTATTCGCAAAAGCTTTCGGTTGACCTTACACGCAGTCCTTGCGTTAAGCGTATTCATAAAACTGACAGAAATCATAGTGCTGGTATGATTCCAATCATACTGATAACCCGTTCGCTCCCATACTTTAGCGTCGCATAAAAGGCATAGTCCTAATAAGCTCGAACAAAATAACTCAACCAAATAAACAGATATGAAAAAACTGGTCTCCATTATCTTTTTGGGTGCAATCCTCATTGCTTGCGGCCCGGAAAAACCGAAAGAAAAAACGGATGAAGAAGATTCGTACGAAAGTAGTCCTGGTGAACCTAAAACGAATGCCGTTGCTGAGAATGAGAATGAAGGAAAAGGATTCGGCCAAGTCACACACGTGACCCTAAACACACCACTGGAACAGGAACGTATCCCGCGTGGAAAAGCTATCTATGAGATGAAGTGCTCCGCTTGTCATCGCATTGATAATCAACGTGTAGTCGGACCAGGATGGAAGGACGTAACAAAGCGGAGAAAACCAGAATGGATTATGAATATGGTTACCAACGTCGACGTTATGCTCGATAAGGACGCTGAGGCTCAAAAACTCCTGGAGCTTTGCTTAACCCGTATGCCAAATCAAAATGTATCGGTAGGAGATGCTCGTGATGTGTTAGAATTCATGCGGCAAAACGATGGTGAAAAATAACAGCAGTCAAATTATACTAATCAATACGAAAATGAAAACTAAAATTTTATGGGGAGTGGCCGGAATTTGTATGGCTTTCTCACTCATTAGTTGTAAACCTCAGGCCCCTGCCTCAGTTGCGACAGGCGACGCCGCTTCTAAAGTATATGTTGCCCCCGGAAAATATGATGAATTCTACAACATAGTATCAGGAGGATTCAACGGACAAATGGGAATTTATGGTATTCCATCGGGAAGACTATTCCGTATTATACCCGTGTTCTCTGTAAATCCTGAAAGCGGATACGGCTACAGTGAGGAAACCAAACCTATGTTGAACACATCACATGGTTTTGTTCCCTGGGATGATTTACATCACATCGCAATTTCCACTACAAATGGTGAACACGATGGCCGATGGGCTTTTGGAAATGGAAACAATACCCCACGGGTTGCAAGAATAGATTTAAAAACATTTCGGACGGCAGAAATCCTCGAAATTCCAAACAGTGGGGGAAATCACTCCTCGCCTTTTATCACCGAGAACACGGAGTATGTTATTGCGAGCACGCGCTTCAGCATCCCCATAGGAGATAATAGAGATGTTCCCATCAGCACCTTTAAGGAAAACTTTAAAGGTACCGTAAGCTTTATCAGTGTTGATACCGCCGGGCACATGAAAATCGCTTTTCAACTCGTGACGCCAGGTGTTAATTTCGACCTTGCACGCGCTGGAAAAGGTCCATCCCATGGTTGGTTCTTCTTCTCTTGCTACAATACAGAACAAGCTTATACGCTCCTTGAGGTTAACGCTTCGCAAAAAGACAAAGACTTTATTATGGCTGTGAACTGGAAAAAAGCAGAAGAATATCTGAAAGCCGGAAAAGGAAAAATATCAAAGGCAAAGTATGCCCATAATGTATTCGATGAAAAAACACATAGCTCAACCTCTACGATAATGGAGGAAGTTCTACAGTTGGATCCGGTAGCGTTGAAGGACATCATTTACTTCATCCCTTGTCCTAAATCTCCTCATGGATGCGATGTGGATCCTTCCGGCGAATACATCGTCAGCAGCGGAAAACTTGCAGCCCTTATTCCCGTGTTTTCTTTCTCGAAAATAATTAAAGCCATTGAGGCGAAGGATTTCGAAGGCGATTTTGCAGGAATTCCGGTTATCAAATATGAATCCGCTCTTCACGGTGAAGTTCAAAAGCCTGGCCTTGGACCGCTGCATACAGAATTTGACGAAAAAGGAAATGCCTACACCTCAATGTTCGTATCTTCCGAAATAGTAAAATGGAAAGTTGAAACTCTTGAAGTATTAGACCGTGTACCAACTTATTATTCAATTGGCCACTTATCAGTCCCTGGAGGCCCTACCAGAAAGCCCCATGGAAAATACGTGATTGCATACAACAAAATTACTAAAGACCGTTACCTGCCGACAGGTCCCGAGTTAACACAGTCTGCACAGATCTATGACATCTCCGGCGACAAGATGCAACTCCTTCTTGATTTCCCTACAACGGGAGAGCCACACTATGCGGAGGCCATTCCGGCAAGTATTCTGATGCCAAAATCAACCAAAATCTACAGATTGGAAGACAACAAGCACCCTTATGCGGCGTTGGGCGAAGGAAAAACAAAAGTAGAACGCAAAGGCAAAGAAGTACACGTGTATATGACAGCCATCCGGTCACACTTAACACCTGATAACATCGAAGGTATTAAATTAGGTGACGAAGTATATTTCCACGTGACAAACCTGGAACAAGATTGGGATGTACCACATGGTTTCGCCATCAAAGGCGCCCTCAATGCTGAGATACTGATCATGCCGGGTGAAACCCAAACATTAAAATGGATACCACTAACGGTGGGTGTATCACCATATTACTGCACGGACTTTTGCTCAGCATTACATCAAGAAATGTCCGGATATGCTAGAGTATCTCCGGCAGGAAGCAAAACAGAATTGAAATTTTCCACAGGCAAGATCGAGAGTGCTACACCAGGCGCCGGTCAATAGTTACGCATAGTTGCAGGTTGAGAGGCGTCCCGGACAGATTCCGTCTTTGGGGTTTGACGGGACGCTAATTTTAAAAACCAAGGGCATGAAAAAACTTAAGACAATCTCCAGAATAGGCATCGCGCTGTCTGCTTTGCTCTTGATCGCAGCGTATTTCACTCCCCTTTGGAGAATTCTTATGTGGGCACCACAGTATCCCGAGTGGCTTGGAATGAAAATCTGGATCAATAATATTACTGGAGATGTGAACACAATAAATGCCTTGAATCACTATATCGGCATGAAGCACATTCGTGTAGAGATGTTTCCGGAATTCAAATACCTGTCATTTATCGTTGGCTTTATTATCCTTTTTGGAATTATGGCGGCGATACTGAATAGGCGTTTTATGCTTTATGGGTATCTGGCACTCCTGTTTTCAGCCGGTATCGGAGCACTTGTGGATTTTTATCTTTGGGGATATGACTATGGCCACAATCTAGACCCAACGGCTGCTATAAGCGTTCCCGGCATGTCGTATCAGCCGCCGCTTATCGGTACTAAACAGTTGCTGAACTTTACGGCATTCTCTGGCCCAGATATTGGCGGATGGATATTTGTTACGTCTGCAGCGCTGACGATTGTCATTGTCTTTTATGAGTTCTTTTCGAACCGTAAAACTGTTCCATCATGAGAATATTATGCATCATGTTAGCCTTGGTTTTTTGGGCTTGTTCAATTGAACCGGAACCATTGATCTATGGCAAAGATCAGTGCCATTCCTGTAAGATGACGCTAATGGATAAAAAGTTTGGTGCTGAGTTGGTGACAACCAAAGGAAAGGTATACAAGTTTGACGATATCAATTGTCTCTTTAATTTCTACAACGAGGGTTCTGTAAACAAAGAGGATTTTCGTCTTAAATTAGTGGTGGATTTTTCGCGACCCGAAAAACTTATCGATGCCGAAAAAGCAGTTTATTTAAAGTCGGGCGAAATTAAAAGTCCGATGGCCAGCCAGGTTGCAGCATTTGAAACGACTCAGACTAACCTTGCAGCCGAATGGAATGCAACCGAATATAAATGGGGCGAACTTCAGAATCAATTTAGTCAATGAAACTATCACTTCTGATATTAATGTTCTTTGTAACGCTGGAGGTTTCAGAAGGAATGACATATGTAGTCAGTAAAGGAGGCAGCATCCGATCGATAAAGGAAGCGATCGCGCTTGCCCAAAATGGTGATACCCTTGTCATAGAATCAGGAGTTTATAAAGAAGGTAATATCATTCTTGAGAAGTCACTGGTAATTATCGGAAAAAATCGTCCAGTATTGGATGGAGAACATAAATATGAGATATTGACCATCCACGCCAATAACGTAACGATACGAGGATTAAAATTTATCGATACAGGAATTGCAAGCATTAACGATCTTGCCGCCATAAAAATCCTGGACTCAAAGGTTTTACACATTTCCGACAATCAATTTGAAAATGCTTTCTTTGGAATTTATCTCGCCAATTCCTCTCAAGCGTGGATCGAGAATAATGTATTGACAGCGAAAGGAACGTATGAAACTCAGATCGGAAACGGAATCCATTTATGGAAATGTGAGCACGTCACCATTCACAATAACAAAGTCAAAGGACACCGCGATGGAATTTATTTTGAGTTCGTCACCAACTCATTGATAACAAACAATCACAGCGAAGGGAATCTTCGCTACGGATTGCATTTTATGTTTTCTCATAATGACGAATATCACAACAATCGTTTTGTCAATAACGGTGCAGGCGTTGCTGTGATGTACACGAAAAACGTAAAAATGATTGGCAATTCATTCGAACAAAATTGGGGCTCCTCTGCCTATGGCTTGTTGCTGAAAGACATTCGTGATAGCGAAGTACTTCAAAACCACTTTACGGAGAACACAGTCGGCATTCACCTGGAAGGCGTAAGTCGAACACATTTTGAAAAAAATACCTTTACTGGAAATGGATATGCCGTAAGACTTCAGGCAAGTTCGGATGACAATGTTTTTACAGAAAATAATTTTTCAGCTAATACATTCGACCTGGTTACCAACGGAACATTGGTTTTAAATAAAATCAATCGCAATTACTGGGATAAGTACCAGGGTTATGATTTGAACAAGGATGGCGTAGGTGATGTTCCTTTTCACCCTGTGAATATGTATGCAATGATTGTTGAAAGAATTCCAGCAGCTGTTCTGTTATGGAGAAGTTTCTTTGTGATGCTACTAGACCGCGCAGAAAAAGCTATTCCCGTTATGACACCCGAAAATTTGAAGGACGATTTTCCAAACATGAAACCTTATGATCTCACTGCAAAAAGTAAATAAGAAGTTCGGAAAATTGACTGCCTTGCATGACATAGACGTCACCCTTGACAGGGGAAAGTCGTATGCGCTCATCGGCCCGAATGGTTCTGGAAAAACCACCCTCATAAAATCTATTTTGGGGATGGTCATACCTTCTTCAGGTGAAATTTTTGTCGACAATGAAAATATCAAAAGTCACTGGAAATACCGGGAAAAGATCGGGTACATGCCACAAAGTGGACATTATCCTGAGAACATACGGATCGGACAACTTTTCGACATGATGAAAAATATCCGCGGTGCCAATGTACCTACCGATGAAGAGCTGATACAGACTTTTCAGCTTGACAAGATCGTAGACAAAAGAATGCACGCATTATCCGGAGGCACGCGCCAAAAAGTAAGCGCTGCATTGGCATTTTTGTTCAATGCGCCCATTCTTATTCTGGATGAACCTACGGCTGGCCTTGATCCGGTTTCCGTCGAAATTCTAAAGGAAAAAATACTGAGAGAAAAAGATCAGGGAAAACTCTTCGTCATCTCATCGCACATTCTAAGTGACCTAGATGAATTGTCTACTGATATCCTGTACCTCATTGAAGGAAAAATAGAATATCAAAACACCATCGCTCAACTGAAAGATATGACGCAGGAAAAACGCCTGGGAAAAGCAATGGCTGCTTTCATCAATAGAAATGCCTTTCAACACATATTACAAGACTAGATGGCACGTATCATTAAATATATTTTTTACGACATTCTAAGAACGAGGTTTATCCTTGCGTACACCCTATTCCTTTTCATTTGCACTTTTGCGATGTTTCAATTGGACACTGACGTAGGAAAAGTAGTCATGAGCCTGATGAACATCGTGCTCATGGTCATACCACTGGTGAGCATTATTTTTACTACGATCCATTTTTATAATTCTTATGAATTCATAGAGCTGATGTTGGCTCAGCCGGTCAATAGGAAAGTTATTTTTTTGAGTGAATATTTTTCGACAGCGCTCTCACTCTGCATAGCTTATCTTATTGGTGTCGGGCTGCCGATGATTTTTTATGGTATGACGCCGGCCAGTCTAACACTTCTTTATGCTGGCCTTATGCTCACACTGGTATTCGTTTCCCTTGCTTTTCTGGCGTCTGTCCTTACCCGCGACAAAGCAAAAGCCATTGGTCTTACGTTGCTTTTTTGGTTTTATTTTGCCTTGATCTACGACGGTTTACTTTTGTGGATTGTTTACACGTTCAGCGACTATCCGTTGGAAAAAATTACGATTGCTCTAATAGCGTTCAATCCCATTGACCTGGCCCGTATTATGATGTTGCTTAAGCTCGATATCTCAGCACTTATGGGATATACAGGTGCGTTCTATCGGGAATTCTTTGGCAGCTATTGGGGCACGCTGTTTTCGACAGGAGTATTATTTATCTGGGTCGTCTTACCTGTCATAGCCGGAACAAAAATATTTATCAAGAAAGATTTATAGTAGCCAATATGATTTGAGTCATAAGACATTGCTGATTTCTGAATCAGATTTGAAGTGTAAACTTCAAAATTATGAAAACAAATTATGGTCTTTTTCTCCTTGTAGCAGGTCTTGCTGTATCGGCTTGTAATACTCAGCCCAGCAGTACCAATCAATCTGCACCGCTCGAGGAAGTCTCAGCAGATGGTGGTCAATCAACAGTCGATGATTATGAATCACAGAAAAATGTAGTGCATATCGCTATCAGCTCTCCAGATCATTCTACCCTTGTTGAAGCTGTCAAGGCTGCTGAATTGGTCGATGCCCTGTCCAATGCCGGACCCTTCACTGTGTTTGCGCCTGTGAATGCAGCGTTTGATAAATTGCCTGCAGGAACCGTAGAAGGTTTACTGAAGCCTGATCAAAAAACCAATCTCCAGGATATTCTTGAATATCACGTCGCTGTGGGTGTCTATAAAACAGAAAATTTAAGAAATGGCCAGGTTCTCGGAATGGTAAATGGCGACAATGTAACGTTTGCCGTATCCGACGGAAAAGTTACCATCAATGGCGCGAACATTATCGCATCTCTGCCCGCCTCGAATGGAGTTGTTCATGTCATCGATGCCGTGCTTCTTCCAAAGTAGGCTTGGTTTTTATCAGAACATTGTATGACAAATATCATATTTACTCTGCATCGTGATGAAGATCTTTGAACGCTAAAGTGAAAACAACCATTACCATAGTGTTCATTGCCTTATATGGAATCGCCTTAATCAGGCCGGCCTTTCCATTAGTGGAATACTATCTGAAGACGGAAGTTTATCTGGAAAAATGTGCAAATAAAAAAAGACCCGAATTACACTGCAACGGACAGTGTATCCTCATGCAAAAGATGAGGGCCATGAATACTGAGTCGCAGGATCAACCGAGGCCGGCCCCGGCCAAAGTCAACTTCGAAGATTACCCCATAGGCTTTGTCGAAGAATTACCTTGTGTTAAGTCAATAGCCTGCAGTATAAGTAACCCGTTAAATGTTAGCGCACAGGTAATGCTCTCCAGCGCATACACAACCGCCGTATTCCATCCCCCTTCTCTATCAGTTTGATTTATCGTTCTGTACACCTCCAATTCAAACTGATCATTCTAAAAATTACGCACATGAAATTTGCATTCATTAAAACCATATTGTCTTTACTTTTTATCTTCTTCGTCGTCGCATCGTTCTTCTCATGCAGCGACCACGATATTGAAGCAGTTCCCACGGCAGGGCTAACGAAAATTTCCGAAGGATACGCGCTGGGCGCCGCTGCCAAAGTTGAAGTCTGGGCAGCTGCTGAATTATTTGCCGGATACAATCAATTGTATTTCGCGCTCTATGATTCATTAACCAGTCAAGCTATTACAGATTCGCATATTCATATCCACCCGGAAATGGAAATGCAAATGATGTCGCATTCATGTCCTGTAGAAGAGCCCGAATCAGAAGCGGTAAAAAAACTCTTCCCAGCGGCCATCCTCTTCACGATGCCCAGTGGTGATATGGGTTCCTGGAAATTGGAAACTAAAATTCACAACCACGTCAATGGATTATTTGGCACAGTCTCATTCGACATAAATGTGAAAAGCGCCAATCCACCTCAAGTGATCTCATTTCAGGCTTCGTCAGGCGAGCGATTCTACCTGGCCTATCGCTTTCCTGAAAAACAGAAAGTGGGTATAAATGATTTTGAAGTGATCGCTTTTACATCAACGGATGGAAAGTTTCTGCCTGCAGAAAATCTCACCATGACATTGACACCTGAGATGCCTTCCATGGATCACGGGTCGCCAAATAATGAAGATCCCGCACATGTTGGCCAAGGTCATTACAAAGGCAAAGCAAATTTTACCATGACAGGTGAATGGCGCCTTCAGCTGGAACTCATCACTGAAAGCGGCGTGCTTGAAAACAAATATTTTGACATCGTGGTGGAGTAATATTCATACCCATGGCCTCATCATTAAAATCATTTTTGAAAGTCCTCACGGTAATTGGATTATTCCTGATTAGTCTACATGCCGTGTTGGCGCAGGATGGAGATAGTTTAAGAACACAATTTCTTTCCGAAGTTGTGATTGAAGCTTCCGCAACAGAAGGAGATACCCTTCAAAATTTCTATCGTTCCAATATGTCCTCGACTACAGAGAATATTTTGTCACGAATGCAGGGAGTAACCCTCATACGACGAGGAGCGTATGGTCAGGAACCTTTGTTCCGGGGAATGAGCAATGGTCAATTAAATGTTACTATTGACGGCATGAAAGTTTTCGGCGCCTGTACAGACAAAATGGACCCCGTCACCATATATGTTGAGCCCTGGAATCTATCGAGCATTCAAACATTGCCCGGCTCACAAGGATCGCAGTTTGGAAGTACAGTTGGCGGATCTCTTAATATGAAGCTCGCGCAACCTATCGTAGGAAAACCAGGTGTGGATGGAAAGGCTGGAGTCGATTATCATTCTTCGGCCAGTGCAATTAACTATTTCTCTGTTCTCAACCTGAGCAGAACTGCAAGCGCCTATAGAGCTACGATAACGTATCGCAACAGCAATAACTACCACGCTGGCGGCGGACAAGAAATTCAATTTTCTCAGTACGAAAAAATAAATCTCGCTGCCGCCGGAAAATGGACGCTTGCCAAACTTGATACCCTTCAAGCTGATATCTTATTCGATCAAGGCTGGAACATTGGATTTCCAGCATTGCCCATGGACGTCGGTGACGCAACATCGGGTATCTATTCGTTAACGTACCGGCGCGTTGCGCCTTGGTATTTTTTCCACAACATAACAGCGAAGGCGTACCACAATCGAATAACGCACAGCATGGACGACACCCATCGGAAAGACGTTGTAATTCATATGGACATGCCTGGGAAAAGCGAAACGACGGGAATTTTCGTAGAAGGTGATGTTCATGTTTTTCATGAACACAAAACAACTTTGAAAATCGATTATTTTACAAATTCATCACTGGCTGAAATGGTTATGTACCCGGAGGAAGGGTCTTCGATGTATATGCAGACCGGTCCGAAAGCACGACGTCAAAATGCAGGTTTCTTCCTTAACCAACATTTCCGATTCAACAGAAATAATAAGGTGCTGTTCTCATTTCGTGCAGATGTTGTAAATGATCATTTGGCAGATGGAATTGGAAAAGATCAATGGGAAATTTTTGATCCTTCCATCCATAAAAACACCACTAATTTCCTTAAGACATTTTCAGTTAATCACATACACAACCTCACGAATAGCATCATGCTCGAATTCAAAGGAGGTTACGGAGAGAGAATGCCAACGTTAAATGAACGATACGGGTTTTATCTCTTCAACCGATTTGATAGTTACGATTACCTCGGCAATCCTGAATTAAAAAATGAACAGTCGTGGAATGCGGAGGCTAGTCTGAATTTTCTTTCTTCTAAAGTGGAAATCCAGTTAGCTCCTTTTTTTCAGCAAATCGACAATTACATCACTGGACAAGTTTCCCGCGATTACAGTACCATGACGGCTGGGGCTAAGGGAGTGAAACAATATGTTAATCGTGAACGCGCATATCTCAGCGGCTTTGATTTTATGATCATGGCCAACCCGATTCCAGCGATGCAATGGATCACAACCGTAAAATATACTTATGGTACATTTTCTGGAAATGAAGCACTCCCCTTGATCCCACCGTTGAAATCGGTAACTAGCTTGCGCTACGAATTAAAAAAATGGAATATCCAGGGAGAGTGGGAATTGTCGACAGCACAAAAACATGTCAGCCATACTTATGGTGAACAACCAACTGCTGGCTATTCCATCGTATCTTTGCGGACCGGCTACAGGCTAAATACAACATGGCAGCTAAACGGTGGCGTGGAAAACATGTTTGATTCCTATTACCGTGAGCACCTGGATTGGGGAGGCATTCCGCGACCGGGTAGAAATATTTATCTTAATGTTATCTATAAATTTTCAAAAAAATGAATGTGAAGAGGACGGACATCTTACAGCGGGAAGATGTTAAAATTATGGTTGACGAGTTTTATGACAAAGTAAAATCTGATGCTTTGTTAGGGCCAGCTTTCAGTCATGTAGATTGGCCACATCATTTACCCATCATGTATGACTTCTGGTCATCTATGCTTTTGGGTGATCAGTCCTACACCGGTAATCCGTTGCAAAAGCATTTACCTCTTCCTATCGGAAAAAACCACTTCAGTCGCTGGCTTGAGCTTTTTAAAGAAACGGTTGATGAAAACTTCGAAGGAGAAAAAGCTGAGGAGGTAAAGCTGAGGGCGGATTCCATCGCTAAAATTTTTCAATTCAAAATGGGATTAGTGAAGTAATTGGAGGTTGCTGAAAAAGTAAAAGCCATATAGAAGTCGCTGAAAATAAATGCGTTCAGCAATTATTTTTGAATGATATAAACATTAAGTGCAAAGAAAAAAAAGGCACTCCCTTAAATACCTTGCACTTCAAAACCTTATTACCTTAATAACAGTAAGAGTGTGCTTGTATCAACCTTATTAACTTATTATTGCGCAGTGATTTATCGGCGCTACTTCAATAAGGTAATAAGGTAGCACATAAACTATGTAGCCCTGTTATCAAGGTAATAAGGTTTGTCTCTCCAACTTTTTCAGCAGACCCTAATTACTTGTTTTTTATTTGGCTGCTTCTCTACGAAGTCCTTTATGATCCTAATCATAGGAGCGATTTTCAAAC
>Ga0111538_10007114_pt1 | contig 15113 bp, 11 predicted proteins | sample SoiMethybrSBSTD1_FD_79669 | JGI IMG/M metagenome (GOLD analysis project Ga0111538, IMG submission 79669) | Bulk soil microbial communities from a Populus tree surrounding site in Tennessee, USA - Soil MetaG P. TD hybrid SBSTD1 (version 2)... | ecosystem: Environmental > Terrestrial > Soil >...
CAACTGCAGAACGCCCATGCCGACGCCGAGCTCGACGACGATGTGCGCTGGGAACGCCGCAAGAATATAGATCCACCAGCGTTTCGGAGACGTGAGGACCAGTGCGCAAAACAGCACGGTGTTTGGGGGCCACAATGGGGCAAAGATCTTGTCCGACAGCGTTCCGACGAAGAATGCAATCTCGGCGCCTACGAAATACCCGATCGCGACGAACGCAGCCTTCCCGATGTCGCTGTTTAAGCGGACAAGCGCACGTTTAAACATGCTGGCGCTCGTCCTCATCAGCGCTTGCTCCGACCAGCTGCTGATGAGATTGCGCGGAGCGAGCGCGCATGATGCGCGGCCAGGTCGCGGTCCCGGCCGGAACACGCCAAGCAGGCAATCAATTCGCGTCGGTCAGGACAGGCGAGTGCCCCGTTTGCGAACAGCCATAATCGAGCAGCAACCCGGCGCGCCCTCGTCGCGCGCCTCGATCGACACGTAACCCAGCGGTCTTGCACGGGCGAGCTCTCATTGTCGTCGGCCCGACCGTCCCCAACGCCATTATACTATTGGTTGTTTGAGTTGCACTAGGGTTGTCTGGAGGTAAAGTTCCCAGGTTCCGTGGCAATTGCCCGGCGACCACTTTCGGTTGTATCCCCGCCACGGCCCCCGCCGACCCATAACGGCATCGCAGGGACGGACTAGATTCCTCTCTTTCTTGTTGGGAGCGGTTAAATTGCCGCCGATCGTGTTCCTCCCTTCGGCACAGATCGTGATTGTTCATCGCTCGCACGGATATTGGACCAGCGTCCAATCGATCGATCGCACGCGATGGCGTAACATTGGTATATTCGTGGGCTTGCCTGTTTCTTCTCCGCCAGCTCGCGAGTTCGGCGCGAGGCGCGCTACCCCCCGACCCCTCCCCCCGGCTGCGCCTCGCGCCTCAGTTCCATTGTTGCGAGACGTCCGCGCAAACGGTGTGCTCGACATTGGACCTCAGTCCAATCGATCTCTACTGCATCGTCTCCGTAGTGTCCGAAGAGTTCTCGTGCAGCGCGAATGCGTTGATTGAGGGACCTGCAAGAGGTTGGAGGCGGGTATGAGAGAAACATTGATCATTCTCATGGTTCAGCTTTTTTCCGGAGCGATCGGTGGCAACGCAGCGGGCGCAGCGCTCAAGGACTATGGCCTCGGCATGCTCGGCAACACGATCACGGGGGCGATTGGCGGCGGGGTCGTCGGTCAGGCCCTGCAGGCGCTGTTGCCGGTGCTCGCAGGCGGTACCGGCGGACTGGATTTCGGCGCACTCCTCGGTCAGATCGCCGGCGGCGGAGCCGGCGGCGCTATTCTCACAATTGTCGCCGGATTCGTGAAAAGCGCGATGGCAGGCCCACAAATTCGATGATTGGCGGCGGCACGAGGGCGGATTTATCGGCTCGTCGCGCTCGCACCACTGATATTCACTGTTCCGCTTCGCAACGCGCGCGAACGCCAAACGTCGTTCGCTCCGGCGGACAGTCACGTGCTGCCGGTGCACAGAGGAGCGTCAAGGCGAACGTCAGCAAGGTCACCAACATCGGCGGCCGAAACACGAATGTAGCTTAGCAGAGCCACTAACGTGATGAGCAAGAATAAGTCGGAATGCGAGTGTCGTGAACCGCGCGGCAAATGTGAGACCTGCGGCGCAGGTGTCACCGCTCAAACTGGCGCTTATGGGTGGCCGGCAAATTGCTGGCGGCGTCCCGGCGGAGCGAGCGCGGCCCGCCATCGTCACCGGAGCGACTGCGATATCGCTGACCAAAGACTTCTGGAATCGGTGTCGCTAGTGAATATGCGGTTGCCCTGCCACATCGCGAGGGATCTTGTCTCATTTGACGCTGAGGCGCGTTATCGCGATTCCGTTAACCATTCGGTATCCGCAACCCAGCATTGCACACACGACGTTGCCCAACTCAACAGCCCCTGACACCGAGGCAGCAAAAGAAGACTTCTCCCGCGGCTAGCGCCACAAGCACGCCGCTACTTGCTGCAGCCCTTCTCGGCTTCCTCAAACCCATCGAACAAGCGCCCGGCATTAGCACCCGCGAGGGTCTCCAGCCGATGCGGCTGCCCCTTCTCGAGGCTGTAGCGCGCGACCGCCCCCTTGGAACGCAGGAATTCGACCTCCTTCCTCATCTCGTCGTGCCACATGTACTGGTCCAACTCGCCGACGTACATGAACACACACATCTTGGAGATCGCTTGAAGCTTTGCCGCGCTGGGTCTCCACATATAGCCGGGGAAAGCCGTGGCAGATAGAAAGTATTGGGGATGGGATGCCGCGATGTGCATTGCCGCGATCCCTCCGTTTGAGGGGCCCGCGACGTGAAACTTGTTGTCGTGGATTTTGTACTCCGACAAGATCACTTTCAGAAACTCGGGGAAGATGCGATCGCCATTTTCAAAGAACAGCTCGCCCTCCGGTGCCGCAGGACCGAAAACGATATAACCGCGCTTTTCAGCCTCTGCACGGAAATTGCGATTGATCGTGTTGTCCACCGTGTTCATCGTTTGCGGGCCGCCGCCAAAAATCAAGATGGCCGGATATGCCTTCGCCGGATCATAACCATCCGGAAGGATGGTCTTGTAGCGAACGGTCGCACCGCCAACCGCCTTCGTGCTCTCACGCACTTCCGCCCCAACAGGCTGGCTCAGAAGCATCAGGAGGGTGCACATCGCGAAAGGCAGAGTCGAAAGCAGTTGCTTCATCCTCACTCTCCCTGACACGTCTAGCATGGTGCGGGTCAAGGTCACGGTCCTGGCGCGATATTCCGATACACCTTCCCGCCTTTCATGACGAAGACGACACGCAAGAGAGCACTGATGTCGGCCAGCGGATCGCCCTCAACCGCAATCAAGTCCGCTTCCATGCCAGGCGCCAGCGCTCCGATCCGGTCCTTCAAGCCCATGGCGTCCGCGTTGATGGACGTCGCACCCATGATCGCATCCATCGCGGGCTGGCCGCCTTTCTGCACCCGATAGACAATCTCGCGCGCGTTCTGCCCATGGGCGCCTGCCACTGCGTCCGTGCCCATGTTGATCTTCAGGTCTTTGTGACGAATAGCCATCTTGAACATAGCGTCGTTGAGCGCAATGCCCTCTTCCATGAACTTGAATCCAGCCTCGTCGAAATTGCCAACTCCAAGAAACCGGCTTTTGTTCTCGAGGTAGTTCTGCAACAGCAGTCCCGTCTGCGGTTCGAAAAACGTGCCACGCTCGGCCATCAATTTGGCTTCCGCGTCGGTGATCTGTGACCCATGCGTGACCGTCGTGCAGCCCGCAACCGCTGCCGCGCGCACCGCCGAGGCTGCGTGCGCGTGCACCCACACACGCTTGCCAAGGTTCTTCGCCTCACTGCAGGCGCCGAGGATCTGCTCGTCGCTCAGCGTTTGGCCGCCGCCTTCGCGGATACTCTTGGAGGCAAAGATCTTGATGACGTCGGCGCCATCGGCGACAGTTTTGCGGACGTGTTCCCTGATTTGCTGAACCGTCATGCTCGGTTCGCGGACCGGAGAAACCGCCGTCAGCAGCCGGGGCCCGGGTATTTTTCCCCTGGCGATTGCGTCGCGCAGCGGCACATCACTCGCGGCACCGATGCTTTGCACGGTGGTGAATCCTGCCGCCAGCATTACGTGTGCGTTCTCTATGCCATAGAGCGCCTGCTCGACGGGGGTTTCGCCGGGCGTCGATGAACGGCCGTCGCGGCCGAAGTGTGCTCCGATGTGGACATGGGCATCGATCAAGCCAGGAAGCACCGTAAATTGTGAGAAATCGTAACTCGCACGCGCATTGCTGCTTTCGATCTTTGCGATGCGAGCACCCTCGATGCCAATGACCACGTTGCGCTGGATGCCGCCGCGCCCGTCGATGAGTGTTCCGGCCCGGATGACTATCTGCTGTGCAGTTGCAACCGCGGGTGCGCAGATCAGCGCGACGCCAAGGAGAGCCGCGATTTTAACTTGGATACGCATACGATCCCTCCCGCTTGTTTTGCGCTGCTGACCGGCTGGCGTGCGAAGGAAGCTCTTTCGCACGCTCGCTGGCGCGCCTTGTCCCGGCAGATTTGACTGCTATCCTCCACGCCTCATTACCGCGCCGGCGGGCGCTCGTTGATCTCGATATAGGTTCCCCACGGGTCAGTGATGAACGCAATTCCAACGCCGAGATCATTGACCGAATAGGGCCGATCAAGCTTGATGTTGTTGGCTTCCAGCGTCTTGATGAAAGCTTTGAGGTCCTTCACGTCGAAGCCGATATGATCGAGGACGCGGCCTCTGGTCGGAGCTTGCGCACTATCGACCTTGTTGAAGCGCAATTGGACGCCCGGAATGTCGGCGACTGGGGCATTGTTACGCGTATTGGCCTTCGCACCGAAAATTTTTCCGTACCATGCTTGACTCTCTGCAATCCTCGCGTCCGGCAAGAAGAAGTGAACGTGCTCGCTCTGGATCGGCATCGTCTGATTCTTGTTTTCCAAGATCTCGATGCGTACGCCGTCCGGCGTGTTGACGTAGGCCTGATCGAGCCGGCCATTATTGCCTGGTTCTACGGGTACACCGGCTGCCTTCCACTGGGCAACGCGCTCCTGCACATTGTTGACGACAAAGCCGACGTGATTGACGACCGACCCTTGCGTCGGACCGGTTGGCGGCGGCGATCCCGGAGCCCCGTCAAGAATGATCATGACACCGGGGAACAGAACCCGGTGACGGCCGCCGGCCTGGAATGCCTTACCGCCCATGCCAACGAAAATTTTCTCGTTGACCGCAACGTCCTTTGAATTCAGGTGCCAGTGGCCGTTGGTGACACCCGCTTCGTTAAACGGAAGCGGCTGCGCAGCGGCAGTCCCTATGACAAAGGGCGGCGCCAGCAACAACACTGCGAGCGTTGTGATTTTCATTGGACGACCTCCCTGTTGAGCTGAATTCTTTTATTAGCCTAACCACGGGACGCTATCAGCTTGCGGGACTGTGCGAAAGGCGTGGCAAGGTCAGCGTTCATGCTGGCCCTATTGCCGCCCGCGCGCGCCCGGATCGCCACATGCCATTTGATCTGAGCTGTCCACTCAGGAATTGGCGGGGGGCCGCTGATCAGCAAACTCGGTCGGTGGAACCCGGTGGTCTGCTCAAGCGTTTATTTGTTTGGTTTCCAGCCTGTTGGAAGGCCGCCCGTCAAGCGCTGAGCTCCGCAAAGCCGTGAGGTCATTCATGTCCAGAACGCCCGGACGCTTCACACCGGCTTCGGCCAATACACGTTGGTGGTTGCTGCTGCTTTTGATCCCATTCGTGGCGCTGCTCTGGGTACCGTTCTACAATCGGCTTGACCCCAAAGTCTTCGGCATTCCTTTCTTCTATTGGTACCAGTTCGTTTGGGTCATTCTCACATCGCTGATTATCCTTTTCGTCGATTCCCGCACACGCGACGCAGACACGTCGGATCAGTAGACATCCGATCCGAGGAACAGCCATGAATTGGACCGCAATCATCGTTTTCGTGTTGCTGTTCGGCCTGGTCACCGTCCTAGGCTTCGTCGCAGCCCACTGGCGACGCGGCGATCTCACCGAGTTGCACGAATGGGGCTTGGCGGGACGACGGCTGGGAACCGTCATCACATGGTTCTTGCTCGGCGGCGATGTCTACACGGCCTATACCTTCATTGCCGTGCCGGCACTGGTGTTCGGGGCAGGCGCCATCGGCTTTTTCGCCCTTCCCTACACGATCATCGTCTACCCGCTGGTCTTTCTCATTCTTCCGCGTATGTGGGCCGTCGCACACAAGCATAACTACATCACCGCCGCCGACTTTGTCCGAGGCCGCTACGGCAACCGCTGGCTCGCGCTCGCTGTCGCGGTGACCGGCATTGTGGCAACCATGCCCTACATCGCGCTGCAACTGCTCGGACTGCAGGTCGTAATCGGTGCAATGGGCGTCGGCACCAGCGGAGGTCTCGCCGGCGACATTCCGTTGATCATCGCGTTCGTGATCCTTGCCGCCTTCACCTATACGAGCGGTCTGCGGGCACCCGCGATAATCGCGGTGGTGAAGGATACGCTGATCTACATCACTGTCCTGGCTCTCGTGATTGTCGTTCCGTACCAGCTCGGCGGCTATGGAAGCTTGTTTGCCGCAATCCCGCCGGAGAAACTGCTGCTGCCGACGCCAGGCCCAGGAACTCTTGGACAGTATTCTGCCTATGCGACGCTGGCTCTTGGTTCCGCCTTTGCGCTGTTCCTCTATCCCCACACGATGACGGCCGTGCTTAGCTCGAGCAGCGCTCAGGTCATCCGTCGTAATGCCGCGTACCTTCCGGCGTACTCTTTCCTGCTTGGACTTCTGGCACTCACCGGCTTCATGGCACTCGCGGCGGGTGTCGCATCGCTCCCCGAATTCGCGCCTCAATTCGAGCAATACAAATCGAATTTCGCGATCCCGGCGCTCATTCTGCATGCCTTCCCAGACTGGTTCGCGGGTGTCGCATTCGCGGCGATCGGCATCGGAGGCCTTGTGCCTGCCGCCATCATGTCGATTGCAGCCTCGAACCTGTTTACCCGTAACATCTATGTTCCCTTCATCCACCCGACCTGCACACCCACACAGGAAACTCAGAACGCCAAATTAGTCTCGCTGGTGGTCAAAGTGGGCGCACTCATTTTCATTATCTTCCTGCCGCTGCAATATGCGATCCAGCTGCAGCTTCTTGGCGGCATCTGGATCAGCCAGACGATCCCGACCGTGATCTTTGGGCTCTACACGCGCTGGTTCAATCCGTGGGCGCTTTTGATCGGCTGGGCGGCGGGCCTCGTGATCGGGACCTGGATGGCTGGAACGACCGGGTTCCAGTCCGCGGTCTTTCCTCTTCAGCTCGATGGGCTCACAGTGCCTGGCTACGCAGCGCTCTATGCGCTGGCGTCGAATGTCACTGTCAGCACCGTTCTCTCTCTTATTCTTAACGCGGTCAGCGCAAGCAAGGGCAGCGACCAGACGGTCGCCGCCGATTATCGCTTCCGTTGACGTGTGAACTGCTCCGCCGAGGCATCGCAATCGTCAGCCCGCATAGAACCAGAAGTCGGCCATCACGGTTGCGCCGGGCGCCGGTAGCTTGGGCGTGACAACACAGACGAACGGATGCGGCGCCTTGCCGTAACGATCCATCCAGGCAAGCGTGACGCCTGCGAAGTCGCCGATGTCCGCGACACGATAGTCGATGCGGCACAGATTGCGCATGCTGGTGCCGGCCGCCTTCGCGATTGCCTCGGCATGGTCGAAAAGCGCATGGGCCTGCAGCTGGCTGCGCAGGCACAGTCCTGGGAAATCATCGCCTTGGGCGAGGCCCGCGACTTTCCCCTCCCGTGTCAGCGGCAGCAGCCCGGGGCTGAACACAAATTCGCCGGCACGCACCGCCGGCGAATACGCGGCCATCTCGGGAATGTCAGCCCGTACGGTCTCCTTTTTACGCTGGGCGCCATCTTTGAGCAGGATGAAGTTGATCTCAACAATCATCTCGAGGGAAGCGAATCCCTTGGCAGGAATCACCGTCAGCGCGACAGGCGCGCTGCCGACATGCTCGTTCCAGACGTCAATAAAGTCCGGAAAATTCTCTACGCCGGCGATGTGAACCTGCGCCTTGAGGCAATTGGCGAGACTCGTCCCAGACGCTTTCAAGATGGGCTCGATGCGTCGCAGGGTCGATTCAGCCTGGCGCCGGATCGGCAGCGCCGATCCCCATCGTCGATGCGGCCCTTGCGGTGGATCGGTGTCGAGCACGTCCTTCTCCTCCGGCCCGGTCCCTGCCGCGAAGACGAAATCGTTCACCACCACGGCGGGCGCATAGCCCGAGGTCGGTGACACGCGCGCACCCGGCGGATAAACCGGTTGGAGTTCCCACTGCGGCTCGGGCATCACCGCGATGAGCGATGTTGTGATGGTGCTTCTGCTGCCGAAGCAGCGCTCGGTAATGATCGAGGTGCTGGGCGGCACGTATCTGCCGAGCGCGGCGAAGCGCGCAAGGTGATAGGCGCGCACCGCGTTGGCCTCCGTGTAATATTGGTCGAGGCGAACGCTGTGGGCGAAATCCGTCCCGAGCGTCTTCAGGTTCTGCCCCATCCGCTCGAAGATAAAATCGGCCTCGCGGCGCAAGCCCGGCTTGCCATAGGCGGGAAAGCCCGCCGCGCCCGCAACCCCCTGCACGACGCCCGCGCCGAAATCGTAGCCCTCATGCCCGTTGAGAAATACGAGAGGCCCGGCTTTCACCGCATAGGCATAGTTGACCGCGCTGCCGACCAGACGCTCACTTGTCAGCGCCGTGACGGCGGCGCGTGGCGCTGCCGCAGCGGGAACGCCGGGCGCTTGCGCGACTGTTGCACGCGGCGCAACCGCGGACGCCACGCCCGCTGCGGTCGCACCGAGAAACGCCCGGCGTCCGAGGCCCCCCGACTGATCTCGATTGCTCATGTTGTTTCCTCGCACGTATGTTCATGATGCCGATCTTGAGGCAAATCGTAGCGAGGTTCTGCGTGTCCCGATAGAGCCGCCCCATTGTGGCCCGTCGCGCGCAATCCGGTCCCGGCGTGGCGCATTGGGTGGGCATTGACTATGTTTCCTGAGCATCTGGCCATGGCGTCACCAACCTGGGGTCACCACATGGGGGTTACCCCATGCGCCCGGGCCGGCGCCCTGCCCTCTCATCCGCATGCCGAGGAAATTGATTGATGACCGTAACCGAAGAAGCAAAAAGCGAAAGCCGCCCGTTCGAAGCGGACGTCGCCAAACTCCTGCACATGATGGTGCACTCGGTCTATTCCGAGAAAGAGGTGTTCCTGCGCGAGTTGATCTCGAACGCTGCCGATGCCTGCGAGCGGCTGCGGTACGAGGCGATCGCCAATCCAGCCTTGCTCGGCGAGGACCCGTCGCCGCGGATCACCATCAGCATCGATGCCGACAAGCGCCAGCTCACTGTCGAGGACAATGGCATCGGCATGAGCCACGACGAGCTGATCGAGGCCCTTGGCACCATCGCGCGCTCCGGAACCAAGGCCTTTCTGGATCGCATCCAGGAGGGCAAGGACCGCGAGGAGGCGTCCTTCATCGGCCAGTTTGGCGTCGGATTCTATTCGGCCTTCATGGTGGCGGACCGGGTCGATGTCACCTCACGCCGCGCCGGCAGCGAGGAAGCCTTCCGCTGGTCTTCGGACGGCAAAGGAACGTTTTCGATATCTCCTGTTTCCCTGACCGATGCGCCGGCGCGCGGCACGCGCGTGCTGCTCCACCTCATGGAGGATGCCGGCGACTATACCCAGCGCTACACGCTCGAGCGGATCGTCAAGACCCAGTCCGGGCACGTGCCCGTGCCGATCTCGATTGTCGAGAAGCCCGGCGCTGAGCCCGCTCAGATCGCCGACGGCGCCGCGCTCTGGACCAAGCCAAGGTCCGAGATCTCGGCTGCCGACTACACGGACTTCTATCGCAGCGTGGCCGGACAGCTCGACGAGCCGGCTCTTACGGTTCACTTCCGCGCCGAAGGCCGCCACGAATACGCGGCGCTCGCTTTCATCCCCGGCACACGGCCATTCGATTTGTTCGACCCCGACCGCAAAGGCCGTATCAAGCTCTACGTCAAGCGTGTGTTCATCACCGACGACGCCGACATTCTTCCCCGCTACTTGCGCTTTGTCCGCGGGATCGTCGATTCCGCCGACCTGCCGCTCAATATCTCGCGCGAAATGATCCAGCAAAGCCCGATCCTGACGGCCATCGGCAAGGGCGTGACCAGCCGCGTGCTTACTGAGACGGAAAAGCTCGCCGAAAAGGAGCCGGAGGCCTATGCAAAGCTCTGGGACAATTTCGGCGTTGTTCTGAAGGAGGGCCTCTACGAGGACTTTGAGCGCCGCGATGTTCTTCTGGCGCTGAGCCGCTTCAAGACATCGACGTCTGGCGGCTCATGGCGCGGCCTCAAGGACTATGTCGGCTCGCTGAAGCCGAACCAGACCGCGATCTATTTCATCACAGGCGACGACCTCGCCCGGCTGGAAGCCTCACCGCATCTTGAAGGCTTCCGCGCCCGCGGCGTGGAGGTTCTGCTTCTGACCGATCCGATCGACAGCTTCTGGGTGATGACGGGTGCGTCGTTCGACGGCAAGCCGTTCAAATCCGTGACGCAGGGATCGGCCGATCTCGCGCTCATTCCACTGCTGGATCCCGATAAGGCCCCCGCTCCGGAAGCCGACAAGAGCGTGACCGAGTTGATGGCCTTCATCAAAGAAGCGCTCGGTGACGCCGTCTCGGAAGTGCGCCCATCGGATCGGTTGACTGACAGCGTCGCGTGCCTGGTCGCGACCAAAGAAGGACCGGACCGTCAGCTCGAGAAGCTCCTCGCCGGCGCGGGCCGCCTCAAGGCGGGGGCAAAGCCGATCCTGGAGGTCAACGCGCGTCATGACATCGTCCTTGCGGTCGCCGGTCTGAGCGACGCCGAGCGCGAGCTCAAACAGGACGTGGCGCACCTTCTGCTTGATGAGGCCCGCGTGCTCGAAGGCGACCGTCCGCTGGACGCCAAGCAATTCTGCGACCGGCTCGCTCGCCTCATGCGGCGGGGACTTGCCGGCCGGGCCCAAACATAGGAGCGCGATTCCAGATCGCGTGCCTCGCTGTGGTGCCACGGCGCTTGGGCGCCGTATGCCAGGATATGCTGAGAAACAGAACGTACTTGGGCGGAGCCATCGTCGCGGCCAGCTACCCGGCTCGGCTCTGCTCAAGACGAAACGGCGTGGAGGGGGTCGTTCCACGCCGCTCCGCAGGCTCGCCGCCGTCCACAATCTTGCCGGCAGCGCGCAAATTACTCCGCTGGCGTTGCCGCCATGCCCTTGCCGGGCAGTGGCGGCACGGAAGCAGTCGCAGTCTCCGGCACGCGACTGAGCGCGAACAGAAAGCCTGCCACGATCGCATAAGCGATCGCGACCGAGGGCGTCACTGCAATGCCGACCGACTCACCGTGCATGAAACCGAAGAAGGTCAGCACCGCACCGGCCGCTGCGAAGGCGGCGGCCTCCTGGAATTTCTTCTCGACGATGAATGCGCCCACCGCGCCGAGGATGAGGCCAGTGAGGATCGCGCCGCCGCCAAGTACTTCAAGCCCGTGATAGAGGACGCCGACCTGACCGAGCTTGTCGAAGCCGACCGCAGCGGCGCTCGTTCCGGCCGCTGTCAACGCACCGTCCATAAGTGTCTTGCACCAGGCCGCAAGGTGCGGCACCAGCGCCAGCACGATCGCCGGCGCATGGCTCTTGGGCGTCTCCTGGAACGCCTGCGCGCCGATCAGCATGCCGATGTAGAGCAGGATCGGCGAGATGGCGACCACGGGCACCAGCGATAGAAGCAGCGCAATTACCCCGAACCACGACAGCACAATCACCATCAGGCCGGTCGCAGCTGAATAGCCGATACGGCCGCCCATCGCCTTCCAGCCTGGATGGCCGATATAGACCGCGTTGATGAACGGGTTGCCCATCAGGCAGCCGATGAGACTTACGACACCATCGGCGGTCAGCACCTGGGTGGTCGGGAACGCATCGCCTGCTGCTTCCGCGCTCTCGACATTGTCCATGGCCTCGACCAGGTCATAGATGCCGAACGGAATGGCGGTGACCAGAATGATGCCGAGGAACTCGAAGCCCGAGAACACATGATCGACCGCCGGCACCGGCACGGAGAAGCCGAAATTGGCGAAAGCACCGGTGAGCTTCTCGATGCTCAAGCCGCCATAGCCGAGGCCGAACAGGTTCGAGCCCCAGGCGATCAGCATGCCGGCCGCAATCGCCACCAGGCCCGCGGGAATTCCCTTCGGATATTTGTAGCCGCCAAACCAGCTCACCATGATGATGGCGAAGCAGACGATGCCGATGATCGGCGTCATGTACATTTCAAGCGCCGGCCGCATCGAGATGAAGGTGATCGAGACGCCGGCCAGCGTGCCGAGCAGCGCGGCGCGCGGCGTGATCTTGCGAATGTAGGGCGCGATGAAGCCGCCGATCATCAGGATGAAGCTCTGGAAGAACACCCAGACAAGTCCGGCTTCCCAGCCCTTGATCGGGTCGTTGGTCTTGAGCGTGATCGGCAGCATGATCACGAACGTCACCACGAACATGTGCGGCACGCTCACGCCCGAAGGCAGCGCGCACACATCGCTGCGGCCGGTCCTGAGCGCCAGCCGATAGGCCAGGAACGCGTAGTAAAAAGTGCTGAGGCACATCATCAGCCCGAGCGCCGGCAGGATACGGCCGAACACTAGCGAGTCCGGCATCTTGAGCACGAAGCGCAAGAGGCCGGTCAGGACCAGCATGTTCACGAGAATGTTGGTGCCGAAACCGAAGAAGGCGTTCCAGTCACCAGCTGTCCAGATGGTTGGACGCAGGGCCCTGTCAGTGGCCATTGTCATCGCACGCTCCCGCCAGGATGGCTGCCGCGATGCTCCCGCGTCGCGGGCAGTCTTAAGTTGAGCTTTGATCAGGCGCGCCGGAGGCGGATGTCACGAATCTTGTTCGGGAGGTTTTGCGAGCAAGAACGTGTCATCCGCCTCCACGCGGGGTTGGGGACCTCAGAAGCTGAAGCCGACGCCGGCAAAGCCGACCGTGACGTCCTTATGAGCCGTGTCAAACGTGGCCGCGGTTCCCACCAGCGTCTGCGCGTACAGCAGGTTGTCGTTGAGGATGTGGTAGTACTGGAAGCCGGCTTTGGCGTACCAGGAGCCGAGTCGCGACGGGACCCAGGTGAGCGCGAGCTTGCCGGTGAGGCCGGTCGAGAACACACCGACGTTGTCATTGCTACAGAGCGAGGCACCGCAAGGGTTGTTGCCCTTGTTCCAATAGTCCGAAGGACCCACGGTGATCCAGGTCGGAGCCGAGATTGTCAGCGGTACGCCCGTCGACTTCAGCAGGCTCACGGTGGGCACGATACCGAGCTCGACGTCGTAGCTGCCGCCGGTCTTGCCGACAACAACCGTCGACGAGCCCGAGGCATTGTAGAACAGCTTGACATAGGGATTGATCGTGATCGGGAGTCCCATCCAGCTGTCGTCATAGGCGAGCGTGAACTCGAAGTTGCGCTCGATGCTGAAGTTGCCGGGCGGGCTCAGGAACTCGACATACTCCACACCGAACTTCCAGTTCTGCGCGAACTTCACGGTCATGCCGACGGCCCAGTCGAACTCGTTCCACGAGCCGACCCTGCTATGGTTCTGCTCGCTCCAGAGATCGTTCCACACATAGCCGTAGACGCTGACCGAATTGATGAAGCCGCCCTTGTCCTTGTAGAGATCAAGTGCCAGCCCCGAGAGCACCTGCGTGGTCAGGCCGGTGTTGGTGACCAGCAGGCCGCGCGGCGTGATGTAGTCGTTCTTGAACGAGATATCGAAGAACCCGTGCACGTCAGATTCGACGGGCGCGGCCTTCGGCGGCGCCTTCACCGGCATGTCGGCTGCGAACGATACCGTAACCCCCAAGCTCATCCCCAAGCCCGCAGCGCTCACCAGGAGCGCGCCAGCGTATCGATTGAACCCCATCCCAACTTCTCCTTGCCAAGTCACAAGAAACGCCTTGCCCCCGCGTTTCCGATCCGTGGCGTTCCTGATCGTTCTTGAGGCGGATTGACCATGCGCTGGGCGCTTCTCGCCCAGATTTTGAGCATGATTATCCAGTTCAAGAACCGTTGCCGGTCTCGGAAACGTTCGCGACGTGTCGCGATCACACCGACTTCTTCGCAAGCCACGTGCCAAAGTCATTTATTTGTCATCAGCACTGGAGGGGTGTGTGCCGGATGCAACAAATTCCCGATCAAGCGCGGCCTTTTCGGTCAGTCACAAGAAAATTTTCAGTCGTCGTCGCCCGAAATTCGCATGCAGGTGATCGACCGAGACATTGGTTAATGATCAAAATGAAGTCGCAGAAAGAGTATTTTAAATGCAGAAAGGTGCGTTGAAGTTGGGATTGTCCGACGAATTTTACACGCCCCACTCGCATCCAGATTCCGGCTCACTCAGGAATAGGCTGCCAATACTTTCAGCAGTGATTGCGATCCTGACACCCAGCCGAAGATCCCGCCTTGCGCCTTGATCATCGCAAGGCCCGCCTCGTGAAACGCCGGGAAGTACGAACCGCAACAGTCCGACAGCACGATGCAGCGGAAGCCGCGATCGTTCGCTTCGCGCACGGTCGTGTTGACGCAGACTTCAGTGGTCACGCCGCACACCAGAAGTGTCTCAATACCGCGATTGCGCAGCATGAGCTCCAGGTCGGTCTGGCAGAACGCTCCCTTTCCCGGCTTGTCGATCACGGGCTCGCCCGCGATCGGATAGAGCTCCGGGATGATGTCATGACCGGGCTCGCCACGAATCAGAATCCTGCCCATCGGACCGGCAGCGCCAATCCGCAGCGCCGGATCACCACGATTGACCTTGAGGGGCGGCGCATCGGACAGGTCGGGTCGATGGCCCTCGCGCGTATGAATAACGAGAATCCCCGCCTTGCGGGCCGCTGACAGGACGGCGCGGCAAGGCTCGACCGCGGCCTGCAGTTTGCTGACATCGTTGCCAAGCGCAGCGCCAAAGCCGCCAGGCTCCAGGAAGTCGCGCTGCATGTCGATGATCACGAGCGCTGCTCGGTCGAGATCGATCGCCTGCGGCGCGGGCTCGGCTTCAATTGTCATGATTGTCATTTGTCGCCCCGTCAGCTTTCCAAACTGCCGAGCAAAATCGAGGCCAGCATCCTCATAGTCGCTGCCTATTGATTGAGCAGCACGCCAAAGGGTGGCACGGGGCCGAACGTCAATACCCTTCGGTTACAGCAAAATTTCAACGTGGTTTCATGGAGTTACGAATCACTTGGCGTTAGTTCCAGCGCTGGCACGGCATTTGCGGAAGGCACCTTGAGGCCTGCTGTCAGGAACCCGGGGAGCCCACCATGAAGCGTCGCGACTTTCTCAAATCGATGACCGCGCTGGCCGCAGGCAGCGCCGTCTCGGCTCCAGCAATTTGGTCGTCTGCGAAGGCGCAGTCGCGTCAGGAGACGCTGCTGATCGTCTCGGAAAGCGGCCCCAACAATATCGAC
>Ga0111538_10007115_pt1 | contig 15113 bp, 19 predicted proteins | sample SoiMethybrSBSTD1_FD_79669 | JGI IMG/M metagenome (GOLD analysis project Ga0111538, IMG submission 79669) | Bulk soil microbial communities from a Populus tree surrounding site in Tennessee, USA - Soil MetaG P. TD hybrid SBSTD1 (version 2)... | ecosystem: Environmental > Terrestrial > Soil >...
ACCTCCCCGAGGAGCGCCCGCTGGCGATGCAGCTGCTGGGCGCCGACCCCGACATCCTGTCCGAGGCCGCGCGACGACTGGAGGCGGCGGGCGCCGACGGAATCGACCTCAACATGGGCTGCCCGGTCCCCAAGATCGTCGCCAAGGGCCAGGGCTCGGCGCTGATGCGCGACCCCCTGGCCGCCGCGGTGATCTTCCGGACGCTGCGCAAGGCGGTTGGCGTCCCCTTCACGATCAAGATCCGCGGCGGCTGGGACGACCGCACGATCAACGCCGTCGAGATCGCGCGCCTGGCCGAAAGCGAGGGGGTGGACGCGGTCACCGTGCACCCGCGCACGCGCTCGCAGCTCTACACTGGTCGGGCGCCCTGGGATGTGATCGCCGCGGTGGTGGCGGCGGTGCGGCTGCCGGTCATCGGCAACGGTGACGTGCGCAGCGTGGAGGACGCGCGCGCGATGGTCGCGGCCACCGGCTGCGCGGCGGTCATGATCGGCCGCGGAAGCCTCGGCGCCCCGTGGATCTTCCGTGGCGCGCCGCTGGATCGTGACGGGCGCGCGGCGATCATCCGACGTCACGCCGCGCTCATCGAGGCGCACCTGCCCGAGCGTCTGGCGCTCGTGCAGCTCAAGAAGCACCTGGCGTGGTATTCGGCCGGCCTGCCGGGCTCGGCCGCGCTCCGCCCGCGCCTCTTCGCGGCGACGGCGCCGGCCGAGGTTCAGGCGCTGTTCTGGGAATTGTGGACGGCGTAGTCCAGCGCTGGTTCGAGGATTTCCAGGTCGGCGATCGCTTCGGGAGCCCGGCCAAGACGCTGACCGACGCGCACTTCATGTTCTTCGCCGGGATGACGGGCGACGCGCACCCGATCCACTACGACGACGAGTACGCGCGGAAAACGCGCTTCGGCCGCCGGCTCGCCCATGGGCTCCTGCTGACGTCGCTCACCGCCGTCGGGGCCTCGACCCTGGCGCCCATCATCGAGCACTCGATCGTCGCGTTCGTCGAGCAGACCACGCACTTCCGCGTGCCCGTCTTCATCGGCGACACGATCAAGCCGGACCACGAGGTGATCGCGCTCGACCGCAAGCGCACGGCCGGGCTGCTCACCCTGCGCGTGACGCTGACCAACCAGCGCGGCGAGACCGTGCTGGACGGCGAGCACCGCTATCTGATCGCGTTCCGGCCTGGTTGACAGCCCACGTTGCCCCAGGGGCGACGCAGTGTCATAGTAGCGACTCGCATCACGACCTGGAGCGACTGCTCCAGGGCCAACCGCGCCCCCTCGGGGGAAACGGTGGCGCCGGCGACAAGCCGGGATGCGGCGCCGAAAGGCGCAGGGGGACGACGATGCTCGAAGCCTTCCAGACCAACGGGTTCTCTCCGCCGGAGGCTGCGCAGTACTACCGGCGCGATGCATGGCTCGGTCTCATGGCCATCTTCGCGCCCTGGATCGCCACGGCGGTGGTCACCGCCTTCTGGTGGTCTCGTTGATCAGCGCCGTGGGGACCGACATCCGCATCGAGAACCACGGCGCAATCGAGGACGGGCTGCGGGTTCGCTGATGTTTCCTTCCCGTGGTGCTACGAGCCGTTGCCCTGGCACGCGCGATCACCGCATCCCATCGAAGCCACTGTCCGTGCTCGATGCCTCCGTTGCGGAGCCGCGAGTTGTGTTCAGCATCTTCGGCGTTACGAGGATCAAGGCCGGGGGCATCGAGGCAAGCTCCAGGACGGCGAGCGAGATCAGCAGCAGCCCTGTGACGGTCAGATAGAAGTACGGAATCGCAGGCTCCACAGACACACACGCAACGCCGCCGTGCCGTCCTGTACGTTCAGAAAAGGCCAAGCCAGATGCCATCGGAGAGGGCGCCTGTCGCGCCTGACGAGCAGGACCGAGGGGAGGCACTGCGAATGTACCATGATCTAGGCGGCGCGCTCACGGCAGGACACGACACGGGCTAGCGGATCAGCGCTGCCCCACCCACGAATCGTCGGCGATCTGCTTCCAGCGGCGGCAAATGGCGTCCATCTCGCTCGCGGGCAGCGCGCCGGGCGCGAGCAGCGCGGCGTTCTCGCGCCAGCGACCCGGTTGCGTCGTTCCAACGACGAGCGTGGCGACACCCGGCAGTGACGCGGTGAAGCGCAACGCGGTCCCGATGGATTCGGCGAGGGGTCGCCGCAGGAACTCGTAGTCGAGCCGCGTCAGCCGATCCCAGTAGGCGTGGTGATAGGCGTTGGCCGGGCGCTCGCCCGTGCGCCAGGCGGCGTTGGCGATGGGGCGCTTGGCGATCACGCCGACACCACGAGCCTGGGCCAGCGGCAGCGTCAGGTGCATCGCCTCCTGGTCGGCCACGTTGATGGACGTCTGCAGCGTGTCGAATCGCCCGCACTCGACAGCGTAGCGGGCCGCCGGGCCGTCGCCGCTGTAGCCGATGAAGCGCGTCTGGCCGCGCTGGCGCGCGCGCTCGACCACCTCGATCACGTCTCCGCGGCGCAGATCGTCCTCGGTGCAGGTGTGCAGCTGGAGCAGGTCGACGTGGTCGGTGTGCAGGCGGGCGAGACTGCGAGTGATGCTCTTCTCGAGCGAGGCAGCGCTCCAGTCGTCGCGACCGGTGCCTTCGAAGTGGCCGCACTTGGTGAAGAGGTAGTACTCGGATCGGCGATCGGCGACCGCCTGGCCGACGAGCGCCTCGGAGTCGCCGTAGCACTCCGCGGTATCGATGACGTTGAGGCCGGCGTCGAGCGCTTCCTGCAACAACACCCGGACCATGCCCGGCTCGGCGCGCTCGAAGCCGATCTCCGAGCCGCCGAAGCCGAGCACGCTCACCTGCAATCCGGTCCGGCCGAGCTCGCGTCGCTCCATGTCGTTTGCGCGCTCAGCCCACGACGATGCCGGTCACGCCGCGCGTCGCAGCTCCTGCGTCGCCGGCAGCGGGATCCCCACCGGCCGCGTCGGCCTGATGACGACCTCCCAACCCGCCGGCACGTGATCCGAGATGGCCCGCCACGCGCTTTCGAGCACAGGCTGCCAGTCGCTGGGCGCGTTCAGCACCACTCGTCCCGGACGCCACAGCGTCGGGGGCAGGGCGTCGATCGTCACGAAGGAATCGCCCTGCAGCGCACGGAACAACACCATGTGCAGATCGGCCCGCACGCGGAGCGCGTTCTCGACCCGGCGATCGTCCCACACCCGCCACAGTAGCGGTCCCACCACCAGACCCACGATGAGTACTGCACCCACCAATGAAGCCAGCATGACCCCTTTTCCTCCCCGCCAGTTGAGATGGCCCGACCAGGCAGGCGGATTCCGGGGCGCCGGCGAAAACCGGCCGAAATCTCTGGATTTCTGGACGACTGCAAATCGATTACTTGGATGCTTCGCGCAGCGTGAGCGCAGCGGCGGGCCGGTGCGCGCGGGTGCCGACCTGCCATCCGAGCCACACGATGGCGACCAGCAGTACGAGCACGACGACGATTGCCGAGACGCGTGAGACCTCGGAGAGCAGCGTGACCGAGGTGCTCGACAATCCAGCAAAGACGAGCCCGACCACCGGCAGCACCGGCGCTCCGCAGCCCACGACGCTGCACGGGCCGGTCGACAGGCCGAGCACGCCCGCCAGGGCGCTGAGCGTGCCGCCCGTGCGGCCGGCGCCGACGCGCCAGCCGCTCACCCCTCCGGCGCGCCGTTCGAGCCAGAGCGCGACGTAGAGACCGACGAGCGGCGCCGTGACGACGAAACGCACGACGTCGGCGCCATCCACTGCGAAGCCCCACTCCGGCTGGCCATACGGCCCGTCGGCGGAGAACCAGAAGAGCGCGACCCGCGACAGGAAGTCGAGCTTGTCCGACCACGGGGTGGCCGACACCAGGTACTCGGGCAGACGCTTGAGCCAGGGATTGAATGTGAAGTACGTCCACGGCTTCCGCACCACGGACAGCAGCAGCGGGGGGAGGAACACATCGAGAGCGAGCACACCCGCGACGGTCAGCGCGATGGCGCCGGGCCGGGCACGCAGGGCACGCCCGATACCCCGAGCGACGGCCCTGATGACTGCGAGAAAGGTCACAGCGCCCATTATAGAGGGGTATAGTGGCGTATTGACGGTGGTCGGACCGCATGTTACAGCCTCGGCGCAGAGCGATGGGCAGCCCCCCACCGGAAGCTCGTCACCCAATGGAGGGACACATGGCGGAAGTGAATCGGCGTGATTTTCTCAGCGGCCTCGGCCTCACCGTCGGCGCATCCCTGGCAGCCCTTCCGGGGCTTCCGTCCGTCGGCGTCGCCCACGCCCAGACCCCCGTGAAGGGCAACATCCCGGACACCCCGTACAAGATCGGCCACATGACCTTCTTCACGGGCCCCGCGGCCGTGCTCGGCGAGCCGATGTTCAAGGGTCAGCAGCTCGCGGCCGAGGAGATCAACGCGGCGGGCGGTCTGCTGGGCAAGCGCAAGATCGAGCTGCTCAAGGCCGATGAGAACGCGGGCACCGACGCCAACGTCAAGGAGCTGCGCCGGCTGAAGCTGTCGGAGAAGATCGACTTCTTCTGCGGCATCACCTCGTCCGGCAACACACCGGCCCTCGGCCCGGTCGCCGAGGAGCTCAAGGTCCTCACGATGTTCGTCGACGGCTGCACGGACTTCCTGTTCGACAAGGCGGTGCCGAATCCGCACTACGTGTTCCGCACCACCAACATCCAGTCGGCGGACGGCATCACCACCGCGCTGGCGATCGTGCAGACGTGGCCGAAGGCCAAGCGCATCGCCCACATCCATCCGGACTATTCCTACGGGCGCAATGCGTTCGACCACATCAAGATCGTCATGAAGAAGATGATGCCGCAGGCGGAGATCGTCTCCGAGGGCTGGCCCAAGCTCGGCACCACGGACTTTTCCTCGCACATCACCAAGGCCATCTCGTCCAAGCCGGACCTCGTCGTGTCGTCGGTGTGGGGCGGCGACTACGTGGCGATGTACAAGCAAGCCCTGCGCTACGGGATGTTCCAGAAGGCGAAGTTCGCCACCACGCTGGCCCTCGGCGTGGCGCCGCACGCACTCGGCAAGGATCACCCCGAGGGCGTCATCGCCGGGGTGCACAGCAACTACCACTTCACCTACCCCGGCGGCGACAAGTGGCCCTACAACAAGACGTTCGTCGAGAAGTACCACCAGAAGTTCAACGAGTACCCGAACTTCCAGGCCGAGGGTGCCTACACCACGACCTACATGCTGAAGGCCGCCATCGAGAAGGCCAACCGGCTGGTCGGCGGATGGCCGGAAGACGACGCCATCATCGCCATGCTCGAAGGCATGATGCTGGCCGGCCCGGCGGGCTACGTGTACATCCGTCCCGACAACCACCAGGGCTACAAGGACGCGATGATCGGCTTCAGCAAGAACACCGACCAGTACCCGTTCCCGATCCTGGATCCGGAGCGCATCATCACGATCCCCATCCGCTCGATCACCGCACCTCCCGGCTGGCCGAAGGGCGAGCCGACCTCGACGTACACCTGGATCGACAAGACCTGGCCGACGGCCAAGGCCTGAACTCTCGCTTCGTGCGGGGGTCGGGCGTCACCGCCCGGCCCCCGTCGTCTCTGTCGTGAAAATCACGATCCTCGTCCTGGCCGCATCCCTGATCGTGTCGCTCGCGTGGGCGGGTCACGAGCTGACGTTCTATCCGTCGTTCTATCCTCAAGAGGTGACCGTCCGCTGGGTCGAGCCCCGCGCGGCCGCGCCGCTCCTGGCGAAGGACACGCTGCTCGCCTACGTCGGCGCTGACCCCTTCCCGGGCGGCGCGCCGGAGAAGATTCGCTACGTGGAGTCGCTCCGTGGCTGGGTGGTCCTGACGTTCCGGCGACCGCAAGGTGAGCCGGCGGCCCGCTGTGCGGCGGGCGTAGCGATCGTGCGCGCCCTCGGGGACAAGCCACCGTTCATCGCACACCCGTGGCCGGTGACGCCGTACCACGACGACTACGTGCACGAGTACGACCTGGTGCAGCGGGCGCGGGAGCGCGCCGCGGGCACGGTGCCGAGTGTGCGCGCGACCGGCCCGCTGGCCCGTGCGCTGACCGCGGGTGGCGTCAGCGTGACGGATGGCGCCGATGCCGTCGTCGAGGAGATCACGCTGTCGTCGCTGCTCGACGGCGTCGAGACGCGGCTGGCCGGCTGGCACGGTCCGCCGTGGCTGAAGGAGGGCTGGTTCCACGCCTGGCTGCTGCAGTCGTCGGTCATGCCCGCCGCCACGCGTCGCGAGGCCGATGACACGTTCCGGCGACGCACGGAGGGCGGCGGCGCCCGCACCGCCGCCGAGCGGATCACTCTCGAGCGGCGCCTCGTGACGCAAGCCGCCGCGGGATGCGAGCGTGTGGTGCTCGGCTACACCGTCCGGCGCGAGGCGCTGGACGATGACTACTCGGCGGGCATCGAGAACATTGCCGTCGACTCGCAGGCCGGGATCGGCTCGCCGATGTTCCTGCGCACCGTGAAGCTCAAGGACTTCCCGTGGAACGGCTGGCTGGCCATGGGCGTCGACGGCGGCGCGCGCGCCGCGTGGAATCCGGTCGCCGGCTTCACGGACCCGGTCGGACGCCTGGTGTGGGCGGCGGTCGGCGATCCGGCACTGCTGCTCGATCCCGACAACGGCCGCTTCATCCCCAACCGCGCGCGTCTGCAGGGGATCGAGGACGCCGGGGAGGTTCCGACCGACGCGCTCGTGCCCTCGGGCGGCGCGCTCAAGCCCGCGGGCGCCGGCGTCACCGCGCGCACGAAGCTCGTTTACCGCGTCCTGCTGTCGAACACGCACGACGAGCAGAAGATGAGCGCCGCCGATCTGCTCTATCCCTACGCGCTGGCGACGCGCTGGGGCGTCAGCGGCAGTCGCGAGTACGACCCCGAGATCGAGCGCGCGACGGCCGCCATGCGCGAGAAGGTGGCCGCGGTCCGGATCGTCCGCGTGGACACGCAGGTCCGTGACCTCGCCGAGCTGCAGGTCCTCTATGACGTCGCGCTGGCCGAGGTCTATCTGAAGACCAGCGAGGACCCGCGCTACGCGGCCACGCTGGCGCCCCCGTGGAGCCCGGTCCCGTGGCAGGTGCTCGCCCTGATGGAGCAAGCGGTCGGGCGCGGCATCGGCGCGTTCTCCGAACGCGAGGCCAAGCGTCGCGGCGTGCCCTGGCTCGATCTCGTGCGCAGCGCGAAGACCAGGGCGGCCCTCGGCGCGCTCGTCGCCGACTTCGAGCGGCGTGCGTGGGTGCCCGAGGCGCTGCGCGGGCTCGTGACGCCCGATCAGGCGCGCCAGCGCTGGCGGGCCCTGGCGCAGTTCCACAAGAAGACCGGCCACTTTCTCGTGACGGCCGGCCCCTACCAGGTGGGGAAGGTGACGGCGGGCTCGGCGACCATGCCCGTGTTCCGCGACTTCACCTACCCACTCGGCGTGGGCTCGTTCGATCAGTTCGCGATCCCGGTGCGGGCCTACGTCCGGGCGGTCGATCGCAAGGCGGATCGGCTCGAGATCCAGGCCGATGTGGAATCTGTCGAGAAAGCCGGGCGGTCGTATAAGATCCTGCGCGGGCCGTTCACGCCCGGGCCGGCCGGCGAGAGCACGCGCGAGCCTCTCACCGTGCACTGGATGATGGTCGGCTCCGGCGACGAGGTCGTGGCGGCGGGCGCCGCGCGCGACGTTCAGGGCGGGCGGCTCATCGTCGACGTGGCTGGACGCGTGAAGCCCGGCGCCTATCGGATCGTGCTGGCGCTGGCGCTCAACGGCAACCTCGTGAACCCGGAGGTGAAGGTGGTCTCGTACCGCGTGGGTGAGTGATGGACACCGTCGTCATCCACCTCCTGAACGCGCTGCTCTACGCCTCGGTGCTCTTCCTGATCGCCGGCGGCCTCAGCCTGATCTACGGCGTCATGCGCATCGTGAACCTGGCCCACGGCAACCTGTACGCGTTCGGCGCCTACGTGACGGCCTGGGTGGTGGGTACCCAGGTCGCCCGCCTGCAGGCGAGCGGCGGCGAGCCGTCGCAGTGGCTGCTCCTGGCGCTGCTGCCGGTCGGCGCCCTCGCCGCCGCCGCGGTGGGCGCGCTGCTGGAGCCGACGCTGCTGCGGCCCTTCTACAAGCGGGCCGAGGAATACCAGCTGCTGGTGACCTTCGGCCTGCTGATGATCCTCGACGACGTGATCCGCTTTCTGTGGGGCCCCTACCCGCTGACCGCCAGCGTGCTGTTCGAGAACTTCGGCAGCGTCAACATCGGCGAGTCGATCTATCCGACCTACAACTTCCTGGTCATCGCGGTGGGCGGCCTGGCCGCGGTCTTCCTGTGGGCGTTCATCTACCGCACGCGCTTCGGCGTGGTGCTGCGGGCCACCTCGCAGGACATGCGGATGGCCTCCGCCCTCGGCGTGAACGTCAACCGGGTGTACGTGCAGGCCTTCACGCTCGGCTGCCTCATGGCCGGCCTGGGCGGCGCGATCATCGTCCCGAGCCAGTCGGCGGTGCTCGGCATGGGCGTGGACGCGCTGATCCTGTCGTTCATCGTCGTCGTGGTGGGCGGCCTCGGCAGCCTCGAGGGTGCCCTGCTCGGCGCCCTGATCGTCGGGGTGGTCCGCGAGGCGGGCATCGCGTGGTTCCCGGAGATCGAGCTGGCCGTGCTCTACCTGATCGCCGCCGTGGTGCTGCTGATCCGGCCCGCCGGCCTCTTCGGGCGCGCATGAGCGTCGTCACGGCGGCCCCGATGGAGCACCGCTCGCCCCTGCGCTCGCTCGGATGGGCGATCCCGGCGCTGGTCATTCTGGTCATCCTGCCGTGGGTGACCGACCAGTATCAGACGATCCTGCTCGCCTACGGCCTGGTGATGGGCATCGCGGCCCTCGGCTTCAACCTGCTCCTCGGCTACACGGGCCTGCTGTCCTTCGGCCACTCCGCCTACTTCGGCGTCGGCGCCTACACCGTGGCGCTGATGGTGAAGTATCTCGGCGTCACCTCGATGGAGCTGTTCCTGGCCGGGGCGATCGTGGCCTGCGTGCTGGTCACGGCTGTGTTCGGCGTGGCCTGCGTGCGCTACACCAGGATCTTCTTCGGCATCCTGACGATGGCGCTGTCGCAGGTGCTGTGGAGCCTGGCGTTCAAGTTCTTCTGGGTGACCGGCGGCACCGACGGCCTGCGCGTGCCCACGCCCACGCTCCTCGGCTTCGTCACCGGCAAGGGCGACAAGATCGCGTTCCTGGCCACCGCGTACTACTACTACGTGCTCGGCGTCTTCATCCTCGCGGTGGCCGTCATGTGGGTGATCGTGAACTCACCGTTCGGACGCGCGCTGCAGGCCATCCGCGACAACGAGGTGCGGGCCGAGTTCGTGGGCATCCAGATCCGCCGGTACCGCTGGGTCGCGTTCATGGTCTCCGGCGTGTTCACCGGGCTGGCCGGCGCCTTGTGGGTCCCGCTCAACGGCTTGACGACGCCCGACATCATGCACTGGACGTTCTCCGGCGAGATCGTCTTCATGACCGTACTGGGTGGCTTCCGGTCGTTCACCGGACCGATCATCGGCGCCATCGTCTTCAACTATCTCAAGACCTACGCGGTCGGCTACACCGTCTACTGGCAAGGGCTGCTCGGCCTCATCCTGGTGGTCCTGGTGCTCTCGCTGCCGACGGGGATCGTGGGGACGGCGGATCGCCTGTGGGCGCGGTGGAGGGCGAAGTGAGCGTGTTGCTCGAGACCCGAGGCCTGCTCAAGCAGTTCGGCGAGTTCCGCGCCGTCGATCACGTGGACTTCCGGGTGCAGGAGGGCGAGGTGCTGGCGCTGATCGGCTCCAACGGCGCCGGCAAGACCACGCTGGTCAACCTGATCAGCGGACTCCTGCGCGCCGACGCCGGCCACATCGTCTTCCGCGGCCAGGACGTCACCCAGCAGACCGTGCACCAGCGTATCGCCGCCGGCATCGCGCGCAGCTTCCAGCTCGTCAACCTCTTCGACCAGCTCAGTGCGCTCGACAACGTCGCGCTGGCTATCTTCTCGCGTCAGGGCAAGACGCGGAAGCTGCACACGCTGGCCGAGGCGGACCGCCCGGTGTGGCAGGAGGCGATGGACATCCTGCACGTGTTCCGGATGGAGACGAAGGCGCGGATCCTCGCCGGGGGCCTGGCCCAGGGGGAGCGCAAGCTCCTCGACGTGGCCATCGCGTACGCGCTCAAGCCCAAGCTCCTGTTCCTCGACGAGCCGACCAGCGGTGTGAGCACGCGCGAGAAAGCGCCGATCATGGACACGATCTCCGCGGTGGTGCGCTCGGAGCACATCTCGGCCGCCATCATCGAGCACGACATGGACGTGGTCTTCTCGTATTCCGATCGCATCGTGGCCATGCACCAGGGCACGATCCTCGCCGACGGCACGCCGGATGAGATCCGCCGTGACGAGAAGGTGCTGACGATGCTGATCGGCACGCCGGAGCCCCCCCCGCGGTGAGCACGCCGAGCCCGATGCTGGAGCTCGAGCGGGTCGAGACCTACCGCGGGCCCGCGCAGATCCTCCGCTCGATCTCGCTCACGCTGGGCGCCGGCGAGTCCGTCTGCCTGGTCGGGCGCAATGGCGCGGGCAAGACGACGACCATCGACACGATCATGGGCCTGCTTCCGGCGCGGAGCGGCGCCATCCGATTCAAGACCCAGGACGTCACGCGACTGCCGGCCCACCAGCGGGCCCGCCTGGGCATCGGCTATGCGCCCGAGGATTGCGGGATCTTCCCCGACCTGACGGTCGAGGAAAACTTCCAGATCACCGCCTGGCTCGGCCGGGAGGCGGCGGTGACCGCCGACGATCAGGTGTTTTCGATCTTCCCGGAGATCAAGACCTTCCTGACGCGGCGCGGCCTGCACCTCTCGGGCGGCCAGAAGAAGATGCTGGCCATCACGCGCGCGCTCACGCTGAAGCCGAGCGTGCTGCTGCTCGATGAGCCCTTCGAGGGACTGGCGCCCGTCGTGGTCACGCGCTTCATCGAGGCCGTGCGGGCGGTCAAGGCTCTCGGCGTCTCGGTGCTCATCGCCGAGTCACACGTGCAGAACGCCGGGCGCATCGCCGACCGGCTCTACGCCATCGATCGCGGCGAGATCATCTTCGCCGGCCGGCCGGCCGAGCTGCTCGGCCACGCCGAGGTGATGAAGACGCTCCACGGCTAGCAGGCTGATGAGAGCCAGCCGCTAGTCAGAGCGGCCGCGGGCGGCGATCTCCCACGTACCGATCACGTCTGCGCCCTTCACCACCCACACTCGGTCGTAGAGGTTGAAGGTGGGATCGCAGTGGGGCGGGAAGAACTCGATGCGCTCGCCCAGCCCGGGTGGGCGGGACGGATCCGTGATCGTCAGGCGGCCGTGCTCGTCGCCCGCGAATCCGTAGGTCACGCCGGGCCGCTCGACGGCCTCCGGTGGAAACGGCTTGTCGGTGGAGAAGGCCTTGAGCCCCGCGTCCACCATCGCCCGGTCAGCGGCAACGCTCACCACCGTGGCGACCACGGTGATCGCCATCTCGAAGTCGGTCAGCGCGGACCCGGCGCGGCCGCCGACTTGCCGGTAGTCGAGATCCATCACGCAGTACGAGCCGGACTGTAGCTCGGTCAGCCCCGGAAGCTCCACATCGATGTCGTACGTCCCGGTGGAGCCGCCGGCCACGATCTCGACCGGCAGGCCCGCCTTCTCGAACTGCGTGCGCGTCTCCATCAGCGGCGCCATCGCCCGCCGCGAGGCGTCGCCGCGCTCGGTCCAGCCCATCACGTGGGCGCACTGCCCGGCGTAGCCTTGCAGGCCGCGCAGCCGGAGCGCGCGCTGCTCGGCCACCAGTCGGCCGAGCGCCACCGCCGGCGCGCCCGGCTCCACACCGGTGCGCCGGGCTCCCACGTGGATATCCACCAGCACGTTGAGCGTCACCCCGGCCTCGGCGGCGGCGCGCCCCAGGGCCCGTACGTTGTCGGGATGATCGACCACCAGCATCGTGTCGGGCGCGTCGCCGATCAGCTTCATCAGGCGGCGGATGGAAGCCGGCGGCACGACTTCGGTGGTGATCAACAAGCCCCGGACGCCGGCCGCGGCCATGACCTCGGCCTCGCCCAGCTTGGCGCAGGCCACGCCGAGCGCGCCGGCCGCGATCTGCCGCTTGGCGATCTCCGGACAGCGGTGGGTCTTGGCGTGCGGGCGGAGGTTTTTCCCCGCCTTGCGCACGTGAGCGGCCATGCGCGCCAGATTGCGTTCGAAGCGGTCGACATCGAGCAGGAGCGCGGGGGTGGGGATCTCGTCGCGGTGCATGGCGTGGACTATACCCTGGCCAGGGTGGAAGTGTTCAGCCGAGGCTGACCTGGTCGCTGAGCTCGTTCCGGTCGTCGGGTCGCCGGGGAAAGAACTGCCGGAGGATGGCGCCCACGTCGGAGACGGCGTGCAGCACGGCCTCGCGGGCGGCGCCGCGTCGAAGGCGCTCGACCATCGCGTCCCGCACGCCCGCCCAGTATGCTTCCCCGACGCGCGCGTGGATGGCCTCGTCGCCCACGATCGCCAGCTTGCGATCCTCGACCGCCAGGTAGACGAGCACGCCGTTGCGCTCGGCCGTCTCGTGCATGCGCAGGCGGACGAAGACGGCGCGGGCGCCGGCGAGCGCATCGCCCGCCGGCGCGTCGGGTTGCTTCGGCAGGCGGCGATCCAGGTGTACGCGAATCTCGGCCGACGTCTCGCGCTCCGCGGCGGCGACGGCGTCGGCAATCGCCTCGAGGTCTCCGGGTGCGAAGAGTCCACGAGTCCAGCGCGGATGCCCCCGCTTCACCACTGGCCGCTCGCTCCACCGCCGCCGAAGCTGCCTCCGCCCCCGGAAAACCCGCCGCCCGAGCCGCCGCCTCCGCCGCCCCAGCCACCGCCGCCCATGGGGGGCAGGAAGATCGGCGGCGATCCCCAGCCGCGGCGGCCGCCGGCCGAGTAGCCGTTGCGCCGGCCGCCACTGCCCGCTTCGCGCGCGAGCATCAGGGCCGCGAGCCCGAAGATCACCAGCAGGCCCAGTACCCACGGCGACACGCCGAAGCCGTGGCGCTTCGGTGGTGGTGGTGCCGAAGCCCCCCGCGTGTCGATCCGTGCGAAGACCGCCTCCACCGCGGCCATCAGGCCGTCGCCCCAGCGCCCCTCACGGAACCGTGGCCCGATCTGGTTGCTGATGATCTGGGCGGCGACGGCATCGGGCAGCACGGCCTCGAGGCCATAGCCCACTTCCATCCGGAGCCGGCGGTCCCGGACGAACACCAGGAGGATGACGCCGTTGTCGAGCTTCTTGTCGCCGATCCGCCAGCGCTCGGCCAGGCGGATCGAGAAGTCCTCCAGGCTCTCGCCCTCCAGGGATGGAAAGATCGCGATGACCATCTGGGCGCCGGTGGCCTGCTCGCGCTCGGTCAGGCGCGCCTCGATCCGCTGGCGCGCGTCGGAGCTCAGCAGCTGCGCGTAGTCGTTGACCCGGGCGGTCGGCGCGGGCGGGATGGTGAGCGCGAGGGCGAGGACGACTGCTGCCAGCAGGCTAGAACTTCACCTTCGGCGGCGTGGCGGCGTCGGGCGCCGCCTCGAAGTACGCCTTGGGCGTGAAGCCCAGCAGGCGCGCGACGATACTGCCGGGAGCCAGACCCAGGCGCGTGTTGTAATCGCGCACGGCCTCGTTGAAGCGCCGCCGCTCCACCGCGATCCGGTTCTCGGTCCCTTCGAGCTGGGACTGCAGCTGCAGGAAGTTCTGGTTGCTCTTCAGCTCGGGGTACTTCTCGACCACGACCAGCAGCCGGCTGAGGGCGCCGGAGAGCTGGCCCTGTGCCGCCTGGAATCGCTCCATGGCCTTGGGATCGTTCAGCGTCTGCGGGGTGAGCTGGATGCCGGTGGCCTTGGCGCGCGCCTCGGTCACCTCGGTCAGCACCGCGCGTTCCTGGGCGGCGAAGCCCTTGACCGTCTCGACGAGGTTCGGGATGAGATCGGCGCGGCGCTGGTAGACGTTCTGCACCTGGGCGGAGGTCTCATTGACGCCTTGCTCGAGGCGCACCAGCTGGTTGTTGATGCCGACGCCCCAGACCACGAGGCCCACGACCACCGCCAGGACGACGAGGACGACGAGCAGGGCGCGCATACGCCCTGAGTATACGACGGGCCGGGCGCCAGGCCCCGGTATCAGGGCTTCCGCTTGAAGAACACGTCCTTCGCGGCGACCGCGTTGTCCTGGTTGAGGTCCAGCACCGTCTTCTCGCCCACCGTCACCGGCATGTCCCACAGCCGGGTGAAGCTGATCTGGGCGCGCAGGCGGTAGTCGCCCGGCCGCACCTTGGGGAACTTGTAGGTCCCGTTCAGCGCGGTCTGAAATGGAAGGCCGCACTGAATGGCTCGATCTCGATCCGGATCGCGTCTTGCCACGGCTGCAGATGCAGCTCGAGGGCGTGGGCGGTGACCGTCTTCTACAAGCCGGTCAAGTCGACCGGTCTCAGCGCTGATCTGCAGCTCATCACGTTGCCGCCCGCGTTCGCCGTGATGGTCACGGTCCGGCGAAAGTTCGGATAGCCCGTGATGCTGGTCTCGGCCGGGAACGACGAGGTGTTGAGGTTCGAGAACCCCTGCGTGGATGCGGTGCTCACGGCAAAGCGCGAACTTGCTCCAGCTTCTGCTCGGCGAGGAACACCGCCGTGCTGGAGCCGCGGCTCCCCTCCACGCCGGCGACGCCGTACATGAGGGCCGAGAGGACCACGGCGACACCGACGATCAGCATCGTCGTCGCCATCAGGACTCGGCCAGCGAGAAGCCTCGCGAGTCCCGGAACCCCTGGATGAGACCCTTTACCGTTTTATCGGCAAGCCATCAGGGCAACAGCCGAGGCAAGCCGGGTCCGTCAAGAAACTCCCTGTACATCAGATAGTTGGCCCCGACGAGTGCGGCCAAGGAGGAATCCCTACCTTCCAGGCAAGCTCCGGCGACAAGAAGCGTCCAGGGCCTGGCGAGGGATTGACCAGGTCCGCGCGGCTTCGCTAGACTCCCGCCGTGACCCCGGAACTCCTGCCCGGCTACCAGGTCAAGGCCCGCAACACCGCCCAGCAAAGCGAGAACGCAATCCACCATGACGACGT
>Ga0111538_10007117_pt1 | contig 15110 bp, 17 predicted proteins | sample SoiMethybrSBSTD1_FD_79669 | JGI IMG/M metagenome (GOLD analysis project Ga0111538, IMG submission 79669) | Bulk soil microbial communities from a Populus tree surrounding site in Tennessee, USA - Soil MetaG P. TD hybrid SBSTD1 (version 2)... | ecosystem: Environmental > Terrestrial > Soil >...
ACGTATTCGCGCCGGTGCTCGACAGCTTCAAGAACCGCTGGGCGTGGCTGGCGATCAACCTGGTGACGGCGTTCATCGCCTCGCGCGTGATCGGCGTGTTCGAAAACTCGATCGCGCAGCTCGTCGCGCTCGCCGCGCTGATGCCGATCGTCGCCGGCATCGGCGGCAATTCCGGCAACCAGACCATCACCATGATCGTGCGCGCGCTCGCGCTCGGCCAGATCCAGGGCCCCTACTGGGTGAAGCTGCTCGGCAAGGAGCTCGGCGTGGCGCTGCTGAACGGCGCGGTGTGGGGCACGCTGCTCGGCGCCATCGCCTACGCCTTCTACCGCAACATCGCGTTGGGCGGCGTGATGGCGCTCGCCATGATGCTCAACCTGCTGCTCGCCGCCCTGATGGGCGTGGCCATCCCCTGGCTGCGCTCGCGCTTCGGCCGCGATCCGGCGGTCGGCTCGTCGGTGCTGATTACGGCGTGCACCGATTCGGGCGGCTTCTTCATCTTCCTGGGCCTAGCCACGATCTTCCTCGTTTGAGCGCGTAGTCGAAGAGCGCCACGCGCTGCGCGAACACCTCGCCGAAGTGGCTCGACGCATCCGCCGGTGAAAGCTTGAGCCAGGCATCGGCTTCGCCCGACTGCGCGACGACCTCCATCTCCTGCTTGCGGGCGAGATGCATCATCGCCCCGTTCTCGGTCAGGCAGTGCATGAACAGCGCGCGCACGCCCCAGTTGCGCGCACGCAGGCGAGCACGAGCGAGCAGCGCGCCGCCGAGGCCGCGCCCGCGATGGCCTTCGAGCACCGATACGCCGAGCTCGGCATGCCCGTCGCCGCGCGCGACGTGAGCCGCACCGATGATGTGCAAGGCATCGTCGAACACCGCGAACACGGCGTCGCGCTCGAAATCGATGCGCTCGACGTACGCGCGCACCGCTGCGTCGTTGAACGCGCTGCCGAAGCGCAGGCGGCGGTCCTCATGGCCGAGCGCGAGGAAATGCGGCTCGAGGCCGGGCCGCTCCAGCCTCGACAATTCACGAACCAGGATGTCGGTCAAATTTTCTGGAAGGATGCTCTCGCCGCGGCGAGCGTCGCGTCGATCTCGGGCGCGCCATGCGCCGCCGACACGAACCCCGCCTCGTACGCCGACGGAGCAAGATACACACCATGCGCTAGCATTTCGTGGAAGAAGCGGTTGAAACGCTCGCGGTCGCATTGCATGACCTCGGCAAAGCTGGTCGGCGCTTTTTCGCGGAAGTACACGCCGAACATGCTGCCGATCGATTGCGCCGAGAATCCTTTTCCGCCTTCCACAGCGAGGCGCTCGACCAGCTGGCGGGTCGTGGCCTGCACTTTTTCGTGGAAGCCTCTGGCGGAAACGATCTTCAACGTCGCCAGTCCGGCGGCCACGGCGACGGGATTTCCCGAGAGCGTTCCCGCCTGATACACCGGCCCCAGCGGCGCGATCTTCTCCATGATGTCGCGCCGGCCGCCGAAGGCGCCGAGCGGCAAGCCACCGCCGATCACTTTGCCGAGCGTGGTGAGGTCGGGCTTGACCCCGTAATGCGCCTGCGCCCCGCCGGGCGCGACGCGAAAGCCGGTCATCACCTCGTCCAGGATGAGCACTGCGCCATGCTTCGTGCATTGCTCGCGCAGCGTTTCGAGGAAGCCGGGCACGGGCAGCACCAGGTTCATGTTTCCGGCCACCGGCTCGACGATCACGCACGCGGTTTTGGAACCGTGGGTGGCGAAGAAAGCCTTCAACGCGGAAAGATCGTTGTAGGCGAGCACCACGGTTTGCGCGGCGATTTCAGGCGGCACACCCGCCGAGCTCGGATTGCCGAAGGTGAGGGCGCCGGAGCCGGCCTTGACGAGCAGCGAATCGGCGTGTCCGTGGTAGCAGCCTTCGAACTTCACGATCAGGCTGCGGCCGGTAAAGCCGCGCGCGAGACGCAGCGCGCTCATCGTCGCCTCGGTGCCGGACGACACCAAGCGCACCAGGTCCATCGACGGCACCAGCCGGCACAGCAGCTCGGCGAGCTCGATCTCGGCTTCGGTCGGTGCGCCGAAGGAAAGGGCGCGCGACGCGGCCTCCTGTACGGCTTCGACCACGGCGGGGTGGCCATGCCCCGCGAGCATCGGGCCCCAGGAGCCGACATAGTCGATGTAGCGCGTGCCGTCCGCGTCCCACAGGTAAGGACCGGAAGCGCGCTCGAAGAACACCGGCGTGCCGCCGACCGCGCGAAAGGCCCGCACCGGCGAATTGACGCCGCCCGGGATGCGGGCCTGCGCGCGATCGAAGAGCTGGCGGCTTTTCTTCATGAGAAGAGCTTGCGGTATTCAGCGGCGCGCAAGGTAATGTCCGGCGCGTCGAACAAGTCGGAGATTACCGCGAGCAGCGCGGCGCCGGCAGCGATGAGCTGGGGAGCGTTCTCGAGCGTGATGCCGCCAATGGCGCAGAGAGGGACGCCGAGGTTGCTCTGAAACAGAGTCAGGGGGGCGCGCACCGCGCCGGGCTTGGTGGGCGAAGCGAACACGCTGCCGAAGGCCACGTAGCTGGCGCCGGCCCGGATCGCCGCCCTTGCCGCCTCGAGGTCGGCATAGCACGAGACGCCGAGGATCTTGCCGGCGAGCTTGGCGCGCGCCGCCGCGAGGTCACCGTCGTCCTTGCCCAGATGCACGCCGTTCGCGCCGACCGCGAGCGCGATGTCCACGTCGTCGTTGACGATGAGCGGGACGCCGTACCCGCGCGCGAGCGGCGCGACCTCGCGCGCCTGCAGCAGGCGCTTGTCCTTGGAGATGATCTTGTTGCGATATTGCAGCAGTGCGACGCCCGCTTTGAGCGCCTGCTCTACTTTCGCGAGCAGCGCCGCGGTATCGGCCATGTCGGGCGTGATGGCATACAGGCCGCGCATCATGGGCGGAAAAACCGGTTCGGCAGCGTCTGGCCCGCGCCGCTCTTGAAGCCGGCGGCGAGCGCCTTCCAGGTGAAATCCTGCGCCTCGCGCACGGCGTCGGGCACATCTCTTCCCTTGGCGAGAAAGGCCGCCACTGCGGAGGCGAGCGTGCAACCCGAGCCGTGATAGCTGCCGGGCAATCGCTTCCAGCGATCTTCCCGCACCAGACCGCGGCGGTCGTAGAGCCGGTTGATCACCTCGGCAGTGTCGTCATGCGTCCCGGTGACGAGCACATAGCGCGCGCCGGCGTCGAGCAAGCGCTGTGCGCCGCCGAGCTGTTCGGCCTCCAATGTATTAGGCGTCAGCACCGTGGTCAGCGGTATCAGTGCTTCCATGAGCGCGGCGCGTACCGCACTGCTCGCCAGCGCATCACCACGTCCCGAGGCCAGCACGGGATCCAGCACCAGGGGAACATTCTCATATTGCGCGGCGATCGTCGCCACCGCGCGCACGTTGTCGGGCGAGGCCAGCACGCCGGCCTTGAACGCCGCGACCCGGCTTTCCGCGAGCAGCGCGTTCGCCTGGCGCGTCACCAGAGCGCTCGCGACCGCTTCGAGCGACTCGACGCCCCGCGTGTCCTGCACCGTGAGGCCAGTGACGACCGACAGCGGATGGCAGCCGAGCGCCGCCAGCGTGAGCAGATCGGCCTGCAGGCCCGCTCCGCCGGTCGGGTCCGACGCGGCGAAGGTCAGAACGATGGGTGGCATGAGTTAATATCCGGGCCAATTTTATGACCGAGAGCCAAGTGCAGTTCAAGACATGGATGTGCCTGATCTGCGGCTTCGTCTACGACGAGGCGGCGGGGCTGCCCGACGAGGGCATCGCGCCGGGCACGCGCTGGGAGGACGTGCCGATGAACTGGACCTGTCCGGAATGCGGCGCGCGAAAGGAAGACTTCGAAATGGTGGAGATCTAGGCGGAGCGCCTCGGAGAACCTGTTCGCGAACCTTTCCGGGATCCTGCGCCTCCAACCCCATTGCGGGTAAAATAAGGAGTGGGCGCATGTCCACGGTAAATCTCACGCATCACTTCCTGATCGCCATGCCCAACATGGCGGATCCGTACTTCGCAAAGACGCTCACCTATATCTGCGAGCACAACGACCAGGGCGCGCTCGGCCTGGTCGTCAATCGTCCGATCGACATGACCCTGCAGGCGCTGTTCGAGCGCCTGTCGCTGCGCATGGGCGACGCCGGGCGGCGCGACGCGCCGATCTACTTCGGCGGGCCGGTGCAGACCGATCGCGGCTTCGTGCTGCACGAGCCCGCAGGCAACTGGCAGTCGACGCTGCGCGTGCGCGATATCGGCCTCACGACTTCCAAGGACATTCTCGAAGCGGTGGGTCGCGGCGAAGGCCCGCAGCGCATGCTGGTGACGCTCGGCTATGCCGGCTGGTCGCCGGGGCAGCTCGAGCACGAGCTGTCGCAGAACGCCTGGCTCACCGTCGAGGCGCGCGACGGCATCATCTTCGAGACCCCGGCGGAAGAACGTCTGCCTGCCGCGATGGAACTCCTCGGCCTGGACTATGCGAGGCTGCAGGATGAAGCGGGACATGCCTAGGGGCACGGTCCTCGCCTTCGACTTCGGCCTAAAGCGTATTGGCGTTGCAGTGGGCGAGCCGGAACTCGGCACCGCGCATCCATTGCCCGCGATCTCGAAATTCGAGCACGTCGAGCAGCTGGTAAAACAGTGGCAACCCGAGTCCCTGGTGGTCGGGCTGCCGACCTCCGCCCAGGGCGAGCCGCACAAGATGACGCGGCAGGCCGAGGATTTCGCGCGGCGCCTGGAGCGGCGTTTCAAGCTTCCGGTCGCGCGCGTCGACGAGCGTTTTACCTCGGTCGAAGCCGAGTCCCGGTTGAAGGGCTTGAAGAACAAGGCGGTCGATTCAGTGGCGGCGCAGCTCATATTGGAGCAGTACTTTGACCAGGCTGCCTGAAGCGGAAAGGCTCTGCGAACAGCTCGCGGCCGAGCTCAGGCCGCGCATCGGGCCGAAGAGCGCGATGGTCGGCCTCTACACCGGCGGGGCCTGGCTCGCCGAGCGGCTGCACCCGATGCTCGGGCTGAAGACGCCGCTCGGGCTGATGGACATCGCCTTCTATCGCGACGATTACGCGGCGCGCGGACTCAAGCACGACCCCAAGCGCACCAAGATTCCGTTCGACGTCAACGGCAGCGAGCTGCTGCTGGTCGACGATGTCCTCTATAGCGGGCGCACGGTGCGCGCGGCGATGAACGAGCTGTTCGATTACGGCCGCCCGGCCAGCATCTCGCTGGTGGTGCTGGTCGACCGCGGCGGCCGCCAGCTGCCGATCTGCGCGCAGCACGTCGGCGCGCGCGTCGAGGTGCCGCCCGGAATGCGTTTGGCCTTGAAAAAACAGGATTCCGGAACCCTTACGCTGGCGCTGGAGTCCGAACGTGCAACGTAATCCGCAGCTCAACGAAAAAGGCGAGCTGCAGCACCTGCTTTCCATCGAGGGATTGCCGCGCGAGATCCTGCTGCAGATCCTCGATACCGCGGAGTCGTTCGCCGGCGTCACCGAGCGCGAGGTCAAAAAGGTGCCGCTGCTGCGCGGCAAGAGCGTGTTCAACCTGTTCTTCGAGCCCTCGACGCGCACCCGCACCACCTTCGAGATCGCCGCCAAGCGCCTGTCGGCCGACGTGATCAATCTGAACATCACGGTGTCGTCGGCGACCAAGGGCGAGTCGCTGCTCGACACCGTCGCGAATTTGTCCGCCATGCAGGCGGACATCTTCGTGGTGCGCCACGAATCCTCCGGCGCGCCGTTCCTGATCGCGCGCCACGTCAAGCCGCACGAGCACGTGATCAACGCCGGCGACGGCCGCCATTCGCACCCGACGCAGGGCCTGCTCGACCTGTTCACCATCCGCCACTACAAGAAGGATTTTTCCGGCCTGACGGTGGCGATCGTGGGCGACGTGCTGCATTCGCGCGTCGCGCGCTCGCTGATTCACGGGCTCACCACGCTCGGCGCGCCGGAAGTGCGCGTGATCGGGCCGCAGACGCTGCTGCCCGCGGGCGTGGAGGCGCTTGGCGTGCGCGTGTTCCACGACATGCGCGAAGGCCTGGCGGATTGCGACGTGGTGGTGATGCTCCGGCTGCAGAACGAGCGCATGCGCGGCGCGCTACTGCCCTCGGCCCAGGAATATTTCAAGCACTATGGCCTGACCGCGGACAAGCTCGCGCTCGCCAAGCGCGATGCGATCGTCATGCACCCGGGGCCGATGAACCGCGGCGTGGAAATCGATTCGACGGTGGCCGACGGCCCGCACTCCGTGATCCTGCCGCAGGTGACCTTCGGCATCGCGGTGCGCATGGCCGTGATGAGCATCGTGGCGGGCAACTGATGCGGCTTCACATCAAGAATGCGCGCGTGATCGACCCGGCGAGCGGCAGGGACGGCGCGGGCGAGCTGTTCATCGCGGACGGGAAGATTTCGAAGGAAATATCGAAGGCGGATCGCGTCATCGACGCGAAAGGCCTGGTGCTCGCGCCGGGCTTCATCGACCTCGCGGCGCGCCTGCGCGAGCCCGGCTACGAATACAAGGCGACGCTCGAATCGGAAATGGAGGCCGCGGTGGCGGGCGGTGTGACCAGCCTGGCCTGCCCGCCCGACACCGACCCGCCGCTCGACGAGCCGGGACTCGTCGACATGCTGCGCCGGCGTGCCAAGGCGCTGGCCCGCGCGCGCGTCTATCCGATCGGCGCGTTGACCGTGAAGCTCGCTGGCGAAGGGCTGACCGAAATGGGCCAGCTCACCGACGCCGGCTGCGTGGCCTTCTCGCAGGCGAATGCGCCACTCCCGGACACCCAGGTGTTGTGGCGCGCGTTGCAGTACGCGGCGACCTTCGGCTACCCGGTATGGCTGCGCGCCGAAGACCCATGGCTCGCCAAGGCCGGCGTTGCGCACGACGGCGAGATCGCCACGCGCCTCGGGCTGCCCGGCATCCCCGCGTTCGCCGAGACCATTGCGCTCGCCACGATCATCGAGCTGGTGCGCGCGACCGGCGCCCGCGTGCACATCTGCCGTCTGTCGAGCGCGGGCGCGGTCGATCTCATCCGCCGCGCCAAGGAAGAGAAGCTGCCGGTGACCTGCGACGTGGGCGTGCATCACGCCCACCTCTGCGACCTCGACCTCGGCTACTTCGACCCGAACTGTCGCCTCGAGCCGCCGCTGCGCAGCCAGCGCGACCGCGACGCGCTGGCGCGCGCGCTCGCCGATGGCGTGGTGGATTGCCTGTGCTCCGACCACACGCCGGTGGACGAGGACGGCAAGCATCGGCCGTTCTCGCAGGCCGAGCCGGGAGCGACCGGCCTCGAGCTGTTGCTGCCGCTCACGCTGAAATGGGGGCAGGCGCAAAAGCTGTCGCTTGCCGCGACCCTGGCGCGCATTACCTCCGAGCCGGCGCGCGTGCTCGGCATAGCGTCGGGCCGCCTCGCCGCCGGCGCGCCCGCCGATCTGGTGATCTTCGACCCGACCGCATCCTTCACCGTCGCGGCGGCAAGCCTGCGCAGCCAGGGCAAGAACACGCCGTTCCTCGGCTACGAGCTCGCCGGCCGGGTGCGCTGCACGATCGTCGACGGCAAGGTGGTTTACGAATCATGAAGCACGTTGCTCCCGTGCTGATTTGCCTGTTGATCGCGGGTTGCGGCTCGACCTCGAACCCGGGCGGCTACTACAAGGACGATGGCCCGCACGCCAACCCGCCGGCGAATCTCGAGCGCGTGCCCGACGCGGTGCCGAAGAGCGAGCCGCTGAACAAGTTCGCCAATCGCCCGTACACCGCGATGGGCACCAGCTACACGCCGATGACTTCGGTGCAGCCGTTCCGCCAGCGCGGCCTGGCGAGCTGGTACGGCAAGCGCTATCACGGGCAGAAGACTTCGAGCGGCGAGATCTACGACATGTACCAGATGACCGCGGCGCATCCGACGCTGCCGATCCCGAGCTACGCGCGTGTGACCAATACGAAGAACGGCAAGAGCGTGGTGGTGCGCATCAACGACCGCGGACCGTTCCGCTCCGGCCGCATCATCGACCTCTCCTACGTCGCGGCCTACAAGCTCGGCTACATCCAGGCCGGCGAGGCCGCGGTCGAGGTCGAAAGCATCGTGCCCGGCCGACGCGCCGGCCTATGATTCGCGCCTTTTTTCTTCTTGCCGTTTTTTCGTTGAGCGTCTCGGCGGCGGTGCCGAAGCCGCCTTCCGTGGTTGGCAAGGCCTGGATGGTGGGCGACCTGACGGGCGGCCAGCTGCTCGCCTCGTACAAGCCCGAGGAGCGCTTCGAGCCGGCATCGCTGACCAAGCTGATGACGGCGTATGTGGTGTTCAGCGCGCTGCGCGAGAGAAAGCTGTCGCTCGAGCAACGGGTCGACGTGTCGCCGCGCGCCGTGAAGGCGCCGGGCGGGCGCATGTTCCTCGACCCGCGCCGGCCGGTGACGATCGACGAGCTGATCCGCGGCATGGTGGTGCAGTCGGCCAACGACGGTTGCATCGTGCTCGCCGAGGCGGTGGCCGGGAGCGAGGACGCATTCGCGCGGCTCATGAACCGCGAGGCCGCGCGCCTGGGCATGAAGAACACCCGGTTCATGAACGCCACCGGCCTGCCGGACGCGCAGCACTACAGCACCGCGCAGGATCTGTATCTGCTCGCCGCCGCCCTGATCCGCGATTTCCCGAACGAGTACGCGCAGTACTACTCGCAGAAGGAATTCCGCTACAACAACATCAGCCAGCCGAACAGCAACCGCCTGCTGTGGGTCGATCCGAGCGTCGACGGCGTGAAGACCGGCCACACCGAGGCCGCGGGCTACTGCCTGATCGCCTCGTCGCGCCGCGGCGGGCGCCGGCTGCTCTCGGTGCTGCTCGGCTCCACGTCGGAAGCCGCGCGAGCGCAGGAGTCGCTCAAGCTGCTCAACTGGGGCTACCAGTTCTACGACAGCGTGAAGCTCTACAGCGCCGCCACGCCGGTAAAGCAGATCGAGGTGTGGAAGGGCGCCGCGCGCCACGTCAACGTCGGCGTAGGCTCGGATCTGTTCGTCACCGTGCCGAAAGGCGAAGCGGAGAAGCTCCAGGCCGAGCTGGTTTCGCAGCAGCCGCTGGAGGCGCCGCTCACGAAGGGGCAGCGCGTCGGCGTGCTGCGCGTCACGTACGACGGCAAGCCGCTCGGCGAGTATCCGCTCATCGCCCTGGAACCCGTGGCGCAGGCGGGGTTATTCGGACGCACCTGGGATACACTGAGGCTATGGCTGAAATGAACCCGGTTTTCCTCAATGGCAAGCTGCTGGCCGCGGACCAGGCGCACGTTTCGGTGCTCGACCGCGGCTTCATCTTCGGCGACGGCGTATACGAGCTGGTGCCGGTGTACTCGCGCATTCCGTTCCGCCTCGACGAGCACCTCACGCGCCTCGAGCGCAGCCTCGGCGAGACCAAGATCCGCAATCCCTACACGCGCGCGCAGTGGCGTTCGCACATCTATGCGCTGATCGACGCGCAGTCGTTCGAGGACCAGGGCGTGTATTTCCAGGTGACGCGCGGCGCGGCGAAGCGCGATCACGCGTTCCCCAAGGGCCTCGAGCCGACGGTCTTCATGATGTCCAACCCGCTCACCAACCCGCCTGCCGCCCAGGTGGAAAAGGGCGGCAGCGCGGTGAGCGCCCAGGACAACCGCTGGCTGCGCTGCGACATCAAGTCGATCTCGCTCATCGGCAATTGCCTGCTGCGCCAGCTCTCGGCCGAGGCGGGCGCGGCGGAGACCATCCTGTTCCGCGACGGCAAGCTGACCGAGGCGTCCGCGTCGAACGTATTCATCGTCAGGCGCGGCGTGATTCAGTCGCCGGCGAAGAGCAACCTGATCCTGCCGGGAATTACCTACGACGTGGTCACCGAGCTCGCGCGCGCCAACGGCTTGCCGCTCGAATTCAGGGACGTGAGCGAAGCCGAAGTGCGCACCGCCGACGAGATCTGGGTCACCTCGTCCTCGAAAGAAGTGCTGGCGATCGTCGAGCTCGACGGCAAGCGCATCGGCGATGGCCGCCCCGGCCCCGTGTTCCGCCGCATGTACCAGCTGTACCAGGAGTTCAAGCACACGGTGATGCGGACCGGCAAGCGCGAGGCGGTGTCCGCGTAGGGGAACGCCGGTGCCGGTCGTAGCCGATGGCTCGCCACTCGCCTTCCCCTGCGACTTTCCGATCAAGGTGATGGGTCGCAAGGAGCCGCGTTTCGTGCACTCGGTGACCGGCATCGTGCGCAAGCACGCGCCGGATTTCGACGCCGCCACGGTCGAGATGCGGCCCAGCCGCCAGGGCAAATATCTGAGCGTGACCTGCGTCGTGCGCGCCACCTCGCGCGAGCAGCTCGACGCGCTCTACCAGGAGCTGTGCGACCACCCGTCGGTGGTCATGGTGCTATGACTCTCGTCGAGGACATCGTCATCAGGAAGCTGGGGCGCGTCGAGTACCAGCCGACGTGGGAAAAGATGCGCGCGTTCACCCGCGGCCGGCAGGATTCGACGCCGGACGAGCTGTGGCTGCTCGAGCATGAGCCGGTCTATACCGTAGGGCAGGGCGCCACCGTGCCGGCCGTGGACAATGCCATTCCAATAGCGAAGACGGACCGCGGCGGCGACATCACGTATCACGGCCCCGGCCAGGTCGTGGTCTACACGCTCGTCGACCTTGCGCGCCGCTCGATCAAAGTGAAGCGCTTCGTCTGGTTGCTGGAGCAGGCGGTGCTTGATTTGCTCCGCGGACGAGGTGAACGAAAGGCGGGTGCGCCGGGGGTCTATGTCGATGGCGCCAAGATTGCCGCGCTCGGCATCCGCGTGGTGCGCGGACGCGCCTATCATGGGCTCGCGCTCAACCTCGACATGGACCTTTCACCTTTCGCCGCGATCGATCCCTGCGGCTACCCTGGATTGCGCGTCACCCAAACCCGGGATCTGGGGTTGACCATCACCCCTGACCAAGTCGCGCATTCCGTGCTCGAGAACCTCGATGCGTGAAGCCGGCGTAAAAGAGAAAGGCGCGCGCAAGACGATCAAGATCGTTCCGCGCACCCCGCTGCCGAAACCGGCATGGATCCGGGTGCGCGCCGCGAGCCCGAACTCGCGCTTCTACGACATCAAGAAGATCCTTCGCGAGCAGAAGCTGCACACGGTTTGCGAGGAAGCCACCTGCCCGAACATCGCCGAGTGCTTCGGCAAGGGCACCGCGACCTTCATGATCCTGGGCGACATCTGCACACGCCGCTGCCCGTTCTGCGACGTGGCGCACGGCCGGCCGCTCGCGCCCGATGCCGAAGAGCCGCGGCATCTGGCGGAGACCATCGGCTTACTCAACCTGAATTACGTGGTAATCACGAGCGTCGATCGGGACGACCTCAAAGACGGCGGCGCGCAGCACTTCGTCGATTGCATCCAAGCGGTGAGGGCCCACTCCCCGAAAACCACCATAGAGGTGCTGGTGCCGGACTTCCGTGGGCGCCTCGATCGCGCGCTCGAGATCCTCGAGGCGGCGCCGCCGGACGTGATGAACCACAACCTGGAAACCGTTCCACGCCTCTACCGCCAGGCACGGCCCGGCGGCGACTACGCGCACTCGCTGCGCCTGCTGCAGGAGTTCAAGAAGCTGCACCCGGCGGTGCCGACCAAGTCGGGCTTGATGGTCGGGCTGGGCGAGACCGACGAAGAGATCCTCGCGGTGATGCGCGACCTGCGCGCGCACGAGGTGGACATGCTCACGATCGGCCAGTACCTGCAGCCGTCGCCCCACCACTTACCGGTCGAGCGCTACGTCGCCCCTGAGATGTTTGCGAAGTTTGAAGAAGAAGCCAACCGGCTGGGCTTCAAGCACGCTGCGGTCGGTGCACTGGTGCGCTCGTCCTACCACGCCGACCAGCAGGCGCACCAAGCCGGAATCTAGGAGCGCAGCTCGCGTTCCAGCAGCCCGTGCAGCTCGGCCCAGTCGGGCTCACCAACGTATTTCCGGACAATCCTGCCCTGCTTGTCGATCACGAAGGTGGTCGGGGTGACGCGCACGTTGCCGAACTCGCGCGCGAGCTCGCCCGAGCGATCGAGCGCGACGCGGAAGGGCAGCGCGTGCTTCGCGTTGAACCGGGCGACGTCCGCGGGATTGTCCTGGCGCACCGCCACGGCAATGGTCTCGTAACTGCGCGCGGCGAACTTGCGGTGCGTATCGACCAGCTTCGGCATTTCCTTGACGCAGTCGGGGCACCAGGTAGCCCAGAAATTGACGACCACGACCTTGCCGCGCAGCTCGGACGTCGCGAAGCTCTCACCCGTCAGGGCGTTGAACTTGACCTCCGGCGCGGGCCGCGTAACCGTGAACGAGGCCACGGCCGCGATTGCCGCGATGGCGAGGGATGCGAGCAGGGCCGCGGCCAGCCCGACGATGAGCTTTGCTTTCATGGCGACATTCTCCGGGCGGCGTGCCCGGTCATCGCCCTGCGGCCCTAGCCCGAACGGACCGGTCTGGTGCGCCTGCCTCTAGTGCGCTCTATCCCAGTTGTCGCCGACCCCGACCTCGACCACCAGCGGGACGTCGAATTGGTGCACCGACTGCATCAGCTCGGGCAAGGTGGCTTTCACCACGTCGAGCTCGGCTTCGGGCACCTCGAGCACCAGCTCGTCGTGGACCTGCATGATGAGGAGCGTCTTCAGCTTCGCCTCGGCAAGCCAACCCTGCACCGAGATCATGGCGAGCTTGATCAGGTCGGCGGCGGTGCCCTGCATCGGCGCGTTGATCGCCGCGCGCTCCGCCGCCTGGCGGCGTACCGGCGCGCCGCTTTTCAGCTCAGGCAGCCAGAGCCGGCGGCCGAACACGGTCTCGACGTAGCCGGTCTCCTTGGCACGCTTGCGCGTCTCGTCCATGTAGCGCTTCGCGCCGGGGAAGCGCGCGAAGTAGCGCTCGACGTAGGTCTGCGCGGTGCCCCGGTCGATGCCGAGGTTCTGCGCCACGCCGAAAGACGACATACCGTAGATCAGGCCGAAGTTGATGACCTTGGCCACGCGGCGCTGATCATTGTCTACTTGAGCTAAAGGCAACCCAAAGACTTCCGCGGCCGTGGCGCGGTGCACGTCCTCGCCCTCGTGGAAGGCGCGCCGCAGGTTCTCGTCGCCCGAGAGGTGCGCCATGATGCGCAGCTCGATCTGCGAATAGTCGGCCGACACGATCTTCGCGCCTGGAGGCGCGATGAAGCACTCGCGGATGCGGCGGCCGGCGGACGTGCGGATCGGGATGTTCTGCAGGTTGGGCTCGTTGGAGGAGAGCCGGCCGGTGACCGCGGTGGTCTGCGAGTAAGTGGTGTGCACCCGCCCCGTCGCGGAGTTGATGCTCCGCGGCAGCTTGTCGGTGTAGGTCGATTTGAGCTTCGAGATGGTGCGGTGCTCGAGGATCAGCTTGGGCAGCGGATGGTCGAGCGCCAGCTCGGCGAGCGAGTCCTCGTCGGTGGAGGGCTGGCCTGACGGCGTCTTCTTTTTCACCGGCAGCTTCAGCCGGTCGAACAGGATTTCCTGGATCTGCTTGGGCGAGCCCAGGTTGAAGGGCTGCCCGGCCGCGGCGTAGGCCTGTTGCTCCTTTTCAAGGATTTCCTTGCCGAGCTCGTGGCTCTGCGTTTCGAGCTTCTGCCGGTCGAGCAGCACGCCGTTGCGCTCCATGCGCCAGAGCACGGGTAGCACCGGCATCTCGATCGAGCCGTACACGAACTTCAGCTTTTCGTCCTGCTGGATCTTGTCGAACAGGACCTGGTGCAGCGCCAGCGCGCAGTCGGTGCGCTGGGCTGCGAATTCAGTGGCGCGCGTGACTTCCACCGAGGCGATGGAGATGCGCCCGGCGCCTTTGCCGGTGACGTCGTCGTAGCCGAGCACGGTCCAGCCGCAATGGCGCTGGGCCAGCATGCCGAGCTCGTGGCGCTCGTGCACTTCCGCCACATACGACTCGAGCAGCACGTCGTGCACGCAGCCGGCGAGCCGTACGCCGTGGTTGGCGAGCAGATGCGTATCGAACTTCACGTTCTCGCCCACCTTGCGGCAGTCGCTGCGCTCGAGCCATGGCTTGAGCAGCTTCAGCGCGACATCGATGGGTAACTGCGCCGGCGCGCCGGCGTAATCGTGCGCGAGCGGCAGGTAGACCGCCTCGTCGCCGAAGGCGAAGGCCAGGCCGACCAGGCGCGCCGCGAGCGGGTCCTCGCTGGTGGCGATGGCCTCGATGCCGACCAGCTCGACCGCCTCGATCCTGAGCAGCACGTCCTTCAGCTCGTCCTCGGTGAGAATCGTCCGGTACCTGCGCTTTTGTACGGCGGCGGGCACTGGTGCCGGCTCGGCGGTCAGGGCGGAGGCGGGGGCGGCTTCCAGGTCTTTCAACCAGGTCTTGAAACCGTAGCGTTCGTACTGAACCCGCTGCTTGGCAGGATCCGGCCTGGCCACGAGCTCGTCGATTTTCACCGGCAGCGGAACGTCGCGTTTCACGGTGAGGAGCTGCCGCGCCTTCGGCAGCCAGTCGAGGACCTTGCGCAAATTCTCGCCGCGCGTGCCGGTGATCTCCTGCGCATTGCGGATCAAATTGTCGAGAGACCCGTACTGCTTGATCCACTTCGACGCGAAGCCGGGACCAACCCCCTCGACGCCTGGAATATTGTCGATCGCGTCGCCGACCAGCGTGAGGTATTCGACAATCTTGTCGGGCGGCACACCGAACTTTGCGGTCACGCCGTCCACGTCGAGCTTCTCGTTCGACATCGTGTTGATCCACAGCACGTGGTCGTCGACCAGTTGCGTCAGATCCTTGTCACCGGTCGAGATCACGGTGTGCCAACCTTGCTGGGTCGCCTGCTCGGCGAGCGTGGCGATGACGTCGTCGGCCTCGACGCCATCGATGACCAGCACCGGCCAACCGAGCGCCGCCACTGCTTCGCGCAGCGGCTCGACCTGCGAGCGCAGATCGTCGGGCATCGGCGTGCGGTTGGCCTTGTACTCGCTGTACTCGGCGTCGCGGAAGGTCCTGCCCTTGGCGTCGAACACGCACGCCAGCGCCGCCGGCTTATAATCGGTGGCGAGTTTCCGCAGCATGTTGAGCACGCCGTAGATCGCCCCCGTCGGCTCGCCGGTCTTGGGGCTCCTCAGCT
>Ga0111538_10007118_pt1 | contig 15108 bp, 12 predicted proteins | sample SoiMethybrSBSTD1_FD_79669 | JGI IMG/M metagenome (GOLD analysis project Ga0111538, IMG submission 79669) | Bulk soil microbial communities from a Populus tree surrounding site in Tennessee, USA - Soil MetaG P. TD hybrid SBSTD1 (version 2)... | ecosystem: Environmental > Terrestrial > Soil >...
CACCTGAACTTCCTGATCGACCTCAGCGTCCCGGAGGACGAGCTGTGGGGAGGCGTCGCGTCGGCTGCGCGCCGGAACATCCGTCGAGCCCGGCGCCTCGGCGTCACGATCGAAACGCCGGACGACGCGATCGACGAGGCCTATCCGGTGCTCGAGGACGTCTACCGGCGGATCCGCGTGCCGCTCCCGGATCGCTCGCTCTTCGACGCCGCCCGGTCGATCCTCGGTCCATCTGGTCGCTTCAAGGTGCTGCTCGCCCGGCTGGACGGTCGCACGATCGGCGCGCTCACGCTGCTGCTCACGGGCGACGTCACGACCTACTGGTACACCGGCACGCTCCAGGAGCACCGGGGGGATCGCCCCGGCGATCTGCTGGTGGCGGCGGCCCTCGACGTGGCGCGGTCGTCGGGCTGTCGGGTGTTCGACTTCGGAGGAGCGGGGCGTCCGGACGAGCCTTACGGCGTGCGGGACTTCAAGGCGAAGTACGGCGGGCGTCTCGTGGATCCGGGCCGTGACGTCTGGGTTCCGTCGCCGTTCCGCCTGCGGGTCGCGACGAAGGGCTTCGAGGTGCTGAGGAGGTTCCTGTGATCGATCGCGATCCCGAGCGCGGTCCGATCTTCGTCGTCGGGGTTGCGCGATCCGGCACGACGCTCCTTCGATACATGCTGTGCGGCAATCCCCGGCTGTACCTGGCGCCGGAGTCGAACTTCATCCCGAGGTTCTTCCGCAAGCACCCGACGGAACCGATCCCCCGGGACCGGGCGACCCGGATCCTGTCGCGGATCAGTGGCTACCACACGTTCTGGCGCGACTGGCAGGGAGATCCGCCCGACCCGGACGAGCTGATCGAAGGACTGGATCCACTGACGCCCGGCGCCCTGGTCGATTCGCTGTACTCACGTTACGCAGCGCAGTACGGCGCGTCGCGATGGGGAGACAAGTCGACGATCTACCCCGCGTGGATCGAGCTGTTCGTCCGGATGTTCCCGACGTGCCAGATCGTCCACGTGATCCGGGACGTTCGCGATGTGACGGTGTCGTCCTTGGACGCATACCGGGGAGCCCGGTTCTTCTACATGGACGCGTACTACGCGTCGAGGATGTGGAAGGAACGCCTCGGGACCGCGATCGAGGCGGGTCGGCGTCTGCCTCCGACGCAGTACCACGAGATCCGGTACGAGGAGCTCACCGCGGATCCCGAGGCGAAGCTCCACGAGCTGTGCGCGTTCCTCGGCGAGGAGTTCCATCCGGCGATGCTGTCGCCGTCGAAGGAGGCGCTGAAGCACTACCACGCGTTCGGGATCCACCGGATGGTTCGCACCGAGGTCACCACGGCGCGGTCGGGGCGATGGAAGCGAGATCTCTCGCCTGAGGACCAGCGGATCGTCCAACGCGTCGCGGGGACGACGCTCGAGGGCCTCGGGTACCGGATCGAGGATCTCGGGCGGATGGGTCCGTCCGAACGGCTCCGCGCGTTCGGTCTCCACGTGAAGTTCACGCTCTCGAACGGGATCCGTCGGATCCTGCGCGCGGTCGGGGTGTTCAATCCGGCACGCCTGCTCCTGAGGCTTCCCCGACGGCGGCCCGCTGACCCCGGACTCCCGACCGATCGGGCCGGCGCGCGCGCGGCCCCCGTCTCGTTCGACGGAGGGACACCCGCGGAGCCGGCGCCCACGGGCGCGAGCGACGGCGAGTCCCGATGACCGACCTGGTGCTCCGCGAGCTCGACGCGGACGCCTACGCCGCGTGGTTCCGCGCGACCCGCCCGCTGCTCGAGGGCCGGTCTCCGTTCCACGAGCCGGATTGGCTCGGCGCGGCGGCAAGCGGCGTGGGGTTCCGCCTCGGATTCATCGGGGCGTACGAGGGCGACGAACTCACCGCCGCGGTGCCGGGCTTCTTGGCCCGCCGAGGTCCGCTCCGCCTGTTCGGCTCCCCGTTGCGGGGCACGATGACGTCGTACCTCGGCCCGGTCGCGGTTGGCCCGCGACCCTCCGAGGAGGCGCAGCGCGAGCTGATCGTCCGGGCCGCCGACTTCGCCAGACGTCGCTGGCACACGCGATATGTCCGCTTCACGGTCCGCGACGCTCCCGAGGCCGTGACGTTCGCGCCGGGCCCGGACTGGCATCAGCAGCGACCGCCGAGCTACCGAGTCGATCTGACTCCCGGCGAGGACGCGGTCTTCGCATCGTTCAAGTCGAGCTGCCGGCGCAACGTGCGCAAGGCGGCCCGCGAGGGCGTCGAGATCGTTCCGTTCGAAGATCCTCGCGGTTTCCACCGGCTCTTGCGGGACACGTTCCGGCGTCACGACTCGTCGACGTGGCACTCGCCGCGCTTCTTCGAGTCGGTCATCGGGCGGCTGGCGCCCCGCGGCCTGCTCCGAGGGTGGGGAGCGCGCTACGAGGGCGAGATCATCGCCGCCGGGCTCTTCTTCCACGACGAGCGCGAGATCCATTTCCTCAGCGGCGCGTCCGCGACCGGGCACGGCAATCTGCCGACCAGCTACCTATTGCATTGGCACGCGATCGCCGACGCGATCCGCGAGGGGATCCAGGTCTTCAACAGCGAGGCGAGCGGCGTCAGAAGCATCGACGAGTTCAAGGAGACCTTCAATCCCGCCCGAGAGCGTCGGGGGACGCTGATGTGCGCGCCACCTCCCGTGTGGAAGGCGCAACGGGCGTTCCTCAAGTGGCACAAGGGCATGCAGCGATTCCGAAGCCGGGTGGCGATCGGATGAGCGGCTCGGCGCTTCGGTCCCTCACGGTCGCCGCGAAGGGCAAGGGGCCGGTCAACCTCGCGCGTCGCGTGCGATCGATCGGCAGTCACTACGGTGCGGGCGCCGGTCGGATGGAACGGCGGCTCGAGTCGGTCCTCGAGATCGTCGAACGACACGGCTGTCGCGCGACCCTGCCGATCACGGCCGTCGCCGTGCAGCGGAACCCTCGCGTGGTCGCCGCCCTCGCCGAGCGCGGGATCGAGTTCGCGCTCCACGGTCTCCGACACGTCGATCATCGGGAACTGGACGCATCGGAGCAGGTCGAGCAGTTCGGAACGGCGAAGAGGATCTTCGAGGAGAACGGGATCCCCGTGGTCGGGTTCCGTGCGCCCTACCTCCGAACGACGGACGCGACGATCCATGCCCTCCGCGTGCACGGGTTCGACTACGACAGCAGCCGGGCGATCCACTGGCCGATCCCGTCCGAGCTCGTCACGGACGGTTACCTGAGGGCGATCGACTTCTACGACGCCCCGTCCGCCACCGAGCACCCGTCGCTGCCGACGATCGAGCACGGGATCGTGCGGATCCCGTGCTCGCTCCCCGACGACGAGGCGGCCGTCGATCGCCTGCGGCTCTCGGCCCCGCAGGCGATCGCGCACCTGTGGCTCGACGTCTTCCGAGCGACGCACGATCGCGGAGAGGTGTTCACGCTCGCGGTCCATCCCGAACGGATCGAGCTGTGCGGACCCGGGATCGAGGCCGTCCTGGACGCCGCGCGGTCGTCGACGAAGGCCGTCTGGATCGCCCGACTCGACGAGCTCGCACGATGGTGGCGGGCGCGCGCGGAGGCGACCGTGACGGTGCGGGAGGTCGCCCGGGACCGCTGGCAGGCCGATGTCGTCGGTCCGGAGGGCCTCGTCGCCTCTGCGCGCGGCGCGGACGTCGTCCGGGTCGGCGCGGCGGACCGAGGGAACGCCCCGGCGTGGGCGCGATTCGAGGTTCGGACGTCGGCTCGCCCGGTGATCGGCGTCCATCCTTCGTCCGAGGAACGGCTCGCACCGTTCCTTCGCGCGCACGGCTACCTCGTGGAGGACACGGACCGGCGGGATGGCTACGCCTCCTTCCTCCGGCGCGAGCGGTTCGCACCCGAGGACGAGGGCCCGATCCTGCGGGAGCTCGCCGACGGCGCCGGCCCGCTCCTGCGACTCGGTCGCTGGCCGGGAGGTGCGCGGAGCGCTCTCGCGATCACCGGCGACGTCGATGCCCTGACGATCTGGGATTACGTCTCCCGGTTCGTGGGGCGGTGAGGCGCGCGATGGTGGTCCCGGGCGATCGCAAGGTGGGCGTCGCCATCCTCGTGGTCGCCGTCGCGGCGGGATCGTTCCTCACGAGATGCGGCGGGCCCCGATCCGACGGGCAGGGGGAGAGGCCGCCGAGCGTCGCGTACTCCCCGGCTCCACCCGCGACGGGTGATCGGGGCGGCGTCCGTGCGACCGGCGCGACGGATTGCGAGCGGTGGGTTTCTCCGGCCGGTGACGACGGCGCCGCAGGAAGCATGCACGACCCGTGGGCGAGCCTCGAGCACGCCGTGGAGGCCGTGCCCGGTGTCGGGTGCACGGTCTGGTTCGAGGACGGCATCTACCGCGGGTCGAACGAGGTCGAACGGCGCTTCCGCGAGCGCACCGTGTTCCGGGCGGTGAACGACTATCAGGCGATCCTGCAGAGCTCGAAGATCGTGCTCGACATCGGCCGGGCGGCCAGCCTGATGACCTTCCGCGGGTTCCAGATCCGGCAACCGGTCGGGGGAGCGGACGTCGCGATCTACGTCTCGGGGTCGGACGGAGGCCAACCGGCGCCGAGTCGGATCACGTTCATGGACAACATCATCCACGACTCGTACGACGAGGATCTGATGAAGATCCGCAGCCGCGCGTCGGCGATCACCGTCCAAGGGAACGTCTTCTACAACCAGGGATCGAACGAGCAACACATCGACGTGAACAGCGTGACGAACGTCGTGATCCAGGGGAACGTCTTCTTCAACGCGTTCGGTGCCAGCGAGCGTCCCTTCGACGGCACCACCAAGCACTACATCGTGGTGAAGGACAGCAATCAAGGGACGGACGGTCTCCGCGGGAGCGCGCGGATCGCGATCCGGAGCAACGTCTTCCTCAATTGGCAGGGCGACGTGGCGAGCTTCATCGGGATCGGGAACGACGGCGAGGCCTACCACGAGGCGAAGCACGTCCAGATCGTGAACAATCTCCTGGTCGGGAACTCGCCTCTCCGGGTGAACGCGGCGCTCACCGTCTATGGGGCACGGTACGTGGCGTTCACGAACAACACCGTCGTCGGGACGCTTCCCTCCGAGGCGTACGCCTTCGATGTGGACCGTAAGGGTCGGAACCCCAGGAACCTTTGGATCCTGTTCCGCAACAACATCTGGTCCGACCCGAGCGGGACGATGAACCGATTCTCCGACGGCAGGCGGATCAACACGATCGAGCTGGTGCTGCGGAGGAACCTCTACTGGAACGGGGGGAGACCGATCCCGAGGGGGGACCTCCTGAGTCCTTCGACCCACGATCCGGGTCGCGTCGTCCGAAACCCGCTGTTCCCCGATCCCGGCGCGATCGTGCTGCCCGTCTGGGAGGGCTCGGCCTTCCGGAGCGGGCTCCACACGATCAGGGATGAGTTCCTCCGTCTCGTCGCCGCGTTCGGTGAGATCACTCCCGAGAGCCCCGCGGTGGGTCGCGCGCTCACGGCGGTCGCGCCGCCGACCGACATCCTCGGGCGCCCGCGTGACGAGGCGCCCGACCTGGGTGCGTTCGAGGCCTCGCCGTGAACGGAGCCCGCTCGGGCGCACCGGGAACGCAGGTCCGCGCGACAGGGACGCCCCCTCCCGCGGGGGCCGAAGGGCGGCGCCATTGCATGGTGGTGCACGCCTATTACCCTCACACGGAGACGCGCGTCCAGCGCCAGGCCGAGGCGCTCGTGGCCGCCGGCTTCCACGTGGACGTGCTGTGTCTCCGTGGTGAAGGGGAGGCGAGCCGCGAGACCCATCGGGGGGTCGAGATCCATCGCCTCCCCGTCCGCGTGGACAAGCGGAGTCTCGGCTGGCAGTTCCTCTCCTACGCTCGCTTCCTCGTCCGGGCCTCGTTCCACCTCACGCGGCTCCAGCTGCGGGAGCGATTCGACGCGATCCAGGTGCACAACCTCCCGGACTTCCTCGTCTTCTGCGCCGTGGTGCCGAAGCTGCAGGGCGTCCCCGTGATCCTCGACCTCCATGACCTGATGCCGGAGTTCTTCTCGGCGCGGTTCGGGCGCGGGCCGTTGCGCCCACTCGCCACGCTGATCCGCGTCCAGGAGCGGCTGGCGTGTCGATTCGCCGATCACGTGATCACGGTCAGCGAGCACTGGCGGCGAGCGTTGATCGAGCGCGGTGTCCCAGCAGAGCGGTGCAGTGTGGTGATGAACGTCGCCGATGACCGGATCTTCCGACCGATCGAGCGAACCTCGAACGGATCGCGCTTCGAACTGATCTATCACGGGACGCTGACCGACCGATACGGACTCGACCTCGCGATCCGCGCCCTCGATCTGGTGCGGCCCGAGATCCCGGATGTCCGATTGACGATCATGGGGAGCGGCGACGCGAGGCCCGCGCTGCTCGCGCTGCGCGACCGGTTGGGCTTGGAGGACAACGTGGAGCTGACCGAACGACACGTGGCCGAGATCGAACTGCCGCGCGTGATCGCGCGCGCCGATCTCGCGGTCGTCCCCTATCGCGACGACGAGTTCACCGACGCGATCGTCCCGACGAAGCTGATGGAGTACGCGGCGGTCGGGATGCCGTGCGTCGCAGCTCGCACCTCAGGGATCGAGAGCTACTTCCGCGACGCGATGGTCGAGTTCTTCGAGCCGGGCGACGTCGAGGACCTCGCCCGCTGCATCCTCGCGCTCTGGCGCGATCCGGGCCGGCGCGAGGCGCTCGCGCGCCGGAGCAACCGCTTCACCGACCGCTACAACTGGGGGCGGCTCAAGACCGCGTACGTCGACCTGGTACGGACCCTCTCCGTGGCCGATGCCAGGAGGACGCGCTAGCGCTTCTTCCCGCGGAGCCATCGCCAGTAGGTCGATCGGGGGATCGCCATCGTCTCGAACAGGAACCGATCCCACGCCCTCACCTCCGACGGCCCCCAGGCCTCGGGGAACGCGTACCCCCAGCGCTCCATGAACGGTCCGAACACGCGCTTCGCTCGCTCGATCGACCCCGGCGTCGAGTAGTACTCCCAGAACGCCATCTCCTTGTCCGACGTCCGATTCGAGATCGGGAGTGGGCGTTCCTGCTCGATCCCGATCATCCGGAGCACCGCGGCGAAGTCCTCCTGGATGTGCTCGAACCGGATGACGAAATCGAAATCTCGGTGCGACAGTCGCGACCAGTTGTCGTAGGGCAGGCGATAGTACCGTTCGAGGAACGTGGGGAAGTCGGCTCCCCTCGCTGCGACGTAGCGGAACCGACGGTTCTCGAGCCGATCCACGGGCGAGCGCTTCCGGGCTTTGACTTCCCGGATCGCGTCCGGATCCCCGCGCATCGCGAGCTCGGCTCGTCGCGACCCGACCGCGTACTTCGCCTTCACGGGGTTCGTGAATCGGTCGTGGTGGTCGGTCTTCAACTTGAAGTATCGGCTGACGGCGTCGTCGAGCGGGTTCCGTATCCCCGAGAAGACGAAGTACCGCTTCTCGTCCTCCGAGGCGTCCCTGAGGAACCGTTGGTACAGGCTGTGCTTCTCCAAGATCGAGATGCCGTCGTACCGATCGCGGAGCTCGTGGCTGATCGCGGTGGACGCGGTGCGCGGCAGCTCGACGAAGACGTAGCGGTGACGATGACTAACGATCATCTCGAGCCCTCCCCCGGCGCGGTGGTCACCAGGCGATCCCCTGGTAGACACCCGACGAGCGGACCGTCGGGTCGCCGATCCGGACCAGGTCGATGACGATCTGGTCCGGCCGAGCGTGATCGACGGCGCGGGCGAACTCGCGATCACCCGTCCCGACGACGATCACGTCCGAGACCGCGAGGACCTCGTCCACGGTCTCGGCCATCAACGAGGCGATGTGCGGGACCTCTCGCTCGATGTAGGCGCGGTTGGCCCCCTGGAGGTTGGCGAGCGACACGTTGCGGTCGTACACGCGCAGCTCGTATCCCTTGCCGATCAGCCGCTCGATCAGCTCGACGATCGGACTCTCCCGGAGGTCGTCGGTGCCCGCCTTGAAGGAGAACCCGAGCACGCCCACACGCTTCCGGCCGGTCCGTCTCACCATCCCGAGCGCCCGGTCGATCTGGCCCTGGTTGCTCGTGCCGATCGCCTCCAGGACCGGCACGTCGACGTCGAATCGGCGCGCCTGATACACGAGCGCGCGTAGGTCCTTCGGCAGACAGGAGCCCCCGAAGGCGAAGCCCGGGCGCAGGTACGCGGGGGAGACGTTGAGCTTCGTGTCGCGGGTCACGATCTCCATCACCCGGTGGCTGTCGACCCCCAGCTCGCGAGCGATGCTCCCGATCTCGTTCGCGAACGTGATCTTCAGCGCGTGGAAGGCGTTCGAGGCGTACTTGACCATCTCGGCGACGCGATAGGGGACCACGACGACGGGGGCGTCGACGCCCGAGTACAGCCCTCGAACGTCCTCGGTCGCCTGGTCATCGTTTCCTCCGATCAAGGTGAAGGCGGGGTGGTCGAAGTCCTGGATCGATGTGCCCTCGCGGAGGAACTCCGGGTTGACGCAGACGCCGAGCTTCGGGCCCAGGCGTCGGCCGGACGCCGTCTCCAGCGTCGGGATCACGATGTCCTCGGTGCTGCCCGGCAGCATCGTGCTCCGGACGACGACGACGTGTCGCTCGGTCTTCCCCGTGAGCGCGATCCCGATCTCCTGACAGACCTTCTCGATGTGACCGAGGTCGAGGCTCCCGTTGAAGTTGCTGGGCGTGCCGACGCAGATCAACGACACGTCGGTTCCCGCGATCGCATCTTCAGCGATCGTGGTCGCCCGGATCCTCCCGGCGGCCACGCCCTCGGCCATCAATGCGTCCAACCCCTCCTCGATCACCGGGCTCACGCCTGCGTCGACCATCTCCACCTTCGTGAGGTTGGGGTCGACGCCGACGATGTCGTGACCGTCGCGAGCCAGGGCGGCCGTCGCGACGGCCCCGACGTATCCCAGACCGAACACGCTGATCCTCGTCACGTTGTCCTCCTCGTCGTTCGGAACGATCGGGTTCCCGGCGGCCGGACGAGTCGTGCGATCGACGCGATCGCGTCCTGCCATCCCTTCCTCCGCTCCTCGCGGAGGCGCAGGATGCCGTCCCGATGTGTCGAGTGATCCCGGACCATCTCCCGGAGTCCCTCGCCGATCTCTCCGGCCGTGCCTCCGACGTGGACGGTCCCGGTGGTGAAGTACTCGCGCAGGAGCGGCCAGTCCGAGGTCACGATCGGCGTGCCGATCCAGAGCGCCTCGCAGGCGCCGCGCTGCATCGTGTGGTCCCGCGTCGTCAAGCACAGCACCGCCTGGCACGACGCCATCAGCGCGTAGTACTGCGGATCCGGGATGAACCCGGTGAGGTGGACGTTGGCCGGGATGTCACGCGGGAGGCGATCTCGTCCCCGCATCGGATCACCGGTCACATGGAACTCCACGTCCGGCAACTCGCGGGCGGCGCGCAGGATCTCGGTCACCGGTTCGTCCGGAGCGAACGAGCTCACGACCATCACGTTGAACGTCCCCACGAGCGGGGACGGACGAACGGTCCCGAAGTCGGTCGGGATGTCCGGGACCACGAGCGCGCGGCCTCCCCAGCCGCGGATACGCCGGGCGAAGTGCTCGTTCGTCACGATCGTGGTGGCCGCGCGGCGAGCGACGAGTCTGGAGAGCCAGGCCGGCCGCGTCCAGATCGGCGACATCGCCGCGCTGTGCGCGTCCACGACGAAACGCGCGCCCGTGATCGCGGCGTAGGCGCACACGGTCATCGCCGCGAACGTCGGTGGGCTCTGGACGAACACGACGGGGGGGCGCAGCGTCAGAAGCAGCCACGACGTCTTGCCCAGCATCGACGCGTACTTGAAGGGGGCGACGAGCGCCCCTCGCCTTCGCGACGACATGACGTTCCGAATCTCGATCCCGAGCGCTCGGGCGAACACCTGACTCCGTGGCCCGTGGCTCGGTGGTCCCCAGACGAGGAAGAACGCATCACCCGGGATCCCGTGTTCGATCCGCGAGGGATCGGGCGCGACGTCAGCCGTTCGTCTCACGCGGTCACCTCCGCGAGCAGGGCTCGCGCGTTCGCGTCCGCGTCGAACCGTTCCTCGACGCGCTCGCGACCCGCCCTCCCGAGCCGATCTCGGAGGCCTTCGTCCTCCAGCAGCCGAGCGAGCGCGTCGGCCAGCATCATCGCGTCGCCGGGAGGCACCAGCAGCCCCGTTCGGTCGTCGCGGACCGCCTCGGGGATGCCCGAGTGCCGCGTCGAGACGACCGGCAGTCCCATCGCCATCGCCTCGAGGATCACGTTGGGGATCCCGTCGCGGTCGCCGTCGGCTGCCGTGACCGACGGCAGCACGAAGACCGTCGCGGCTCCGTACTCCTCGATCACGTCCTCGTGGGGAAGCGCCCCGAGCAGTCGCACGTGCGAGCGAAGATCGAGCTCATCGATACGCGCGGCGAGCGCGGGGCGCATCGGTCCCTCTCCGACGATCTCGCACTCGAACCGCAGGCCACGATCCTTGAGGACCCGGCAGGCCTCGAGCAGGTGTGGGAACCCCTTCTTCTCCTTGAGCTGTCCCACGGAGAGGATCAGCGCGGGGTCGCGATCCGGGGCGGAGCCGGCGGGATAGTCGCGCAGGTCGAGGCCGTGATAGACGCAGCGGATCTTCTGGCCGTTCCCGTTCGCCACGCGGCGGAGGTGCTCCCCGTTGTACCTGGTGCAGGTGGCGACGAACTTGGCGTCGGCGATCTTCTCCGGCAGGAGGACGGGGGTGACGTAGATGTCGTTGGCGTGGGCGGTCGCGCTGTAGGGGCGGCCGAGGAGTCGCCCGGCCACGAGCGCGACGAGCGCGGCCCGATCGACGAAGTGCGCGTGGACGTGAGCCCGGGGATAGCGATCGCGCAGGAGTCGCGCCACGAGGACCGCGACGCCGAAGTGGAGCACGGTGCGGAGTCGAGCACGCGCGTCCGGGTGCGGCCGCGACACCACGTGCGCGAGCGTCCCGAGATACGAGATCGGTGATCCGACGAGGAACCCGAGATGGCTGCGCAGGACCGTCCACGGCGTCGTCGGCAGGACGTAGTCGATCTCGTCCATCCGTGATCGCTGCCCTCTCGACAGGGGCCTCGTCACCGGTCGGCGGATCGAGATCACGTCGACCCGGACGCCGAGGCGTCGCAACGCGTCGACCTCGCGATCGATGAACGTCGTCGTCGACACCGGGTACGTGCCGATCACGTAGACGAGCGAGGGGGTCACGTCGGGCTCCACGCGCCGCTCCTTCCGACCTCGGTCCGATACCGGGAGACGATCGAGGCGATCAGTCCGAGCGTGAGCCACCAGACCCCCAGGCCGAAGGGCAGCCTCATCACCGAGAAGTTGTTGACGATCACGAAGGCTGCGATCACGAGCCACATGCCTGCGACCAGTTGTCGCTCGCTCGCTCGCATCGCGGGAGCGGCCTTCCACGAACGGACGAGCCAGATCGCGATCGGACCGAGGTACAGCGCGAACCCGAGAACGCCCTGTTCGGCGAGGATCGATAGGAAAAGGTTGTGTGACGAATGAGGCTTCTCCGGCGAGACGAGGTCGCCGACGCGCGTCTGGAAAGGCCGAGAGAAACGATCGAAGTTCTCGTATCCCCAGCCGGCGATCGGTTTCTCTTGCCACATCCGAACCGCCGCGACGGCGACGGGGAGACGGGACAGGGCGGTCTGCTCTGACTTCGTCGACGCGAGACGTCGTTGCGCGAACTGCACCTGCTGACCGAGGACGCCCGAGAGGAGCAGGACCATCCCCGCGGCCGCGATGAACCCGAGCATCCGACGGGCATGAGCTCGGTAGACAACGAGCGAGCCGAGGAGCACGACCGCGCCGGCGAGCCAGTTGCCGCGCGAGAACGTCAGGAACGTCATCAGGATCGCCAGCCCGTAGCAGAGCAACGGCCACAGACGGGCGATCCGTGGTCGACCGTCGGACAAGCCGATGTAGAGCAGGACCGCTCCGCACAGCAGCACGGTCGTCCCGAACACGTCCGGGTCGCCGAACGAGCCCACGGTCCGCTCGCCCACGAGCGAGAGCCACATCTGGGGAAGGACGCCGGGCGACACCCACGAGATGATCCCGATCACCGACTGGCTGAGGAGGACGAAGAGCGCGACGGGCGCGACCCAGCGCAGATGTGCCGGCTTCGGCTGGAGGAGACGGACGATCAGGTACAGACACATCGGGACGACGATCCGCTCGTACCAGAGGTACGTCGTCGCGACGCGGTCCGCGGACGTGTACAGGATCGAGACGAGCGTCGCGACGACGTAACCGGCCATCAGGATCTCCGGCCAGCCGAGGCGCGGGAGCCGTCGAGGGGCCGCTCCGGAGAGCGCCCCTAAGCCGATCACGAGCAACGTGATCAGCGGGAGACCACGGTGGATCACCCAGAAGACCTGTCGTACCGAGTCCTGGTCCGTCACGCTCACGAACGGCATGACCACGAGCCAGATCGGGATCGTCGCCAGCGGGTGCCGGACGACGAGCACCGCGACGGGGACGGCGAGGATCATCCCGAGCGCCAGATACCAACGACCGTTCGCGACCAGGTATGCCACGGCGGATCCGCCGACCACCGCCGCCGCCCCCCATCCCAGGACCGGCGCGAGGGAACGCAGCCTGGTCACCGCGGTCGTCGAGAGGCGGTCGACCGCGATCACGCCGGGGTCTCCACGAGGCGGTAGCTCGGGACGGGGCGCCCGGCCCGGTCGCGCGCGCGCTCCCGGGCGCGCCAGGCCACGAGGCGAGCCGTTTCCACCGGGATATCGAGGACGGCGAGCCTCACGCGCCCGAGGAGGCTGAGATCCAGTGGCTCGGGCGGATAGCCGAACGACGCCATCTCACGTCGAGCAAGGAGTTGGATGCAGGCGATCTGGCGGTCGGAGAGAACCTCTCGGAACCGACCGATCGAGCTCGTGGAGATCACCCCGGGGTCCCGGGGGCCGTACGAGCTGTTGCTCCCCTCGTCGCGGAACGTCGAGGCGCCGTCCATCGACAGCATCACCGGGTCGTACGGCTCGTCGATGAACGCGCAGAGTTCGCGGACGGAACGTTCCGGTTCGGATGCCAGCGTCTCGTAGCGAACGATCCGATAGCGATCCGGGAATCGACGTTCGTTCCGTTCCGCCAGGCGCACCGACGACAACCACTCGCCCGTGCCGACGCCGACCCCGCCTCGACGGACCTTCCACCGTGTGTACGACGAGGCGTACCGATCGCGTGGATCGCGGAGCATGTGGAGGATCCGGGCGCCGGGATAGTCGTGGAAGATCTGTTCGGCGTGATGTTCGGTATGCAGCGACTTGTCGCCCCACCTGGGGCGACCCATCCGATCGGCAACCTGTCGCTCGAGGGCGTCGAAGAGCCGTGCGTACGTGGCATCGCTGCCCTCGACCTCGCGGCGCAGCCGGTCGAAGTCCAGATCCAGGACGACCAGCCGCTTGTACCGCCTCATCGTCCCGAGGCATCGATCGAGGTTGGCCGGTTCCGCGAGGTCCCCGAACCTGCCGTAGAAGTGACGCCAGAGGTTCGTCCGCCTCGTCATCGCGATGTTCGGATGGGACGCGAGGAGGGCGTAGGCGAGGCTCGTGCCACTTCGTTCGAGCCCGGCGACGTAGATCGGCCCTCGCTCCATCGTCATGTCCGCTCCGATCGGACGACCGCTCGACCTTCGAGCAGACGCCACGCGGTCATCGACGCCCGCTCCACACCGCGTTCGACCAGCGCGAGCGCGCCTCTCCCTGCGGCCGTCCCGCCGGGCGTGGCGGCCGCGTAGTCGAACCGTCTGAGGTCGCGACCCGCGTACCGGTCGACGAACGCACGGGCGGAGCGGGCCGGCTCCTGCGACCCGACGGGGACCGGTTCGGTCAGCGCGAAGCGGAGCGAGGCGAGCGCGTCCCGCATCGCGGGGAGGAAGTCGACGCCCACGAACGCGCACACCTCGCGCATCGTCTCGGCCGGCGAAAGCGCGAGCGTCTCGTACCGGATGATCCGGTAGCGACCCTCCCATCGGCGGAGGTTGGCCTCCGCGAGCTCTGCCGAACGCATCCAGCGCGCCGTGCTCCACCCGACCGCCCCGGGGCGCCTCCGCTCCTCCCGGAGTTCGGACCGAGGATCTCTGATCATGTGGATCATCCGCGCCGTGGGGAACGCGTCGAAGATCGGCCGGGCGAAGCGCTCGATGCCCCGGAGCTGTTCGCCCCACCGACCCTTCCCGAGACGATCCGCGTGGTGCTCGTGCACGAGGCCGAACAGGAGCGCGTACGTGACGCGGCCGTCGCGCACGTCGCGGCGGAGACGATCGGGATCCGGCCCGAGCACCGCGGCGGCAGGGTCGTTCGCGACGGCGCGCAGACACCGGTCGAGGTTGCCGGCAACGTTCAGGTCGCCGTACCGCCCGTAGTGGCGATCCCAGAGTGACGTGCCTCGTGTCATCGAGAGATCCGGGTGCGCTCCGAGGATGATCCGCACCTCGGTCTTCCCCGTGTGGGAGAGCCCACCGACGAAGATCGGACCAGGTCGCTCGCTCACGTCGATCCCTGCCGATCGGGGCCGAGGACCATCTTCGACGCGGGCCGGCGGGGAACGAGCCGCGGGAGCCGCTGGTGGAACGCTTCGGCCGTTCTCCACCCCGCCATCCGCGCGAACTGGCTGGGCCAACCGAGGATCGCGAACCGAACCCGGTCGGCGGCCGTCATCCCGGAGGGTTCCGGCGTGTAGCCGAAGGCGCGCATGCGTCGACCGGCATGGAGCTGGATGAACGCCAGCTCCTCCGCAGGAACCTTCCCGTGGAACCCGCCCACGAATGCACCGGACACCGGTGTCGCGGCGCTCCCCGCCGCCGAGCCCGCTGCGAGCAGGTCGCGATGCTTCGGGGCGCCGGGCATCGCGAGCATGGCGGGGTCGAACCGCTCGTCAAGGAACGCGCAGACGTCGCGGAGCGTGTGTTCCGGCTCTGTGACGAGGTCCTCGAACCGCACGATGAGATACCCCGACGGATAGCGACCGATGTTCCGCTCGGCGAGCGACGTCGAATACCGCCAGCGCGCGGTCGCACCTCCGGCGCGACCGCGCCCATCGGGCCAGA